>Ga0209640_10005130_pt1 | contig 11455 bp, 9 predicted proteins | sample RifCSP10_1_FD_184018 | JGI IMG/M metagenome (GOLD analysis project Ga0209640, IMG submission 184018) | Soil microbial communities from Rifle, Colorado - Rifle CSP2_sed 10_1 (SPAdes) (version 2) | ecosystem: Environmental > Terrestrial > Deep subsurface > Rock core/Sediment | place: Rifle...
CCCGCCGGCATCGGAAGCTGCTCCGATACGGCAAACGGTTGAAAGATGGCACTCCCCAGGAGCGCCATCGCGTCCGAATCGCCGCCAAGAAAACCCGCTACGCGGCGGAATTCCTGCGGTCCCTGCTGGCGGACGGACGCGTTAAGCGCTACATCAAACGACTGCACGCGCTGCAGGACGCGCTCGGTGGGATCAACGACGCGGCCGTCGCCGACAAATTGCTGCCCCAAATGGGGCAGCTACAACCTGATCTGACCGGCGGCGCAGCATTCGCCAGGGGATTTCTAAAGGCCCGTACCGAACAGGACCTGCGTGAACTCAACAAGCTGTGGCAGCGGTTCCGCGGAATGAAGCTGCCAGCCCGCCGCTGATCCTGGCGCTGCTATTACCGCCGTTCGTCGCCTAGGACCAGCCATCCGAATGACATGATCCAGGATATATGCTGCTTTGAATTGATCAACTAGGAGCTCCGCATGGCCACTCGAAAATCCTCCGCAACCGATCACACCGCGACCAAGGCGGCCGTACCACGCGCTGCGGCCAAACGTTCTGCGGCGGCTATCCCGGATGTACCGGCCAAGGCGACGCGGAGTATCACGATCGCAATCGGCGCGATCGCGTTCCCCAAACCCAAGCAGAAGCTCGTGCGCGACACGTTCACGTTTCCGAAGACCGAATACGCCGTTCTGCGTGAACTCAAGCAACGTGCCGCCCAGTTGGCGCGACCAGCGAAGAAGAGCGAAATACTGCGCGCCGGCCTTGGTGTACTGAATGCAATGTCGGACACAGCCTTCGTGGCTGCTCTGACAGCGGTGCCGAGTCTGAAGTCCAGTCCGAAGGACGTGAAGTCAGCGGCTGGCAAGGCTGCTGCGAAGTCGGTGTTGAAACCCGTCCGGAATTGACTCCCGAATCCGAATGACTGTTGATCAATAACTCGCCCGCCTGCCCCACCGTCAGGAGCGTTGGTGTCGCAGCGGATGATCGCTGTCCGGCTGTTCGCCAGTTGAATTCCGGGGTACATCGCGCGATCGCGCGTGCAGTTGTGACTGTCGTAGCAACCGCGGGAGGCGGCCAAGATCCTCACCTTGAATGAGCGCGAAGGTCTCTGGCGGAATCGAGCAGAACGGGCTTCGTAGCTGCCATCATGCAGGCATCAGCTGTTGGCGATCAGCCGCAGGTGCTGTTCACGGGCAATGCGGTCGAGTTTGTCCAGCGGCAGAGCGAGAAGGAGCTCGATACGAAGATGCAACGCCAGCCACGCATTCTTGAACGCATGGCGATCGTCCGGACTCAGCCCGGGGTCCGGGATGCCCCAATGCGCGACAGCCGGATGACCCGGCCATGCCGGGCAGACCTCGCCGGCGGCGTTGTCGCAAAGGGTAATGACGAAATCCATTTCCGGCGCACCAGGAACGGCAAATTCGTCCCAGCTTTTCGTGCGCAGCGTCTCTTTCGGATACCCAAGGCCAGCGATCAGCTCGGCCGCCAACGGCTGCACCTGGACCGCAGGATGACTTCCCGCGCTGTAAGCGCGAATGCGTCCCTTCGCCATGAAATTGAGCAGGGCCTCCGCCATCTGACTTCGGGCGGCGTTGCCTGTCCCCAGGAACAGCGCGTTATAGATCCGGTCTGACATGACATTTGTCCGGGTGGCATCAGCAATCAGTCTAGCAACCAACTCCCGTATTGAAAGAAAAGTGACGCCAGAATTGTCGCGCGTCGTCCGCGATTTCGCAGCCGCGGCAATCGGCGCGGGCTACTCTGCTGGGGGATAGCCCTGGGCCGTCGGTGCAACGGGAAACGGCGCAACGCGCTGTCAGGCATCCCTTCGGGCTTAATTTGCCTATGTCCCCTTTGGGATCGCTTAGGGTCGTTCCTCGCCAGAGAGAACTGCAGCGACACTGCACTAAGACTCGCGGGAACACGTTAGAAACTCCCGACACGAGGAGTTCCTCATGAATACCGACGTCTTCCATCGAACGAGTGAACCATGGAACAAGGGCAAGCTTGTCGGCCAAAAAGCCCCGCTCAGCCTGCGCGACATCTGGGCGATCCGGATCAGGCTGCAGCTCAAGCACAACGTACGAGACCTGGCCCTGTTCAACTTGGCGATCGACTCTAATCTACGCGCCTGCGACCTCGTCCGAGCGGGAGCCAAACTTAGGGACTGACTCTCAAGCTTGACCGCCGTTATCTTCAACGCTGCGAAACAGCTTCGGTCGAACTTCATCCGTCCCGGTTGAGCGAACGCCCCATCTCTGCAACACTCCGCCCTGCTCCAGTCGCCGACCCTGCGGTCGGTTTGGGCACACGCCACAAGGAACGCGGCGGAGCGGCACCGGTTGGCTCGCAGGTCGCGTTCGCGGCCGGTTGGCCGGGCGCACATGGAACGCAATGGAGATGCAGTGATGAGCCAGAACCTCGTAACCCTTACCTTGACCGACACCCAGCTGCTGGCGGTGGACCAGGCGCTGTCCGACCTGGAAACGCAGCTGGTCGAGCTGGTGGCGCTGACGGTGCCGCAGCGGCGCAAGCTGAGCCGCATGGGCGACAAGTCCGAAGCCTTCTGCCGGCAGACGCTCAGCGCGCTGACGCAGAACCCGCAGGTGGTGCCGCCGAGCCTGAAGCTGGCCGAGTCGCTGGGCGACCTGGTCGCGCTGGACGCGTTGCGTCCGCGCCTGCAGCGGTTGCAGCGCCTGGCCGAACGCGCCACCGACACCGAGGCGCTGCTTGGCAGCGACGTGATGCGCTGCGCGCTGGACGGCTATGCCCTGCTCAAGCGCGCGGGCCGCAACCAGGGGCTGGAAGGGCTGGTCAAGGAGCTGGGCTCGCGCTTCGTCAAGGCGGCGCGGGTGGCGGAGGGCGTGGCTTCCTGATTGGGTTGTGGTGCGCGGCGCGTGGGTGTCGCGAAGGGTTCCGGCGCAGGTGGCATGGATCACTACGAAAAGCCGCAGCGATGCGGCTTTTTGTTTGGGCGCCGCACCGCGTAGGGGCGGTGGTGGCGCGCCGCGGCGCTTGGCTGCGGTCGCGAGCGGCAACGCCGTCCCTTTGTGGTGCAGCATTGCCACTTCGTTCGGCGGAGAATGCGCATCAGGCAATATCGGTTGCGGTCCGGGCGACAAGCCTGGATGCAATAGCGGCATCGCTGCGCGTCGAAGCGCCATCGATGGCGGCCAACGCGGCACCGATGGCGCACCCGACGGCACGTTTGGCGGTTGCAGCGGCGCGGATGCACCTTGTTGGTACGCGCACGGGTATTGCGAGGGCGGTGATCGCGACGGGCAGCAGTGCGGTTGGTCTGCCAGTGCTGCGTCACGGGTACCATCGCGTCTGCAGCGAACGCCTGCATCAGACAGCACCGGGGAAACCATGCAGCAAGCACCAACTCGCAAGAACCACGACGGGCGCCGTTCGTTCCCGGTCCTGTCGAGCATCATGATCGCGGTCTTCGCGTTGGCGGCGCTGCTGTCGTTGCGCGGCAACGAGCCGCCTGCCCCGCTCGGCCATGATGCGCCCGCCAATGGGTTCTCAGCGCTGCGCGCACGCGACGCGTTGGCGCGGATCCTCGGCGATGGCAGCCCGCATCCCACCGGCAGCGCGGCGAACGCGGCGGTGCGCGATCGCATCGTGGCCGAGTTCGCCGCGCTCGGCCTTGCGGCGCAGGTGCAGCGCCGGTTCGTCTGCGGCACGTCGACCTGCGCGACGGTCGAGAACATCGTCGTGCGCCTGCCCGGCGCCAGCCCGGAACGTTCCGTGCTGCTGTCGGCGCACTACGACTCGGTGGCGGCCGGGCCGGGCGCCGGCGACGACGGCGCGGGTGTCGCGGCGCTGGTCGAGGTCGCGCGCGCGTTGAAGGCCGGCCCGCTGCTGCCGCGCGATGTCTGGCTGCTGGTCAACGATGGCGAGGAGGTCGACCTGCTGGGCGCCGAGGCGTTCGTGCGCGAACCCGAATTCGCCGATATCGCCTCGGTGGTCAACGTCGAAGCGCGCGGCACCACTGGCGCCAGCCTGCTGATCGAGACCCAGCCCGGCAACGTCGCGGTCATCGCCGGCGTCGGGCGTGCGCTGGCGCGACCGGCCGGCACCTCTCTGGACTATGAGATCTACAAGACCCTGCCCAACGACACCGACTTCACCGTGTACCGGCGCGAGGGCCGCAGCGGGGTCAGCTTTGCCCTGGCGCAGGGTGCGGCGCGCTACCACACCCCGCTGGACAACCTCGCCAACCTCGATCCCGGCTCGCTGCAGCACCACGGCGACAACCTGCTGGCGATGGCGCGCGAACTGGCCACGGCGCAGGCGGACCTGAAACGTCCGCACGACGCGGTGTTCTTCAACGTGTTCGGCGGCACGTTGGCATCGTGGCCGGTGACATGGAACCTGGCATTGCTGCTGCTGGGACTGGTCGCGTGGACGTTCCTGGTGGTGCGACTGGTCCGCATGAAGCAGGTGCGGGCATTGCCGTTGCTCGGCGCCGGCCTTGCCGCGATGCTGCTGGTGGCGATGCCCGCCGGACTGGGCTGGGCGATGCACGCGCTGCTGGGTGCGCTGGGCGCGACACCGGCGCCGTGGACCGCGCAGGAGCCAAGCCTGATTGCGACCTTCGCGTTGCTCGCCGTGGCGACGATGGGTCTGTTGGCCAGGCCGATGTCGCGCTGGTTCGGGATGTCGACGGTCGCCCTCGCCAGCCTGCTGCCGTTTGCACTGATTGCGATCGCCGCCGTGCTGGCCATGCCCGGCGCAAGCCATGCAGGTCTGCTGCCGCTGATCGCCGGCGCCCTGGCCGGACACGCCTGGCCACGACGGCCGGTGCTATGGACCGGACTGGCCGCGGTGGTGGCGGCGATGTTGTGGTTTCCCTATGTCGTCTACAGTTACGCCGCGATCGGCCACCCGGGCCTGCCGGTGGCAGCGTTGCTGATGGGATTGGCGCTGTTGCCCCTGTTGCCGGCGCTGGCCGGACTGGGCCGTGGCGCGCCCGTGCTGGGCGGCGCGGCACTGCTCGGCACGCTGGCGTTCGCCACGCTCGCGGTGGTGCACCCGGCGTTCGACGCCAACGTGCCGCGGCCGGTCAACCTGGTCTACGCCGGCTCCGGCAGCGATGCGCGGGTGTTCGTCAATCCGTTCACGGCGCTTCCATCGGCGTTCCTGCCCGCGGCGGGCTTTGCCGCGACCGCCGGAAAGATGCTGCCCTGGTCGCCGATGGAGCGGCACGCCGGACGCAAGGGGCCCGCGCTCGCGCCGCCGACGATCGAGATCGTCCGCGACAGCGTGTCGGCAGGCCGCCGTCACCTGCAGTTGCGGCTGCGCTCGACGCGTGGCGCCACGGAAGCCGGATTGCGGTTGCCGGGCCACGTGGACATGGCCTCGGTGCGCATCGACGGGCAACCGCTGATGCCGGCACGCCACGAGCCGTCGGCGCCGGCGCCGTTCCGGGGGATCTCGATGATCGGGCTGCCCGCCGGGGGGATGCTCATCGAATTCGAAGCCGGCGCGGACGCGGCCATCGAACTGTACGCGGTCGACTCGTCACCGGGCATCCCTGCGTCATTGGCGGATGTGGTGCGCGCCCGCGACCGCATCGCCGTGCCGATCCACAATGGCGACACCAGTCTGGCGTGGACCCGGCTGGCGCTGCCGCCCGCACCTTGAGTGATTGGTCGCGACCCTTTGCGGGGTCGCGGCGACCAGAGGCAAGCGCACGTGACCCTGCTGTTGCCGGCAGGGGCTACGCCGGGTTGATCAACAGTCGCTCGATCAGTGCCAGGTATAGCTCGGGCAATGCCTCCAGGTCGGCCACGGACACGTGCTCGTCGACCTGGTGGATGCTCGCGTTGACCGGGCCGATCTCGATGCACTGCACGCCCAGCGGCGCGATGAAGCGCGCATCCGAGGTGCCGCCGCCGGTGCTCTCCTCGGGCGCGGCGCCGGCGAACCTTGCCAGCACCTCGCGTGCCGCCGCACGCAGCGGACCGTCGGGGGTATGGAACGGCTCGCCACTGCGGTGCCAGCGCAACTCGTAGTCGAGTCCATGCGACTGCAGGATCGCTTCGCACGCGGCCTCGAGTTGCGCCGCGTTCCAGGTCGGGTTGTAGCGCAGGTTGAACAGCACCTGCAGCTCGCCGGGAATGACGTTGTTGGCGCCGGTGCCGCCGTGGATGTTGCTGACCTGCAGGCTGGTCGGCGGGAAGCTCTCGAAGCCGTCGTCCCAATGGCGCGCGGCCAGTTCGGCCAACGCAGGCATTGCCATGTGGATCGGGTTGCGCGCCTTGTCGGGATAGGCGACGTGGCCCTGCACGCCGCGCACGGTCAATGTCGCCGACAGGCTGCCGCGGCGACCGACGCGCAACAGGTCGCCGAGGCGCGCCTTGGACGACGGCTCACCGGTGATGCACCAGTCGAGCCGTTCAGCGCGGGCCCGGAACAGGTCGGCGACCTTGCGCACGCCGTCGATCGCATCGCCCTCCTCGTCCGCGGTCAGCAGCAGGGCCACCCGGCCGGCGTGGTCGGGATGCGCGGCCACGAACCGCTCCAGCGCGACCACGAACGCAGCCACGCTGCCCTTCATGTCCGCGGCGCCGCGACCGTACAGCTTGCCGTCGCGGATTTCCGCCACGAACGGGTCGCTCGCCCACGCCGCGCGCGGCCCCGGCGGCACCACGTCGGTGTGGCCCAGAAGCACGAGTGTCGGGCCGCTGTCGGCATCGCCGTGGGTGGCCCACAGGTTGTCGACGTCGCCGAAGCGCAGGTGCTCGCAGCGCAGGCCCGCATCGCGCAGGCGGTCGGCGATCAGTGTCTGGCAACCGGCATCGTCGGGCGTGACCGAGGGCCGCGCGATCAACTCACAGGTCAGGTCGAAAACGTCGCTCATGTCGGCTGGTCGTCCCTATGCGTTGTCGTGTCGAAACAGGTGGTGGACCCGTGTGGCGCACGCAGCCTGCCTTGTTCCGGCTGTGGGCGCAGGTGGGCCGACGTCGGCGAGCAGGGACGACGCGTTCACCCGACGCCGAAGCGCTGCTTGAAACCGTTGTCGCTGAAGCCCTGGGTGATCGTGCCGTTTTCGGTGACGACCACCGGCCGGCGGATGAGTTGCGGGTATTCGCGCACCAGCAATTTCCATTCCGCGTCCGACCCGGGACTCTTGCGGTGCGGTGGCAGGTTGCGCCAGGTCGTCGATGACTTGTTGACCATCAGGTCCCAGCCGCCCAGGTGCTCTTTCCATTCGACCAGCGTTTCCGGCGATTGCGGCTGGTCGCGGTAGTCGATGAACACATGCGCGACACCGAAGCGATCAAGCCATTTGCGCGCCTTGCGGCAGGTGTCGCAGTTGGAGAGGCCGTACAGGATGGTCGCCATCGCCGGCTCAGTCCGCCAGGCCGCGCAGCAGGTCGTTGATGCTGGTCTTGCCGCGCGTCCTGGCATCGACCTGCTTGACGATCACCGCGCAATACAGCGAATGGCTGCCGTCCTTCGACGGCAGCGAACCGGACACCACCACGCTGCCCGGCGGCACATGGCCGTAGCTGATGTTGCCGGTGGCGCGGTCGTAGATCCGCGTGCTCTGGCCGAGGAACACACCCATGCCGATCACGCTGTGGTGGCCGACGATCACGCCCTCGACGACTTCCGAGCGCGCGCCGATGAAGCAATAGTCCTCGATGATCGTCGGCGTGGCCTGCAACGGCTCCAGCACCCCGCCGATGCCGGCGCCACCGGACAGGTGGCAGTGCTTGCCGACCTGCGCGCACGAACCCACCGTCGCCCAGGTATCGACCATCGTGCCCTCGCCGACGTGCGCGCCGATGTTGATGAAGCTCGGCATCAGCACCACGTCCTTGCCGATGTGCGAGCCCTTGCGCGCGATCGCGCCCGGCACGACGCGCACGCCCAGCTTGCGGAAATCCGCCTCGCCGTAGCCTTCGAAGCGCGCCGGCACCTTGTCCCAGAACGGCGCCGGGTCGGCCTCGACGAGCTGCATCTCGTTGACGCGGAAGTACAGCAGCACCGCCTTCTTCAGCCACTCGTTGACCGCCCAGCCGCCCTTGCCGTCGGGCTCGGCGACGCGGAACTCGCCGCTCTCCAGTCCCCCGATCACGCGCTCGACCGTCGGCCGCGTGGAGCCCTCGATCTCCTCGGGGGTGAGCGCGCCGCGGCGCTCGAACGCGCTGTCGATCACGAACTTCAGTTCTTCCTGCGCCGGGCCCTTGGGAGCGGCCTTCTTCTTCACGGACTTCGCGGCGGTCTTCTTGCTGGGGCTCATCGGCAATCTCCTTCGAGGCAGGCGAGCAGCGCCGTGCGCAGCGCCTGCTGTTGCGTTTCATCGAGCGGTAGGTCGCCGCCCTCGGGGTTTACCGCGGTGATCTGGAAAACGTCCTCGGCGCGCTCGCCAAAGGTCGCGATGCGGGCGTCATGGACCCGCAGGCCCTGGGTGCGCAGCGTCTGCGCGACGTCCGCCAGCAAGCCGGGGCGGTCGGTGCAGACCAGGCTCAACAGCGTGCGACCGGGGCCGCCGGCGCGAGTGTCGAAGCCGATCTGCGGCACGATGCGGAAGTGGCGCAGGTGGCGTGGCTGCGAACGACGCGCGGGCTTCACGGCGTCGAGCGAGCCGGCGAGCGCAGACGCCAGTCGCCGTTCCACGGCATCGGGCAAGGGCGCATTGCGCGGGTCGGCGGGGACCACTTCGAAGCTGTCGAACACCATGCCGTGCGGACCATCGAGCACGCGCGCGTGCTGGATCGCCAGGCCGCAGCGATCGAGGGTGGCGACGATCGCCGCGAACAGGCCGTCGCGATCGGGCGAATGCACGAACACCTCCAGCGCGCCGGCGTGCACCACCACCGGCCGCGCGCGCACGCAGGTGTCGCCCTCGGCGACCCCGCGCAGCGATACCGCCTGCCAGGCGATCTGGTCCGGACGGCCGCGCCGGAAGCCGATCTCCGGCATGCGCGCGAACAGCCGGTCGATCTCGTCGTCGCTGATGCCGAATGCCGCCAGCATCGCGCGGGCGGCCTCGCGGGTCTCGGCGCCGCGCTCGTCGGCGGCCAGCGGATTCTCCAGCCCGCGTCGCAGTGCCAGGCGCGTGGCCGTGTACAGGTCGGCCATCAGCCGGTCCTTCCAGGCATTCCACAACTTCGGCGACGTGCCGGCGATGTCGGCGCAGGTCAGCAGGTACAGGTGGTCGAGGCGCTCGCGGTCGCCCATGGCGGTGGCGAAGCGATGGATCACCTCGGGATCGGCGATGTCCTGCTTCTGCGCGGTCATCGACATCAGCAGGTGCTGGCGCACCAGCCATGCGACAAGCGCGGTGTCGCCCTCGGACAGGCCCAGCGCGGAGCAGAACTGCCGCGCATCCTCCGCCCCGAGTTCGGAATGGTCGCCACCGCGGCCCTTGGCGATGTCATGGAACAGGCCGGCCAGCAGCAGCAGTTCGGGCTTGCGCAGCCGCGGCCAGATCTCATGAGCGAGGGTGAAGCGCTCGTCGGGCTGGCCCGACGCGAACGAGGCGATGTTCTTCAGCACCGCCAGCGTGTGCTGGTCGACGGTGTAGACATGGAAGAGGTCGAACTGCATGCGCCCGGAGACATTGGAAAACGCCGGTATCCAGCGAGCCAGGATGCCCAGCCGGGCCATCCGCGTCAGGGTCTCCACCGGCCGTGGACCGCGCAGCAATTGCAGGAAGCGACGGCGCAGGACAGGGTCGGCCTGGTCGAATGGCGGGAACTGCGGCAGCGACTCGGCCAGCGCGCGCGCGGTGTGCGAATGGAGTCCGCGCACGACCTGCGTCCGGGCCGTGGGGGAGGCTTCCTGCGCGGCCCAGGTCGCGAGCAGCGCGAACACGTCCTCCGGCGTGCGCGGCCAATCCGGGTCGCGCGCGGCGAGGTAGCCGCGACGGAGTTCGAACGTATCGCCCAGCGGCTCCGCGACGGCCTCGCCTTCGACCTGCTCCTCGAACCGCTGCAGCAGGCGCTCGCCAATCCGCAGGACCAGCGCCGCGCTGCGGTAGAACATCTGCATCATCTGTTCGACGGCCAGCGTGCCATCGCTGTCGACATGGCCGAGCCGCTCCGCAAGCAGCTTCTGGTAGTCGAAGCGCAGTCGCTCCTCGCGCTTGCCGGCGACCAGGTGCAGCCCGAAGCGCAGCCGCGACAGCACGCGGCGCTGGGCCTCCAAGGTGGCGACTTCATCCGCACCCAGCTGGCCGAGCACCACCAGCGATTCCAGGTCGGCCGTGCCGATGATCCGCAGTGCCATCCAGTGCAGGGTCTGCACGTCGCGCAGGCCGCCCGGGCCTTCCTTGAGGTTGGGCTCGAGGTTGTCGGAGGTATCGCCATAGCGTTCGTGGCGGGCGCGCAATTCCTCGCGCTTGGCCTCGAAGAACTCCTTCGGTGCCCAGACGAGGCGTGGCGATACCGAAGCCTGCAGCCTGCGACGCTCGTGCTCGTTGGCGGCCAGCGGCCTGGCCTCGAGCAGTGCGGTCAGGACCGTGATGTCGACCTGCGAACTCTCCGTGCATTGGGCGAGTGAACGCACCGCGTGGCCGACCAGCAGGCCGGCATCCCAGAGCACGGCGAAGAACCGCGCCAGCGCATCGGCATGGGCCGCCGACGCCTCGGCCTCCGCCAGCACCAGCAGATCGACGTCCGACTGCGGAAACAGCTCGCCGCGGCCGTAGCCGCCCACTGCGAACAGGGCCAATTCGGCATCGGGCGGGATGCAGCGCTGCCAGGCACCCTGCACACGCAGGTCCACGGATGCGGCGCGCTCGGCCAGCAGGCGGTCGATGTCGACCTGGGCATCGAACCGCCTTGCCAGCGCACTGTCGACCGCGGCCAGCGCGTCGCGTGCCTGCGCCGACCAGGCGGCATCATCGGCGGGCACGGTCGCCGCGCCAGCGGCACCCGCCGGAGTGGCATCGCCGGCGACCGACCCGCTCATAGCTCGTTGTCGTCGCCCGGCAGGCGGGTGAGGATCTCCACGCCGTCATCGGTGACCAGCACCGTGTGCTCCCACTGCGCCGAGAGCTTGCGGTCCTTGGTGACCACGGTCCAGCCATCGGGCAGCACCTTGGTATGGCGCTGGCCCTCGTTGATCATCGGCTCGATCGTGAAGGTCATGCCCGGCTGCAGCACCAGCCCTTCGCCCGCGCGGCCGTAATGCAGCACCTGCGGGTCGTCGTGGTAGACGCGGCCGATGCCGTGGCCGCAGTACTCGCGCACCACGCTGAAGCGCTCGGACTCGGCATAGGTCTGGATCGCCGCGCCGACGTCGCCCAGGGTCGCGCCCGGCCGGACCGCGCGGATGCCGCGGAACATCGCCTCACGGGTCACGTCCACCAGGCGCTGCGCCATGACCGACGGGGTGCCGACGATGTACATGCGGCTCGTGTCGCCGTGCCAGCCGTCCTTGATCACGGTGACATCGATATTGACGATGTCGCCGTCCTTGAGGACCTTGG
>Ga0209640_10005131_pt1 | contig 11454 bp, 14 predicted proteins | sample RifCSP10_1_FD_184018 | JGI IMG/M metagenome (GOLD analysis project Ga0209640, IMG submission 184018) | Soil microbial communities from Rifle, Colorado - Rifle CSP2_sed 10_1 (SPAdes) (version 2) | ecosystem: Environmental > Terrestrial > Deep subsurface > Rock core/Sediment | place: Rifle...
GCTGGTGGACGTCTACCACCACATCGAGGACCGCGAGGCCTACTTCACGAAGCTGCGCGGCATGCTCAAGCCGGCAGGCCGCATCGCGGTCATCGACTATAAGCCCGACTCGCCGCAGGGGCCGCCCGCGGATGCGCGCATCGCAGCCGAAAGCGTCAAGGCGGAGCTCGACCGCGCGGGCCTGCTGCTCGCCGAAGAGCACACTTTCCTTCCCTACCAGTATTTCCTGGTGTTCCGCTAGCGCGCGTCGAGCTTGCGACGGGCGTCGTTGAACGCATCGCGCAGCGCCACGTAGACGTCCTCGTCGTGCTCGCGGTTGATTGCGATCTCCGCGCCCGGCACGCGCACGTCGAGCCGCACCGCGAACTGGCGCCCATGGCGCTTGTGGCGGTCGGACTGCTCGAGCACCACGCGGCAGCTGACGATACGCTGGTGGAACTGGTGCAGCTTGTTCGCGGCGTCGCGCACCGCCGCCTCGATGGCCTCCGAACGGTCGAGTCCGCGCCAGGTGAGTTGCAGTGGAATATCCATTGAGGGTCCGGTGGCTAGCGGTAGGTCTTCTCGTGCCGCGCCTGGCAGGTCACGCAGCGCGCCGCGGCCGGATTCGCGTGCAGGCGCTGCACGGCGATTTCGGCGCCGCAATCGACGCACACGCCGTAGCTGCCGTCGGCGAGGCGCCGCCGCGCGGCCTCGACCTCGCGCAGTTCGGTGAGGTCGCGCGTGAGTTCCGCCTGGCCGAGGTCCGCGATCAGGTCGGCGACCGATTCGTCGCCGCTGTCATGGGTCGCGCCGACGAGGCTGTCGTACTGCTCGCGGCGGGTCTTGTCGATGTCCTGGCGGATTTCGTCCACCAGGGCGCGCCAGCGCCCGTCGAGAAGGCTGCGCAGCTGGGCGGTCTGGCTTTGGGTCAACGGCATGGAATCTCCTTCTTTCCAAGACTACGGGCAAATCCGCACGCAAGCTTGATCGAGGTCAATTCGCGCGCCCTGCCGGCGGCTAACTTGAATCCCATGAAAACCGAACGAGGCGGATTCCGCATGCTCCGGCGCGAGCAACTGCTCCAGGAGCTGGTCCACGACAGCTACAAATCCACGCGCAAGCTTCCCGAGCCGACGCGCTGTCCGGACTGCGGCGCGGTGTGGCACCGCGGCCGCTGGAGTTGGGGCGAGGCGCCCTCCGGCGCGCATGCCAGCCGCTGCCCGGCCTGCCACCGGATCAACGACAGCTTCCCGGCGGGCTACATCTCGCTGAAAGGCGAATTCTTCCCGGCGCACCGCGACGAGATCCTGGCGCGCGTGCGCAACTGCGAGAAGGCGGAAAAGCAGGATCATCCGCTGCAGCGCATCATGGCGATCGAGCCGCAGGACGACGGCGCGCTCGTGACCACCACCGACACGCACCTCGCCCGGCGCATCGCGGATGCCTTGCACGATGCCTTCAAGGGCGAGGTGGAATTCCGCTACAACCGGCAGGACAACCTGCTGCGCGTCACCTGGACCCGCTGAGGCGGCGATGGCGCCCGGCGCAGCTCAGTCGCCGTTCACGCCCGGCGCGCTGGAGGCCTACCTCGGCAAGGTGCACGGCCGGCCGGTGCGCGCCGTGCGCGTCACGCCGCTCGGCGGCGGCAGGCAGGGCGACAAGGGATACGGCTATGGCATCCCGCTGCGCGTCGACTACCAGCTCGACGGTGCGGCGCGGCGCGTGGTGGTCGAGTCGGTGCGCCCGGGGCCTTTCGGCCACGAGCACATGGCCGATCGCGCGCAGTCGCTGCTGTGGGCGCACCAAGCCTTCGGCAGCCTGCCGCGGCACGTGGCGTCGCTCGACGTCGGCGCGGTGCGCGCCGGCGGCGAGCTCGAGACCCTCGGCAGCGCGGAGGAGCTGTTCATGCTCGCCGATTTCGTCGACGGGCGCGAATACGCGGACGACCTGCTGCGCATCCGCGCCTCGGGCCGGGCCGAGCGCAGCGACCTCGAGCGCGCCGATGCGCTATGCGACTACCTGGTCGGGATCCATCGCCTCGCCGGGCCCGATGCGGGGCTCTACCTGCGCCGCATCCGCGAGCTCATCGGCCATGGCGAATGCATCTTCGGCGTCAACGACAGCTATCCGGAAAAAGGCCCGGTCGATGCGGCAATCCTGGAGAGAATCGAAAGCCGTTGCATCGCCTGGCGCTGGAAGCTCAAGCGTCGCGGCCACCGGCTGCGCCAGGTGCACGGCGATTTTCATCCCTGGAACATCCTGTTCCGCGAGGGCACGGACTTCAGCGTGCTCGACCGCTCGCGCGGCGAGTGGGGCGACGCGGCGGACGACGTCACCTGCCTGACGCTCAACTATCTGTTTTTCTCGCTGCAGCGCTCGGGGCGGCTGGAGGGCGATTTCGAGCGCCTGTGGCGCGGGTTCTGGGAGCGCTACCTGGAACGCTCGAATGACGCCGAGCTGCTCGAGGTCGCGGCGCCGTTCATCGCCTTCCGCGGCCTGGTGATGGCGAACCCGATCTGGTATCCCGCGCTCGACGAGACTCTGCGGCGCAAGATGCTGCGCTTCGTCCTCAACGTACTCGCGCAGCCGCGCTTCGACCCGGCGCGGGCCAACGGCTACTTCGAATGACCTTCGCCGTCTGGCTCACCGGCCTGCCGGCGTCGGGAAAAAGCGCGATCGCGGCGGCGCTCCTCGAGCAGCTGCACGCGCGCGGCATCGACGCCGCGCTGCTCGAGTCCGACGCGCTGCGCCGGCAGATCACGCCGTATCCGCGCTACGACGCCCCCGAGCGCGAGCTGTTCTACGCCGCGCTCGCGGAACTGGGCGGCTTCCTGGTGCAACACGGCGCGAGCGTGCTGTTCGATGCGACGGCCAACCGGCGGCAATACCGGGACACCGCGCGCAGCCGCATCGCGCGCTTCGCCGAGATCCATGTCGACACTCCGCTGGAAGTCTGCGCGGCGCGCGACCCCAAGGGCCTGTACCGCGCGGCGCGCGACGGCAAAGCGTCGACGCTGCCCGGCGCGCAGGCGGCCTACGAGCCGCCGCTCGCGCCCGACCTGGTGGTGCGCGGCGATCGGGGCTCGCCGCAGGAAGCGGCGGCCGCGATCGTCGAGTTGCTCGCGCGCCGCGGCTGGCTGGATCGCCTTACAGCTTCTTGACCACCCGCACGGTCTTCGGATCCTCGGGTATCAGTTCCACTTCGAAGCCGAGCGCCTTCACGAAGTGCAGCATGTCCCGGTTCTCGCGCATGACGATGCCTTCCATCGTCTCGAAGCCGCGCGCCTGCGCGGCGCGGATCAGCGCGTCCATCAAGAGCCCCGCGATGCCGCTGCCGTGCCAATCGTCGGCGATCACGACGCCGAACTCGCAGCTGCGGCCATCGGCGTTGGCGAGGTAGCGCGCCTCGCCGACGAGATCGCCGCCCGGCGCCCCCTTCGCGTCGCAGACGAAGGCCATGTGCCGGTCGTAGTCGATGTGGGTGAAGAAGTGGACCAGCCGGTCGGTGATCGCGCCGACGTACTTCATGAAGCGCAGCTGCCGCGTCTCGGCCGAAAGGCGGGAGAGGAACTCGAGTTCGCGCGATTCGTCCTCCGCGCGCACCGGACGGATCAGCACGGCACGCCCGTCGGCGAGGTGGCGCTCGCGCGCGAGGTGCGCCGGGTATTCGCCGCGCCTGCCGTTCATCGAATTATTCTTTCAGGGAAGCCAACATCGAGCTTGAGATATGTCAAAGTCCCGGCGCATGAGCGGATTGACTAGCGCCGAGGCGGCGGCGCGGCTGGCGGCCGAGGGGCCCAACGCGCTGCCGGCTGCGGGCACGCGCAAGATCGCCGTGATCGTGCTCGAGGTGCTGAGCGAGCCGATGTTCCTGCTGCTGATCGCGGCGGCGGGCGTCTACCTGCTGCTCGGCGACGTGCACGAGGCGCTGGTCCTCGGCGCCTCGGTGCTGGTGATGATCGGCATCACCGTGGCGCAGGCGCGCAAGGCCGAGCGCGCGCTCGAGGCGCTGCGCGACCTGTCGAGCCCCCGCGCCGTGGTGCTGCGCGACGGCGAGCGCCGGCGCATCGCCGGCCAGGAGGTGGTGCGCGGCGACCTGCTGCTGCTCGCCGAGGGCGACCGCGTGCCCGCCGACGCGCGCCTGGAGAGCTCGAACGGGCTGCTGGTCGACGAGTCGCTGCTCACCGGCGAATCGCTGCCGGTGGAGAAAACACCGGGCGACCGGGTCTACTCCGGCACGCTCGCCGCCAAGGGGCAGGCGCGCGCGGTGGTGGAGGCGATCGGCAGCCGCACCGAGCTCGGCCGCATCGGCGTCTCGCTCGCCACGCTGGAGGCGGAGAAGACCTCCCTCGAGCGCGAGACGGCGCGCATCGTGAAGCTGGTGGCCGGGCTCGGCATCGCGCTTTCGGTCGGGCTCGCGGCTCTCTACGCCGCCACGCGCGGCGACTGGCTCGCCGCGATCCTCGCCGGGCTGACGCTGGCGATGGCCCTCCTGCCCGAGGAATTTCCGGTGGTGCTCACCGTGTTCCTCGCGCTGGGCGCCTGGCGCATCTCGCGGCACGGCGTGCTCACGCGGCGCATGCCGGCGATCGAGATGCTCGGCGCGGCCACGGTGCTGTGCGTCGACAAGACCGGCACGCTGACCGAGAACCGGATGAGCGTCACCGAAACCGCGCAGGAAACGGTGGACGTCGCGGCGCTCGCCTGCGAGCTGGACGCCTTCGACCCGATGGACCACGCGATCGTCGCCGCGGCGGGCGCGCAAGCCGCGCGGCTGCGCCGCGACTGGCGCCTGGAGCGCGACTATCCGCTCACCGGAAGCTTCCTCGCGGTTTGCCATGCCTGGCGCTCGCCGCAGGGCGCGCTGCGCGTCGCGCTCAAGGGCGCGCCCGAAACCGTGCTCGCGCTCTGCGCCCGGACGGAACTGCTGCCGCAGGTGCGCGAGGCGTCGCGCCGCGGGCTGCGCCTGCTCGGCGTGGCCGAGGCGGCGTGGGACCGGCCGCCGCTCGACGACCCGGCCGGCTATCCGTTCCGCTGGGTGGGATTCGTGGCGCTCGCCGACCCGCTGCGCGCCTCGGTGCCCGAAGCGGTCGAGCAGTGCCGGCGCGCCGGCATCCGGGTGGTGATGATCACCGGAGACTTCCCGGGCACCGCGCTCGAGATCGCGCGCCAGGCGGGCATTGACGCCGCCGAGGCGCTGACCGGCGCCGAAATCGGGGCGATGGACGATGCCGAGCTCGCGAGGGCGGTGCGGCGCGTGAGCGTGTTCGCGCGCGTGGCGCCGCAGCAGAAGCTGCGGCTGGTTTCCGCCTACAAGTCCGCGGGGGACGTGGTCGCCATGACCGGCGACGGGGTCAACGACGCCCCGGCGCTGAAGGCCGCGCACATCGGCATCGCCATGGGCCGGCGCGGCACCGACGTCGCGCGCGAGGCCGCGGCGCTGGTGCTGCTCGAGGACGATTTCGGCTCGATCGTGGAGACGGTGCGCCTCGGGCGGCGCATCTACGAGAACATCCGCAACGCCATGCGCTACATCGTCTCGGTGCACGTGCCCACCGCCGGCATGTCCTTCATGCCGCTCGTCTTCGGCTGGCCGGTGTTCCTGTTCCCGGTGCACATCGTGTTCCTGGAGTTCGTCATCGACCCGGCGTGCTCGATCGCCTTCGAGGCCGAGCCGAACGAGAAGGGCGCCATGCAGCGGCCGCCGCGCGCGCCGGGGGCGCCCCTCTTCGACGCGCGCATGCTCGGCGCGAGCCTGGCTGCCGGCGTGACGCTGCTCGCGGCGGTGTTCGCGGTCTACTGGTGGGCGCTCGAGTCGGGCCGCGGCGACGGCGAAGTGCGCGCGCTCGGCTTTGCCGCGATCGTCTACGGCAACGTCGCGCTGATTTTCGTCAACCGCTCGCGCGAGCGCCTGTTCCACGAGACGCTGCGCGAGCCCAACCCGGCGCTGTGGGCGATCGCCGCCGCGGCGCTCGGCGCACTCGCGGTCTCCATTTACTGGCCGCCGGCGTGCGCCATCTTCCGCTTCGCGCCGCTCGCGCCGGCGGACATGACGATCGCCGCGGCGGCGGGCATCGCCGGCGTCGCGTGGCTCGAGCTGCGCAAGCTCACTCGCAAAGGCGACGCCGCTTGATCCAGGTCAACGGGCCGGGCGCAGGCGTTACTAGGATCAAACGGAGTCAATTCAACTCTCAAGGAAATATCATGGGCGACTTCGTATCCACCGACAAACTGATGCAGGACATGCGCACCGTGGTCGTCGACGCTGAAGAGCTGCTGAAGGCGACGGCGAGCCAGACGGGTGAGCGCATCGAGAAGGCGCGTGCGCGCGCCGAGCAGTCATTGCGCGTCGCGCGCGACCAGTTCGCGGACGTGGGCCAGACGGTGAACGACCAGGTGCACCAGCATCCCTGGACCGCGGCGGGCATCGCCGCGGGCGTCGGCCTGCTGCTCGGCGTCCTGATCGGCCGCCGCTAGGCGGGCGCTTGCTCGACTCTCTGCGCGCGCTTCTGGGCAGCGCCACCGGCATCGCGCACACGCGGCTGGAGTTGCTCGGCGCCGATTTGCGCCAGGAGCGCGCCCGCATGACCGCGGCCGTGCTGCTGTCGATCGCGGTGCTGTTCTTCGCCGCCATCGGCATCGTGTTCGCGGCTTTCGCGATCATGCTGGCGACCTGGGACCACTTCCGGCTCGGCGCCGCGGCGCTGCTGGCGCTCGCGTTTCTCGCCGCGGCGGTCTATGGCGGCTTCAGGCTGCAGCGCTTCGCGCAGGAGCAGCCGCGCATGTTCGAGGCGAGCCTCGCGGCGCTGGAGGGAGACCGCGAACAGCTTGCCCGCCCCGCGCCCAAGGCCCGGTTGGCCGAGCGCGCGGTGGAGGCCGGCCAATGGATCGCCGCCGGCCTGATGCTCTACACGGTGGTGCGCCGGGCGCTCGGGCGCCGGTAGCCCGCGGCGCGGTTGCTACTTCGCCGACAGGATGCGCTCGATGCCGGCGATGTCGAGGATGCGCACGTGCTTCTGCTCGACGGCGATCAGGACGTTCTTCTGGAACTGGGAAAACAGGCGGCTGACGGTTTCGAGCTTCAGGCCGAGGTAGCTGCCGATTTCCTCGCGCGTCATGCGCAGGTGGAAGTCGGAGGCGGAGAATCCGCGCCGCGTAAAGCGCTTGGACAGGTTGAGGAGGAAGGTGGCAAGGCGCTCCTCCGCGCGCATCGAGCCGAGCAGCATCATCACGCCGTGGTCGCGCACGATCTCGCGCGCCAGCACGGCGTGCAGGTGGCGCTGCAGCGAAGGCAGCTCGCGCGCCATTTCCTCGATGAGCGAAAAAGGCATCACGCAGACCTCGCTGTCCTCCAGCGCGCTGGCGGTGCCGTTGTAGCGGCCGGAGCCGACCCCGTCCATGCCGAGGAGCTCCCCGCCCATGAAGAATCCGGTTACCTGCTCGCGGCCTTCGCCGTCCACCAGGCTCGACTTGAAGAACCCGCTGCGGATGGCGTACACCGCCTTGAATTCGTCGCCGGCGCCGAACAGCGATTCGCCGCGCCGCAGGCGGCGGCGCGCATAGACCATGTTCTCGGCGCGCTCCATGTCCTCGCCGGCGAGCGCGGAAGTCAGGCACAGCTCGCGCAGGTTGCAGCTCGAGCAGGTGACATCGGACCTGCGGGCGCCGTTGGGGACGAAGGCGGCGTTGGCGAAGACGCTTTTCGGGGCGCGCTTGAGTTCAAGGACGGCGGGCATGTCGGGTTCCTTTTTCAGGCGTGGATTGCGGCGCGCGTGGCGATCACGTCGCGCACGCGCTCGAACTCTTTGCTCTTGTCGAAATAGCCGCGCGCCCCGAGCGTCTCGGCGAGGGAGCGGTACGGGTAGGTGGAAAAATTGGACAGCATGTAGACGTCGATTTCGGGCGCGCGGGCGTTGAGCTCGCGCAGCACGTCGAAGCCGCTGCCCTCGGCGAGACTCAGATCGAGAAGCACGACTTCCGGTTTGGCGGCGAGGATCGCGCCGATCGCCTGCGTCGCGCCCGCGGCGCTGCCCAGGACCGAGACGCCGGGGATCGCGGCAAGCATCGCCTCGAGGCGCTCGCGCACCGGGACCGAATCTTCGACGAGGAACACCTTCATGCCGCCAGTGTGGGGGCGGTGCGCGCGACGCACCATCGGCGGCGGCCTAATCTGGCTGTCGGAGGATTCCTACCCGGATTCCGCGGCGAGGGCTTCGCGCAGCAGGTCGACCTCGCGGCTCTTGTCGAAAAAGCCGCGCGCGCCGAGCTCCTGCGCCTTGCGGCGGTAGGCCTCGTGCGCGAAGTTGGTGAGCACGTAGAAGCGCAGCGCGGGCGCCGACTCGCGCAGCGCGCGCATCACGTCGAAGCCGCTGCCGCGCTCGAGCTGGAAGTCGAGCACCACCACGTCGGCACGCGCGGCGGGGATGGCGGCGATCGCCTCGTCGGCGGCCGCGGAATAGCCGACGTTCACCGCGCCCGGAATGGACGCGACGATCGCCTCGAGCCGCTCGCGCAGCATGGGCGAGTCCTCGACCAGGAACACCCTCATGCCGCGAGTGTGCCCGCGGCGGCCGGCGGCGGCTGTAGGAATCCTCCTAAACCAGCTTGTTCTCGAGGGCGTAGCGCACCAGCTCGGCGGTGCTGCCGAGGTTGAGCTTGTCGAGGATGCGCGTCTTGTGCGTGCTCACGGTCTTCACCGAGAGATGCAGCCGCTCGCCGATCTCGGTCGGGCCGAGCCCCTCGACCAGCAGCTTCAGCACCTCGAACTCGCGGTCCGAGAGCGCGTCGTGCGGCGCCCTGCCGGCGCCGGCGAGGCTCGCCGCGGCGGCCTCGGTCACATGCATTCCGCCGGCGGCGATTTTGCGGATGGCGCCGACCAGCAGCTCCGCCGCGCTGTCCTTGTTGAGGTAGCCCGAGGCGCCGGCCTTGAGGGCGCGCGCCGCATACTGCTGCTCGCCGTGCATGGAAAGCACCAGCACGCGCAACTTCGGCTTCTCCGCCTTCAGGCGTTTGACGAGGGCAATGCCCGAGAGACCGGGCATCGACAGGTCGACCACCGCGATGTCGAAGTCGGCGGCCTTCGCCAGCCGCAGCAGCGCGTCGCCGTCCGCGGCTTCGCCGGCCACCTCGAGATCGACGGTCGAGGCGAGGATGCGCTTGAGGCCGTCGCGCACGATCTTGTGGTCGTCGGCGAGCAGCACCCGGATCATGCGAAATCCTCCGGCTCGGGCTTCAGAATAGTGCCGTGCAGCGGCATCCGCAGGCGCAGCCGCGTCCCGCCGCGCGGAGCGCGCGCGATATCGAGCGCGCCGCCGAAAAAAGTGAAGCGCTCGCGCATTCCCTTCAGGCCCAGGGAGCGCGGCTTGGCGAGGTCCTGCGGCGCGATGCCGCGGCCGTCGTCCTCGACCTCGAGGTGCAGCGCGCCGCCGTCCAGCGCCATCAGCACCCAGACGTTGCGCGCCCCGGAATGCCGCGCGATGTTGGTGAGCGATTCCTGCAGCGCGCGGTACACCGCGGTCGCCACCCCCTTGGACAGGGATTCGAGCGGCAGGTCGTCCGAAATGCGCGCGTCGATCGTCAGGCCCGAGCGCTTGCCAAAATCCTCCACCAGCCAGCTCGCGGCCTCTGCGAGCCCCAGGTCGTCGAGCATCAGCGGGCGCAGGTCCGCGGAGATGCGGCGTGTGGAGCTGACCGTCTGGTCGAGTATGCGCTCCATCGCGTCCGCCCTGGCGGCCACTTCCCCCGGCGGCAGGCGCCCGCGCAGCCAGGCGAGGTCCATCTTGAGCGCGGTGAGCATCTGGCCGAGCTCGTCGTGCAGCTCGCGCGCAATGTGCGTTTTCTCCTCCTCGCGCGCCTCCAGCACTCGCGCCGAGAGCTCGCGCAACTCCTGCTGCTGGCGCTTGAGCGTGTCCTCGGCCTGCTTGCGCACGGTGATGTCGCGCAGGATCACGGTGTAGAGGCGGCTGCCCGCGTCGCCCGCCTGCGAGATCGAAGCTTCGATCGGGAATTCCTCGCCGCCCTCGCGCAGCCCCCACAGCGTGGTGACGTCGCCCATGCGCCGGCTGGTGACCCCGGTTTCGCCGAAGCGCTCGACGTGGCTGCGGTGCGCGGCGCGGAAGCGCTGCGGCAGGAAGCGCTCGAGCGGCGCGCCGAGCGCCTGGTCGCGCCGGCAGCGGAACACCTGCTCGGCCGCGCGGTTGAAAAGCACGATGTTCTGCGCCGCATCCACGGTGACGATGGCGTCCATCGCGGAATCCACGATGGCCTCGAGCTGCGCCTGGCTGGCCTCGGTGCGGTCCTCGGCCCTCAGCACTATGCGCGCCGCCGCAAGGACGCCGGCGCCGATCACCAGAATGTCGGAAATGATCGCCGTGCCGAGCAGCCACGGCGCATCGAGGCCGCGCACGAATGCCGCGACGTTCAGGCCCAGCAGGGCGACCAGCGTCGCCGAGCCGGCACCGGTGAGGACGGGGTGCCGGAGTAGCCCCTTTTTGACCGATATCAAAGTCCGCTCTCGCCCTTCATCCATAGTGCTCCGGGTGAACTACCCCTCTTCCGAACTGGTCATCGACCCGGTCCTGATCCGCAAGTACGACGTCAGCGGGCCGCGCTACACGTCGTATCCGACCGCGGACCGCTTCGTGGAGGCGTTCGGCGAAACCGACCTCCGGCAGTGGCTCGCCAAACGCAACATCGGCGGCTTCAGCCAGCCCCTCTCGCTCTACTTCCACCTGCCATTTTGCGACACCCTTTGCTACTACTGCGGCTGCAACAAGGTGGTGACCCGCGACCACGGCAAGTCCGCGCACTATATCAACACCCTGCGCAAGGAACTGGCGCTGCTCGGGCCGCTGCTGGGAAGCGATCGCGCGATCTGCCAGCTGCACTGGGGCGGCGGCACCCCGACCTTCCTCTCGCGCGAGGAGATGGGCGCTCTGATGGCGACGATCGACGCCTGTTTCGAGCGCACGCCGGACGCGGAATGCTCGATCGAGGTCGACCCGCGCAGCACGCCGCCCGGCACGCTCGCCTTCCTCGCGGGCCTGGGCTTCAACCGGGTGTCCGTCGGCGTGCAGGACTTCGACCCGGACGTGCAGAAGGCGGTGCACCGCATCCAGAGCGAGGCGCTCACGCGGCGCGTGATCACGGAAGCGCGCGAAAGCGGTTTCCGCTCGGTGAACCTGGACCTGATCTACGGCCTGCCGAAGCAGACCCTTGACAGCTTCAACCGCACCCTCGACCAGGTGATCGCGCTCGACCCGGACCGCATCGCCCTATACGGCTACGCGCACCTGCCCAGGATGTTCCTGCCGCAGCGGCGCATCGCCGAGGCCGACCTGCCTTCGGCGGAATCCAAGCTGCAGATCATGACGCTCGCCATCGGGCGGCTCACGCGCGCGGGCTATCTCTACATCGGCATGGACCACTTTGCGCGCCCCGACGACGAGCTCGCCGCGGCCCAGCGCCAAGGCCGCC
>Ga0209640_10005132_pt1 | contig 11454 bp, 4 predicted proteins | sample RifCSP10_1_FD_184018 | JGI IMG/M metagenome (GOLD analysis project Ga0209640, IMG submission 184018) | Soil microbial communities from Rifle, Colorado - Rifle CSP2_sed 10_1 (SPAdes) (version 2) | ecosystem: Environmental > Terrestrial > Deep subsurface > Rock core/Sediment | place: Rifle...
GCTCCGTACGGCTTGGTCCCCGTGCCCTCCGTCCATTGCACCGCTGCTCCCTGCAGATGAATCGAAAGCCCGCCGGCCATCCAAACTTGGCAAGCAGGTTGCGCCAGCAAATCCCGAAGCTGAGCAGCAGACCGCAGAATCGGGGATGCGAGGGATTCGGGTATCACTGCGACGATCCGCCGCTTACCGGCCGGCCGGGAGGAATCCATTCATCCTTCGCGGCGGTGGGAGGTTGACAAAGCATGTCCCTCAGCGCCGGGAGTGGAAGCGCGTGCTACTCTTCAACCAAGGGGCTTTCCGAATCCAAGAACCGCTTGGCGCAGTACGGACACAACAAGAGAATCTTCTTGTGCCTTAACTCTTCGAAGTGACAGGAAAAGCGCCCTTTGCATTCCGGGCAGGTAACCCAAAATATTCGAGCCATCGTAAATCGCTTTCTTCAGCCAAGCGACGTTGGAAGTAGCGATGTTCTGCTACCATCAACCTCAGGATCAGAGCCCTGAACGGTGAATTCCAGTTAAACACTGCGGCGTGAATCCATAAAAGTCGGCATGGATTCCAGCTGCTTTTCCGTCACGTAATCTTCGAGTGAAAATTTCTGCAGCGCCGAGTCCGGGACTCGGACGCGGGCGGAAAACGCTTTACCGAGCGGGACCGTCGCATCGATCAACAACTTGTCCGTCATGATATCGTGATCCTGGGACGGGTCCAGTGTATTTCCTTTGACATTCTTGATGATGTCGACTGCCTCCCGCGCCTGCGTCCGGGTGGCCACGGCGAACATCACTTCCTGCTCGTTGAAGGGGTCAATGTCCGCATCCACGACGATGATATTCTTGATGAAGTCCACGGCGCCAAATGCCGCCAGCGCGGCCTGCTTGGTCTCCCCGTTGACCTTCTTGTCGATGGAGATATAGCAATTGAACCGGCAGCTTCCGGAAGGCGCGAAATGGACCGCCTTCACCGTGGGCACAATTCCCTTGAGTATGTTAAAAACGGTTCCTTCCTTAGGGATTCCCCCCAGAAACCAGTTATCCCGATGCCCGACGAAAGAGTGCTGGAGAATCGCGTTATGGCGATGCGTGATCGCCGTGACCTGGATGGTGGGCCGGACTCGCTGCGGGCCGTAGTACCCGGTAAACTCGCCGAAGGGCCCTTCCACATCGCGCACCCCCGGCGGAATTTCTCCTTCCACGACCAGGTCCGCATCCGCCGGAACCAGGAACGAATCGCCCCAGGTCTCCGAAGGAACCAAGCGGAGCGGTTCTCCCATGATGCCGCCGATGACGGAGTAATCATCCTTACCGTAGGGCATGACATTCAACGCCCCCAGGTAAAAGGATGGATGATGGCTCACTACAATGGCAACGGGGGTCGGACGATTGCGCGTTTCATTGTGCCGGAAAATCTGCCAGTTGTGGCGGGGCGACATGTGAATGCCCAGCTTGCGGGGCCCCTGATACATCGTCCTCAGAAAGGCGACGTTGTAAAAGCCCTCTTCCGGATGCTTCATGACCGGCGTCATGTCGATGTACGGCGCCGGGTCCATCTCATGGTGACGCACGATCGGGAGTTTACTGAGATCGCAGGAATCTCCCCGCAGCACGACCTCTTTCACGGGAGCATCGCCTGCGGCGACGGTTACCGGAAGGATGGGAGACTCCAGACGGCGAGCATACTCCAAGCTCAGGGGCATGTTGCTTTGCTCCCGCTGCATTCCGAGCGCCATGGCGCAGCGCTCACGGGAAGCGTATACATTGCTCAGCAACTGAAAGGGGCAGGCATTGCCCTGCACGTCCTTGGGCTGCTCAAACCGGACCAGGGGAAACTTGCCGCGATTCTCCAGGTGCTTCAGGATCGCTGAAACCTCAAATTTGGCGGGATCCACCGGCCGGCGAATTCTCAAAACATCGTAGGGATATTCCCGTTCCAACACATCCAGGAAATCCCGCAGAGAGGCCGATGCGGTCCCGGACTTGTTTTCCGAGCTGAGAACGGCTGACTTCATCAACACACCCCCGCAGAAATAGCGTTTCATGCAGAGCGCCGCCTTCACGGCGCTCTGTCAGTAGTATCAGCCTCTCGGGAGGCGCATTCACCGGAACTCGGCGGCCGGCTATTCCGGCGGCGGCGGCGGAGGCTCCTCGGCCGTCCACCGGACCTGCGGTCCGACCGGCTGCTTGCCGATTTCCCGGGCGAATTCTTCGCGCAGCACCTTGACGTTTCCGCCCACCACCGTCATTTCCGGGTAAACGCCGTAGAGGTCTTCCGGAGGGCCTTCGAAATAGTCCTTGCTGAGCACCACAAAGTCCGCCCATTTGCCTTGCTCCAGCGAACCCAGCACATCTTCCTTCATCACGTACTTGGCGGCCCAGTTGGTCATCATCTTCAACAGGGTGTTCTTGTCAATCGCCTCATCGGGAGCAATGAGCTGGCCGCGCGCGTTCTTGCGGGTCAGGAACGGAATGGCATGTCCGAAATAGGACCGGGAACCTTCCACCTGGATGCCTGCTTCGCTTTCGAATGTCACCATTACTCCGCCGGCGATGGCGCTCTTGATGGGGGCGATTTGCTCCATGTATTTCGGCGGGTATCGGCCGGTGCCAATCCAGGGAGCACTGCGGGTCAGGACATTGGCGCCGCAACTGATCAGCATTCCGTAGTGCGCCAGGCGGGGAATCTGTGTGAGGCGCGGGTAAAAGCCGCAATGATCCGACGTCAATCGCAAATTCCGGACGTGCTCCAGCGTGATCGCCGGGTTCTCCTTCATGGCCTCTTCCACGGCATCCATGAAATAATCCACTCCCTTGTCCGCAAAGGCATGTCCGACCTGCACGCGCTGGTAGTTGGCGATCAGAGTTTTCGTCGTTAGGTACTCCCGCGTGCCGGGTCCGTTCTGGCACCACTCCAGTTCCTTGGTCGGCGGCGGAGCTTCCATCGTCGAGCAGAACCGCGGCGGCCCGGAATCGATCGCGCCCAGACCCACTCCCGCCTGCCAGAAGTAGTCTCCGATCCCATGGCCAAAAAAGTCTCCCATCTTCTTGTAGAAGACCTCCGAGTCGGCATATCCGGCCGCAAAGCCGAACCAGTGAGTGTAGCCGAACCGGACCGGCATGCGATTTTCCCGCGCCAGCAGGTTGAAGGCGTCCATGAACCGCTCGCCCATGATGTGCGAGACGTAGGTGGTGATCCCGGCGGCGGCGTTCAACATCAATCCCTCTTCGGTGATGTCGGCCAACTGCGGCACGCGGCTGCGGAAATACAAATCCGTGAAAATCTCACGGCGATACTGCGCCGCGGTGGACTTGATTCTGCCCCACTCATCCAGGCCTGCCGCTTCGGCATCAAACTTCCCGTAGAGCATCTCCATGCCCTTTACAAACGCTGTGTTCACCACATAGGAGGGGTGCGAGAAGAGAATGATGGGATGCTGCGTCGCGATCTGATCCAGCATCGTGATGGTATAATTCTTCTGCGCCAGATACAGGATCCCGCCGACCATGCCCTGTCCGCCTCCGACGCTGATAAAAGCCCATCGCCCCGGCCGCTCGGTTCGAACGTGCTCCTTCACGGCCGCCGTGATGGCGTCGCGCAGTTCCTCGGGAGTTCTGCCGGAGACGCTGTAGGAAGTGGCATTCTCGGCCTCGGCTTCCGGATGCTCCGCCACCCATCGGCTCAACGCCCCATTGTGGATGTGGGTGTGGGTGTCAATGATTCCCGGCATCACCATCCGGCCGCGGACATCGATCAATTCGGTCTGCGGCCCCTTGAGCCGCAATATTTCATCATTCGAGCCGACCGCGAGAATTTCTCCATCCCGCACCGCCATCGCTTGCGCAATCGTCCCAACGGGGGTGTTCAATCCAAAGCTGTGATCGTCCATCGTGACGAGCTTGGCGTTGTGAACGATCATTTGCGGATAGGCCAGAACCTCCGGCGGAATCGAGCCTGCCTGTTGGGCTCTCGCTGCGGTGGATAGCAGGAGTACAATCAATGATCCTGCGAAAATAGCCCACAACTGCTTCATGTTCTTCCTCCTCCAATAGCACTCATTTCCCCGTCGAACTCGGTCTTGGCCCTCAGCCGATCAATAAAACCCGCTTCGCCACGGCGTTGGCGTGCTGGACAGGTTAGCTGCTTGTCAAAAACCCCCACGCCGATGTCACTCCGAAGCCCGACGTCTTCTGGCGGGCTGAGGAATCTGCTGTGCTTTCAATCGACCGAATACAACAGCAGATTCCTCGCTTTGCTCGGAATGACACCAAGAATAGATGTTCAACAGCCTCCTAGAAAATCACTTTCAACCCCAACTGAATCTTCCGCGGATTTCCAGACGTGCTGTTGATGAGCCCTGCTGTGCCGCTCGGTCTCCTTGTGTTTGCAGACGCGGCGACAAAGACACCGCTGCCCGGATTTGCGAAGTTAGGAGTGTTGAACAGGTTGAACAACTCGCCGCGGAAATCCACACGTGTCCCTTCGCGCAGCATGGATAGGTCGAACGACTTGCCTAGCGAAAAATCAATGTTTCGAATTCCCGGACCGATGACTGTATTTCGCCCCATACTGCCAATCACGCCGCGTGGCTGCGGCAGCAGGAAGACGCACGGATCGTAATAAAGGTCCGGGGTCCCCAATTCGGCGCCGGCGGGGAGAGCAGTCGTATTACCGTACCGGAATCGGGACGAGGTCTGCAGCGTGCATCCGGCGCTGGTGCCCTCGATCGGATTGTTGGTAGCTCCCTCGACCTGATCCAAATATCTGCCGCCTTCAATCTGCCTCGCATAATCGAAGCCCGTCTGAATGCCAATAGGCTGGCCAGCGGAGAGCCTGACCAACGTGTTCAGACTCCAGCCACCCAGTACCTGATTCATCCAGCCGGCCGCGCTGGGTCCGGGAATATCGTAGGTGGAGTTGACCGTGAACACGTGCCGCACGTCCGTGGCGGCCAAGCCCCGCTTGGGGATCGAAAAGTGAGGTGGATTGGGGTCATTAGAAAAATCCGTACCTCCGGTCACCGAGGTGCCGTCATCAATGTTCTTGGACCAAGTATAGTTTCCCTGAAGCTGCAGGCCGGCGCTCAGTCGCTTTTCGATCTCCAGCCGCATGGAATGATAGATGCTCGATCCGTTGGTCCGGCGATGCCGCGTCCGCCCGAAGTTAGTGTTAACCACTGGACCAGGGAATTGGTAAAAGAGCCTCCCGTCAGGCAGAATCTCCGAGCGCCTGCCATTCTGTTCAGCCCGATTGGGAAGATGCACGCCGCGCGACCCTGAATAGCCGACGCGGGCGAGCACTGTCGGCGCCAACTGCCGCTGAATTTCCAGGCTGAACTTGCCCACGTAGGGCTGGTTAGGCTTGGCTTGGAAGGACTCGTACCGCGGGTCACCCAAGAAGATCTCCCGCTGGGTGAAATAGGCATTCGGGAAATCCACACCGCCCGGCGTAGTACCTCTAGTCAGCCGGCCTTCCACAAACAGCGGAGCTGTGTGCAGAATGGCGAGCCGGTAAGTCCAGTAAAGCAGGGCTTCCGAGAAAATCCCAGCGCCCCCGCGCAGCGACGTCTTACCGTCTCCAAGCACGTCCCAGGCGAACCCGACGCGCGGCGCAAAGTTGTTCTTGGAGGGATTCTCAAACAGGGTATCGGTCAGCACGACATCCGATGGCCCGAACAGGTTGTTGCCTTCAGCGTCCACAGCAAAGAACTTCTCCTCCAGCGCCCGCGGCATGCTGCCTGCAAGATCGGCGGCAAAGCTCGGCGAGGTCGTCATCTCATACCGTACACCCCAGTTCAGAGTGAAGTTCGGAAAGAGCCGCCAGTCGTCCTGGAAGTAGGCCCCAACGATGCTTTGTCTGACGTGGCGCACGAAATTTTCCGCCAGCGAGATGAGAGCTTCCTCGGGATCGGCCAGCAAGAACGCTTCCTTAGAATCAAAATCGAACGTTCCAGCCGGCTGCCGCGGTGACGTGTCATTGTGCTGCAGGCGGGAGAAGTTGGCCCCGATCTTGAAGGTGTGGTTTCCCCGGTTGATCGTCAAGTCGTCTTTGGCCTGGTAGTTATTGAGGATGAAGATGCGGGGGTCGAGGATTCCGCTTCCAGTCCCAGAGATGCCCGGTATACTGACAACGCCGTGACCAAACTCGGATTCCGCAAAGGTAACCCGCTCAAATCCCTCCAGCGAACTGCCGACAACGCCCGTCCAGTTGCGGCTAAATCCGATATTCGCGCTGTTCAGCACCGTCGGAGAAACGATCCTGTCGTACTGGAAGGTCGCGAATTGGTTGCGCGTCCTGCCATTCGAAAACACATTGACGGCTTCCACATCCAGCCGGTCGGCATGGTCAATGGTGTAGCGTCCGAATATGCTGTCGTTGTCGGATAGTTTGTGGTCCACGCGCACCGTGGTGTAGTTCAGCTTGGTTGGTTCGCTCACGGCTCGAACGTAGTCTAGCGTGCCATCTGCCTGGGGGCTGAGCGTTACCCCAGAGGGGATCGGCCAGAACTTGTCGAAAAAGGGCTTCACCTTAGCAAATGCCGCGGGGTCCTGCGCAGCGACATCAACCAAGCCGCTGTCGCTGGAATCCTCGGTTTCGGAAGCAGGAAGCAGACCCAGGCGCATGTTTTGATCGGGAATGCTGATGATCTGATTGTCTCCGATGGCTTCCCGCAGCGCTTCAAAGTTGCCGAAAAAGAACGTTCGATCTCTGACCACAGGGCCGCCCAAAGAAAACCCAAACTGGTTCCGGCGAAATTCCGGCTTGGTCGGTTCGTTTACCAAAGGGATGCGGGCCTTATCTTCCCACCGGAACGTATCGAGGTTGTCATTGCGCAGGAACTCATAGACCGAGCCGTGGAAGTCATTCGTTCCACCTTTTGTAACCGCATTGACAACGCCGCCGGTGTGCTGCCCGTACTCGGCGCTGTAGGAATTCGTGATGACCTTGAATTCACGCACCGACTCGACGCCCGCCGCCACGCCGTCGGCGACCCCACCAGCAGAGTTGAAACTGTCGTTCATCACCGTGCCGTCAATCAGGAATACGTTCGAGGTGAAGCGGCCGCCGCTGATGCTGACTTTCTGCCCGTATCCCTGCGATTCGCTGCGGCCGCCGGTAACGGCGTTAATCGTGCCGGCCTGCAACGTGGCCAACTCCAGGAAGGAGCGCCCGTTTAATGGCAGGTCCTGAATCGACTTCTGGTCCACCAGGCCGCCCAGCACCGCCGTGGTGGTGTCCACCAGCGGAGCTTCTCCCGTCACCTCCACGATCTCGGTGACGTTGCCCACATCCATCGTGATATCGACATCCGCGGCTCGCCCGACGGTCAAAGTAATGCCGCGGCGGGTCACGCTCTTGAAGCCGGAATAGGTTGCTTCCACCTGATAGCTGCCCACGGCCAGGTTCTGAACGCGGTACCGCCCGGTGGAATCGGCCGTCGCCGTACGAGTTGCCCCGGTTTCCACATTGGTTACGGTCAGGCTTGCGCCGGGAATGACCGCGCCGCTGGTATCGCGCACTTCGCCGGAGATGCTTCCACCGGTCGTCTGCGCGAGTAACACGGGCCGGCTAACACTCGCCGTCAGCAGCAACGTAACGACAAATAACGATAATCGGGTCCATACTGTCATAGCTCCCCCCCCTAGGAAACCGTCTTCCGGCTTCCTGATGCGTGAATCGGACGTTTTAAAGTCCCTGGCGGAAATGTGCACCGCCGGGAAAAGTGACCACCTTCATTTCCCCACATCTGATCTGACACAACCTTTGACTTGCCGTGGCCGCGTCCCGGAGGCAGCTCCTCGAAATCGTCCAACTTCATCCGCGGGGTGCGGCACCGCCTACATATACATCACGCCGGGCTCCTCCTTCACACCAGCTTCCGAACCTGGCTCCTGCGAGGAAGATCCGTTCGTTCCTTCGAAAGTATGTAACTGAGGAGGCTCTCCGTCAAGGCCAAACTCTTTCCAGCGCGCCGCCAGCCGGTCATAGACCTCCCGCCGCACCCGGTTCCGCGGCGAGAAGACTTTGAGATGCTTGTGTTCCTTACAAGCATTGATGATGGCCTTCGACCCCCAGGGGCGCTCCTCGGGAGGATTCTTGGTGGGGTCGAGCCAGGTGGACCAGGTATTGCGCAGAATATCGATATCGTCCACCGGGCTGAAGCGCGTCGACATGGCCCACAGAACCTGGTTGATGTCGGTGGGGTCGATGTCATCATCCACGACGATGATGAGCTTGGAAAAATAAGCTCCGGCGGGACACTGCGCCGCCAACGTGGCGACCTGCGAGGCGTGCCCGGCATAGCGCTGCTCGATGGAAACGGTGGTGATGCCGAATCCGCCCGCGCCAAAGGGCGGGCAGTAGACGCCTTTGATGCCCGGCATGCCGAGCTTGTCCAGGTCGTTCCAAATCTTGGCTCCGCGCACGATGCCGTAGAGCAGCCCCAACTCGTTGGCGGGGTGGTCGGCCATCAGGGCGCAGGTCAGGATGGGGCTCTTGCGCATGCGGATGCGCTCCACGTCGATGATGGGCGTCAGGCCTTCGGGGCGGCCGTAGTAGCCGGTGAATTCGCCGAAGGGCCCCTCGCGGCCTTCCTTGCCTGGATGCATGAAGCCTTCCACGATGATCTCGGCGGATGCGGGCAGGTCCAGCCCCGTCAGCTCGCTGTGGAAGATATCCACCGGCTCATTCACCAGCCCCCCGACGTAGTCGTATTCCGACTCGGTCTTGGCCACCGTGATGCAGCCCACCAGCAGCAGCAGCGGGTCCGGGCCGTAGACCGCGGCCACCGGAAAGGGCTTGTTCTGCGCCCAGTAGCGCTCGCTCTGCAGCCGCGCATCCTTCCCGGGAGACCAGTAGCAGAACAACTCGCGCGGGCCCTGGATCATCTGGCGGTAGGTGCCCAGGTTCAGATGGCCGTCTTCCAGGTCGCGGGTCACCAGCACATCCCAGGTGCCCAGATAGCGGCCCCCATCGCGCGGCCACATCTTGGGCGCGGGAAAATGCCGCAGATCGATGTCGTTTCCTTCGAGGATAATTTCGTTCACCGGCGCCGTTGCTTCCGGGACCAGGCGGGGGGGCATCTTGCGCCCGAAATTGTTCTTGGTGAATTCAATCAGCTCGCGGGTGGTCTTTCCGCGCGGCAGGCCCAGCGCCCGCGCTATGCGGTCCTTTCCGGTGCCGAACAGATTAAAGACCGCGCTCGAATCGTAGCGCGCATCACGAATATTCTTGAACCACAGGACCGGGGCATTTTCGCGCTGCGCCACCATATAGTTCAGCGCGCCCATCTCCTCGTCCCAATCAATGGGCTGGCGGATTTCCTTCAGCTCCCCGTGGGATTGCGATTCGGCCATCAATTCCCGCAAAGTCAACATGAATTCTCCTTAGATTTTTAAAAATTCGCTGCCATCAACGGTGGAATCGAAGAGCGCCCCCAATAGCTTTGAGTCAGGACGAAGTTTGGGAATGTGCGGCTCTTCGCTGGCTGCAACTGGACAAAATCCGCAGCGGAATGCGCTGCAGAGAAATCCACGGCTTGCGGTGGATGTCCTGGGATGCTCCATTCTCAACGTTGTTGCTTAATTGCAAATGAGTTATACATCTACTCGCTTCGCGGGTACCAATACATATTTGCTCTGGCACTAAGACGTTTTGCGTATGAGTCAAAACCGGCCTGGGGCAGCGCCATTTTTCCCCGCCGCATGCGGGGAGCCGGACTCCGCCCGGGCGGGGCCGCGCAGAATGTTCCTGCCCTGCAGGCTGCTTGCGAGGCCCCGTCTCCGTCCGGTCAATTACCAGCGTCCCGACCGACCGTCACACCAGGCTGGCGGGCCGCATCGGCTAATTCTGATGATCAATCTTCGCTGGAGAAGTCCACCTGCGGACCGACCGGGCTGCGCCCCAGTTCTCTCGCGAACTCCTCCCGCATGACAAGAATCTTGCCTCCGACCACTGTCATCAGCGGGTAAATGTCCGCTATGGCCTCCGGGGGACCCTCAAAATAGTCCTTGCTGAGGACCATAAAATCCGCCCACTTGCCAGCTTCCAGCGATCCCAGCACGTCCTCTTTCAAGGCGAAGCGGGCCGCCCAATTGGTCATCATCTTCAGCAGCGTGTTGCGATCAATCGCTTCATCTGGAGAGACCAGGACGCCCTGGCGATTCTTCCGGGTCAAGTACGGCACGTTGGCAGCGAACCCGCTGCTCTCCGTGGTCACCGGGACACCGGCCGCGATGGTGCTTCGGACCGGAGCAATTTGCTTGGAATAGATCGGGGGATACATCCCCGGTCCGATCCATTCCATGCTTCCGGTGAGGGTGGCCGCATCGCAACTGATCATCATCCCCAGCCTGGCCATCCGCGGCAGCGCGTCCAGACGGGGATAAAAATCGCAGTGATCGGAAGTCAGCCGGCGCGAGCGGATGTATTCGAGCGTGATGGCGGGATTTTCCCTCATGGCTTCCTCCACGGCGTCCATGAAGTAATCGACCCCCTTATCGCCTTGCGCATGGCCCACGTTCACCCGCTGGTAGTTCTCAATGGCTATTTTGGTGGATTCATACTGCCGCGTCCCCGGGCCATTCTGGCAAAACTCCAGATTCTTATGCTGCAGCGGAGCCTCCATCGTGGAGCAGATCCGCGGCATGGCGGAGTCAATCGCGCCCAAGCCGACTCCCACCTGGAAGAAGTAATCGTCGCCAATTCCATGTTCCGACAGATCGCCCATCCGGCGGTAGAAGTTGGCTGAATCGGCATACCCCATGGCGAAGCCGGCCCAATGCGTATAGGCAAACCGGATGGGCATCCGGCCTTCCTTCACCAGCAGGTTGAACGCGTCGATGAATCGCTCCCCCATGATGTGCGAGACGTATGTCGTCATTCCCCTGGCAGCGTATTCCAGCAACCCTGCTTCCAGGATATTGGCCATCTCCGGGACCCGGACCTGGAAATAGCGGTCCCCGGGCAGCATCCGAGGATACTGTGCGTGGGTCTCTCGAATTCGGCCCAGGTCATCCATTCCCATGGCATCTTTTGAGACCGGCCCATAAAATCCGGCAATCGCCTTGACTAAGGCTTCGTTGCCGATGGAGGAGGGGTGGGCCCGGAGGAAGATGGGGTGATTGGGGGCCAGCGGGTCCAGCTTGAGCTTGGGGAAATTGCCTTCCGATAGATACACCGCGGCCACGGTAGGCTGCGGCACTGCCGCGGTGGGCGCGGGATTCCTCAGGTTTACGATGGCGAAGTGTCCCGGCTGAGTCGACGCCACATGGTTCTTCACCGCCAGGGTAATCGCTTCGGTCAGCTCCGGAAAGGTTCTGCCCGTAACGTCATAGGTCGAGTAGTACTGCATTAACCCTTCCGGATGATCGTCCACCCAGTCGTCGATAATCGAGTTGTGGGCGTGATCGTGCGTGTTGATGAAGCTCGGCATGACCATTCTCCCGCCGGCCTCAATCC
>Ga0209640_10005133_pt1 | contig 11454 bp, 11 predicted proteins | sample RifCSP10_1_FD_184018 | JGI IMG/M metagenome (GOLD analysis project Ga0209640, IMG submission 184018) | Soil microbial communities from Rifle, Colorado - Rifle CSP2_sed 10_1 (SPAdes) (version 2) | ecosystem: Environmental > Terrestrial > Deep subsurface > Rock core/Sediment | place: Rifle...
AATGTCCTTGTGACATTCCAACTCAGCGGGGAACAACTTCGCTCCATCATGAAGTACTATCTCACGAAGAAACCGGCCATCCAGTTAACAGGTGTGACGTGCGGTTGGAGACGAGCTGCAAAGAAAGAGGTCGAGATCGTGCGGTTGGAGGTCAATGGGAAGCCTGTGGATGACAACCAGAGGTACACATGCGCCACAAGCGATTTCTTCGCGGGACAGGCGAAGGGGTACATTGGCATGGAGATTGACCGTCCGGTCTTTTTGCAGAAGACCGTGTTCGAAGTTGCTGAGAATGCTGCACGAAAAGCGAAGACAGTCTACTCACCGGTGGAACACCGGATTAAGGAAGTGCATTAGAAATCATCACGAAGGAGATGGTCCGCCCCCATGAGCGCCAACAATTTTCCCATCCTCATCATCACCGGACGTCCCGCTGCAGGAAAATCGGAAGTGATCGACTTCCTGAAGAAAGCTGATCCCCGCGAGCGCCTGCAACGATTTCACATTGCAGAGTTCGAAGAGCTCGACGACTTTGTGTACGTGTGGGAGACGTTCGAAATCGACGATATCCTGACACGCCACGCCAAGCCGCGCATCTGGAGCGATGAGAAGTACTGGTTCAAAGACCACTTCATCTGGAACCTGTACATCGAGCGGATCAATCTGGAGTACAGGAAAAAGATTGCACGGAACCCGAACTACCACGACACCAGGACAACGCTGGTCGAGTTTGCGCGGGGCGGTGAAAACGGTATTCACGAAGCACTGAGCTGCCTCCACGAAGACGTTCTCAAGCGTGCGTCGCTCATCTATATCAAGGTGTCGTACGAAGAATCGGTTCGAAAGAACAGGCGGCGTGCGCGTCCCGGTGAGGAGCATTCCATCCTCTACCATTCTCTTCCCGATGAGAAGATGGAGTTCTACTACAGGAGTAACGACTGGGAGAAGCTTGCCGCGAAGGATCCTTCCTTTGTTGAAGTCAAGGGGTTCAGAGTTCCGTATGCGGCCTTCGAGAATGAACCGGAGAAGACACTCAGCCCTGCACTGATCGGCCAGGAATTGGAACGAGTAACAACGAAGTTGTGGAACGTGAAAAAGTAACAGGTCGAGCGGGACAATCCTACATTCCCTCTGCAAGTTCCCGCGTGCGCTTTTTTTCCGCACGTGAGAGAAAGCCCACCGCAATCAGGATAAAGATCAACGATGCCCAATCCTGCACTTTTGGGAATTTCCCCCCGAAGCCAAAGTACCATACGAGTGTTGCAGCCGTCCCCGCCACCAGCGAGGTGAGCCGATTCACCAACCCGGCAAAGGTGGCCGTCCTTCCTTTGAACATGAAGATGAACACCGAGAAGAACGCGACGAGGCCGTAGGCAAATCCCGCCACAACCGCCCATCCCCACAGCGGATGCGGATCTGCAAAACTGGCGTGGAATAGGAGGAGGGGCACGTTCATCGCCCCAAACCACTCTGGTGAGTTGAACACGATGTATCCCGCTATGAGCATGGTTGCAGACGCGGCAATCTGTTCTATTGCGAAGAAACCGTTATTGTCCAACTTCACTCCTTGCGCCCTTGTATTTTTGTAGAAGTTCATGATGTAGATCCGGATTGCGTACGCGACAATATAGCTGCCGAGAATAATGACCGCAGCGGGGGTGTGGACGAAGTCAAAATCGCCGGGGCCGACCCAGAACAAGTTTACTGCCGCGGCGAGGAGCGCAAAAGCCACGGCATAGTTCTCTTCTGCATATACATGTTTGCGGAGAATGCCCTGACTGATCTGCACGGCATCCACCACGCGGCTGATGATGATGACGCTTGCCCGCATGATCACCATGGCGACCATGACGGAGATCGGCAACATGTACATCAGCGTTGTCGTCGGGATGACCACCGCAGTGCAAATGCCGGAGGGAATAATATAGAGGATTTCCTGCGGAAAGCGGAACCTGCCCAGCCGAATGAGTTTGTTGGAGGTGAGGCGATACCACCGCAACGCCAGCACCACACCGAGCGCGATGAAATTCCCTCCGATGGTGTTATAGACAAGGTACTCGATTTCTTTCATCGAGGGGAAGCCGATCTCCGCGCTCCCCGTGAAGTACTTCACGGCTACGCCGGTGATGACGTAGAAGACAAAGTATCCCACACAGAGTTGAATCAACCGTCCGGTGCTTCCTTCGGCGGTTCTCCACACGTGCCTCACTGCTCCCCATGCTGCCATGCCTGACCCTCAGTGTATTGTCTAATATCCCGTTTTCCTCTTCGCAAGGACTGCGTTCCAGAGCTTCATCATCAGCAACGCTCCGATTAAAGAAAAGCCGATCATACTCGGTTCCCCAATGCCCCATCCCCATGTTTCCAGCATCCATCCCATTCCATAGCCTACCGCAGCGCCGCCAATATACTGCATCCCATCGAACATGCCTGTCGCACGCCTTCTTTCCGCCGAAATCCAAGGATGCAGTTCCTGAGAGCATCGAGTGAACGATGCGTCAACCAGTTCAGCGCGCGCTGCTTCCGGAACGCGATGCTGTGTACCGGGCGATCATCTGAGGGAGGGTTCATAGACGCGCTTGGTGGTGAGGTGCGAAGGATTGAATGGAATTATGGTGGAGTCAATGCTTCAACGAGTACACGTCCCTCCCGTGCCGCGGGGAATTCAACACCCAGCAGTGTGGAAAGTGTCGGACCAATGTCTGCGGGACCGGCTTCCGTTGCGTACGTGCCACTCCGGACGCCGTTCCCCATAATGATCAGCGGAACGTGCGCGTCATGTTCATACGGGCTGCCATGCTCGGCACCCTCCGCGCTGTCGTCCAGATACATGAAGGGTTTCAGGACAAACATCACGTCGCCGCTCCTCATGGGATGGAAGCTGCGCTGCATCTTTGCGTGCAGAGGCGTGGCAAGGGTGGATGTCCGCAATGCCTGGTGGGTCACAGCGAGTGCCAATTCGTGAACACTCATCAGTGAATCTGCTAGGACAGCGGCAACATTTTCGGGATCGAGTTTCTTCTCGCGCAGGAGATCCCTGTCAAGATACACGTTTCCATCCACCATCCTCTTGATCCATGGCTTTCCTTCGATGGTCGATCCAAACACGTTCGCAAGAGAGGAGTTACAGAAATCCAGGAGTTTCTTGCCCGACAATCTATTCACATCTGCCCCAAGGAATCGACTGCGGATGTATTCAGGAATCGGTGCCACTCCATGATCGCTGGTGAGGACAACAATCGTGTTTCGAAGACCGACGTGCTCATCAAGATACAAAAGGAAATCTGCAAGGATTTTGTCTGTCTGTACCGCCATTTCAATCACTTCACGGCTGTGAGGACCGAATGTATGTCCGACATAATCTGTCGATGAGAAACCAATGCAAAGGAGGTCTGGAAACTCCCCCTGTCCGAGGTGCTCGCCTTCGATTGCGGCCTTCGCTAACGTCGCAAGCGCCTCCATACTGAACGGACTTGTCATGAACGCAGAATAGTATGATTTCGTTATGCGGGTAGAGTCACTACCACGAATGGGATGGGGAAAAGTCCTTCCGATGGAACTCCAATCGGATTCATACGGGACGTTATCATCGTCTATTGCTGCAAATGCCTCATCGGGCAGAAGCCGCTCCCACCTTTTCCCGAAGTACGAATTCGCCTGGCCGGACTCGTTGAATGACTGCACCCACAGTGGTAGGGCGTTCATGTAGTAACTCGAAGTGACAAACGTGGAATCGATCAGCCAGAATACGTCATTAGGCATCTTCCCGCCCATGAGAATTGCTGCCCTGTCCTTGTGGGCGATCGAGATGACCTTGCTCTTGAAACCGGTATGGAGTCGCAACTCATCGCCGAAGGTGGGAGTGATGAGATTGGCAGGCGACCTCCCCTCACCGCTGGCGCCAACCAACTGCACGCCGGGATCTGCGACACAGTAGACGTTCTGTTGTTTCGTGCGATCGTACCAGTTGTTCGTGATGATCCCGTTTTGATTGCCGTACGTCCCGGTGAGAATCACCGCATGACCGGGTCCGGTCATGTTGGCTGAATGCTTGTAGCTTGCGTTGGAGAAGTTGGCGCCGTTGTCCATGAGCATGCGGAACCCGCCGCTGCCAAAGTAGTCCTGGAACCGGGTAAGATAATCGTAGCGGAACTGGTCGAGGCTGATGACCACGACCAGTTTCGGTCGGGATCCAAAAGTGGAAAACCATGGTGTGAGAATAATCAGCGAGAGAATGAAGAGCCGCTTCAGCATGATGGTGCCCGAGTTGTGCTTATTTATGTGCAGGAGTCGACCTGGGAGGCAGTGCTATTGTAAAGAAATGTCTCTTGAAATGAAAGCCGGCTTACTTGAAATTGAAACCCCTTTTCTGCATTTTGGAGTGGACTCTCCACAAAGGTGTCTCAGATGCTGTTGATTATTCCTGCCATCGAAATCAAAGGTGGTCGGTGCGTCCAGATGGTACAGGGGGTCGAAGGATATTCCTACTCCGACGATCCCGTTGAGATGGCGCGTCTCTGGCGCAAGGAGAACGCGAAGTCGCTCCACGTAACGGATGTTGATGGCGCGATGCAGGGACATCTCGTGAACAAGGAGGTGCTGAAGCGAATGGTCAGCACCGTGGACATCCCCATCGAGTTGGGGGGCGGACTACGCTCATTCGACTCGGTGAAAGAGGCGTTCGAGCTCGGTATGTACCGTGTTCTTGTTGGAACCATGGTGATTGAGAACCCCGATGAAGCGAAGCGTGTGATAGACACATACGGTCCCAGCAAAGTCGTCCTCGGAATCGATGCACGCGATGGTATTGTCGCAACGCATGGATGGGCGGAGTCTTCCGGGCTCACCGCTCTTACTGTGGCGTTGAATGCAAAGGCTCTTGGATTCCGTCGCATTGTGTACACCGATATCCGTCTTGATGGGACCCTGCGCGGTGTGAACCTCAACGTCCTGCGGGAGCTTGCGACGAAGACAGGGATGCGGGTGACCTCCGCCGGTGGCATCTCTGGTCTTGAGGATCTTTTGAAAGTGCAAGAACTGGAAAAGCTCGGCGTCGATTCCGTTGTGATCGGCAGGGCGTTGTACGAAAACAAATTCTCCTGTCAGGGAGTCTGGCGTCGTTGCGAGGCGGGAGACTATCCCTACACGGCGCGCGTCTGAGCGCCGCCTGCGCCTCCGTGAGTTGCATTCACTATCGATCCTCACCATGAAATTCCTCATTGTTGGCCATCTTTGTTTTGACGTCATTCACCCCGTCGAAGGTCCTGAAGTCCAGAGCTACGGCGGCATCACATACGCGGTGGCCACCCTTGCATCCCTTCTCGGGAAGAACGACTCAGTCAACCCCGTTTTCGGTGTACACCGGGGCGACTACGCAGCCTTGCTGGAACATCTTGCGCAATATCCCAACGTGGAGACATCCGGCATCTTCAAAACCGATGAGCCGACAAACAGGGTGCATCTTTTTTATAAGGATCAAACGACACGCATCGAATGCTCAAAGGATATCGCCAGGCCGATTCCATATGAAAAGATCCGGCGCCATCTTTCGGTTGACGGGATTCTTGTGAACATGATTTCCGGGTTCGATATCACCATCGAAACAATGGACCACATCCGGATGGCAGTGCGGGGACACAAGATCCCGATTCATTTCGATTATCACAGTCTCACACTCGGTATACAGGAAAACTTCGAGCGGTTCCGCCGACCGGTTGTCGATTGGCGGCGGTGGGCATTTATGACGGATACCGTACAAATGAACGAAGAGGAAATCGCCGGCCTTACGATCGAACCTTCGACAGAAAAACAGACGGTCGGACATTTGCTGACGTTGAGCGTAAAAGGTGTAGTGGTAACGCGCGGTGTGAATGGTGCGACGGTCTACACCAGTGATAAAAAGCATGTGGTCCGGAAGGACATTCCGGGTATCCCCGTTGAGCACATAGTTGATACGACGGGCTGCGGAGATATCTTTGGGGCGGCCTTCTTGCTTCACAATGTCCGGACGTCCGATATCGGGGGCGCCGCAGCATACGCCAATGGCATTGCCGCTTCAACGGTTCATATGCCCGGTATCCAATCTCTGCAAACGCTGAGGGATGTTTCTGCCTCCGCGTAGGAATGCTCCAGCACATTGCGGCCCAAGGAGTCAATATGAATCTTGCGCTTATCGGTTACGGGAAGATGGGCAGGGAGGTCGAACTCCTTGCGAAGGAAAAAGGGATTAAGATCGCCAGCATATTCACGTCGGACAACAACATCGATGGAATAGGTCTGACCCCCGCATCATTGAAAGGTGTTGACATTTGTATCGATTTCTCGACGCCGACGGCTGTGGTAAAGAATGTCGAGGCAATCGCTTCTTGCGGCAAGAGCATCGTGGTTGGGGCAACCGGATGGTATGACCGGATGGACGAGGTGAAGAAGCTGGTGAAGGAACGGAAGATCGGCTTTCTGTATGCGGCGAATTTCTCACTGGGGGTCAATCTCTTCTCGCAACTCGTCATGGATGCGGCTCATCTTTTTGAGAAGCATTCCGGGTATGATGTGTCGATCAATGAAGTGCACCATCGGGGAAAGGTGGACAGCCCGAGCGGTACCGCTCTTTCCCTTGCATCTCTCATCATGCAAACGATGCGGCGGAAGACGGATATACTCTCGGAAAATCCTCACCGCGAGATCAAGTCGCATGAATTGCATGTCACCTCTACCCGTGTGGGCACCATCAACGGCAAACACACTGTCCTTTTTGATTCCGAAGCCGACACGATTGAGTTAGTCCACACGGCCAAAAATCGGCGCGGGTTTGCCCTCGGTGCCATCGTTGCTGCAGAATGGCTGAAGGGAAAGAAGGGTTTCTATACGATGCGGGATGTAATTCTTTCGTAGATTGCGTTGTGACAAGTTCGTGGTGTCGTGTCTGGTTCGGACGGATCAGTTCGGATGACAAGTCTAAAGGAACAAAGTTGAAACGAAAACTCCTCTTCAGGGGAACAGCAACTGCGCTCGTGACGCCCTTCAAGAAAGACGGCGCCGTTGATGAACCGACACTGCGCGATCTTGTTGACCTGCAGATCAAGGGAAAGGTCGAAGCGCTCGTTCCCGTTGGGAGCACCGGGGAGGGGGCGACACTGTCGGACGCGGAACAGGCGCAGGTAATCGAAATAGTGGTGGATCAAGCAAACGGCCGTGTCCCTGTGATTGCCGGCGCGAGCAGCAACGCAACCATGAAAGCAATTGCCCTGGCGAAGCAGGCAAAGAGTGCCGGTGCCGATGCGCTTCTCTCGGTAGCACCTTTTTATAATAAACCGACCCAGGAAGGTATCATCCGGCACTTTGACGCTATTGCGGATGTAGTGGAGCTACCGATCGTGGTCTACAACGTTCCCGGCCGGACGGCGTCGAATATTGAGGCCTCAACGGCGCTGAGGATGGCAGATGAGAACCCGTTCATTGTCGGGATCAAAGAAGCATCGGCGAACATCGGGCAGATCATGGACATCCTCCGGAATCGCCCGGCGGGTTTTGGCGTTTGGTCCGGCGATGATAATCTGACCCTTCCGCTGGTGGCCCTCGGAGCAGACGGCATCATTTCCGTCATCTCGAACGAGATACCGCGGCGGTTTTCCGACATGGTTCGTTTTGCGTTGAAGGGGAAATGGGAGAAGGCGAGGGAACTGCACTACTCACTTCTTCCGCTCATGAACGTCAACTTTGTAGAATCGAACCCCATTCCCGTGAAAGCCGCCATGGCGATGATGGGCCTCATCGAAGAGAACTATCGGTTGCCTCTGCTGCAATTAAGTGACGCCGCACGACCGAAATTGGAGAAGGTGTTAAAAGACCTGAAACTCATTTCCTAATGGCACTCCAGGATGACATCGAACGTTTGTACGAGCAAGGTGGTGACGCCATTGACCGGGAACGTGCACTCCAGGTTTTTCATGAGTTCAAGTTCTTTCTCAATCATGGCGACGTGCGGGCCGCGGACCATGTCCTTGGGGAATGGAGGGTAAACCGCTGGGTGAAGAAGGGAATCCTTCTTGGTTTCCGGCTGGGTGAGTTGGAAGATGTCTCCATCGACAGCCGGTTCAAGTTTTTCGACAAGAGTACGTACCCTCTCAAAAAGTTTACCCTGGCCGATGGTATCCGCCTGGTACCGGGTGGTTCGTCCGTACGCGATGGCGCTTTCGTTGCGAAAGGTGTTGTATGTATGCCACCGATGTATATCAACGTCGGTGCGTACGTGGACGAGGCCACGATGGTGGATTCGCACGCGCTCATTGGCTCATGCGCGCAAGTAGGCAAGCGTGTCCATATCAGTGCCGCAGCGCAGATCGGCGGTGTCCTTGAACCAATTGGTGCCTTGCCCGTCATTATCGAAGACGACGTGATGATTGGCGGCAACTGTGGAGTCTATGAGGGAACGATCGTGAGACGAGGTGCGGTGATTGGAGCTGGAGTGGTTCTCACTGGCGGAACGCCCGTGTATGATACGGTACGCCAGGCGGTCTACCGGAAGGAGGGAAACCAGCCTCTGGTGATTCCTGAGAATGCCGTGGTGGTCCCCGGGAGCCGGCCATTGCAAGGAGAGTGGGCACGGAGCCAGCGGCTTTCGGTCGCGAGTCCGATCATCGTCAAATATCGGGATGAGAAGACAGCGGCTTCCACAGCACTGGAGGAGGCGCTCCGGTGAACATCCAAAGAATCATGATTACTGGAAGCAACGGACTCCTCGGGCAAAAAGTCGCCGAGCTTCTTGTACGCGGTTCGGCCTATGTGATCACGCTTGCGTCTCATGCTGAGAAGCCGGTCAAACCGCTGGCCAGCGCGAGCTATGTGCAGATGGACATCACTTCCAAAAAAGAGGTGAAACGTGTTGTCTTCGCCTGCGAGCCCGAGGTGATCATCAACTGTGCTGCGATGACAAATGTCGATGCGTGCGAGAAAGAACGAGAGCGAGCCTGGAAAATCAATGTTGAAGGAGTCGAACACCTGATCGAGGCAGCCAGAAAGAACAACGCGCGAATTCTCCACATTTCCACAGACTACGTTTTCGATGGAAAGTCAGGGCCGTACGATGAAAGCGCCCGTCCGGAGCCGCTGAGTTATTACGGAAAGGGGAAGCTCGCGAGTGAGAATGCGCTGCGGATGTCGGGCCTGGAGTATTTCATTGCGCGGACAATGGTCCTGTACGGCGCCTCGGCCGGAGTGAAATCCAACTTCGCTCTCTGGCTCATCCAGAACCTCGAGCAAAAGCTCCCTGTCCGGGTAGTGGATGATCAGTCTGGCAATCCCACGCTGGCGGATGATCTTGCACATGGGCTCATCAGCGCGCTGGAACTTGGCCGGACGGGAGTCTATCACATGGCGGGAAGAGAGATCGTCAGCCGGTATGAGTTCGCGCTGAAACTTGCAGAGGTGTTTGATTTCGACAGCAAGCTTGTTACTCCGATCAAAACGTCTCAACTCCGCCAGCCTGCACCACGGCCCCTCAAGTCGGGACTCATTACACTGAAAGCAGAAGTGGAGCTCGGGTTCAAGCCCTCGACTGTGGAGCAGGGGCTCCAGATTCTGAAGAGCCAGCTCTCGCGAGCACGCCGGAAGATGCCCGATAGTGCCCCAATGCCAGGACAGTCCACATCCGGCAGGCAAAGTAAACATTAACCTCGACCAAGAGACCCAGTACGATTATGCTCGATATCCGGTTCATTCGAGAACATACAGATCTTGTCAAGAATGGTGTGGAAAAAAAGGGAGAGAGCACCGCACGGGTTGATGAGGCGCTTGCACTTGACGAGCGCCGCCGCCAGCTGCTGCAACAGAGTGAGAACTTGAAGAGCAGGAAGAACGTCGTCTCGGCAGATGTAGCGCGCATGAAGGCAAAAAAAGAGGACGCCTCAGCCGTCATTGCCGAAATGCGGACAGTCGCTGACGAGATCAAAGGGCTGGATGATGAGTTGAAGAAGGTCGAAGACGACCTGCGATCCATCCTGCTGCAGATTCCCAACATTCCTCATGCGTCTGTTCCGGTGGGACACACACCTGCGGAGAACCAGGTTGTTGCCACATGGGGCGAACCTCCTGTGATCGATTTCGAAATGCTTCCGCACTGGGAGCTGATGGAGAGGCTGAATATCATTGACTTCGCGCGCGGGACGAAAATCACGGGGGCCGGCTTTCCTGTCTACGTTGGGAAAGGGGCGCAACTCGAGCGGGCGCTCATCAATTTCTTTCTTGACGAGGCTGGTAAACAAGGCTATGTAGAGCTTCTTCCGCCGTTTATTGTGAATGCAGCAAGTGCCACCGGTACGGGCCAGCTTCCGGATAAGGAAGACCAGATGTATGTTGCCACTCGCGATGACTTTTACCTTGTTCCAACAGCTGAGGTTCCCGTCACGAACTTCTATCGGGATGAGATTCTGACGGAAAAGCAATTACCGGTGAAGTTCAGTGCGTACACGCCTTGTTTCCGCCGGGAGGCCGGGTCTTACGGCAAGGACGTCCGCGGATTGAACCGTGTTCATCAGTTCAACAAAGTCGAGTTGGTCAAAATCGTCCATCCCGCAACATCGTACGACGAATTGGAAAGTCTTCGCAAGGATGCAGAACGATTACTGCAGAAACTTGGTTTACATTATCACGTACTACTCATGTGCTCCGGTGACCTTGGGTTTACCCAGACTAAGAAGTATGATCTCGAAGTGTGGGCTCCCGGCCAGCAAAAATGGCTCGAGGTTTCATCGGTCAGCAACTTCGAGGCGTACCAGGCGCGGCGGATTAACATACGGTTCCGGCCCGATAGGGGTGGCAAACCGGAGATCGTCCACACGTTGAACGGATCGGCGCTGGCACTGCCACGCATCGTTGCCTCATTGCTCGAACACTACCAGACTCCTGAGGGAAAAGTGATCGTCCCGAAGGCGCTCCATCGATACACCGGGTTTGAAGTTATAGGATAGATGAAACCGCTCCTTCGCTTGCTGCCATACCTTGCGCGCTACAAGACCACGCTCCTTTGGGGTGTTGTCACCGTTGTCATGAGCAATCTTTTCAATGTTGCGCAACCCCTGTTCATCGGGAAAGCGATCGACGCGTTAAAAAGCGGACTCGAATCCCGGCAGATCGATAGTGCATCGCTGCTCATGTATGCCGGACTTGTGGTTGGATTCTCTCTTGTGGCGGGGACGTTTACATTTCTCACGAGGCAGACACTCATTGTTGTCTCCCGCCACGTAGAGTACGACCTGCGTAACGACTTTCTTTCCCACCTCCAGAAACTCTCGCTTTCGTATTTTCAGAATACCCCCACCGGTGACCTGATGGCGCACGCCACCAACGACATCAGCGCCGTTCGCAACTCGCTTGGCCCCGGCATCATGTATCCCACAGATACTCTCATGACGTTTACCATGGTGCTGGGAGTGATGCTGTATCAGGATTGGCAACTCA
>Ga0209640_10005134_pt1 | contig 11453 bp, 9 predicted proteins | sample RifCSP10_1_FD_184018 | JGI IMG/M metagenome (GOLD analysis project Ga0209640, IMG submission 184018) | Soil microbial communities from Rifle, Colorado - Rifle CSP2_sed 10_1 (SPAdes) (version 2) | ecosystem: Environmental > Terrestrial > Deep subsurface > Rock core/Sediment | place: Rifle...
TCAAGCCGAGGGCGATGAACTGCCCCAGCTCCACACCCAGATTGAAGGCCAGGATATTGGCCACCAGACCCTCGCCGGAGAGCGACAAAGTCTGCAATTTCGTCGCCAGCCCGAAACCATGGAAAAAACCGAATACCAGCACCATCAAACGGCTGCTGATTCGCCATCCCAGGCGCCGGAAGCCGCCGATATTTTCAAAGGCCTTGTAGACCACGGACAAGCCGATGATCGCATCGATGACCCAGGGATTCGCATGGATCCCGCCCAGCACCCCCAGCAGCAACGTGGTGCTGTGCCCGACGGCGAATAAAGTGACATAGACGGCGACGTCACGAACGTGGTAGAGAAAAAACACCACTCCAGCGAGGTACAGGAGGTGATCATACCCCGTCACCATATGCTTGGCCCCCAGATAGATGTAGGGGACAAGCTGGATCCCGGTGCTGCGGAGCAGGAATCCCTGATCCTCCGCCCCAATCCCGTGCGCCAGGGCCGGGATATCCGGCAGCAGCAAGAGGAACAAGAACGCTGCCAGGGCAATCCATTGCTTCGGGAACTGCTTAACCATTGATCTCGTCATGCTGGTGACCGATTCGTCCGGAACGAATCGGGTCGCACGAAGTGCGCCCGCAGGGTGCAAACCAAGGATGGTTTGCAACAAAACCAGCATCCAGTAAACAATGGTTTTGACTGGATTCTGGCTGGAGCCTGCACTGGAATGTTGTAATCCAGTGCCAGAATGACGACCGGTTGAATTTATGCACTTAATCAGATTCCTTAGCGCTTACCCGCTCTTCTCGGGCAGCAGACCAGAACTTCATACAAACAGTCCGAGGGGCGCCTCTCAGTTTTCCTCCACCTCGCCATCCCAGTAATCCGTCCCGGTACCCTCCCGGGCGATGAACGCGAACCGGGGTTCATGGCTGTAGGCCCCGTATTTCCCGGAATCCGGGTAATAACAAAGCTCCGTGTCACTGGCGGAACTTAGCGCCAGGTAGCGGAGCCTGGCCTGTGAGGTATTGATGATCTGATGCGCGGTGCCCCGGCCGGTGGGGGTGAAGATCACATCACCTTTACGTACGGGGTATTGCTCATCGTCGTAGCGCAAGGTGCCTTCACCCTCCAGGATGATGAACAATTCTTCCTGGGCAAAGTGCAGGTGATAGGGCCAGGCACATTTGCCGGGCTCCAGTTCCACCAGGCTGCAGCCGCCCTTGCCCATACCCAGCTTTTCACCGATACGCGCGGTCCTGGCCGCGAATTTCTCACCCCGGCCGAAGGCCTTCAGTTCAACCTCGTCAATATGCACCTTACACGGTTTGTTAGCCATTGCGCCCTCCTGTGGATTGTCGTCAACTCGAAAACTGCTGCAGGGCCCATTGTACATGTTCGCGCACGAGTTGCGATGCACCAGCCAGCCGCTGTTGCAGCGCCGTCCTGACCTCCGGAGTCCCCGGTCCGTTACCCAGCGCCACCGCCAGGTTTCTGGACCAGCACTCAAAACCGATCCTGCGGATCGAACTGCCTTCCGTCCGGCGCTTGAATTCAGCTTCCGACCAGGCGAAAAGTTCCAGCAGACCGGCGCTGTCCAGGCCGTGCCGGGGACGAAAATCCGCCTCCGCGCTGAGACGGGCGAAGCGATTCCAGGGACAGACCAGTTGGCAGTCATCGCAGCCGAAAACACGGTTGCCGATCAGGGATCGCAGTTGCACCGGGATGGATCCGCGCAACTCGATGGTCAGGTAGGAAATACAAAGCCGCGCGTCCAGTTGATAGGGGGCGACGATGGCGCCGGTCGGGCAGATGCTCATGCAGCGGGAACAACGGCCACAGTGTGAGCCCTGAAAGGGTTCATCCACCGGCAGATCCAGATTGGTATAGAGTTCCCCCAGAAAGAACCAGGAGCCGGCCCGGGGATGGATGAGGTTGGTATGCTTGCCGATCCAGCCCAGTCCCGCCTGATTGGCCAGAGGTTTTTCCATCACCGGCGCACTGTCCACGAAAGGCCGGTATACAAATGCCCCGGTATGGGCTTCGATCCTGGCCGCCAGGCGCCGTAATCGGCCCCGGATCAGCCGGTGATAATCCCGGCCCAGCGCATAGCGGGAAACATAGGCGAGTGTCGGATCGGCCAGCACCTCCTCCGCAGCGCGGGCGGCGTCGGTGTGGTAGTCCATCCGCAGGGAAATCACGCGCAGGGTGCCCGCCAGGAGCTCCGCCGGATGACTGCGGCGCCTGCCATGCCGCGCCATGTAGCTCATCCCCCCGTGCCAGCCTCTGGCCAGCCAGGTTTGCAGGCGCTGTTCCGCCTCCCCGAGATCGATACCGCTGATACCTGTCTGCTGAAACCCCAACTCCAGCGCCCACTGCCGGATGAGCGACAGAAGTTCAGTGCCCCCTGATGAGATTCGTTCCCGCTCTCGATCCCTGGATGGTGCTGGAGTATCCAATGGTCACAGGATCTCGCTGGCGTAGTCCGCGAGTCGGGAGCGTTCCCCCCGCATCAGGGTGATGTGGCCGCTGTGTTCCCAGTTCCGGAATCGATCCACCACGTAGGTCAGACCCGAGGTAATCTCGCTGAGATAAGGGGTATCGATCTGGCTGATATTACCCAGGCAGACGATCTTGCTGCCGGGCCCTGCCCGGGTAATCAGGGTCTTCATCTGCTTTGAGGTCAGGTTCTGGGCCTCGTCAATAATGATATAACGGTTCAGGAAGGTGCGGCCCCGCATGAAATTCAGCGAGCGGATCTTGATTCTCTTGTGGAGGAGATCGGCCGTGGCTTCCTTACCCCAATCCCCGTTGGAACTATCGGTTTTGTTCAGTACTTCCAGGTTATCATGCAGGGCGCCCATCCAGGGTTCCATCTTTTCCTCCTCGGTGCCGGGCAGGAAGCCGATATCCTCACCCACCGGGATGGTCACCCGGGTAATGATGATTTCCCTGTACCGCTTGGCCTCCATGGTCTGTTGGAGACCCGCAGCCAGCGCCAGCAGGGTCTTGCCGGTCCCGGCCACGCCCAGTAATGTCACCAGGTCCACATCCGGATCCATAAGCAGGTTCAGAGCAAAGTTCTGTTCCCGATTGCGCGCCTGTATCCCCCAGACATTGTGGCTGTCCTTGCGATAATCCGTCGCCAATACCAGTGTGGTTTTGCCCGGCTCGCATTTCGTTACACGGACTTCGAAATTTTCAACCTCCCTGCTGTAGAGACACTGGTTTGGATAGCAGACCGCTACCGGACTGCCCTGGATCCGGTAGTAGGTCTTGGCGTTTTCCTGCCAGGACTCAAGGTGCTCACTGTGGCCGGACCAGAACCCGTCGGGCAATGCATCCATCCCGGTATAGAGCAGGTCGGCATCGTCCATAACCTTGTCGTTGTAGTAATCCTCGGTATGGATGCCGAGTATGCGGGCCTTGATGCGCAGGTTGATGTCCTTGGAGACCAGGACGATGTCGCGAGCAGGGAATTTCCCCTGCAACGAGAGGATAACAGAGAGGATGGAGTTGTCCGCCTTGCTTCCGGGGAGGGTTCCGGGGACCGGATCGGTAAGGACTTCCGTCTGCAGAAACAATCTTCCCAGCGGTTGCGGGTCACCGTTGTGCTGCAATTCCAGAGTACCGATGGGTAGGCCCAGGGCGATGGCCGGTGCATTCCCCTCATCAATAATACGATCGATGAAGCGACTGGCCTGGCGGGCGTTGCGCGCCACCTCGGACAAACCCTTCTTACCCATGTCCAGTTCCTCTAGAACCACCATGGGGATGAAGATGTCATGCTCCTGAAATCGATATAGCGCCGTGGCATCGTGCATCAGCACGTTGGTATCCAGTACAAACAGGCGCGTGGAGCTTGACGGGGTCATTCCTTATTGTGCTCCGGACTGCAGTTCCTGAATCGCCTGCAATACTTCCAGGACATGCCCCGCGACCTTGACCTTCCGCCATTCGCGTCGTAATACCCCTTTGTCATCTATCAGGAAGGTACTGCGCTCTATACCCCTGACTTGTTTACCGTACATATTTTTCATCCGGATGACATCGAACAGGGTACAGAGCCGTTCATCCTCATCCGCGAGCAGGAGAAAAGGCAGTTTGTATTTAGCGGCAAAATTTTCATGGGATTTCAGGCTGTCCCGGGACACGCCTAACACCACTGTATTCCGGGCATGAAACTTTCGTATCTGGTCACGAAAATCCTGTCCCTCCAGTGTACAGCCTGGGGTGTCGTCCTTCGGATAAAAATACAACACAACGTATTTTCCTTTCAGACCGGACAACCTCACTCTGCCTGCGCCGGTTGCAGGAAGTGCGAAGGCGGGAACCTTCTTGCCGATGCTCGTCTGCGCCATGATATGTATTACTCCTTGAGGGTTATCGTTGCCGCCGGTTTTGATGCCTCCGCCGGGCGAGATACCGGTATCGCAAAGATTTCTATAATAACACCCTGTGCCGGGGGTGAAACATTCCTAATTCAGAGACCTGCAGACTATACTTGCACTTGTCATAGCATGGCCATACCAGTAGTATTGGCAACCTGATCCGACAGGGTGATCGCGGGCCCCGTGATGCAGTTCGGTGTCGCCTGTTTTTTTCTCACTGAATGCTGCACGTCGTTATTTTTTCTTATCGCATAAACCACGGATTATTGCATGTTTCAAGGCAGTCTTGTCGCACTGGTCACCCCGATGGAAGCCGGGGTCGCACCCGAAACCGCTCTCGACCGGGAAGCGATGATCCGCTTGGTGGAATTTCATATCGAACAGGGCACGGATGGTATCGTTGCCGTGGGCACGACAGGGGAATCGGCTACCCTCACCCCGGAGGAGCATTGCGAGGTTATCCGCCAGGTAGTGGAATTGTGCCGGGGTCGCGTACCCGTGATCGCCGGGACCGGATCCAATTCTACGATTGAGGCCATCAGTCTGAGCCGGTGTGCTAAAGAAGCAGGCGCCGATGCCTGCCTGTTGGTGACGCCCTATTACAATAAACCCACCCAGGAAGGACTCTACCTGCACCACAAGGCGATTGCCGAGGCAGTCGCTATCCCCCAGATCCTCTATAATGTCCCCGGACGTACCGCCTGCGACATGCTGCCCGACACGGTGGGCCGGCTCTCCCGGATACCGAATATCATCGGGATTAAGGAGGCAACCGGTGATCTGGAGAGGCTCAAGCGGATCCGGGAACTATGTCGTGAGGACTTCCGTCTATATAGCGGTGATGACGCCACCGGGTGTGAGTTTATGCTCCGTGGCGGAAACGGCGTGATATCCGTCACCGCCAACACGGCCCCGGCATCCATGCATGCGATGTGCAGAGCCGCGCTACAGGGTAATGTCGCAACCGCGCGGGCATTGAACAGCAAGCTGGACTTGCTGCACCGCAACCTCTTCCTGGAGGCGAACCCGATCCCGGTCAAATGGACTGTGCATCGGCTGGGCTTGATTGAAGCGGGGATCCGGCTTCCACTCACCTGGATGTCCCCTAAATTTGAGAGTGAACTCGAGGCCGCCATGCAGGCGGCCGAACTGTTACAGGTAAACTAATCATGCGTCTTCTTTCTGTTCTTGTACTACTCTGCATCCTGGCAGGATGTTCCTACATCCCCAAACTGGACGAGGTTCTTCCGGACAAGCGAACCGAATACAAAAAGAGCGAAGCCTTGCCGGAATTGGAGGTGCCTCCGGATCTGACTACTGCCGAGGGCGCAGACGCCATGAGTATTCCAGGTGAGGCTACCCTGTCGGAATTCAAGCGGCAGCAGGCGGCTCGTGACGATCCCAACGGCAGCCAGGCCATCCAGACCGGAGGGGTTATTGCTCAGGGTGGGATAATATCGCCCACCTCAGGCGCTAACTGGCTTGTGGTTCAGGGTGAAACAACCACGGTCTGGGCCAGTCTTGGCCGGTATTTCATCGATCAGGGATACCTGCTCGACCTGAACGACGCGGAACTGGGCGTGCTGGATACGGACTGGTCACAACCCATACGGGAAAACGGATTCATCTACCGGAACAAGTACAAGGTCTTTTCCGAACCGGGCCAGACCCCGAGCTCCCTCGTACTCTATATTACCAACTCCCGGCAGGAACAGGTCTTCAACACGAACGGCGCCGAGCAGTGGGTGGACCAGGGCAACAATCCCGCTGCCGAACAACAACTGGCCGCGGAGCTGGATGTTTTTTTTAACGGCGCCCGACCGGCGCCGGAGCCCGTAGTGACATATAGCCCTACCGCATCCGTTGCCTCCGGCGACACACGGACCGCGGAGATCCAGCAAATCGGGGATGGGAGAGAATTGCTCAACCTGCCTGAAGAATTCAGTTTCGCCTGGCGGCGCACGGAACGAGTCCTGGAGTCCGCCGGGCTGGTCATCAGCAGCATGAATGAGTCAGAAGGAATCTACAGCGTCACGTATTACGAAGGCGGCAAACCCGAAAAGAAGAAAGGCTGGATGTCGAAGCTGAAATTCTGGAAAGGAGACGAATCCACCGGATCCGAATTTCAGATCAGCCTGACCGGGGTCGGCAACCGGACCGAGCTGATCGTACTGGACAGCAGTGGCAACTGGGATAAGAGCGACCAGGCCGCGAGCGTCCTGGAACTGATCCGCAGCTACTACAATCGCTCCTGAACGCCTTCCACCACGCCCCGGTCACCGGCCCCGCCCGGTATGCTTCATCATGCGCCTTCGCTTGCTGACCTGCCTCTGCGTCAAATCATTTTTCCGGCCCTTGAAGGGATTTTCACCGGTTCTGAAGCTCATCAACACCGGTGTGCCTGTCAGTTGTAATCGGTCGCGAAAATAATTGGCCAGATACCTGTGGTAGGAATCGGGTAGTTGCATCGTCTGATTGCCATGAATGATGATACGCAGCGGGTTATGGCCCCCGAGATGGGCATAACGGAGCTTGATCCGCCGTCCCCGAACCAGGGGCGGAGAATGATCGCTCACAGCCTGTTCCAGTACCCCCGTAAGCGTGGAGGACTTGTAGTCGCGGGATTGAACCTTCCGGATCTGTTCAATGCTGGTAAAGAGTTTGCCGACGCCGGTGCCGTGTCGCGCCGAGATGAAGTGCAGGCAGGCGTAGGATACGAAAGCGAGTTTGCGGTCCAACTGGCTCCTGATCTGCCGTCTCTGGCTGTTGTCCAGACCATCCCATTTGTTCACCGCGATCACCAGGGATTTGCCCAGTTCGGTCGTCATTCCCAGCAGGGAGAGATCCTGCTCCGTCACGGCTTCGCTTGCATCCAGAACGAGGATGATGACTGCAGCAGCCTCCACGGCGGCCAGGGTCTTGATGATGCTGAATTTTTCAACCACATCGGTGACCCTGGACCTGCGCCGGATCCCGGCAGTATCGATAAGCCGATAATCACGCTCCTGACGCCGGAAGGGAATACTGACACTGTCCCGGGTGGTGCCTGGTTCCGCCGAGGTCAGCATCCTTTCCTCTCCGAGAATGCGGTTGATCAGGGTTGACTTCCCTACATTCGGGCGGCCGATGAAGGTGATCGGCAAGGCGTCCACCTCCGCAGGATCGGTATCAACGCGATCCGGAAGATCGCGGCACACCCGATCCATCAGCGCGCCAATCCCGGAACCCCGCTGGGCCGATACGGCTAAGGGCTCACCCACGCCCAGTCGATGGAAATCCGCGCATGCTGCATGGGGGTCGAGGCCCTCCACCTTGTTCACGAGGAGATACAATCGGGCACACTGACGTCGCAGTTCAGCCGCCAGGACTTCATCGGTGGCGTTAATCCCGGCCCGGCCATCCACGATCCAGAACACCGCGTCGGCTTCGGTGGCTGCGAGTACAGACTGCCCGGAGACCTGTTCTGCTAATGTCCGGTTGACCATATCGGTGTCATGCAGGCCTCCAGTATCTATCAGCAGAAAGTTCCGTCCCGAGTGTTCCAATCTGCCATATTGCCGATCCCGTGTTACCCCGGGAGAGTCCAGGACAATTGCATCCCGAGTACCCGTAAGCCAGTTGAACAATGTGGATTTACCGACATTCGTGCGACCCAGGATGGCAATGGTGACCGTCATGACAGGATTTCCGTTCCCACCATAGGTACTGCGCCAATTGGCTTGGCGATTGGGAGTCGGTTCATAACTTGTCTAATCCAAAGTGTATCGGTAGTGAATTTTCGGGCGCTTGTCCCGATTGCTGCCGGGGGGGCCGGTTATCGATAGGTATAGGCAGTCAGGGTTCCGTCACTGCTGAAGGCATAGAGAAAATTACCCACGACCAGCGGCGGGGCGATATAGGGGGCGTCGGACGGACGGGTCCTGGCGACGAAGGCGCCGGTCCGTTTCTCCATCCAGTGCAGATAACCTTCCAGATCGCCAACAACTATATATTCACCGATGCTGGCAGGGGCGGTCACATTGCGCATCTTCAGCTCCTGCTGTTCCCAGGTTTGCTCCCCGGAATAACGATCAAAGGCCCGGACATGGCTTTCCTGATCGGAAACATAAAGATAATTCTCATCCGCCGTAAACCCGGCATAGGAGGAAATATCGCGGGTCCAGAGTATCCTGCCGGTCTGGAGTTGGATCGCCGCTACCTGACCCTGATAACTGGCCGCGTAGATCACGCCATCCATGATAATCGGATCAGCGTCGATATCCACCATCTGATCCATCTCCGTACTGCCGCTCGGCGTGGATATCCTGGCCTCCCAGAGCAACCGCCCGGTCTTCAGATCCAGGGCCGCCAGTCGACCCTCATCAAAACCGGCGATTACCATGTCATTATCGATGACTGGCGTGGCCGTACCACGGAGGCTCAATGATGGAACAGGGCGGTCGTAAATCCACAGCCGGTGTCCGTTCTCCCCGTTCAATGCATGCAGTTTACCGTCAATCGTCCGCACGATGACCGTGTCGTTCGCTTTAATCGGCGTTGATAATATTTCGCTGGATACGCGCGCGCGCCACATCGACTTACCATCAGCGGATTGGTAGGCGAATACTTCCCCATTGTTGGTTCCCACGAGCAGTGTTTCTTCGCCAAAACCTGGTCCGGCCGAGATCTTCACTTCGTCGCCCTGGGACCAGAACCTCTGCCGTTCTATCGCGTTCCTCGACCAGAATTCCCTGCCATTGGTTGCATCCAGCGCCAGCAATCTGCCCCGGGTATCCATGATATACAGGCGCTGGGCGGCATATACGGGGGCTAACCTGAGATATTGTTCGTCGGTTCCCTTCCCAACCCTGCGCGACCATAACTCGACGACGTTGAGCGACTGCCGGAATTCAACCAGAGGCGCCGGCGGGATGGCATTGTCTTTATCGCCGACAAACATCCGCTTGGCATTTTCCATCATGCTACAGCCACTTAGAGCCAGCAGCAGGATATAAATGAGGCTTCGATACATCATTAAAGACTGGGGCTGCCGAGACTGTCGAGTTTCATCTCCAGGACAACGGTATCACTCTGCTGCAACCGGTATTTTTCCAGCGCCTGCTGGTAGGAGGTTCGCGCCACAACCGTATCGCCCATGGCTCTATTGATGTCACCCCTCAGTTCATCATACGCTGCCGCATAGGGTCCCGGATCCTTCTCATTCAACAATGACAGGGCAGCCTGATGATTTCCATCTGCATTCAGGACCGTGGCCAGGCGCATGCGGATTAGCGGCTCCATGTTTTTATCATCAGTATCCGCCAGAGCCTTGCGAAGATGATCGGCCGCCCGGGCATAATCCTCGTCCTCCACGGCAAGATGCGCCAGAGCCATACTGGCAAACACCGCATAGGCGGAAGCAGGGTGTTCGACAATCAGCTTGTCAGCCAGCTCCCCGGCACGTTTCTGCTCGTCCTGATTGCCAAGAGCCACCATCAGATCCTGATAAACTTCAGAGGCGGATTCCGCCTGCGACCTGACATGATCCTGCCACTTCTGCCACCCGAAAAGGGCGCCAAGCCCCAGCAAGATGCCCATAATTACCGACTTGCCGTTTTCGACCCACCATTTTTTCAGGGCTTCGACCTGATCGCGTTCTGATAGATAATCGTCCAAGAAAAACCTCCCGGGCCCGCCAGTCCGCGAACCATGCATTATTATCTGTTGGAAATTAAGCGCTGCATTATACATTCATACCGTGATTTTCCGAATGACTGCGGGACACACGGTAAGCCTGGAGAGGATTTCCTTACTCTATGCCGGATTGTTCTGATCCAGTATTTCCGCCAATACCGCCGGCAACGCGGACCAGGAGACCTCCTGCTGAGCAGTCTCCACTCGCAGATGCTTGATGGAAATGGTGCGCTTTTCAAGTTCGTTCTCCGCCAATATCAGGGCCAGTGCCGCACCGGAACGATCCGCTTTCTTGAACTGGCTCTTCATGCTGCCACCCCCGCAATGGAGGATCACTTTCAGATCCGGCTTCGCATCCCGGATCTGCTCGGCCAGCTTCATGGCCTGCGTCTCGCTACCCTTTCCCGCGTGTATGAAGTAAAGATCCGGCTGCCGGCCCTCATGACCAGGGCTATCCGCCAGTTCCAGCAAACGTTCCATCCCGAGGGCAAAACCAACAGCAGGGGTGGGTTCACCGCCGAAATGCTCCACCATGCCGTCGTAACGGCCCCCTGCACAGACGGTACCCTGGGCGCCCAGCCGATCGGTGACCCACTCGAATACAGTCTTGCAATAGTAGTCCAGACCACGCACCAGCCGAGAATTCACCATAAATTCCACTCCGGCCTCCCTGAGCAAATCCCGTAGCGTGGTAAAATGCTCCGCAGACTCCGGATCCAGATACTGGCTCATGGCCGGGGCCTGATCAATCAGGGATTGCATAGCCGGATTCTTGCTGTCCAGGATACGCAATGGGTTGCGGTCCAGTCGCATACGGCTATCCTCATCAAGCAGATCCTTATGATCCGAGAAATACTCGACCAGGGCATTGCGGTACACCAGGCGTGAATCCATACTCCCCAGTGAATTGATCTGGAGTGTAATATCCTGCAAACCCAGGGCCCTCCAGAGCCTGGACCCCAGCAAAATCAATTCGGCATCGATATCCGGTCCGTTCAGACCGAACGCCTCGACGCCGGTCTGGTGGAACTGGCGCAGACGGCCCTTTTGCGGGCGTTCCCTCCTGAACATCGGACCGGCATACCAGAGTCTCTGGACACCAGCCTTGAACAGGCCATGCTGCAGACCCGCACGGACACAACCGGCAGTTCCTTCCGGCCTAAGGGTAAGACTGTCGCCATTACGGTCTGTAAAGCTATACATCTCCTTGGAGACGATGTCGGAGGTTTCACCGATGGAATGCACAAACAGATCCGTCTTTTCCAGGATGGGGAACCTGATTTCCTGGTAACCATATTGTTCCAGGACAGAGCGGACCTGCATTTCGAGATATTGCCAGCGGCTGGTCTGCTCAGCCAGGATATCATTCATACCCCGAATGGCCTGGATCCTGTCCGT
>Ga0209640_10005135_pt1 | contig 11453 bp, 7 predicted proteins | sample RifCSP10_1_FD_184018 | JGI IMG/M metagenome (GOLD analysis project Ga0209640, IMG submission 184018) | Soil microbial communities from Rifle, Colorado - Rifle CSP2_sed 10_1 (SPAdes) (version 2) | ecosystem: Environmental > Terrestrial > Deep subsurface > Rock core/Sediment | place: Rifle...
GGGTTTGGCCCGGCGCTCACCCAACTCACCCGGCTCGGGGTCGCCCCCTAGGCCATGACTCTGACTCGGCACGGTTCCGTGGGTCGCGGCCCCACCTCCGGGCGGCCCCCGCGGGCTGTGACCCCTTCTCGGTCCTGAATCCCGCCTCATCACAGTGAACGCTCGCCCCTCCCCGGTCGCCCGCTCCACGTTGATCGTGATGGGCGGCATGTTGGCTTCGATGGCGATGGGGCTGGTGCGGCAGCGGGTCATCGCCGCCCGGTTCGGCACCGGCGCGGAGCTGGACGCCTATACCGCGGCCAACGGGCTGCCGGAGCTCTTGTTCACCATGCTGGCCGGCGGTGCGTTGACCTTCGCCTTCATCCCGATCTACAGCGAATTCCTGACCAGCGACAATCGTCCGGGCGGTAACCGGCTGGTCAGCCAGGTGATCAACTCGATCACCTTGTTGGCCGTGGGGGTCTCGCTGCTCGCTGCATTGGCCGCCCCGACCCTGGTCAGCGCGCCCTGGGGTCTCGGCCCCCATTTTCCCATCGAGGTCCAGCGCCTGACCGCCGACTTGATGCGGGTGCTGTTATTGTCGACGATCCTGTTTGCAATCAGCAGCATCATGAGCGGCGTGCTGCACGCCCACCAGCACTTCCTGCTGCCGGCAGTGTCTCCGATCGTCTACAGCCTGGGGGTGATCTTCGGCGCCCTGGCGTTGTCTCCCTCGCTAGGGATCCTTGGGCTCGGCTGGGGAGCGGTGGCTGGCGCCGCGCTCCACCTGGGAGTCCAGCTGCCCGGCCTGATCCGGTACCGGGTGCGCTGGTCACCGGGCTTGGGCTGGGCCGATCTCGCCCTGCGCCGGGTGGCCATCCTCATGGCCCCCCGAGTGGTGGATCTGATGATGGCCCGGGCTAGCATCGACTGGCTCAACGCCAACCTGGGGTCGGGTCTCGGCGAGGGACGGCTCTCCGCCCTGCGCTACGCCTTCCAAATCATGAACATGCCCTGGACCCTGGTAGGCACTGCCATCGGGATCGCAGTCTTTCCGACCTTTGCGGCCTTGGCGGCCGAGCAGGACCGGGCCGCGCTGCGCGGCGCCCTGAGCGGCGCGCTGCGGGCAATCCTGACTCTGACCTTGCCAGCCGCCGTCGGGCTGCTCCTGCTGGGCCGGCCGGTCATTCAAGTGCTGTTCGAAGGCGGGGAGTTCACGCCCCAGAGCACAGACCTGGTGTTCTATGCGCTGCGCTTCTACGTCCTGGCGCTGATCAGCCAGTCCGTGTTGGAGGTTGTGGTTCGGGCCTTCGCCTCTCGGAAGGACACCTTGACCCCTCTGCTTGTGTCATTTCTCACAACTGCACTCAACGTCGGCCTGGCGGTCGCTCTGTCTCGCCCGGAGCGACTCTCGCATGGCGGGCTGGCACTTGCCAACGGCGTGGCGGTCGGGGTCGAGTCGCTGATCGGTCTGGCCATTCTCCAGCGGCGCTGGGGGCTCTTGGAGGTCCGCCGGGTGGTCAGCGACCTGGCTCGGTCCGGCCTGGCGTGTGCCGCAATGGCGCTCGCCATCGCGGTCGGCCGTTCGCTCTCACCGGCAGCTCCTTTAGCCGAACTCGTCCTGGCCGGCGGGCTGGGGGCAGTGGTCTATTTCGTCGCGGCGGCTGCCCTCGGAATCCGGGAGGTGCGCAGCCTGCCGGCAAGTCTGCTGCGCGGGCTGCAGGCAACCCGGGCTTGAGCAGACAACAATCACCTACTCCTTGGTATAAGGCTGCCCGTCGGCAGCCGGCGGGATGGCCCTCCCCGCTAGGCCAGCCACCACGATGAGGGTGACGAGGTAGGGCGTCATGAGAAGGAACTCGGAGGGGATCGGGGTGGCCAAGATCCCCAGCTTCTGCTGGAGCGCCCGTGCGAACCCGAATACCAAACCCGCCGCCAGGGCGCCGAACGGCATCCACCGGCCGAAGATCATGGCCGCCAGGCCGATGAATCCGACGCCGGCAGTCATGTTCTCTTCGAATCGAGAAACCTGGGTCAGCGAGAGGAACGCCCCGCCGAAACCCGCGATTAAACCGCCCAGGATCACATTCCGGTAGCGCGTCCGAAAAACGTTGATCCCGACCGTGTCTGCGGCCCGCGGATGCTCGCCGACCGACCGTGACCTGAGCCCCCAGCGGGTATAGAAGAAGCCCACGTGAAGTATGACCACCAGGAGAAACGTAGCGTAGATGAAGAAGTTGTGGTTGAAGAATATCGGTCCCAACAACGGGATGTCGGCGAGGATCGGGATTCGAATCGAGGCAAACTGGGGCGCAGCGTTGAGATCCTGGGCCTGAGCGAGAACCCGGGTTGCCAAGAACGACGTCAAGCCCAGAGCGAAGATGTTAATGACAACCCCGGCGATGATCTGATCGATCCGGAAGCGGATGGTCAGCCACGCCAGGAAGGCGCCAAGGAGTGCCCCGACGACCACCGCACCGAAGACACCTGCCCACAGTCCGAAGGCGCTTCCGAGAACGGTGGCTGCGAAGGCCGAGGCCAGTAGCTGCCCTTCGATCCCGATGTTGATGATCGCCACTCGCTCGCACATGAGTCCGGTCAAGGCACCCAGCGTGACCGGTACCGACAAGATCACCGTCGAGCGCAGCATCCCCACCAAGCTGAACGATTTCCCGGCCGCCGCCCACGCCAGGAAGGCAAGAGCGAAGAAGACGAGCCCGACGGCCAGCATCACGTTGGTGCGCTTCACGTTTGAGCGCCGAAGTTGCATGCCGCCCAGAAACCCCACGATGCCGGCCACGACGAATGCCAGGGTCCTCGTGTTGACCACCCAGTCGATGTCTGTGTACCGATCGGTAGGGAGAGCCAGCCTGAAGGTGGCTTCCAGGTCGCCGTTCACATTCAGACCGAAGGCCCAGAAGACGAAGGCCGCGAGGCCGATCAGGATCAACCCGACGAACGCGGCGCGGCGCTCCTCGGCGGTCGCCCGCACCCTGACCTGGGCGGCTGAGCTTGCCGTCGCCGTCATCCGCCCCACCCCCTAGTGAGCCGGGTCGGTTCCTTCTCCATAGGCTTGACTCTGAAAATGACTCTCACCAGCTCAGGAGCGGCGATGAAAACGATGATGAGCGCCTGCATCACGACTACCAGATCGAGTGGAATTTGGGCTGCAGCCTGCATAGCCCGTCCACCTGCCTTCAAGGCACCAAGGAGCAAGCCGGCCCAGAGCACACCGACGGGGTGCGATCGTCCCAGGAGCGCCAAGGCAATGGCGTCGAAACCGATGGTTCCTGCAAACACCGGGGTCGCCTGGTACGGTGGGAGGCCCATGACCTGGTTGGCTCCCGCAACTCCGGCAAGCCCACCAGAGATCGACATCACGCCGAGGTAGAGCCACACCACATTCATGCCCGCGTATCGGCTGGCATCCGGGTTGAAGCCGACCGCCCGAAACTCGAAGCCCAGTGAAGACCTAAACAGGAGCCAGTTCACGAAGACAACTGCCGCGATTGCTATCAGGAGGCCGATCGTGACCCGGTAGTCGCTTCCGAAAATCTCGGGAAACTGTGCTGATGGGGGAAGTTTCTCAGAGACGGGATTGTTCCTACCGGGCTCCTGGAACACGGGGATCCTAAGCAGGAACTCGACCAGAAAGAAGGCGATGAAGTTGAGCATGATCGTTGTGATAACCTCATGAGCCCCGGTCCTGGCCTTCAGCAACCCAGCGATCCCCGCCCATGCGGCTCCGCCGAGAACCGCTGCCACCAGAGCCAGGGGAATGTGCAGGACACTGGGCAGGGTGACGTGTAGCCCCACCCACATGGCTGCCATCCCCCCGATCAACATCTGACCGTTGGCTCCGATGTTGAACATCCCCGCTCGGAAACCAAGCGCCACTGCGACACCGGCGAGGATCAAGGGAGTGGCAGCAAAGAGCGTCTCGGACAGTCCATAGATGGAACCGAAGGCCCCGACGAACAGTGCCTTGTAAGCCACCGAGACGCCTTCGGCCATCTGACGGAGGGCACCGAGTGGTTCATCATCGAGCAAAGCCAAGGCATCCAGGTCCGTCAGCGCGATGATGAACGCCCCGAAGATCAAGGCCGCCAGCAGGGCGAGCGCAGGCATCAGCAGCGTCTTCCCTAGACTGGCTCCGACTCCGGTGGCCCGAACCAGCCAGCCGGGCTGCCAGCTCTTGGGCGGCGTTTCCTCGGGCGCCGATGGGGGAGAGTCCACCGTCTCGGTCATGTCGTCGCTCCCAGCATGGCCAGACCGATCTCGGTGGTACCCGCCGTCTCGGGATCGAACTCACCGACGATCCTGCCCCGATGCATAACGAGGACCCGATCTGAAAGGGCCATCACCTCGTCGAGCTCGGACGAAACGATCAACACGGCCGCCCCTTCGTCTCTCTTCTCCACGATCCGGGCGTGGATGTACTCAATCGAACCCACGTCGATCCCCCTCGTGGGTTGAGATGCCACGACCAACACCACGTCACGGTTGAACTCCCTGGCGACGATGACCTTCTGCTGGTTGCCGCCCGACAGGGACGACACCTGAGTTCCGATGCTCGGAGTGCGGACATCGTACTCCTCCACAAGGCGGTTGGCGGCCCGAGCCGCCTCACCCCAATCCATCTGAATGCCTCGTGAGTAGGGGCGGGCGTAATAGCCGTCGAGGATCATGTTCTCAGTCACCGTGAAATCGATGATCAGACCGCTCCTCTGGCGATCCTCCGGCACATGGGCGACGCCCATGCGGTGGATATCGCGCGGCGAAGCGGCGGTGACTTCCCGCCCCCCGATCGACACCGTTCCTGCGAGCGAATGGCGTACCCCCATGATCGACTCGACCAGTTCCGTCTGACCGTTGCCTTGCACGCCCGCGATCCCGGCGATCTCTCCGGATCGCACCTCGAAAGAGACGCCTTCGACCGCCCGGTGGTCCCGGTCGTCGAGAACTACCAAGTCTCTCACGACGAGGACCGGCTCGCCGGCTTTGGCCCGCTCCTTTCGCACCACGAGATCAACAGGTCTGCCCACCATCAACTTCGCAAGCTCTTCCTCAGTGACCTGATCCGGCAGCACCTCTGCCACCGTCTTGCCGTCCCGCATCACGACGATCCGGTCGGCGATCTCCAATGCCTCCTTCAGCTTGTGGCTGATGAAGATGATGCCCTTACCGTCCTCACTGAGACCTTGGACGATCCTGAAAAACTCCCTTACCTCCTGCGGCGTCAGGACCGAGGTCGGCTCATCGAACACCAGATAGCGCGCCTCACGGCTGAGCACCTTGATGATCTCGACCCGTTGCTGGACACCCACGGGAAGGTCCTCGACCAACGCGTCAGGGTCGACCTCGAGGTGGTAGCGCTCGGAGATCTCCCGGACCATACGGGACCCAGCCCTTTTGTCGAGCCAGCCAACCGGGCTTGCCGGCTCCATACCGAGATACACGTTCTCCGAGACGGTGAAGACGGGGACCAACATGAAGTGCTGGTGCACCATGCCGATGCCGGCGGCAATGGCGTCATCGGGCGACGACAATCGGAGGAGGTTCCCGTCGACGAGAACTTCTCCGGCATCCGGCTTGTAAAGCCCATAGAGGATATTCATGAGGGTAGTCTTGCCGGCCCCGTTCTCGCCCAGCAGGGCCAGTATCTCACCGGGCGCAACGGACAGGCTGACATCGTCGTTGGCGAGCACCCCAGGAAACTGCTTCGTTATTCCTCGCAGGTCAAGCGCCAAGACGGTGCCTCATCGCCCGGTCGGGTCGTCACAGAGTGAAGATAAAAGGAGCCCCCGCGCAAACCGCGGGGGCCCCTTTGACTCATCACAGGATGTTCGTTACTGCACCAGGGTGAAAGCGGCGTCCAGTTCTCCATCGACGATGGCCTGGAAGACCGCAGCAACCTCGGCCTTCAACTCAGCTGGGATCTTTGCGTCCCAGCTGTGGTACTCGGACAGGCCAACTGCGCCGTTGGCAGCCGTGCCGAGGGCGCCTCCGGGCGTCCAGTTCCCTTCGGCATGCGCCTGAATTGAACGCGTGACCTGAAGAGCAATGCCCTTCTCGACCGTGACCATCCAAAGATCCTGGTATGTCTCTGGCATGGCGAAGAACGCATCGGCGTCAACCCCGATAAGCGCTCCATCGATCCCGCGGGCGATGATGGCATCACCGCACGGCAGGTTGATGGCTCCGCCGACCGGTAGCATGATGTCCGCTCCCTCGTCGAGGATGCCCTCGCACGTCGTCCGGGCCAGTCCCATATCCGTAAAGCTCCCCGTGAACTGGCCGTCCTGCGTCTCGACATCCCAGCCGACCACCGCAACCGAGGTCCCCTTCTGCTCGTTGTAGTAGGCGACCCCCCGCGTGAAGCCGTCCAGGAAAATGCTCACCGTCGGGATATTCGCACCACCGTAGGTCCCCACGACGCCGGTCTTGGTCATCCCGGCCGCCAGATACCCGACCGCAAAGGCCGCCTCATCGGTCTGGTAGATCAGCTCTCGGACGTTGGGTATGTCGGGGTCGTAGCTGAAGTCGATGATCGTCCAGCGGACATCCGGATTTGCCGCGGCGTTGGTGGCCGTCGCCTCGCCCAGCTCGAAACCGCTTGTCACAATGTGCTCCGCACCCTGAGCCAAGCAGGCGTCGATGTTCGGCTGGTAGTCCTCCCGGGCATCCGACTCCAGGAGAATCGGATTGGCGTTGGCAAATCCGGCCGCGACTGCGTCGTTCACACCTTGCCAGCCGCTGGCGTTAAAGCTCCGGTCATCGGCACCGGCCAAGTCCGTGACGAAGCAAACCGTGACAGGTGTGATTCCCGCCGTCGGCGGCTCGGTCGGTGGGACTGCCGTTGCCGGCTCCGCAGTCGGCTCTTCAGCTGCAGTAGTCGGTGCTACAACCTCCTCCGTCGGGGTGGCGGTCGCCGCACAGGCCCCGAGCACAAAGGCCATCGCTATTAACAAGAATAGGATGGCGTAGGTCTTCTTCATAAGTTTCTCTCCTCCAAGATTTTTGATCTGTTAGGTTTTCTTCGTTGCGCCTTTGGGCGCGCAAAATCATCGCTAAGTGCCCTTCGTACCTCGCTCCTTCCTGCCTGCAGTGGGCGCAATGGGAGAGTTTTCCGGAGAGGGCCGGAACCCCCCGAGAATCATAGCATGATCTCAGAGGTCTGACAATGAATCCCCGCCTATCCCTCTTGGCCGGTTATTGGATCGATACCGAGATCGAGCTGCCCGCCGGCAACCGCCTCATAAGCCTCCAGCAGCAAGCGTTGCCGGCCGGGGCTGATGGCCTCCGGATTGACCTCCCCGAGCCGGATCCCCCCGTTCTCAATCGCATAGGGCCAGGCCGCTCCGAATTGCTCGGCCTGCAAGGCGTCTAAGGCTTTCAGGATCAGGCCGTCCGCTGCGAACACCACCTGCCCCCCGACTCTGAGGTCCGGGGTCGGCAGATCTCCGACCCACACCAGCCACAGGCCGCCTTTTGCCAGTTGGGCCCCGGCCTCGGCTGCGGCCGGCCCTGGGATGATGAAAACAACCTCCACGCCTTGAGCTCGGAAGCCGTCCGCCGTCGCCTCCGAAACGGGCGACGTGACCAGTCGGCACTTCGGGCAACCGTAGCGTAGACCCGCTTCGAAGCCACTGCGGTAAACCGGCTCCAGCGGTCCCCCCGTACCCTCGACCAGCCCCACCCATCCCGTCTGGCCGGCCAACCCGACCATGACTCCGGCCAGGAATCCGGCTTGATCGTGCCGCCCGCCCGGTTCGCCCACCGTGCTCAACCGCGGCCCCGGCTCAATCTGGCCCGCCTCCACCAGCACCAGCGGAGCGACGTCGGCCGCAATCTGGGTTGCCCGCCCTCCAAAGTGCTCTCCAAAGCTGACGATCGCCTGCAGATCGACCCGGGCCTCGCCTACGATTGCACTGGCACCCTCCGGATCGGAGGTCAGCACGCCCCAGCCGTGGTCGGCGGCCCACGCCGCGAGCTCGCTTGCCACGAACCCATCAGGCGCTGCAATCAGTAATAGGCTTGGGGTGGGAGTTGCGGTTGGGCCTGGAGTCGGGCTGGGGAACTCGGTCGGGCGCGACCCGCTCGATACAGGACTCGCGCTCGGAGCACAGGCGGCGAGGGCGGCCATCAACCACAGGCTTGCCCATCGGCGCCGGCCGATTGGCGATGCCGCTCGACCTCGATCAAAGTAAGAGCTCATGGGGGAGTGGTTGTATTAATGGAGGAGCGGCAGGGCCGGCGATCGAGCCGCCGCTTGCTATCAGATCGTGCCCGGGGAAGTTCCGTAGTCCAGGACCTCTCGAGCACCCGACCCCCGATCGGCCGGGCCGACGATCCCGGCCTCCTCGAGCTGGTCGATCAGTCGGGCCGCCCGGGTGTATCCGATCCGCAGCCGCCGCTGCAGCACCGAGACCGACCCGCGCCGCATCTCGCGCAGCACCGCCACGGCCTCCTCGAAGAGCTCATCCCGATCTGAGGCTGGTTGAGTTTCCTCTTCCCACAGCGGAGCCTGGGTCAGCGGGGCGCTGGCCGGGAGGTTGCGGACTCCCTCGGCCGGCGTACTCAGGCTGGCGGCCTGCTTCCAGAAACCGATCAGCCGGCTGAGCTCGGCGTCCGAGACGTACGAGCCCTGCATCCGCATCGGCGCCGAGGCGTCGGCCGCCTGGAACAGCATGTCGCCCCGGCCGAGCAGTCGCTCGGCGCCCGGCTGGTCGATGATCACCCGGCTGTCGACCGAAGAGGCGACCGCAAACGCGATCCGGGCCGGGAAGTTGGCCTTGATCAATCCGGTGACGACGTCTACCGAGGGCCGTTGGGTGGCAATAATCAAATGGATCCCGGTCGCTCGGGCGAGCTGGGCCAATCGGGTCAGGACCCGTTCGGTCTCGTCCGGCGCCATCATCATCAGGTCGGCGAGCTCGTCGATCACCACCGCAATGTAGGGCAGCGGTTCTTGCTGGATAGCCAGCCGGCGGGCGTTGTAATCGGCGATGTTGCGAACGCCGTCCCGGGCGAAACGGCGATATCGGTCGTCCATTTCCCGCGAGATCCACTGCAAAGCCGGCACCACCCGCTGCAGATCCACCACGACCGGAGCCAGCAGATGTGGGATCCCGTTGAAGCCGGTCAACTCGACCCGCTTCGGGTCGATCATCAGAAACCGCAGGTCGTGCGGCGTGTTCTGCAGCAGCAGCCCGGAGATCAGCGCGTTCACGCACACCGATTTCCCCGAACCGGTGGTCCCGGCGATCAGCAGATGCGGCATGCTGGCCAGGTCGGCCGCGACGGCCTGGCCCGAGACGTCTCGCCCCAGGCCCAGCCGCAGCTTCGAGTGGATCTGCTCGAAAGTCGGAGAAGTCATCACATCCCGCAGCGCCACGACCGAGATCTCGGCGTTAGGGACCTCGATTCCGATGTAGCCTTTTCCGGGTACTGGCGCCTCGATCCGGATCGAGCGGGAGGCTAGCGCCAGCGCCAGATCGTCGGCCAGGGCGGCCACTTTGCTCACCTTGACCCGAGTCTTCCGCCCGCCGCGGGTCTCCATAAACTCCGGCTCGACCCCGAACTGGGTAATCGTCGGTCCCCGATTGACGGCCACGATCTTCCCCGGGGCGCCAAACAGGCGCAGCGTCTCTTCGATCAGCTTGGCCCGCTTATGGTCCAGCTCCTCATCGGCCTTGCTTTCCGACCCCGGTTCCAGGATGTCCTCGATGCCCGGCAGACTCCACCCTTCGGGCCCGAGCCGGGGCCCGAGGGCTTCCGGGGTAAAGGCCTGCCGGCCGGCCGGAGCGGTACGGTCCGCCGCGGCCGAGACGGACACAGTCGAACGAGTTCGCGAACTGGAAATGGGTCGAGCTTTGCGTCGGCTCAAGCGGACCCCGGGGATTCGGGCCTGGACCCGCTGCCAGACCTGGCCCGCCCCGCGCAGCAGTTCGCTCGCCGGCAGTCCCGAGGTCAGGCTGACTCCAATCAGGAGCAGCGCCAGCATGGCGACCGCCGCGCCGGCTCCCCCCAATCCGCTGACGAGCAGCGCCAGGAGCGCGGCCCCTATCAGGCCACCCCCGCGACCGGCTCGGGCGAGACTCATCCCTTCGTCGAACGCGCTCGCCCCCAGCAGCGCATGGAAGGTCATCAGGGTCACGAGATAGAGCACTGCGGCGCCCAGAATCCCTTCGAGGTCTACTCCGGGAAGGCGGCGCTTGAGACCGGGCGCGACGAGCAACGCCCCGGCGCCGATCAATCCGATCGGAATCACAAAGGCCCCCCATCCGACCGAATACGCCAGCAGCTTGAGCCAGGTAGATCCCAGGAAGCCGCGACCGGAGGTCAGCGCGCTGACCAGGATGACCACCCCGAATGCGACCAAAACGACCCCGACCAGTTCACGCTTGCGGTCGGCCGAGAGCTGAAGCTTGGGTCGCTGGGCAGATGGGCCGCGAGATTCGCGGGACTTGGCGGCGGGCTTGGGTCGGGGTGAACGCCGCTTGCGGCCGTTCGAACTCGAAGCTTGCCTGCGTTTGCTCACATCAAATTCCGAGGACGCGCAGTATAGCACAGGCATGGTTGCGGGCCCTCCCGGGCCCCTCGGAAGGGTCGCCGGGCCGATGCGAAGTGGCTGCCGGCCGCATGCGAAGCGACTGCGGGGCCCATGCGAAGTGGCTGCCAGCCCCACGCGAAGCGGCCGCCGGGCCCCCGTGCTAGAATGCGGCCGTGCCCGCTCCAGACCTGATTGAGTTCCTGCGCGGCCTGCACTTCCTGCGGGACGTGGATGAGGCGACCCTGACGGAGCTTGCCCCGTCACTGGTAAAGCAGGAGTTTGGCGCGGGAGAGCTGATCCTGAGACAGGGTGCGTTCCCCAAGGCGTTGGTGCTGATTGCCGAGGGTGAGGCCAGCGTCAGCTGGGCCGAGCCCGAAGCTCCGCCGGTTGAGCTGTACCGCCTGGGCGTGGGGGACACGTTCGGCGAGCTCGAGCTGGCTTACGGGGAGACTTATCACGCCTCGCTGACCGCCCTTGCCCCGACCGTCGTTTACTTCTGGGAGCAGAGTGCACTTGAGGCCGGGCTGCAAGCCTTCCCCACCGCGCTTGCCAGTCTGCGCTACCTTGCGCAGAGCCGTCGGCTGGCGCTGCGGCTGCGCTTCGACTGGCTCGGCGAGGGCGAGACTGTGTGTGGGCTCTCGCGCAAGGATCCAAACCTGTTGTTTGGAGCCCTCAGCATGCCGCTCGCGCTGACCCTGGGCGGACTGGGCTCGCTCTGGTGGGGCGCGGGCAGCCCGCTGGCCTGGATCGGCGGGGGACTGTTGATCCTCGGACTGGGGCTGGCTGCTTGGCGTTGGTTCGACTGGCGCAACGATTACTACATTGTCACCAACCAGCGGGTGGTCTGGTTGGAGAAAGTGATCGGGCTGTACGACAGCCGGCAGGAGTCGCCGCTGCACATGCTGCTCTCGGTGACCGT
>Ga0209640_10005137_pt1 | contig 11451 bp, 9 predicted proteins | sample RifCSP10_1_FD_184018 | JGI IMG/M metagenome (GOLD analysis project Ga0209640, IMG submission 184018) | Soil microbial communities from Rifle, Colorado - Rifle CSP2_sed 10_1 (SPAdes) (version 2) | ecosystem: Environmental > Terrestrial > Deep subsurface > Rock core/Sediment | place: Rifle...
TGACGGGCATGAACCCAAGGCCAGCGGGTCCGGAGGGGGCGGGGAAGGCCACGAAGTTTTCCGGTTCAGTGTTGAAGGCCTCGATCAGCCGGGCGACGTGGTCGAAAGCCACCCAGACTTCACCGGAGAGCAGCGGCTCCTGCATGAACTCGTAGCTGATGGATTGCGGGTGGAGGGTGGGCCACAGGCTGTCACGCGCCCATGTCAGGGCATCCGCGGCTTCCTGGCTCTTGAAGGTGGTGACCATGCCGCCTGTGAAAGAAGGCCACAGGTATCCTTGCAGGAAGCGGTGAAAGAGCCCGGCGTGCGGAAAACCGCACTTTGGCCCGCCGGTCTCGTCAAGCAGGTTTTGGCACCACTCACCGAACTGTTCCCAGGTCAGATCGTTGATGTCCGCGCCTTCGGGCACGTACTGTAAGGCATCCTGGTGGGCTGCCATGATATAGGTAGCCTGCATCCAGGGCACGTAGTAAAGATAATCTTGGGTACCCAGCAGGCCGGTCTCCAGGAAAGCCGGCGCAAACTCCCGGTCAGCAGAAAGATCATCGGCGATGTCGATCATGTTCATCATGGCATCTGTCAGCGGCGGGAAGGTGCCGTGCAGCGCGCCGATGACATCCACTTCGCCTTGGCCCGCCTGCGCTCCGGCCAAAATCAGGTCGGTCAGGGGTCCTTCTTCTATGCCGGTGAAGTCAAAACCGCCCTCGGCGAGGATGCCGCGGAATCTTTCCGCTTCCTCCACAATATTGAACTGGGTTGAGAAGAAGACCACGTCCCCTGCCGGCGGCGCTGTCTCCTCCACCGGGGGCTCCGTTTCCATCACAGGCGGTTCAGTCGCTTCTACCGGGGGTTCGGTTACTTCCACTGGGGGCTCTGTCGCCTCGACCGGGGGCTCGGTAAGTTCAAGAGGTGGCTCGGTCGGCTCGACGGCTGGCTGGCAGGCTGCCAGGACGAAAGCCAGGATTAAAAGCACGGCAAAAATTGGGTAAAGTTTTCTCATCTCTCTCGCTCCTATTTGTATAAATTGGGATCTACTCATCTCTGTGGTCAATCGTGCTGCTATCGGTCCCCGGGCACCTCCTTTCGTGGTTGTGCTGCGACCCACCCTGCCCTTTTGCCCCCGCTGGACTGGCGCAGCACAAGCCTGGGCCTCAAAATGATGTGTTCCTCCTCCAAAGTCTCCCCCGCCAGCCGCTGGATCAGCATCAGGCAAACTTTCTCCCCGATCTGGTAGACGGGTTGGTGCAGGGTGGTCAGCGGCGGGTGGGAGTATTCCGCCATGGGGATGTCGTCAAAACCGGTGATGGCGATGTCCCGGCCGACTTCCAGGCCGCGTTCCTGGGCGGCGCTCATCGCGCCGAAGGCCATCAGGTCATTGCAGGCCACAATCGCCGTCGGCGGCACCGCCAGGTCGAGCAGCAGGCTGGCCTGGGTGTAGCCGCCGCGCTGGGTCAGGTCACCTACCCGGACCAATCTGTCGTCCAGGTAGATTCCAGCCCTCTCGAGACCCTGGGATAATCCCTGTACCCGGTATTGCGTGAACATCAGGTCGGTGGGCGCCGCAATCAGGCCAATCCGGCGGTGCCCCAACTCGAGCAGGTGCTCGGCGAGCAGCTGCATACCGTGCTGGCTGTCTTCATCTACGTAGGGGAAATCGTTTTCGCCTTCGGTCCGGCCGAAAGCGACAAATGGGAAGCCGCTTTCTCGCAAATATTGGATGCGCGCGTCCTCCCGCCGGGTGCGCACGACGATGAAGCCGTCCACCCGGCGCCCCTGCACGTTCTGCCGGTAGGCCTGCAGCTCGCTTTCGCCGGGCGGGCGCGTGGAAACCAGCAGATCGTAGCCAAGATCTGCAGCTTGATTGCCGACGCCGGTGATGAATTCGCTAAAAAAAGGATCTGAGAAGCGGGGTCCAAACGTGGGCAGGATCAGGCCGATGGTCTCAGCCTGCTGCTTTTGCAAACGCTGCGCCAGGGAACTGGGCGTGTAGCCCATCTCGGCGGCCACACGCCGCACTAAGGCCCTGGTCTCCGGGCTGACATCGTCGTAATCGTCCAGGGCGCGCGACACAGTTGTGACTGATCGGCCCACCTCTCTGGCGATGTCCTTGAGCGTGACCGTCATCCAGGCTCCTTATGTCTGTCATTCACCCCTGCTGTTACGAACCAAAACGTTTTGGAAACCTGGGGTAATTGTAGCCTATGCCCGTTTTAGTGTCAAGAATGAGGGAGAGCTTTAACACAAGGGCACGAAGGTCACAAAGGGATTATTTAAAATCTCCTTTTAAGATCTCCTTCGTGTCCTTTGTGTTTAAAATCTTCAGCTCGCCACAGGTGCGATGACTTCGGGCGTATCGTTGGCCGGGCTGTTGACCAGGCGCGATACGGGAAAGGCCATCATCTCCTCGGCGGGGAAGGGCTTCAGCAGCGGGTCCAGCTGCTGCGGGTCCATCTCGCCGGGCGCCAGCCACAGGTCGTAGGCTTCTTTCGGCAGGATGACGGGCATGCGGTTGTGGATCTGCCTGAGCAGGTTGTTCGGCTCCGTGGTGATGATGTTGCACGAGCGGATCTCCGAGCCATCCGGCGAGTGCCAGATTTCCCACAGCCCGGCAAAGGCGAAGGGCTCCTTCGATTCCATCTGGATGTACATCGGCGTTTTGGTTTTGGCTCCCGGCTCCTGGCGCCATTCGTAAAAGCCGTCCGCCAGCACCAGGCAGCGCCGCCGGCGGTAAGCCGCCCGGAAAGAAGGCTTTTCCGCCAGGCTCTCGGCCCGCGCGTTGATCATGCGGTTGCCGATGGCCGGGTCCTTGGCCCAGGAGGGGATCAGGCCCCACGTGAAAAAGTCCAGGCGGTTCTGGCCGTCGTTGGGAATCACCGCCACCGGCTGCGTGGGGGCGATGTTGTAGCGCGGCTGGATTTCATCCGGCACCTGGATGCCCGGGAAGCTCTCCCGCAGCTCGCCCGGATCAACAGTTAAAGTAAATCGTCCACACATAATATCCTCCTAAATCACCGCCTCCTCAATAACTCCGCCTCCCGCCAACACCTCTCCATCGTAGAACACCGCCGCCTGCCCGGGCGTGATGTCCCGCACGGCGTGGTCGAAGCGCACGTGGGCCCGGCCGTCCTCGAGCGGCGTCACGGTCGCCCAGGCATCGGCCGCCTTGTAGCGGATCTTGACCAGCGCCCGGAAGGTTCCCTCAGGGGGCTCGCCGGATACCCAATTCGTGCCCTGGGTGACCAGCTCCTGCCTGCCCAGTTCCTCCTTCTGGCCCACGACCAGGGCGTTGCGACCGGCATCCTTGTCCAGCACGTACAGCGGGTGGGGAGCGGCGATGCCCAGGCCCTTGCGCTGGCCGATGGTGTAAAAGGCCAGGCCCTGGTGTTCGCCGAGAATCTGCCCGTCTCGCGTAAGGATGGGGCCGGCAGCGGCGACCTGGGGGACGTTGCGGGCCAGGAACTCCCGGTAATCGCCGTTTCCCAGGAAGCACAAATCCTGGCTGTCGGCGCGGTCCGCCACCGGCAGGTCGAATTCTCTGGCCATCTCTCGAATGCGCGGCTTGGTGTAATCGCCCACCGGGAAAAGGGCGTGGTGCAGCTGTTCCTGCCCGAGCACGTGCAGCACGTAGGACTGGTCCTTGCCCGCGTCCACGGCCCGCAGAATCTCAACCCGGCCATCTTCGCCCCTGCGCAGGCGCGTGTAATGTCCCGTGGCCATGTAATCGGCATCCAGCGCCAGGGCGCGGTTGAGCAGGAACTCCCAGCGGATGTGGCGGTTGCACACCAGGCACGGGTTGGGAGTGACGCCTTGCGTGTAGCCGTCGATGAAGAACTTCACCACGCTATCGTGGAAGACCTGCCGGGCGTCCACGGCGTAGAAAAGGATGTCCAGCCGGGCGGCCACGCGCCGCGCCAGCGCCATGGCGTCGGGCGTGCAGCAGCGGTTGTGGGCCTCCATGCCTGGTTCGCTCCACAGCCGCATCATCATCCCGATCACCTCGTAGCCCTGGTCCACGAGCAGGGCCGCCGCCACGGAGCTGTCCACCCCGCCGCTCATCGCCACAACCACGCGCGGTTTCGTATTCGATTTCCCCGGATCTATCCTCGCAACCATGTTCTATCTACCAATAATCTCTTTTTTCACCGCCAAGCCGCCAAGGCGGGCAAAGACCGCCCGAGCGCTAAGACTCAAGAAATATATAAACCTTTGCGCTCTCTGTGTCTTTGCGTTAAAAAACTCTCTGCGCCTTTGCCTCTCTGCGTCTTTGCGTTAAAAAAATCTCCGCGCCTTTGCCTCTCTGCGTCTTTGCGTTAAAAACTCTCTGCGCCTTTGCCTCTCTGCGTCTTTGGGTTAAAAAAATCTCTGCGCCTTTACCTCTCTGCGTCTTTGGGTTAAAAAACTCTCCGCGCCTTTGCCTCTCTGCGTCTTTGCGTTAAAAAACTCTCCGCGCCTTTGCCTCTATGCGTCTTTGCGTTAAAAAATCTCTGCGCCTTTGCCTCTCTGTGTCTTTGGGTTAAAAAAATCTCTGCGTCTTTGCCTCTCTGTGTCTTTGCGTTAAAAAAATCTCTGCGCCTTTGCCTCTCTGTGTCTTTGCGTTAAAAAAATCTCTGCGCCTTTGCCTCTCTGCGTCTTTGCGTTAAAAACTCCTGACCCTTTCGACCGCTCCCGGCAGCACCTCCAGAAATGCCTCCACCTCCTCCGGCGTCGTATCCTTGCCCAGCGTTACCCGCAGCGAGCCGAGCGCCCATTCGGGCGAGAGGCCCAGGGCCAGGAGCACCTCGGAGGGCTCGGGGCTGCCCGTCTTGCATGCCGAGCCGGAAGAGCACGCGAACCCCTCGACGTCCAACAACGCCAGCAGCGCGTTGCCATCCGCGCCCTCGAAGACGAAGCTGGCATGGTTGGGCAGGCGCTGGACCGGGTGCCCGGTCAGCCTTGCATGCGGGATCTCTTCCAGGACCGTGCCAATGATCCGGTCGCGCAGCGGGCGGACCCCCTCCTCCCGCCGCTCCCGCTCCGCCTGCACCAGCCTGAAGGCCTCCGCCAGGCCAACGATGTAGGGGATGTTGTGCGTCCCGGCGCGCAGCCCGAACTCCTGGCTGCCTCCTGTCAGCGCCGGTACAAGCCGCGTCCCCTTGCGCACGTAAAGCGCGCCGGCGCCTTTCGGCCCGTAGAACTTGTGCGCTCCGATCGCCAGCAGGTCGACGTTCAAGGACTGTACGTCCGCCGCCAGGTGCGCCGCGCCCTGCACCGCGTCGCTGTGGAACGGCACCCCTTTTTCCCGGCAGATCGCCCCGATCTCGGCGACCGGGTTGACCGTGCCGATCTCGTTGTTGGCGTGGATCACCGAGACGACGGCGGTATCCTCCCGCAGCCGTTCCGCCACGGCTTCCGGGTGGGTCATCCCGTGCTCGTCCACGGGCAGCAGCTCGACTTCGAAGCCGAAGACCTCCGCCAGCTGCCCGGCGGTCTTAGATACGGCGTGGTGCTCCACCGGCGTGACCAGGATGTGGTTGGCAGCGCGTTCCCGGCGCGCCGCCAGGGCCGCCCCGCGCAGCGCCAGGTTATCGCTCTCCGAGCCGCACGCCGTGAAGATCACCTCGTCCGGGCGGCAGTTCAACGCCAGGGCGACCGTCTCGCGGGCGCTCTCCAGCGCCGCCTCGGCCCGCTGCCCGTAGGTATGCACCGACGACGGGTTGCCGAAGAGCTGCTCGAAATAGGGCTCCATCGCCTCCACCACCCGCCGGTCGACCGGCGTGGTCGCCGCGTAATCCAGGTAAATCTTGGAGTTAGCCTTCATCGCGCACATTATACTTTACTGTGTATTACGTATTGCGTATTCCGTATCTACGAAATACGGACTACGCAATCCGTGATGGTTGATTATAGCACATCTTTTCTATCAAGACCTCCATCGCCCTCACGCAATAAGAACTACGCACTACGCAATACGCACCACGCATTACGCCTTACGCCTCCCCATCCCCTGATATAATACCCTTGTACCTAATCTCACTTTTTGGAGGTGCTATGTCTGGGAAGATCAAATTCGGCACCGACGGCTGGCGGGGCATGATCGCCGAGGACTACACCTTTGCCAACGTGCGCCGCTGCGCCCAGGGTTTTGCCGGGTACCTGTTGGACCAGGGTCATCGCGACGAATGGGTGGTGGTGGGATACGACCGGCGCTTCTCCTCGGAAAACTTCGCCGGCGCCGCTGCCGAGGTGCTGGCCGCCAACGGCCTGCGGGTCTATCTCACCGGTGGGGCCACGCCCACCCCGGTGATCTCCTATTCCGTAGTCACCAAACAAGCCGTTGGCGCCGTCAACATCACCGCCTCCCACAACCCGGCCAGCGACAACGGCTTCAAAGTGCGCGACGAGAACGGCGGCGCCATCGCCCCGGAGGGTCTCAACGATATCGAGAGCCGCATCCCAGACAGCCAGGAAATCGTCAAGCGCCGGCCGCTGGCGGAAGCTCTGGACGCCGGGCAGGTCGTCCGCTTTGACCCCGCGCCGGACTATATCCTGCAAATCCACAACCTGATCGACGTGCAGCCCATCCAGGACGCCGGCTTGAGCGTGCTGGTCGACCCCATGTGGGGAAACGGCGCCGGCTGGTTCCCGCGGCTGCTGCACGGGGGCAAAACCAAAGTGATGGAAATTCACAGCGAGCGCAACCCGATCTTCCCGGAAATGACCCGCCCCGAACCCATCCCGCCCAACGTGGACGCCGGCCTGCGCGCCAGCGTCGAACGCCGCGCCGACGTGCTCATCATCACCGACGGGGACGCCGACCGCCTCGGCGTCGGCGACGAGAATGGCGAGTTCATCGACCAGCTGCGCGTGTACGCGCTGCTGGCCTTCTACCTGCTCGAAGTGCGCGGCCAGCGCGGACCCATCGTCAAGACCCTCTCCACCACCACCATGCTCAACAAGCTCGGCAGGCTCTACGATGTCCCCGTTCACGAGACCGGGGTCGGTTTCAAGTACGTCGCCCCCAAGATGCTGGAAACCGGTGCTATGATCGGCGGCGAGGAATCGGGCGGCTACGCATTTCGCGGGCACGTGCCCGAACGCGATGGCATCCTGGCCGGGCTATACCTGCTGGATATGATGGTCAAACTCGACCGCAAACCTTCGCAGCTGCTCGATCTGCTCTTCGAAAAGGTCGGCCCGCATTATTACGACCGCATAGATACGCGCTTCACCGGGGACCGCGACGCCCGCCGGGAGCGCATCGAGAAGGCCAATCCGGAGACCATCGGAGGCCTCAAGGTGACCGGCCTGGACCGCACCGATGGATACAAGTTCAACCTGGAAGACGGCGGCTGGCTGTTGATCCGTTTTTCCGGCACCGAACCCATCATCCGCGTCTACACGGAGACCACTCACAAGGACCGGGTCCAGGACATCCTCGACGACGGGCTGCGCATCGCCGGGCTGGAGCGCGGCTAAAGCAGGGCTAAAACAGGTGCTTGCGGACACTCACTGCCACCTGGACTTCCAGGCATTCGACGACGATCGCGACCAGGTGCTCTCGCGCAGCCGGGAGGCCGGCGTCGAGCGCATCCTCAACCCGGGCATTAACCTCGCTTCCAGCCGGGCCGCCGTGGACCTGGCCGAGTCGCGTTCGGGGGTATATGCCGCCGTCGGCGTCCATCCCAACGAATCCGCTTCCTGGGACGACCGTGCCGTCGCTCACCTGCGCCTCCTCGCCGATAGCCCCATGGTGGTGGCCGTGGGCGAGATCGGCCTGGATTACTACCGCGACCGCGCCCCCCACGATCTCCAGAAACGGGTCTTCGAGGAGCAGCTCTCCCTCGCCACCGAGCTGAGACTGCCGGTGGTCATCCACAACCGCCAGGCAACCGCCGAGCTGCTGCAAATTTTGCAGGCCTGGCAGGCCGGTCTGAGCGCCTCAGGCTCCCCCCTGGCGGAGCGGCCCGGCGTGCTGCATTCCTACTCGGCCGGCCTGGAGCACGCCTTGAAGGCCATCGACCTGCATTTCTTGATCGGCATCACCGGGCCCGTAACCTTCCGCAACGCCCCCCAGCTGCAAGCGCTGGTCGCCGCCTTGCCGCTGGATCACCTGCTGGTCGAGACCGATGCGCCTTTCCTGGCTCCCCACCCTTACCGCGGCAAGCGCAACGAACCTGCCCACGTCCGGCTGGTAGCTGATAAAATTGCCCAGCTTCACCAGCTGGACATCGCAGCTGTTGCGCAGACCACCTCGCAAAACGCGAGGCAGCTTTTTGAATGGTGAGAGGCCCATTGACGACAGCCACCTTCTTTTCGCCCGTACAAGAGAGTTTGCGCCTGGTTGAAAGGCGCATGCGCGCCCAATCGGACGGTCACCACCCGGACCTGGCCGCCGCCCTGAAGCACCTGCTTTCGTCGGGAGGCAAGCGCGTGCGTCCCGCCGTGGCGCTGCTCACCGGCGGCATGCTGGGAGCCGACCGCGATCGCCTGGTTACCCTGTCCGCCGCCATCGAACTCTTGCACACCGCTACGCTGGTGCACGATGACCTGATCGACGGCGCCCTGCTGCGCCGCGGCATCCCCACCCTCAACGCCCGCTGGACCCCCGCCTCCACCGTCCTTGCCGGCGATTTCATCTTCGCCCGCGCCGCCAAGCTCGCCTCCGAGACGGATTCCGTCGAAGTCATGCGCCTGTTCGCCGAAACCCTCTCTACCATCGTCAACGGCGAGATCACCCAGATGTTCTCCTCCCAGGAGATCACCTGCCGCGACGATTACTACGAGCGCATCTACGCCAAGACCGCCTCCATGTTCGTGCTGGCTACCACCGCCGCCGCCGTGCTCAGCCCCGTGGATGAGGACGTCATCGAGGCCCTGCGTACCTTCGGTTACGAGATCGGCATGGCCTTCCAGGTGGTCGACGACGTGCTGGATTTCACCGGCGAGCAGGCCACCGTCGGCAAGCCGGTCGCCAGCGACCTGCGCCAGGGCCTGATCACCCTGCCCACCATTATTTACATGGAGTCGCACCCGGATGACCCGGACGTGGCTTACCTGAAGGACGGCAGCTACTATAACGAGACCCGCCTCAACCGCCTGATCCCGGCCATCCGCGAGAGCGGCGCCATCGAGGAGGCCCTCTACGCCGCCCGCCAGTTCGTGGACCGCGGGCTGGAAGCCCTCGCGGAACTGGCCCTGCCCTTGACCGCCGAACGCCAGGCCCTCGAAGACCTGGCCAGCTACATCGTCAGCCGCCACCGCTAGTGACCCTGTTTGAAACCACAGATCGGCACAGATTTACACAGATGTTATGTCAGAAATCTGCTTAGAATCAGATCGTATCTGTGCCTATATATGTATATCTGTGCCATCTGTGTGTATGTGTGGTTCTAATTAGGTCAGCTTCTTTATGAGAAGTTGCCCTACCCTCTTGCCAGGAGATTAACCATATGGAATCGCTCTTCGATCCGCAGGCGTGGATCGCCCTGCTCACGTTAACCGCCCTCGAGATCGTGCTCGGCATCGACAACATCGTCTTCATCTCGATCCTTGCCGGCAAGCTGCCCGGCGCCCAGGCCGCCCGGGCGCGCCAGCTCGGCCTGGGCGCCGCCCTGGTCACCCGCATCCTCCTGCTGCTGTCGATTGCCTGGATCATCCGCCTCACCACACCCATTTTCTCGGTCCTGGGCCGGGACATCTCCGGCCGCGACCTCATCCTGATCGCCGGCGGGCTCTTCTTGCTGGCCAAGAGCACGCACGAGATTCACGAGAGACTGGAGGGCGAAGAGCAGCACGCCCGGCCGGCGCAGCTGCCTTCTCTCACCGGGGTGGTTGTCCAGATCGGGCTGCTCGACATCATCTTCTCGCTCGATTCGGTCATCACGGCCGTGGGCATGGCCAACCAGCTGTGGGTAATGATTACCGCCATCGTCATCGCCATCGGCATCATGCTGTGGTCGTCCGCGGGGATCATGAGCTTCGTCAACCGCCACCCCACCGTCAAGATGCTGGCATTGAGCTTCCTGCTCTTGATCGGCTTTTCCCTCGTCGTCGAGGGGCTCGAGTTCCACATCCCCAAGGGCTACATCTATTTTGCCATGGGCTTCTCGGTTTTCGTCGAGATGCTCAACCTGCGCCTGCGCGCCGGCAGACCCGAACCCATTCACCTGCGCACGCCCTACATCCACGAGGAGCTCGAGCAAAGCCAAAAGACCTGAAAGGTTTTCCGAAACCTTTCAGGTCTTTTCTGTTCACGGTCCCGGCGGAAACTGCCCGCTTCCCGCCACCTCTCCCCCCTCCACGTGCGGGATGCCCTCGTCCACCAGCGCATTGCCGTACAGGTCCGCCACCCGCAGCGTGTACGGCCCCGGCCCCATCCCGCTGGCCGCCACGAAATAGTTATAGCTGGTCCGCGGGATCTGCTTGAACTCGCCGCTCGCATCCCGGTACTCCAGGGCGGCGATGGGGTTGCGGTGGTTGCGGATCTGCACCGCCGTCCACCACTGGTTGCTGCCCTCCTTGAAGCGGTACACGATCGGGCCCTCCAGCGCGGGGCTGGTGATGCGCCACTCGATCGGCACCCGCCCGGCCGCCAGCGGCGCGATCTTCTCAAAGGCCTCTTTGCTGAAATCGATGTCGCCCGGCGCGCACTCCGGGCAGCGGTCCACGATGCGCACCGTCACCGTTCCCTGGGGCCCCACCGCCTCGACGTACGCGCCGCATAGGGCCGCATTGGCGTAATCGGCGTGGTTCATCGCCGCCACCATCAGGTCCTGTGGGCTGGCGTCGAAGCTGCAGTTGCCCGCCCCCGTGGCTGCGTAGTAAGTGCCCTCGCCGCTGTGGGTGGGCGCCGCCGCCTGCTGGGAGCCGCGCACCATCAACGGCAGGAATAGGGCGGCTGGACCAACCGCCTCGTCCGGGCCGGGCGCGGCTTCCTGGGCCTGGCCTGGGGAGGGGAACAGGGGGGAGAGCCAATCGGATAGTGGCGCCGGGGCCGGGGAGAAAACCATGGCCAGCAGCGCCAGGGCAATCATAAATCGCAAAGACATCATAGAACCCGGTCCTGCGCCCAAAGATATCTGAGTCTCGAGGATGAGGCAATCACCCGAAAGTCCTATTCAGGCTAATATATTCTAAATAATTAATGCCGCCCCTTCCCGTCCGTTGAGGCGTCATTTATCTAATTTTCATTAAAACCTTTCAGCTCTGTTAGTTGGTGGGCGCCGGATTGGGGTAGCGCGATCCGCCCGAAAAGTGATAAATTATCCGCGATGCCCTTTACATGATGCCCGAGGTCTCTGACCGAGGGCGGTCTGGCCCGGTCAGCGACCTCGCTGATCAGGGCTCAATAGGATGCCTGAGGTCTCCCGACCGAGGGCAGGCCTGTCGTCCATCGTCCATGGTCCGTACGGGAGGGACTTGCATGAATGAGAACCAGAATCCCCTGCAGCTGCTCGACCTGGACGAAGCCGG
>Ga0209640_10005138_pt1 | contig 11449 bp, 7 predicted proteins | sample RifCSP10_1_FD_184018 | JGI IMG/M metagenome (GOLD analysis project Ga0209640, IMG submission 184018) | Soil microbial communities from Rifle, Colorado - Rifle CSP2_sed 10_1 (SPAdes) (version 2) | ecosystem: Environmental > Terrestrial > Deep subsurface > Rock core/Sediment | place: Rifle...
CTTACTTAAAGAATGAGAGTTTATAAATAGCTTATTTGTTAGCCCTTATTTACATTCAATGAAATTCGTCATTCCGGCGGATGCCGGAATCCAGGGCATTTATTTCTGGATACCGGTTTACACCGGTATGACAGGGCCCGTGAAAATGCCAATTTATTGTGCATGACTTTCTTAAGTAAGTGCCAATCGTATCAGGGCTCTACTTACAAACGCCGGACTTTATGTAACGGTCATTTAAGGAACCTGTGAATAAGTCCCATTTTTTTATGCCATAATTTGACGCAACGCATCAGTAGAACATCCATTTGGGGTCATTAAGAACCTATGGAACTACCGCAAAGTGCGTTACAAGGGTTTAAGCAAGAACGCGGCGCAAGTGTTCGGCCTGGTGGCGTTGGCGAACATTTATCTGGCAAGGCGAGATTTACTGCAACCGCAGGCGTAGTCCGCCTGCAATACGCCAAACCGCCTAAATAAAAGGCAATTTGGGACAAAAAAGGCGGGAAAACCGGCTGATTTTTCGCGGAAAACACCGTTGTCAACATATATACAGAGGGGCCTTGAATTTTTGATAACTTATTCAGGGTTTCCCTCGATAGCGGGTAGCGAATAAAATCGCTATTGCGCGCCAGCATTGATGTGTTCACGAAACGGTAGATAATAAGACGGGGAGAGTAACAAAGACGGATTCAGAACCAAGGATGTTATTGGTTCACGGGGCGGGGTTTGCGGTTTTCGTCGATGGCGACGTACGTGAGCGTGGCTTCAGTGACTTTAATGCATTCCACGCGTTCGGGATAACGCTCGGCGTACACTTCGACAAAAATGGTAATCGAGGTATTGCCGATTTTTTTCACGGACGCGTAACAACTGATCAGGTCCCCCACATAGACCGGCTGGTGAAACTGAAACGCATTAACCGCCACGGTCACGACCCGGCCTTTCGTCCGCCGGCTGGCGACGATGGCCCCGGCCAGGTCCACTTGGGACATAATCCAGCCGCCGAAAATATCACCGGACGCATTGGTATCGGTGGGCTGCGCGGGCAAGCGCATGGTGGGTTGTTCGCCGGGTAATTGCGCCGCCGGTTCCTCGTTCATACAGGTTCGTGGCCTTCGTATAAGCGGTCAATTTGCGGCGCAAAGCGCTCAACGATTTTGTGCCGCTTTAACTTCATGGTGGGCGTGATCATGTCATTGTCGATGCTCCAGGGTTCCAGGCTCAAGGTGAGACGCCGGATTCTTGCGTAGCCGGGAAATTCGCCAAGGAGTTTGTCCACCCGTTCCTGCATAGCATTGATAACGGCCGGGTTTTGCAGCGACTCCGCGCCCGGATCGACCCCCAGCGATCGGGCGAATTCGGGCCATAACTCGCTATTGAGCACGATAATGGCGCACAGGTAAGGGCAGCCTTCGCCGATCACCATCGCCTGGTCGAATAAATTATCCATGGTGATGGCCATTTCCATGTCCGCCGGCGGTACTTTTTCCCCGTTGGACAACACAATAATTTCTTTCAGGCGGCCGGTAATATAGATGCGGTGGTTTTCGATGCGCGCCTTGTCGCCGGTATGCAGCCAGCCGTCGTCATCGATCATTTCCCGGGTGGTTTGCGCGTTGTTCCAGTAGCCCAGCATGACACTGGGGCTGCGGGTCAATAGTTCTTCATTGTCGCCAATCTTGACTTCCACGCCATCGAACGCTTCGCCGACACTGGCCGGATCATTGTTCTCCAGGCTGTTGGCGCTGATCACCGGGCTGGTTTCCGTCAGCCCGTAACCCTGCACCAGATTCAGTCCAAGCCCGACAAACAGTTTTGCCACGTCATGCGACAGCGGGGCGCCGCCGCAAATGGCAATCCGCAGGCGTCCGCCCAGTTTGGCCATGATTTTATTGGCCACCAGCGCTTTCATCAGTGGCCATAATAAATAAGAGTTGCGCGGATTCTGGAAACGATGCCAGCCCAGTTCAACGGCTTTGTGGAACAGGTTGCGCGCAAACTGCGACTTGACGGCCAATTGCGCGGCGATTTTACCGTACACGCGCTCATAGATGCGCGGTACGGAAATCAGCACCGTGGGCCGGATGGTCAGCAGATCCTCCGCCAGATCCTGCACTGAGCGGGCAAACACCATCGTTGCGCCGCTCATCATGGGAATGTAATAACCGGCGGTGCGCTCCAGCATGTGCGAGAGCGGCAAAAAGGACAGGAATACATCTTCGCGATAAACGTTGATGCGTTCAATGCCTTTAAACGCGTTGAACAGAATATTGTTATGACTCAGCATAACGCCTTTGGGCCGCCCGGTGGTGCCGGATGTGTAAACGATGGTTGCCAGATCATCGCGCTCGGCGCGGTACGTTTGTAAAGCCGGTTGCTGGTTTTCGTAGGTCTGGACCGAATTGTCCACCCACGGGTTGAAAGTCATTAAACGGGAATAGGCCGGCGTTTTCTCGCATGGTTCGAGGGTTAACAATCTGACCAGGCCGCCGATTTGGGATGCGATGCCGGACAAGGCAGTTAAATCCTGCTGGCCTTCGATCAACAATACCTTGACGCCGGCATCCTGCAACACATACGCGATATTTTCGACGCGGTCATTGGTGTACAGCGGAACCACGATCAGGCCGAGGCCCAGCGCGGCCTGTTCAAACTGAACCCATTCCGGGCAGTTGCGCAACATGATCGCCACCCGGTCTCCGGGTTTGAGTCCGTCGCCCGCCAATGCCGCTTGTATCTTCGCCACCCGGTTCACGGTTTGTTGCCAGGTGATGTCTTCCCAACTTTGGGTTATGCGATTGAAATAACGATAGGCAATATTATCCGGGGTGCGGCGGGCGCGCTCGCGCAATAACCCGCCCAGCGTGCCGACACGTTCCAGTTGAATGATATCCAGTGTACTAGAGCTCATTACCAGCATAGTTTCTCGCCACGGTTGGTTGTGGTTCTTTGACAGGTTTCCAGCCGGCATCCGGTTTAAACCGGTCGCCGTATTTTTCTTCCAGTTCCACGATCTTCCGGTGCAGTTCGGTGACGCCCTGCTGATCGCGGTAATGCAGGGGGCCGCCCCGGAACGGCGCAAATCCGGTTGCGAAAATCATGCCCGCATCCAGCAGGTCTTTATCGGCGATGACGCCTTCGCGCAGACAGGCAACCGCCTCGTTAATAAACCGCAGCATCAAACGGTCCTGAACATCGGCGGAGCGATAGTCCGCTTTACCTGCTTTGGCATCGATGGGCTTACCGTTCTTGTAATGATAGAACCCGCGGCTGGTTTTACGTCCCAGATGTCCATCCTGCACCAGGGTTTTCAAGCGTTGGGGTATTTCGCCGCGGAGGGTGCCGGAAAGATTTTCCGCCACTGAAAGACAGATATCCAGGCCCACGGTATCCGCCAGTGCAATCGGTCCCATCGGCATGCCAAAGCCGGTGGCCGCCGCATCGATAACCGTCGCGGGGATGCCTTCCGACTCGAGCACCACGGCTTCCACCAGATACGGCATCAGCACCCGGTTGACCAGAAAGCCGGGCGAACTTTTAACGGGCAAGGGCAGACGGTTGATATGCCGGGTAAAAGCGGCGGCCTTGCCGGCAACGTCCCGCCGGGTTTGTTGCGCACTGACGATTTCCACCAGTTGCATCATCGCCACCGGATTAAAAAAATGGATGCCCACCAGCCGGCCGGGATCGGTCAGCGCTTCGCCCAATATTTCCAAAGGAATGCTGGAGGTATTGGTGGCCAGCAGCGCATCGGGTTTGATTTTCGGTTCAATGTCGCGCAGCAAGGCATGTTTGGCGTCCTTGTCTTCGAAGATGGCTTCGATAATCACATCGGCCTGGGGCAAGCCCCGGCCGTGCATGTCCGGCACCAGGCGGTCCAGCGCCGCCTGCACCAGCACCCGGTCCTTTAATTTCTTTTGATAGAGTGCATGCGCGTTCTTGATAACCCGCGCGATGTTTTTTTCCTGCCGGTCCTGCAAGGTTACCTGTAAACCCTGTAAGGCGCACCAGGCCGCGATATCACCGCCCATCACCCCGGCGCCGATCACATGCACCCGTTTGGGGGTAAACAGTTTTTTATCGCCAATGGCTTTAAGCTTGGTTTGCAGAAAGAACACGCGGATCAGGTTCTGCGCCGTGGCGCCGACGACCAGCCGGGATAACGATTCTTCCTCGGCTTGGAGCATGCGCTTGCGGTTGCCGGCGTATTTTTCCCAGATGTTGATTAACGCATAGGGCGCGGGGTAATGTTGCCGCGGCGCTTTTTTCGCGACTTGCTTGCGCAGATAACTGGCCAGCAAGGGACGCAGCAGCGCATGATTGGTGAGCGCCTTCCAGCCTTTGAGTTTCTGCCGCGGAGGTTGGGTGTTGATGAGATCGACCGCCGCCTTGCGCAGATGACGATCCGCGGCGAGATAATCGACCATGCCGAGTTTTTTGGCCGAACGCGCGCTCACGCCGCGTCCGCTCAACATGATGTCCATGGCGGCGGGCGCGCCAATCAATAACGGCAGGCGCAGCACGCCGCCAAATCCCGGATGAATACCCAAATTGATTTCCGGCAGTCCCAGTTTGGTGCCGGGGTCATCCAGCGCCACGCGGTACCGGCAGGCCAACGCCAGTTCATAACCGCCGCCCATGCAAAAGCCGTGGATCAGGCACACCGTGGGGAAGCGCAGTTTTTCGATACGGTTAAAGACATCTTGACCAAAACGAATAAACTCAGCCGCTTGTTGAGTGGTTTTGGCCTGGGCGATGGTGTTGATGTCCGCGCCCGCGATAAAGCCGTTCTTTTTGGCGGACAGTATTACCAGCCCGCGGGTGGCGCTGTCTTGGAGTCCGCTGACGATGTCCGCCAATTCGGCGAGCATTTCCCGCGACAAGGAGTTGGTGGATTCATTCGCTTTGTCCGCGTACAACCAGGTGATGTTGTCGTCGCCGGTTTCCAGGCGCCAGTGCTGATAGTGTTTTGTCATGGGGTCACTCCGCGGCGGTTTGAGGTTGCCGTTCCACTAGCATGGCGCCGCCCTGGCCGCCACCGATACACAGGCTGGCAATACCGCGCCTGGCATTGTTGCGTTCGAGTATATGCAGCAGGTGCAGCACAATGCGCGCCCCGCTGGCGCCGACCGGGTGGCCGAGGCTGACGCCGCCGCCGTCCACGTTGACTTTGTCCTGATCCAGTTCACCCACGGCGCCGCGCTGGTGCAGTTCTTCCCGGCAGTATTTGCTGTCTTTCCAGGCTTCAATGTTGGCGAGCACCTGGGCGGCGAAGGCTTCGTTGATTTCCCAGCAGTCGACGTCATCGAGATTGAGTTTGTTGCGTTTCAGCAGCGGTGTCATGGCGTGCACCGGTCCCAAGCCCATTTGCGCAGGATCAAGGCCCGCCCACTCGCTGTCAATGATTTTACCGAGCACCGGCAGTTTGTAATTCTCCACCATGGATTCGTTCGCCAGGATCAGCCAGGCCGCGCCGTCGGTGACCTGGGCGCTGTTGCCCGCGGTGACATTGCCAAAGGGGCGGTCAAACACCGGCTTTAATTTGCCGAGCTTTTCCACATCGCTGTCGCGGCGCAAGCCGTCATCTTCCTGGTAAAAATTACCGTTCGTGTCGTAGATGGTTTCGATTTCCTGTAACCAGCCCTGATCCATGGCGTGGGCCAGGCGCTGGTGGCTGCGCACCGCATAGCGGTCCATGGCGTCGCGGTCAATGCCAAAGCGATGCGCGATGATTTCCGCGGTCTGACCCATCGAGAGTCCAACCACCGGATCGGTCAACCCGCGCAACAAGCCGATAATGGGTTTCAAATAGACGGGTTTTAACTGCGCCAGGGTCCTGGCGCGCGCGCCGAAGGTCTTGGCCTTGCTCCATAGCGCCAGCCAGGCAACCATGGAATTGGCGAGCAGCACCGGCGCATGACTCATGGATTCAACACCGCCGGCCAGCACCAGGCTGGAGCGGCCCAGCGCGATATTTTGCGCGGCGCTGTCCAGCGCCTGCAATCCTGAGGCGCAATTGCGTTGCACGGTCCAGGCCGGTTTATGCTGGTCGCAGCCCAGACGCAACGCGGCAACGCGCGCGATATTGGCTTCGTCGGGTCCCGGCATGACACAACCCAGAATCACTTCATCAATGGCGGCGGCGTCAAACGGCATGCGGGCCAGCAAAGGCCGCGCGGTAGCCACCGCAAGATTGGCGGCGCTAAACGGGCCGGGCGCGCCTTTGGCTTTCAGAAATGGCGAACGGCTGCCATCCACCACGAACACGTCGTGCAGGACTTTTCGTTTTTGCGTCATTTATGCAAACTCCTTTGCCTTGTCCCTGGTGATGTAAGCGGCGGACTGCCGGGATAACTCCGCCGGATCAAAGTCGTCGACCTTGAGCGCTTCGTGTTGCGCGTCGTCGGCCTTGCGCAAGGCTTCAGCCTCGCTGGCGTCCAGCAGGTTTTGGTTTGCCGCCTGTTCAATTTGTGGTTCCCGCGCATACGCGGTTATCGCACCCGATTTTATCGCCGCCTGTAATTTTTTTTCAGCGCCGGCGGCGTCCATCATACTTTGCATGGCATATTCGAGTCGACCAATGGGTTCGTTGATTTTGTTTTGGCCATCGATGGGTAAAAATAAACCACTTGTTAAGCGATCACGCGCGGCCGATGGCGTCAATAATAGAGCGGCTACCTGTTGATCCAGGGCGTCACCAGGACCCCGAAAGTCCTTGCCCAAGGGAAACACCATGCGGCGTAGTAACCAGGCTACGGGGCGGGTGGGAAAATTAATCAGAAAGCGGTCGAGGCTTTGTTGCATGGCGCGCAAGGAGGTTTCGCACCACCAGCGCAACAGCGGCAAGTCTTCCGCCGGCTGTCCCTGGTCATGAAAACGTTTCAATACCGCGGAGGTTAAATATAAGTGGCTTAACACGTCGGCTAGCCGGCCGGAGAGTTTTTCGCGGCGCTTGAGGTCGCCGCCCAGTGTCAACATGGCGATGTCGCTGACAAAAGCAAAGGCGGACGAAAACCGGGTGAGGTGGCGGTAATAGCAAGCGCTGGCATTGGATACCGGCGCCCGGACCAGCCGCGCCTTGGTCAAGCCCAGCCACAGGCTGCGCAAGCCGTTGCTGATCGTGAAACCCACGTGGCCGGTAAATGCGCGGTCAAAATCACGGGAGGCTTTTTCCAGATCGGGGTTTTTTGCCGCTTCCATTTCCTTCAGCACAAACGGGTGGCAACGAATGGCGCCTTGACCGAAGATAATCAAACTGCGGGTCAGGATATTGGCGCCCTCCACGGTGATGCTGATGGGGATGGATTGATACACGCGGCCCAGCACGTTGCGCGGCCCCATGCAAATACCGCTGCCGCCATGAATGTCCATGGCGTCATTCACCACCGTGCGCATGGCTTCGGTAAGATGGTATTTGACGATTGCGGATATCACCGAAGGACTTTCATCGTTGTCGATCGCCGAGGCGGTCAGCGTGCGCGCCGCGTCCATCATGTAGGCCGTGCCGCCGATGCGCGCCAGCGCTTCGGCGACCCCTTCGAACTTGCCGATCGGAGTCTTGAATTGTTTGCGTACCCGCGCATAAGCGCCCGTGACCCGGCTCACCAGCTTGCCGGCGCCGGTGCTTAACGCCGGCAGCGAAATGGAACGGCCGGCGGCCAGGCATTCCATCAGCATGCGCCAGCCCTGGCCGGCGCGTTCCTGCCCGCCGATAATCCAGTCGATCGGGATGAATACATCCTTGCCGCGGTTCGGCCCATTCTGGAACGCGGAGTTTAACGGAAAATGCCGGTTGCCGATGTCGACGCCCGGCGTGTTGGTGGGAATCAAGGCGCAGGTAATGCCCAGCTCTTCGGTGTCACCCAGCAGATGATCGGGATCGTAAAGTTTGAACGCCAGTCCCAGCACGGTGGCAACGGGACCCAGGGTGATATAACGTTTTTCCCAATTAAGGCGTATGCCCAAAACATCTTTTTCACCATTGAATTTGCTTTTGCAGACGATGCCGGTGTCGGTCATGGCGGCGGCGTCGCTGCCGGCTTCCGGCGAAGTCAGGGCGAAACAGGGAACTTCGGTGCCTTTGGCCAGCCGGTGCAGATAATGTTGTTTTTGCTGTTCGGTGCCATAACGCAATAACAATTCCGCCGGTCCCAGCGAATTGGGCACCATGATGGTGACCGCGGCGGTAATGGAGCGGCCGGCGACTTTCATCACCACGGTGGAGTGCGCCAGGGCGGAAAATTCCAGGCCGCCGTATTGTTTGGGAATAATCATGCCGAAGAAGCCGTTGTCCTTGATAAACTGCCAGACCTCGGGGGGCAAATCATAATCCTGGTGGGTGATTTGCCAGTCATCCAGCATCCGGCACAATTCTTCCACGGGGCCGTCGATGAACGCCTGCTCTTCGGCGCTGAGCTGACTTACGGGAATATTAAGCAGCGTTTTCCAGCGGGGTTTGCCGCTGAACAATTCGCCATCCCACCAGACATTGCCGGCTTCCAGCGCTTCGCGTTCGGTTTGCGACATGCTGGGCATGATAGTGCGGAACACGGTCAGCACCCGGTCGCTGACAAACAGGCGCCGCCATGGCGCGACATTCAGGGGAACCGCCACCGCGAGAAACGCCAGCCAGCCGAGTACCTGGAAAAAAACCGGCGTATGACTGAATTCCTGCCAGAATAACAGGGCGATCGCAAAAATGATGCTGCCGATGGATAACGGCGTGCGAAAATAAAACAACGCCCACAGGGTGGCAATAAAAAACATTGTCCAGAGTAATCCGCTCATTGCACCTGCCTTTTTTGTTAACTGGTTTTGCCTGCTGTTTTTGCGTCAGTACCGGTTGGAATTTCCGCGTCAATGATTTCGTCGTTGTGTGTGAACCGGCGCCGGGCTTGCTTGCCGGATGGTTCCATTAAATGTTCAGCCAGCCCATCCATGCCGCCGATTTCCCCGGCTGGAACCGGGATAAAACAGTCGTGTTCATCGTTGCAAATTACGCCGTCCTGGTCCCAAGGCAACTGCCGGTAAACCGACAAGTCATTGAGGCCAAGCAAGGGATACTTAATGATGGCAAAGTAAGGTGAATAATCAAAATCCCGTGGCGTGTAAAGCCGGGTATTGCGTTTGTACATGCGGTATCCGGTTTTCGTTTTGCGCACCACCGGCATAATGGGGAAGTGTACCGAACTGAAGGCATTGGCGATCATGGTCGAACATACGGTGCGGGTGGTATCACCGGCATTATGCTCAAACAGGCTGGAACGCCAGCGGCGCGGAACGATACTGTATGGCAGCAGAAAGCGCCCCAGGTCGAGTAAATGCCGGACATCGTAACCCAGTCCTAAATGCTTGGCGGCGTGTTTAATGACGCTTTGCGCATCCTGGCGTGACAGGCCGGCGGGACGGCAGATGCGCATATGTTCCTTAGCGTATTTACTGAGGGGTCTGACCACCGTGCCGTCACCCAGTAAAGGCTCGATAATCAGCTGGTCTTCCGGATTGCCGTCATATAACCAGCTGATGTGCTCGCGGACATTGGGATTTTCGATATCAACCAGTCTGCCAATGTATAACGCCGAGTGGGTCCAGACGCTTTGGGTGATGGTTTTAATGACTTCACTAACCCGGGAACGGCCTTCCACCAGCAGTACATCGCAGGGCCGGATTTCAAAGCTCAGGCGTTCAAAATCACACGGGGCGACACGGGTTTGATCATCCTCATGTGTTAACCAATGGATGATTTTGTCGCTTAACCATTTGATAGATTTCATTGTCGTTAACGTCGAATTGACTGGTTCATTGTCAGCAGGGCTCGCGCCGATAGTCCTTTTCTTAACTATAGTTAGCGGCCAAATTTATTGCAGACTGATAGCGAAATGTATGGTTTTTTAACCCGTCGCCGGTCTTTTCAATGGTTCCACTATAAACACTAACACACTGAAAAACAAAAGAAATATTACTGGAAATCCCGATCAAGGCACTAACCTTGAATTTCCTGGGCCTAATGACCGCCGAATAACTCAATTTTTATACAAAAATCTCCGGATCAACGGTTCAGGTATTGCGGGTTCCCGTAGCGACGCGTTCGCGTGACATCCGCTAATGCGAACTTTAGACCCGGCGGGTTTTAAAAAATTACCAGCAAATATTCGCTGAAGGGCGTTGTAATCCTACGGGTTACGGGCGTGCAGGGTTTCCTGCACCTCAAAAACAGTCGCGTAGTCCTTCGTGCCCCGAAACCGGACCGTTTGTACGTGGAAGCGCTCGCCGCGGGGTGCGATGAGTTTTAAGGTGCAATCGCTGCAACTGAGCAGGCACGACTGAAATACCCGCTGATCCTTGCAATAATATTGTGTTTTGGTGTGAGGCAGTTGTTCGATGCGTTGGAAATCTTCGATGCCCATGCCCGGAACGATGCGATTCAGAAACAAGGCATTCACCACCGGATAAGGTTTGGCGCGCAAATTAGCGATATTGTCTTGAGCGTGACGCGTAAGGGATTTCACCACCGCCAGCGTATCGCCTTTACCTTGCAGGTAATGGGTATATCGTGGGGTGAGCAGGGTAGCGCTGCACTGCGCGCAGGTGGCGTTACAGCTATCAACCATCTGCCCTGCGCACCAATAAACCATATTGTAGCGATTGGGTCCGTGCGGATAGGTTCTGGTTGCGACCAGGGCTTCCAGCAAGCTCATGCCGACCACGACTTCGCCGGCCTGGATTTCATTGTAAAATTCGGTTTTGAGCGCGGGTTTTTCCTTTTCGTCCGGTGGTTCGGCGCGAAAGTTGCGCTCCAGAAATTCATCCTGCTGGAGTTTTTCTTCATGGACTGGATTGGTGGTGTTGCATGCCGCAAGCAGTGCCGCCAGAGCGACAGTAACCAGCCCAACCGGTAACAATTTTGTCAAATTTAGATATTTCATGTTGCCAACCGTAAAGATTAGAATCGTACCAGTATCGGCGTTATGATGAGCGGGGTTTTGTTAAGCTCGTCACAACTTCTGGTGACAAAAATTATGAAAAAAAGCACATCCCGCATTCAAAAGCCCTAAAAGGTCATATCAATGGTAGCCGAAACCGTCATCGCTGCAAGCATTACTTATTTACTCATGGTGGCCGCCATTTATTGGCACCGTGTTAGGCCGTTGCATGTCGCGATCATGGTGTCGGTGATGCTGTTTGATTTACTCATGCCGTTTTACCTGTACGCCAACCGTGACTGGAAAACCCGGCTGATTGATGATGGGGATATTTTTTCGTTTTTGCTGTGGACGCATTTCGGATTGCTGATTGCGTTATTTGTGCTTTATGCCATTCAAATTATGGCGGGACGCAAGTTGCTGGCGGGCGATATGTCAACGCGGGACGAGCACAAAAATGTCGCGAAGGGGATCTTGCTGACCCGGGCGCTGGTCATTGTGAGCGGGGCGCTGTTGTATCACCCGGA
>Ga0209640_10005139_pt1 | contig 11449 bp, 14 predicted proteins | sample RifCSP10_1_FD_184018 | JGI IMG/M metagenome (GOLD analysis project Ga0209640, IMG submission 184018) | Soil microbial communities from Rifle, Colorado - Rifle CSP2_sed 10_1 (SPAdes) (version 2) | ecosystem: Environmental > Terrestrial > Deep subsurface > Rock core/Sediment | place: Rifle...
GGGGCTTATGGGAAATTTCACCGGTCCGGGGATCCCTACATCGCGACAACTTCCGACGCCTGAAGGCCTTTCGGTGTTTCCAGGATGGTGTAAACGACCGATTGCCCCTCCTTGAGCGTCCGGTACCCGTCCATCCGGATCGCCGTGTAGTGCACGAATACGTCCTTATCTCCGTCTTGCTCGATAAACCCGTACCCCTTCGTCTCGTTGAACCACTTCACCTTCCCGGTGCGCTTCATGGGTGAAACCTCCCCAAGGTGTCAGGTTTGCCACTTGCTTATCATAAGAAGAAACGCCTGTCAATAAACAGCCACGAATATACGGATCCCCCGGCAAGATCTCCCTCTTCCCGGGGTACGGTGACGATAGGAGCGGGAAAGCCGGGAAAGGAAAAGCGCGGAAGCGGGCGGGATGTCGTTAGGGCAGCGTCTTGTAAATACAAGGATACCGAGACCGTCTGCGCGCACAGGGCGTAGCGGGGGGTTCCTCGCAGCGGCCTATGGAGCGAGGCAAATATTGCGTCGAGCGGAATCGGCAGCGAGCGGGCGCAAGGTCGCGAGCGTAGCGGAGAGGAAGCCCCCCGCGAGCCCGTGCGCGGAATGGCCGTCTGTCCCGGGCTATCCCGGCGGCGGATCGGTGCGTCAGCCTATTTGCCAGACACTGCGCTAAGGGGGGCTCTTTTTGCTGCGGGGAGCGGGAAGGGAAGGGGCATCCTCTTTCCGGTCCAGGGGGATTACGATCTCCTTCTTCCCCAGGAGCCCGAGCTCACGGCGTGCGATCTCCTCGATGTACGAGGCATTCGACCGTAGTTTCTCCACCTCCTGACGGAGCTGCTCGTTCTCCTCGCGCAGCCTGTTGTTCTCGGCCGCAAGTTGCTTCTGCTTGGCGTAGAGGTTGAGGGTGCTGACGACCCCCACCTCTCCCAGAAGGGAAAACAGGAGAGCAAGGAGGGCCATTCCCCCGATGACCAGGACCGGCCATCGCTTCTTCAGCCAGGGTTTTTGCTCTTGGAACATTCCTACGTCACCCGAAAAGGATCCCTTTGGAAAGTTCGATTACGGACCGGGGCGTAAACGCTTCCCTCGCGATGGCCCGATACGGCGCATCCCCGGCAAACACCGACCAGAGGATATGCGCCTGCGACCCCTTCTCCCCCGCCGCATCGCCGGATACGCACTTGAGGTAGGCGTCCGAGAGCCGTCCCTTCCGGAGAACCCCCTCATAGATGCCGAAGAGAACCCTGCCCCAGAAATTATCATAGCGGAATTGCCGGATGCACGGTCGATAGAAATGATCCCTGAGGTTCTTTTCCGATATGCCGAATCGAAGGATCGCCTCCGCGAGAATCCGGGAGGTGTCGTAGGAGGACTCGATCCCGTTTTTCAGATATCGCGATATGAACGCGTCTCCCACGATCGCAACCCGGTCCGCAACCGGGTTCCGTGCGAACCCGACCGGGACTTTCGGGTGACAATGGCAAAGTACCTTCGAGCCTGGGGGAAGCAATCCGGATAAAACCGGATTTTCCGTTCGTTCCCGCTCGAGATCCGCGATCCGGACGTGCTCGCCGATTCCCGTCAGCGTGAGGAAGTTGTCCTTCGGCGTAATCGCGAGGAAACGGATCGCCCTGCCCCGGGCGGGAAGGATATGGATCCGGTTCTTGAGCCTCTCCACGATGAACTCGTTGTCCGCCGGCAATTCGGCCTGGACGGTGTGCCACGTGCGCGGGGGATCGTATCCCGAAGCGAGCTTCCTCGTGAACGCGGTGTTTACCCCAAAAGCCCCGACCAGAAAATCGAACTCCCGGGTTTGCCCTGCGTCCGTCCCCAGCCGGAATCCCCGGGCGGTCCGGTCGAAACTCTCCACGCGTTCGTGGACGAACTCCGCTCCCCAGGCAACCGCCGAGTCGAGCAGGTACTGGTCGAAGCTTTTCCGACCCTCCGGGGAAACGACCGGTCCTGCGCCCCGGAAAACGGTGTAGATTTCCCCGCGCTCCGGGTTCAAAATGTTCACCGATATGTCCCTTCCGTGAATCTCGTACCCGTCGGCAATCCGCCGGACGACCCGTTCATCCAAAGTCAGCCCGAGACGTTCGATCTTTTTCACCATCTCGCCGCCGATCGCACCAGCGCACATGTTGCAGCCCGATGGTCCCGAGGATTCGAACGTTTTCCGGTCGAACAGAATGATCCTGGCGGTTCGTCCCGATTCCCGGAGAAGTTTGAGAAAATGAAGCGCGAAGAAAGTGCCTGCCGGACCGGCGCCGATGACTCCGATCGTCGCCCCGTCGGGCAGCGGTTTCACCGGCGCGGCCCTCCCATCCAGTGCAGCGTCCCGCAAATGGTCTGCCGCACCGATCCGCCGCCGGGATCGCCCGGGACAGGCGGCCATTCCGCGCACGGGGCGCTGCACTAGAAATCCACCCCGATCGTTCCCGTCGAGCCGGACGAGGTACCGCCTCCTCCGCCTCCCCCGCTGCCGGTGACCGCAACCCCCGCGACAGCCACTCCCAGCAGCGTCCAGATCCACCATTTCCGGTACCAGGGAGACCCCGCCGTGTCCGATTCCCCCCGTACCGGCCAGCCTGCCCCCGCAAGCAATTCCATCGCGGATGCCGCGACCGGCACGTATCCCTGATCTCCTTCGCCCCACGCAACCGTCCCCAGCGTTTTCGGAACCTCCTCTCCCTGTGCCAGAGAGAGGACGCGCAAAACGAGCCCTCCCCTCCCCTCCTCGAGCAGGAGGAGGGCAACTCTTCTCGCCCCCGATTCCGCCATCATTCGGGAAAGCAGGGGGCCCGCCTCTTTTCCGTCGGGGGAAGAGGCGAGGAGTTCCGCCAGGACGGCATTCCCGTCGGGGACGAGGGAAAATTCCAGAGCCTCGGAATCGCCCGGAAGCCACTGTCCCGTTCGTTCGCCCGGCTGGTACCCTTCCGCGAACACCGCGATCGAAACGGGACCCCATGCGGCGACAGGGACGCGGCCCGGCGTCCTCCCCGCCTCCTTGCCGTCAAGAACGATCCTCGCCCCCGAGGGGAGGGAGGTCACGAGGAGTTCGGCCTGCGGGGGGACACGCTTCCCGGACCGGCTCCAGGCTTCGAGGAACAGGGGGGAAAAGATCGCAGGGTCCGGATCGAATTCGGGGCGGAGAACCCGGGATCGCGCCAGCATCTCTTCGGCTTTTCCCGCATTCCCCTCCCACAGGGAGAGGAGTCCCCTTCGGAGGAACACCTCCGCGAGATACGGTCTCGTGGTTTCTCCGAACCGGAAAGAGCGGGCTAAAATTTCCGCATCGGCAAGCTGTTCGGCCGCCTCCTTCGTCTCCATCCTGTCCATGAGGCGAGCCGCTTCGGCAAGCTTCGCCGCGATCCTCTCGAGGGCCTTGCCGTCGGCAACCGGAAACGCGTCCGCCGATACGGTCACGCCGCCCCCGGGAGGTCCCGGCGGCAGCCACCGTACGCGCAACTCCTTCTCCAAAATGAGTTGCACCGCGCCCAGTTCCGTTTTTGCAACGTCTTGAGGGATCGAGGCCACGGAAACCTTGAGCAGAATACAGGGCTCGGCGGTCGATTCCCCCATCGCCGGAGGCACACCTCCTGCGCTTGCGAAAAAAATCAGGGACAGGAAGAGGGCAATCGGCCTACGTGCGCTTGACGTAAATTTCATCGGTGATGTCCTTGTCGACGGCAACGGTCGTCTCCCCGATTTCCAGCACGAAGGAGGGATTCTTCTGGAGGAGGCGGATCCGGCTGCCGGGGACGATCCCGAGAGAGCTCAGTTTATCGAGACGTTTCCGGGACTTCGGGGTGATGAACACGATTCGGACTTCCTCGCCCAGGATCGCGTCCGATAACCGGGTCACGAGCGGCTTGATCTCGGTGCGGATCTTGTCGCAGCATTCCCCCCGGGGGATCGGCCTTCCGTGGGGGCACACGGGCGGGTGCCCCAGGAAGGTGCAGACGCTTTCCGTCACGGCTTTCGTGAGGATGTGTTCGAACTTGCAGGCGCTGCTCTCGACCTGGCTGTTGTCGAGGTCGAACAGGTTGTTGAGCAGCACCTCCGCCAGGCGGTGCCTCCGTATGATCACCCGCGCCCGCTCTTCCCCCGGCTTGGTGAGTCTGACGTCGTCGCCCGACGCTTCCACCAGGCCCGCGGCGGCGAGGTCCTCGATGAGCTTCTCCGGCTGGTCCTCTTCCGTCCTCCGGAGGAGCTGGGACCGGGTCGCCCTCCCTTCCTCGCGGAGGGTCCACACGAGTTCGAGGATTTCGTCCTGCGCGTATTCGGTCATCTTCGGGATCCTTTCGCAAGCAGGGATCGAACGAAATTCACCACCTTCGACTCGGGCACGGGGAACGAGTAATGGCATCGGGGGCAGCACACGAGGGAGCAGCCTTTCCCCAGGGGGCACCCGGTACGGCATCCGCGCTCTTCCGTGTCTATCTCATATTGGCAAAGAGGGCAACGGATTTTCAAGAAATCTCCCCCCCCTAAAACCGGATGCCCAGGAACCGGGAGGCGAAATTGACCGCTGCGCCGACCAGCACGGCAAACGGGAAGATGAACAGGGCCATCCCCGCCGCCACCTTCGATCCCTGTTCCTTGATGATGACGAGAAAATTCGCGAGGCAGGGGATGAAGAGAGTGATCGTGACGAGGCTCACGACCACCTGGAGATGGGTCAGAAGCCCAGCGCGCGCCATGTCGAAAAGCCCCGCCGCTCCGTAATCCCTCCGTAAAAATCCGATCAGGAACGCCTCGGTGGTCTTGGGAGGCAGGTCCAGCATCCCGACGACGATCGGCTCCGCAACCTTCTGCATCCACAGGAGCCACCCCAGGCGGTCCGCGACGAATAGGATGAAGGTCCCGATCACAAAGAGGGGTACGGCCTCCCGGAGGTACCACTCGATGCGGGCCATCGTCTTGATCGCGAGGTTTCCCATCTGCGGCATCCGGATCGGAGGAATCTCGAGGATGAAATCGGAGGACTCCCCCGGGATGACCTTGGAGGCCAGATATCCCACCGCGAGGATCACCCCCACGATGATCCCCACCCACGTCACGGTCGCGACGGGCCCGATGTCCGAGAGCATCCCGAGAATGACTCCGAGCTGGGCGGAGCACGGGATGCCGAGAGCGAGAAGAAGGGTCACGATCAGTCGTTCCTTCCGGGTCTCCAGGATCCGGGTCGTAAGCGTGGCCATCGTGTCGCAGCCGAGCCCCAGGATCATGGGGAGGACCGCCTTGCCGTTGCAGCCGATCTTTTTGAAGATCCGGTCCACCATGACCGCGAGGCGGGGCAGGTAGCCGGAGTCTTCCAGGATCCCGAACCCGAGGAAGAATGTCCCCACGATCGGCAGAACGATGGCGATCGCGTAGGAGAGCGCCATGGAGATGATCCCGTAGGGTCCCACGAGCAAGTCCCGGAGAATCGCCCAGGGGATCGTCCTCTCCACCGCCCAGGCGGTCGCGGGCACGACCCATTTCCCGAACAGGCCCCCTTCCAAAAGGTCCACGAGGAAGCCCGCCCCGAAGACTCCGACGAACTCGTACGCCAGAACCAGGACGAGGAAAAGGATCGGAATGCCGAAAAGGGGGTGCATGGAGTATGTCCCGAACATGTGCGCCCAGTCCCTTCCCTGCCTCGCGCCCGGTTCCTCCCCCAGTTCGGAGAGGAAAGAATCGATCCAGGCGAGACGGGCCTGGTTGATCCGGTAGGAGATGTCCTCCCCGGTTTCCTCCACAAGGCGGTTCCGCACGGCGTTCATTTCCCGGATTTCTTCCGCGGAAACATTTTCCGCGAGCCACGGCGCCAGGGAGTCGTCCCCGCAAAGAAGCATGATGGCGAGGGAGCGTTTGCCGACCGGTGTCGCATCCGGCAGGAGGAGCTCGATCCGGGAGATGGCGCGCTCGTTCGATCCCCCGTAATCGAGACGGAAGGAGGAAGGGGAAGCGTTCTCCAGAAGCGGCTTGATCCGGTCGACCCCCTTCTTCCGGACGGCGACGGTGGGCACGGCCGGCACGCCGAATCTTCCTTCCAGTCCCTCCAGTTTCGGCATGACCCCTCGATTGCGCGCCTCGTCCGCCATGTTCACGTCGATCACGAGGGGGACCCCCATCTCCGCGAGCTGGATCGTGATCAAAAGGGACCGGCGCATGTTCTTGGCGTCGCACACCTGCAGGACGACGGCCCCGGGTTCCCTCATCAGGATGTCCCTTGTCACCCGCTCGTCCTCGGACATGGGCAACAGCGAATACACCCCGGGGGTATCGATGACCTCCAGGGACTTTCCGCGTTCCCGGGTCTTCCCCCTCGACACCTCGACCGTGGTCCCCGGATAGTTGGAAACGGTTACGTACCTGCCCGTCAGGTGCCCGAAGATCACGCTTTTCCCCACGTTGGGGTTCCCGACCAGGATGACTTTTCCCGCAACCGTCGGGGGAACGTCAGGGGATTTAATCATCGGCCCCCCGTTCTTCCATTCCCCGGCGCGCATTGGCGGCAATATCCGTAGATGTCCAGTCTGTGCATCGTGGGCAGGAAACCGTGTTCTTTCGCCACCTGTTCCTGAAGGGTTTCGATCCGCGGTTCCTTGAACTCGGAGACCACTCCGCATTCCTGGCATACCAGGTGGTCATGGTGCGCCACGAGATTGCTCTCGTACCTCTTGAGCCCGTCCCCGAAATCGAGCTCTTTCGCATAGCCGAGTCTTGCGAGAAGTTTCACCGTGCGGTAGACGGTCGCGGATCCGACGGAACGGTTCCGCTTCCGGACGGCATGGGTGAGCTCTTCCACGGTCACATGCGTTCCCGTCCGGAAGAAGACCTCGATCACCCGTGCCCGGCTTTTGCTTCGTTTCCCTCCGATCGCCGCGATTTCGGAGTTTATGCGCTGCAGAAGGGTTTCCAAAGGGAGGGGAAATGCTCCAAAATGAATTTGCAATTCATTATCATGTTATAGGGGACTCCCCGACCCGTCAAGCGGATTCTTCCTCCCGAACCCCCGGAGGAAAAAAAAGCGGCCCCTGAAGGGCCGCTTCCCGATTCTTTCCGCTCCCCGGCGATCGGAGGATGGTTCCGTTATCCGGACCCTTCCTTCGCCTTTTTCCTTTTCGTCGTTTTCTTCTTCTCCCCTTCGTCCCCTGCCTTCTTGCCCCGGAGGGTCGGGGGGTTCTTTCCGGCCGCCTTTCCCGTCGTGCGAACCGGCTTTCTTTTTTTGGCCGATTCTTCCGCCGGTTTCGCCTTCGCCGCCGCCGCTTTCTTTGTCTTCCCTTTTTTCGTCTTCGCCTTCTTCTCCTCCGCGGGGAGATACTCGAGGATCGCCAGTTCGGAACCGTCGCCTGCCCGATACCCCGTCCTCACGATCCGGGTGTATCCTCCTTCGCGTCCCGCGAATCGTGCCGCGAGGCCGGAGAAGATCTTCTCCGTGTTCTCCTTGTCGCTGAGCAGGGAAAACGTCCGCCTTCTCGCGTGCGTGGTGTCCTTTTTCCCGAGCGTGATCAGGCGATCCGCCAGCCTGCGTACCTCCTTCGCCTTGGCAACCGTCGTCTCGATCCGTTCCGACCGCACGAGCGCATTCATCATGTTGCGCAACAAGGCTTTCCGATGGCCGGGGTTCCGCCCGAGTTTCCTGTGGGCTATGGCGTGTCGCATGATTCGTCCTCGCGGTTCGTCATTTTCGTCAGTCTTCTTCCCGGGGGGGCGCGTACCTCTCCGGCGTGAACCCTTCCACTTTCATCCCGAGGGAAAGACCCATCTCGTGCAGGACATCCTTGATTTCGTTCAGGCTCTTCTTCCCGAAGTTTTTCGTCTTGAGCATCTCCTGTTCGGATCTCTGCACCAGTTCGCCGATGTACTTGATATCGGCGTTTTTCAGGCAGTTATACGCCCGGACCGAAAGTTCGAGCTCCTCGACCGGCTTGTACAGGTTCTCGTTGACGGCCCCCTCCTCGAGAATCGCAACTTCCTCGGGCATTTCCACTTCCTCGTCGAAATTGATGAACACGGTCAGCTGGTCCTTCAGGATCTTCGCCGCGTACGCGACGGCGTCCGCGGGAAGGATGGCCCCGTCGGTCCATACTTCCAGGATCAGGCGGTCGTAATCGGTCTGCTGCCCGACCCGGGCGTTCGTGACCGTGAAATTCACCCTCTTCACGGGGGAGAAGATGGCGTCGATCGGGATCGTTCCGATCGGGGCCCCCTCCTCGAGATTCCTTTCTGCGGGAACGTATCCCTTTCCCATGCGAACGGTCATTTCCATCTTCAGGGAGGCATTCTCGGACAACTCCGCGATGTGGTGCTCCCTGTTCAGGATCTCCACCATCGGGTCGGCCTGGATGTGGGAGGCGTTTACGCGTTTTGGTCCTTTTGCCGAAAGGGTAATGACCCGCGGCTCGGGCGAGTGCATCCTCAGCCGGATTTCCTTGAGATTCAGAACAATGTCGGTGACATCCTCGACGACGCCGACCATCGTGGAATATTCGTGCTGCACGTTCTCGACCCGGACCGATGTGATCGCGGTCCCCTGGAGCGAGGAGAGAAGAACCCTGCGGAGAGCGTTTCCGAGCGTGGTCCCGAACCCTCTTTCGAGAGGCTCTGCGATGAATTTCCCGTAATACCCCGTTGCCGTGTCCGTGGCCACGTCGATGCGGCGCGGCCGGATCAGTTGTTTCCAATTTCGCTGGAACATGCTACCCCCTTCTCCTGTAGGGAAAGTCTACTTCGAATAAAGTTCTACGATCAGCTGTTCCTGGATCGGCTCGGTGATATCCGCCCGTGAGGGGAGCATCTTGACGCTGCCGCGAAATTTTTCCCGGTCCAGTTCCAGCCAGGCCGGAATGCCCTTCCGTACCACGGCGTCCAGGGCCTCGTTGACGGACAGGTTCTTCCTGCTTCGCTCCCGCATTTCGACCACCTCGCCGGAACGGACGCTGTACGAGGGAATGTCGACCCTTCGTCCCTCCACGAGAAAGTGGCCGTGCCGGACCAGCTGCCGGCTCTCGCGGCGCGTCACGGCAAACCCGAGTTTGTACACCACGTTGTCCAGGCGCCTCTCGAGAAGGATCAGGAGGTTGTCGCCGGTCTTCCCTTTCATCCGGTCCGCCTTCTCGAAGTAGTTGTGGAACTGCTTCTCCAGAAGGCCGTAGATTCTCCTCGCCTTCTGCTTCTCCCGGAGCTGGACCCCGTAGTCGCTATGCTTGGGACGGCGCTGCCCGTGCTGCCCGGGAGGATATCCTCTGCGCTTGAAGGCGCATTTGTCGGTAAAGCAACGGTCCCCCTTCAGGTACAACTCCATTCCTTCGCGTCGGCAAAGACGGCAAACTGCTTCACGATACCTGGCCAAAGAAATTCCTCCTGTGATCCCGGTTTGCTTCTTTCACACCCGTCGCCGTTTCGGGGGACGGCAGCCGTTGTGCGGAATGGGGGTGACATCGCGGATGTAGTTGATCTTGAGGCCTGCGGCCTGCAAGGTCCGCAAGGCCGCCTCCCTTCCCGAGCCGGGACCCTTGATGTAGACCGTCAGGGAATTGACCCCGTACTCCATCGCCTTTTTCGCGACTTCCTCCGCGGCGACGGTCGCCGCGAATGGGGTGCTCTTCCTGGATCCCTTGAACCCTTTGGACCCGGAACTGCACCAGGCCAGGGCGTTGCCGTCCAGATCGGTGATCGTGATGATCGTGTTGTTGAACGTCGCCTTGATGTGGGCCACGCCCACGGGGACGTTCTTGCGTACTTTCTTCTTTCCTTTTTTCCTCGGCGTTGCCATCGTGCCTCCGAATTCCCGCATCCCGCGGGTGGGGGATATCCCGTCCCCTCTATTTTTTCGCCGGTTCCTTCTTTCTTGCCACCGCGCCCTTGCGGGGTCCTTTCCTTGTCCGGGCGTTGGTGTGGGTGCGCTGCCCCCTCGCCGGCAGCCCCTTGCGGTGCCGCAGTCCCCGGTACGACCCGAGATCCATCAAGCGCTTGATGTTCATCGAGACTTCCTTGCGCAGGTCCCCTTCCACGTGGTAATGGGCGTCGATGACGTCCCGGATGCGCGCGATCTGGTCCTCCGTCAGGGTATTCGTCCTCGTGTCGGGGGATACCCGCGCCTCCGTCAGAATCCTCAGGGCCGCCGTCGCACCGATCCCGTAGATATAGGTAAGCGCCGTCCCGATCTTCTTGGTCTTCGGAATGTCGACTCCGGCTATCCTTGCCAAACGTGCCTCCTCCCGACCCTCCCGGGTCGATCCCGTTTTACCCCTGTCGCTGCTTGTGTTTCGGGTTTTCGCAAATGACGCGAACGACACCTTTCCGGCGTATCACCTTGCATTTCGCGCATACCTTCCTGACCGACGGCCTGACTTTCATCGCGTCCCTCTCCTACTTCGTTCTGTATACGATCCGGCCCCGCGTCAGGTCGTACGGCGTCAGCTGCACCGTGACGCGGTCGCCCGGCAAGATCTTGATGAAATGCATCCGCATCTTTCCCGATATGTGGGCGAGCACTTTCATCTTGTTGTCCAGCTCCACCCGAAACATGGCGTTGGGGAGTGGCTCGATGACCGTCCCCTCGACCTCGATCGCTTCTTCCTTCGGCATGTTCTCCTTTTCTCCGTTTCCCTCTCCACGTCAGGGGAGACTCAGGATCCGGCTCCCTTCCTCCGTGATGGCCACCATGTGTTCAAAGTGCGCTGACCTCTTCCGATCCCTCGTCACCACCGTCCACCCGTCCGGAAGAACCTCGACCGGGAATCCCCCCTCGTTGACCATGGGCTCGATGGCCAGGACCATTCCCGGCATGAGTTTCGGGCCGGTCCCCGGAGTACCGAAATTGGGGACCTGCGGTTCCTCGTGGAGGGCTCTTCCGATCCCGTGACCGACGAAATCCCGAACGACGGAGAACCCCGCGCCTTCCGCCTCCTCCTGGACGGCACTCGAGATATCCCCCAGCCGGTTTCCCGGCAGGGAGACCGCGATGGCCTTTTCGAGCGCCCGTTCGGTCGTCGAGAGAAGCTTTTCGGACCCGATCGAAATCTCCCCGACGGCGAAGGTCCGGGCCGCATCCCCGTAAAACCCGTCCAGCACCACCCCGAAATCGATGCTCACGATGTCCCCATCGCGAAGCACCCGGGTCCCGGACGGAATCCCGTGGACCACCTCCTCGTTGATGGAGGTGCAAAGGTTGGCGGGGTACCCGAGGTATCCCTTGAACGCCCCCTTCACCCCGTGTTTCGCTACGAATTCCTCCGCGATCTCCTCGAGATGAAGCGTCGCGACTCCCGACCTCACGTGCCTCTTCACTTCTTCAAAGAACCGACCGGCAATGGCGCCTGCACGGCGCATCGCCTCGATCTCCTGAGGCGATTTGATGATGATCATCGCTTATTGCAATATCTTCAAAATGTTTTGAAAGATCGCGTCGATTTCTCCCGAAGCCCTGACGGTCCGGATCTTCCCGGTCCCGCGGTAGT
>Ga0209640_10005141_pt1 | contig 11445 bp, 14 predicted proteins | sample RifCSP10_1_FD_184018 | JGI IMG/M metagenome (GOLD analysis project Ga0209640, IMG submission 184018) | Soil microbial communities from Rifle, Colorado - Rifle CSP2_sed 10_1 (SPAdes) (version 2) | ecosystem: Environmental > Terrestrial > Deep subsurface > Rock core/Sediment | place: Rifle...
TCGCGGGTGCCGGGCTTGATCATCTCCAGCACGTCCTCGATGGAGTTCTCGAACGCGCCCTCCTCGCCCTTCTTGCGCGCGAAGTCGCAGAAGGAGCACGACAGCACGCAGACGTTGGTCGGGTTGACGTAGCGGTTCAGCACGAAGAAGACCCGCTCACCGTGGAGGCGCGACTTGGCGAAGTCCGCCATGCGGCCGAGACCGTGGAGGTCTTCGGTTTCGAACAGCGCGAGGCCGTCTTCCGGAGAAAGACGGATGTTGTTCCGCACCTTCTCCCAGATGGCCAGGAGACGGCGGTCGCGGAGCAAGGGGGGCGCGGCGACGGCAACAGCCATGCATTCCTCCAGTGAAGGTGGTAGACCGGGCAGTCGCTCCGATTCTAAGTGGCGGCCCCGATGGCTGTCAACGATTCCCGCCCCCCGGCGCAGGCGGCCACTTGATGGCGCCGACGGTGAAGCCGGCGATGAAGTGGTCGAGGAAGAAGTTGTAGAGGACGGCCACCGGCACGGCGGCGCCCACGATGCCGTTGGCCATCGCGAAGACGGTGGCGGTGAGGATCACGCCGATGTAGAGCGAGCCGCGCACCGGGGCGAGGATCACCTGGAACGCGCGGAGGAGACGCTCCATGAGGCCGGCCTGCTCGACGACGTACCCCATGAATATGAAGAGGGGCACCACCGAGAGCGCCTGCTCCTTCATCAAGCCGATCGTCTGGAAGAACGCGAGGTCGAAGACGATGCCGCCGAGGCCGAAGTACCCGAACACGAGGGCGGGGAAAGGAGCGTGAAGCTGATCGGGAAGCCGACGAAGATCACCCCGAGCATGACCAGCAGCATGACGAGGCCCAGAATCTCACCACCGCTCATATCTGGATCGTCTTGACCTTGGTGAGGAACTGCCCCGTCCGGGCCGCGTAGAGCCACTTGCGGAACTCCGAGATGCCCTGGATCAGCAGCAGCACCGAGGAGAGCGGCACGATCGCCTTGAACGGCCAGAGGATCGGCCGCCAGGCCGTCTGCTCGGAGAGATCCCCAATCTTCCAGGAAGCCCAGGCTTCGTCCACGCTCGCGTAGAAGAGGAGGATCATGGCCGGGAAGAAGAAGATGTAGGCGACGGCGTTGATCCGCCCCTTGGTGCGCGGCTTCTTGTCCGGCGCGGGCGCGGGCTTCGCCGCGGGCGCTGAGGCCGGGGCGCCGCCAGTAGGCGCGGCCGCCTTCTTCTCCGGCCAGTAGTGGTTCGCCGCGAAGTCGTACGCCGGGAACATGAACCGCTTGGCGGGGACGACGACGGAGGCGTACGCGCGTTGCGACTGGAGTGTCTTCTTTTTCAATCTCGCGCCAGCGATAGCGTTTCCAGCGGGCGATCGCGAGCTCATCCCGCTCGAGCGCGCGCCGTTCGGGCTTCTGGTCTCCGGCATACAGGACAAGGTCAGGCGCGCGGGCGCAGTACGGCCCCGAGGCGCCGCCACGGCTTGCCGCACGACGTGGCCAACCGCGCCAGGGCGTAGCGCAACACCTCGCCCAGGGGCGCGGCCAGCCGGGGCAGCGGCGCCACGCGCGCGCGGCGGCGAAGGTAGTAGGTGTGCCAGCCATCCCCTTCGCGGGTGATCCCCAGCATTTCCTGCCCGTTCCATCTGGCCCAGATGGGAAGGTCCTTGGGCGCTCAGGGGTCGTTGGTGTGCACCGCCAGCACCTGCCCCGGCCCTAGCGTGGCCAGGGCCTGCTGCGTGCGCTTCACGGTGCGGCCCAGCAGGCGCATGGGCACCTCGATCGTGCGGTCGGCGACAAAGGGCGCGCGGCCCGGCGGCGCGGTTGTCGGCGGCGGGGCTGCGGTCTGTCGGGTCGGCTCCATATGCGATCCCCCAGTCGGACGTGGCCATGAGAGCATCCCACCCGCCGCCCGGCCCTCGACACGGAGGCGGGGACGAGGCGGGCGCCTTCGCTGGCAAGGTACACCACCGCGACCGCGCTGTCGCGCCGGATGGGGCGTCCCGGAAGTAGCGAGGGGGTTGAACGGGCGCGCGCTGCGGGATAGTATCCCTGCCATGGCTGAAGAGCCCCCGGCGTCCACCTCGACGGCCGAGCCCGCCCCGGGCGGGGCCGCTCGATGGGTGCTCGCCACGTTCATCCGCGCCATCGACGCCGTCAACGACCGAGTCGGCCGCTGGGCGGCCTGGATCGCCCTGATCCTCGTCGCGGTCACCACCGCCGACGTGACCATGCGCTACCTGTTCAACACCAGCTTCGTGTTCGTGCAGGAGCTGGAGTGGCACCTCTTCGCCGTCATGTTCCTCATCACCGCCGGATACGCTCACCTGCTCGATAGCCACGTTCGGGTGGACATCTTCTACTCGCGGTGGCGCCCCCGGGTCCAGGCGTGGGTCGACTTCGTCTGCGGCATCGTCTTCCTCTTCCCCACCGTGTTCCTGATGGTCTGGACCTCGATCCCCTTCGTGACGTCGTCGGCGCGGATGCTCGAGGGCTCGCCGGACCCGGGCGGCATCCCCGGCCGGTTCGTGCTCAAGGCGGTGATCCCGCTCGGCTTCCTCCTGCTCGGGCTCCAGGGGATCTCCCAGACGATCAAGGGCGGCTACCGGGCCTTCGGTAAGGAGGTACCGCGGTGACGTTCACGGAGCTTCTCCCATTATGGATGTTCGTCGTCTTCACCGGGCTGATCCTGGTGGGCTACCCGATCGCCTTCACCATCGCGGGGACCGCGCTCTTCTTCGGCGTCTACGCCTTCGGCCTCGGCTTCTTCGATCTCCTGCCCCTGCGGGTATGGGGGGTCATGACCAACTTCACCCTGACCGCGGTGCCGCTATTCGTCTTCATGGGGGTGACCCTCGAGCGCTCGGGCCTGGCCGAGGATCTGCTCGAGACGATGGGGTTCGTCTTCGGGCGCGTCCCCGGCGGGATCGCCATCGCGGTCGTCGTGGTGGGGACGCTGCTGGCCGCGTCGACCGGCATCGTGGGCGCGACGGTGACGACGATGGGGCTCATCGCGCTGCCCACCATGATCCGCCGCGGCTACAAGAATGAGGTGGCCACCGGCGTGATCTGCGCATCGGGGACCCTCGGGCAGATCATCCCGCCCAGCATTGTCCTCGTCATCGTCGCCGACATCCTCCAGGTCTCGGTGGGCGACCTCTTCCTCGGCGCTTTCATTCCGGGGCTCCTGCTCGCCGGCCTCTACGTGCTGTATGTCGGCGTGATCAGCCTGCTCGCGCCGCACTTGGCCCCCCCCATCCCGGCTGCGGAGCGCGCCGCGTTGCCGGCCCGTGAGCTGAGACGCCGGGTCGTCCGGGGGCTCATCCCGCCTCTCGCCCTCATGGCCGCTGTGCTCGGCTCGATCTTCTTCGGCATCGCCTCGCCCACCGAAGCGGCAGCCGTCGGCGCCACCGGCGCCATCGTCCTGACCGTCACCAACCGGAAGTTCACCCGGACAATGCTGAACCAGACCATGCAGGTCACCGGCCGGCTCACCAGCATGGTGTTCATCATCCTGGTGGGCGCGAGCGCCTTCGGCCTGGCCTTCCGGGGGATGGGCGGCGACACCCTGATCAGGAACTTCATCTCGCACATGGAGATGCCGCCGAACGTCGTCTTCGCGAGCGTCATGACATTGGTCTTCGTGCTCGGCTTCTTCCTGGACTTCATCGAGATCTCGTTCATCCACCTGCCGATCCTGGCGCCGATCCTGACCGAGATGGGGTTCGACCCGGTCTGGTACGGTGTCGTGCTCGGCGTGAACCTGCAGACGTCCTTCCTCACGCCGCCGTTCGGCTACGCCCTGTTCTATCTCCGCGGGGTGGCGCCCCCCGAGGTGACCACCGGCCAGATCTACCGGGGGATCATGCCGTTCGTCGTCATCCAGCTGATCGGGATGATGGCGGTGATCTTCTTCCCGCAGCTGGCCCTGTGGCTCCCTCGCCTCGTCTTCGGCTAGATCGGCAGCCTGCTGAGCAGGGCGCTGCGGCCCGGCAACCTCGGGCGGGTGCGGTCTGCGGCGAGGAAGGGGGAAGTCGGGGGCGGCAGGTGGGCCCGCCGCCCCCGGGACCAACCTGCTACACGAACATCATGTTGTAGTACGCGCGCTCCGAAAGGTCGGAGTACGCCAGCCACTCCTTCTTGAACTTCTCGTAGTGCTCGTTGACCTTCTTGGCCATGGGGCTCTTGTCCGCCTCCTCGCGAACCACCTCGGCGGAGAGCTTTCTGAAGTCCCGGAGGACCCCGTCGGGGAAGCGGAAGAGCTGGACCCCGTGCTTGTTGACGAGGCGCTCGAGGGCGCCCGCGTTGCCCTTCTCGTGCTCGGCGAGATTCCACGCGTCGGCGTAGGTGGTCGCGGCATCGAGCGCCCGCCGGATGTCGACGGGGAGCGCATCGTACGCCTTCTTGTTGAAGAAGAACTCGGCCGTCGTCCCCGGCTCATGCCAGCCCGGGTAGTAGTAGAACTTGGTCGCCTTGTAGAAGCCGGCGCGCTCGTCCTGGAGCGGGCCGACCCACTCGGTGGCGTCGATGACGCCGCGCTCGAGGGACGGGAAGATGTCGCCGACGGCGAGGAGCGTCACCGTCCCGCCCGCCTTGGCGATCACCTTGCCGCCGAGGCCCGGGATGCGCATCTTCAGTCCCTTGAAGTCGGCGGTCGTGTTGATCTTCTTCCGGAACCAGCCGCCCATCTGGACGCCGGTGGACCCGCCGCGCCGGGGCACGAGGTTGAACCCGGCGTAGAGCTCTTCCCAGAGCTTCTGGCCGCCTCCCGAGAGCTGCCAGGCCTGCATGCCCTGGGCGTTGAGCCCGAACGGCACCGCGGTGAACCACTGGGTGGCCGGCTCCTTGCCCGCCCAGTAGTAGGACGCACTGTGGCCGGCCTCGATGGTTCCTTGTCGGGCGGCCTCGAAGTTCTCCAGCCCCGGAATCAGCTCGCCGGCGCCGTAGACGTCGATCTGCATGCGCCCCCCCGTCAGCTCGGAGACCCACTTGGCGACAAGCTCGGCGGCGATCCCCGGCGGGTGGAACTTCGGCGGCCAGCTCGTGGCCATCTTCCACTTGTACTTCGGCTGGGCGATGACGTTTGGCGCGTTCACCACCGTCGCCGCCGCACCGGCTGCGACGAGCGTCGCACCCTTGAGGATGAATTGTCTCCGAGTACCCATGCGCCACCTCCGTCGTCTGAGGGATGGGAACCAACCAACGGGGAACCCTCCCCGTCGGGCGCGAGGATAGCACGAAAGGCCCGGTTGAGCCAGACGACGACGGCGTATGCCAGGGCCACGTCGTAGTCGTCGCGAAGCCATGGAGACTGCGAAGGAATAACAGAAAGCGCTGGACTCCGCCGCCCCTCGTGTGCCAGAGTGAGCGCTGGTGGCGGACACACGGACCGCGTTCTATCGTGGGCAACGCCTGGGGTCCCGGGAGTTCGCCCGCATTCAGGGAGTCCTGGAGGCGCGACCGGGGCTGACGCGCGAAGCGCTCGCGCGGGAGGTGGCCCGGCGGTTTCGGTGGACGCGGCCCACCGGGGAGCTTGCTGTCACCTCGTGCCGGTTGTTGCTGTGGCGGCTGGCGCGGCGGGGCTTGATCCGATGGCCAGCCCCCTCGCGGCGCGGCCCCGCCGCGGCACCGGCCCAGCCCGGGGCCGGGTCCGCCGAGGAGCCGCGCGACTGGGGGCCAGTCGCCGCGCTCCCCGTAGGGCCGGGCCCGCTCGTCGTGCGGCCGATCGTGCCGGCCGAGGCCCCGGCGTGGCGCGAGGCCCTGGCGCGCTACCACTATCTCGGCTGCCCGCGCCTCGTCGGCGAGTCCGTGCGCTACGCCGCGTTCGTCGGCGACACGCTGGTCGCGCTGCTCGCGTGGGGTGCCGCGGCCCTGCATAACCCGCCCCGCGATCGCTATCTCGGCTGGGACCTGACGACGCGGCGCGGCCGGCTGCCGTGGCTCGTCAACAATGTCCGGTTTCTGATCCTGCCGTGGGTGCGGGTGCCCCATCTCGCCTCGCGCATCCTGGCCGCGAACCTGCGCCGGCTCGGCCGGGACTGGGTCGCCCGCTTTGGTCACCCCGTGCTGCTGGCGGAGACGTTCGTCGATCGGGCCCGCTTTCGCGGCACGTGCTATCGCGCCAGCAACTGGGTGTACGTCGGCGACACGCACGGCTTCGCGCGCCGGGGCGCCCGCTATGAGCACCATGGGCACCCGAAGCTGGTCTTCCTCTACCCGCTCGCGCCCCGCGCCCGCGAGCGCTTGCGCGCCCCGGACAGTCTCACGGAGCGCCAGCCACCGGAGGGCCCCCCGATGGTCAAGCTCGCCGTCGCCCGCCTCCCCCTCGAGGGTCGGGGCGGTCTCATCGACGTGTTGCAGAGGCTGACGGACCCCCGCCACCGGCGTGGCATCCGGCACTCGATGGTCTCGATCATGGCCATCGCCGTGTGCGCCACGCTGGCCGGGGCCCAGAGTCTCATGGCGATGGCCCATTGGGCCCAGGACCAGACGCCCCAGACGCTGCGGCGCTTGCGCTGCCGCACGGGGCGCGCCCCCAGCGAACCGACCCTGCGGCGCGTCCTCGGGCAGATCGACGTCGCGGTGCTGGACCACCAGGTCGGGGCCTGGCTGGCCCAGCAGACGATGCTCGCGGGCCAGGGGCTGGCCCTGGATGGCAAGACACTGCGGGGGAGCACCGACGGCGCGACCAGGGCGGTGCACTTGGTGGGGGCCGTCCTCCACCGCGACGGCGTGGTGGTGGCTCAGCAGCGCGTGTCGGACAAGACCAACGAGATTACCAGCGTCGCCCCGTTGTTCGCCGCCCTGGCCATCGATGGCGCGGTGGTGACCGGGGATGCCATGTTCACCCAGACCGCCATCGCCACGCACCTCGTCGAGGCGAAGCGGGCCGATTACGTCTTCACCGTCAAGGACAACCAACCGACCCTCCGCCAGGACATCGTCGACCTCCAGCTGGGCGCATTTCCCCCCTCAGCACATCACGGTGGACAAAGGCCACGGGCGGATTGAGGAGCGCCGCCTCTGGGCCAGCGACGAGCTCGTCGGCTATGCCGACTTCCCCTATCTCCAGCAAGCCTTCCGGATCGAGCGCATCGTCAGCACGCTCGCGGGCATGCCCCTGCGCGCGGAGGTGAGCTATGGGGTCACGAGCCTGCCGCCCGCCCAGGCGTCGCCCGCGCGGCTGCTCGAGCTGATCCGCGGCCACTGGGCGATCGAAAACCGCGTGCATGACGTCCGCGACCGCACCTTCGACGAGGACCGCTCCCAGGTCCGCAAGCGCGGCGCGCCGCAGCTGATGGCGACCCTGCGAAATCTGGCGATCAGCCTGCTGCGCCTCGCGCGGGCCAGCAACATCGCCGCGGCGCTGCGCCATTGCGGCCGTCACGTCCGCACGACGCTGCGCCTCATCGGCCTATAGGCCGCGCGCGACCCGCTCGTCGCTGACCGACGCTGCGCCGGCACTCGGCGCGCCGGCAAACGCCTGCCCTCGTACCCCTTGACCGAACCGCTTGCTGCCGCGCTCCGTCTCGGTCCGTCCGTCTTCTCTCATTTCTCAGCAGTCCGGCCCTGCAGCGCTACCCTGGCTCACCATCCGAGCAGCCGACTTTGCCGGGACCCTGAGGGGCGGCCGTCTTACGGCCTGGATCCTTCGCGCTTCCGCCGCCTCAACTCCAGGTGGATCCTCCTGTCGGTCAGCCGCATCACGAAGGCCACGACGGCCGCAGACGCGGCGAGGCCGAGCAGGACGCCGATCGTGAGCATGTCGATGAAAGTGGCCACGCCCCGAATCCCAAGATAGGTGGTGACGGCGGCCGAGAGGAGCATGATGGCAAGCATCCCGCCCCGATAGAGCCAGCGCTCCACCAGGAGTTCTTCCAGCGCCGTGTCGTCCTTGCCCAGCCACTCCGAGTCTCTCATCGTCCGTGGCCTCCGGATGCCGCGGCATTGTTGCGCTTGCGGGACCGAAGGTATAGGATCTTGGCGGGCTGAGTCAATGAGCCACAGGGGGATAGGCCATGGGCACTGTCGCCCGCGAGCGGCCGCTCCGCGTTGAAGTCATCACGTACGTCCCGACCCACTTCCAGCATTGACAGCACTGCGAGGTGACCTGGCAGGTCGCCGGGCTGGGTCAGAAGGTCCACAGGGAGCAGCTCGACGCCGGGCTCCCGGACGACCTCGCGGCCGAATTCCATTCCCTCTCCCAGTGGGCCCACGGGCTGCCGCACCGGTACGGGTCGCGGGTGACGGTCCGGCTCGTGGATGCCGCCTCCATCGAAGGCTTCTTCAAATGTCTGGTCCGTGGTCTCAACCGGTACCCCGCGTTCATCGTCGACAGCAGGAAGTACGTGGGGAACGATTTCGCCAAGGTGGATTCCCTGATCTCGGAAAGCCTGGCAGCCCGGCAGTCGGGACCGTGAGCCGGGCGGGAGCTCCAAAATCCGGAAAGGAGGCGACGTGGCTCCTCTCAGTGATGGTCGGGCGGTGACCAACTGCCGGACGTACATATAATAAAGGAGAAGGCAGAATGAACACTCTGCTGGCCGTGATCATCGGGGCCGTGACCGTGTACCTCGCGTACACGCTCTACGCGCGCCGGATCGACCGCAACGTGATCCAGTCGGATCCAAAGCGGGCCACGCCGGCCACGCTGTACATGGACGGCGTAGACTTCATGCCGACCAATCGCAACATCCTCTTCGGCTACCACTTCAAGTCCATCGCGGCCGCGGGGCCCATCGTGGGCGCCATCGTGGCCGCGACCCTCTGGGGGTGGCTGCCCTCCATCATCTGGCTGGTGCTGGGGGTCTCGTTCATCGGCTGGGCGAGCGACTACAGCGCCATCGTGATCTCGGTTCGGAACGAGGGCAACAGTCTCTCCGCCATCGCGCACAAGCTGGTCTCGTCTCGCACCCGGACCGTGCTGTTGCTCTTCATCTTCTTCTATCTCCTGTTGGTGACCGGCGCCTTCGTCATGATCATGGCCCAGGTGATGGACTCCCAGCCGCGGACCCACTTCGGCATCGTGATGCTCGTCGCCATGGGGCTCCTGCTGGGCCAGATGCTCTACCGGTGGAAGACAGGGCTGGTGGGCGCCACGCTCCTCACCGTCGGCGTCACCCTCGTGGCGATTTTGTCGGGCCCGTGGAGCGAGCCCGCCTTCCAGGGGCTCAACGCCTGGCTCAATGGGCTCACCGGCGGCGCGCCGCTGGTGACGTATTTCGACCCGACGCTGGCTGGCTTCAAGGGGGCCGAGGCGAAGATCATGCCGAGCCTCCTCTTCTGGGCCGTCGCGATCGCCATCTTCTGCTACGCGGGCTCGGTCCTCCCCATCTGGCGGATGGCCCAGCCGGTGGTCTACGTGGGTTTCTGGATCACCGCGCTCTCCATGGTGCTCGGCCTGGGCGGCGCCGCCATGGCGAGCTTCATCAAGCCGGAGGTCGCCCAGTTTCAGATCCCGGCCTTCAAGGGCTTCAATCCCCAGCTCGGGCCGGCGGGCATCATGCCGCTCTGGCCCATGCTCTTCGTGACCATCGCCTGCGGCGCGATCTCGGGCTGGCACGCGCTGTTCGGCGCGGTGGGCACGGCGCGGCAGATCGAGAACGAGGCCGACATGCTGCCGGTGGGCGGCGGCTCGATGTTCACCGAGTTCCTGCTCGGGCTGCTCGCCCTGCTGGCCGTCTCGGTTGGCGCCAAGGGGGCGCCCGTGGGTACCTTCGCCAACGGACTCGGCGGCTTCATCAGCGTCTGGGGGGTCCCGGTCCAGTACGCCGTGTCCCTCGCCTTCGCGGCGTTCATCGTGATCGTGCTCGTGGTGACCCAGCTCATCTTCCGGGTCATGCGCATCACCCTCACCGAATGGCTGGGCGAGGTCATCCCGCCCTGCCGCAACCAGCACGTCTCCTCACTCGTCTGCGTCCTGCTGGCCCTTCTGCTGGTGGTGACCGGGACCTGGGTCTATCTCTGGCAGCTCTTCGGCGGGGCCAACCAGCTCATGGCGGCCCTGGCGCTCCTGCTCGTGACGGTGTGGCTGGCCTCCGTGGGGAAGAACTGGCTCTACGCGGGGCTGCCGATGATCTTCATGTACGTCACCACGATGGCCTCGCTGCTGGTCACCGCCTACAACCTCTACTTCAACGTCTACCAGCCCAACCGGGAGGCAGGCCGCGTGCTGCCCATGATCGGCTCCGGCCTGATGGTCCTGGTGGCGCTGCTGCTCGTGGTCGCGGCGGTGTTCATCGGGATCGACGGTTGGCGCGCGTTCATGAAGTACCTGCGCCGGCCCACGCCCACGCCGAAGGCCGCGCCCGCGCGCGGGTAGCCGGCATCCGCGCGGCAACGTGCGCGCCGGGGGAGGATAGCCTCCCCCGGCCCGCCGCCGGGCGCGAGGCCAGCGTTCATGGCAACTCGACCGTTCACGCACCGTCTGTCCGCCGGCTGGGAGGCGGTCAAGCAGTTCATGTACGGGATGACGGGCCACGAGTTCGCCCGTCACGCGCTGGAGATGCGCCATGAGCTGGAGGCGGTCTTCATGGTCGTCACGCTCGGCGACTTGATCGGCGTGCCGATCCTGCCGCCCGTCTACTCGCTGCGGCTGCTGCCGTATGTGGTGCCCGAGATCGCCAAGTGGAAGCGCCACATGGCGAAGCGGCGGGAGTTCTGGGAGAAGGAAGAGTATGATATGCACGGTGTCTAATCCAAGACCGGGAAAGGCCGATGGCTGACGAAAAGAAGCCCAAGAAGGGAGGGATCCTGAGCGTGTTCAAGGACATCGTGTACGGGATGTCCTCCCACGAGATGACCCGCCATGCCGTCCGCTCGCGGGCGAGCATGGAGCACCTCTTCATCCTCATCACCATGGGCGACCTCTTGGGAGTCCCGATCCTGCCGCCCTACTACTCGCTGAGGCTCCTGCCGTACGTGACGCCCCAGATCAGTTCGTGGAAGCGCCGTATGCTCCGCGAGCGCGACATCACCGACGTCCTCGGATAGCTTCGGCTGGGGGTAACTTCGGCGGGTAGGCCCAGCCCTCACGAGTCGCCATGCCGCCCGCGGGGGCGGGCTTCTGAAGGAGGTGCCATGTCGCTCAGGACCGTGTTCGAGAGCCAGCCGGAACGGCGGTACATCATGTTCGGCGGCAAGGGCGGGCTGGGGAAGACCACGCTCTCCGCCACGTGCGCTTTCTGGCTGGCCAGCCAGGGCAAGCGCGTGCTCCTCTTCTCCGTGGACCCGCAGGCGAGCCTCTCCGACATCTTCCAGAAGGACATCTTCGGCAAGGGCGCCGTGCCCATCATGCAGAACCTCTGGGCCCAGGAAGTGGACGCCGACCGGCGGATCAAGGAGTACCAGGAGGAGATCCGCAAGAAGATCCTGGACATGTACGGCTTCGACCGCGTCCCGGAGGAGATCGACAACTACATCGCCGCCGCCTCTGCCGAGCCCGCCATGGAGGAGAGCG
>Ga0209640_10005142_pt1 | contig 11445 bp, 11 predicted proteins | sample RifCSP10_1_FD_184018 | JGI IMG/M metagenome (GOLD analysis project Ga0209640, IMG submission 184018) | Soil microbial communities from Rifle, Colorado - Rifle CSP2_sed 10_1 (SPAdes) (version 2) | ecosystem: Environmental > Terrestrial > Deep subsurface > Rock core/Sediment | place: Rifle...
AGCAGTACCTGTGGATGTTCGCCGCCCGGAAATACGAGTTTCATGCCTGCACCATCCCTGTCGTCGGATTTTCCGGGGTCGGGCCACTTGCGTCTGGCGTCTCGCGCCGCCACATTGGACCCATGCCGACTTTAGTCATCCTGATGATCGTGACTGCGATGGCGTTCGCGTTTTGGAGCGCCGGACGCGCTGCTGCCGAGCGTGCCGAATCCCTGGGGCGAGACGCCTGCCGGGACGCCAACGTGCAATGGCTTGACCAGAGCGTGCACGCCATCGGCCTTCGCCTGTGCCGTCACGACAATGGCTGGCTGGGGTTGGAGCGCACGTTCCGTTTCGACTACTCGATCAACGGTGACGATCGGCGAATGGGCCGGCTGGTACTGCGTGGCGAGCGGCTGGTCGCGTTCAGCGGCCCGGTCACGCCAGTGGCCTCGCAACTTCAGTAACGGGGTCCGCAACGAACGTTGCGCCGGCTACTTGACGATCCGCAGATGCCCGCCGCGACGTGGCGTCGGATGGGCAGGGCCATCATCGTCGTCTCCATCGGACGGCTCGCTGGGCACGGCGCTCAGCACCACCGGAGAGCCTTCGGCGCCGACATCTTCGGTCGCCTCGTCGTAGTCCTCTTCGGTCGGGGCGGCCTCATCGGGCAGTGCCATCCCCTGCCCCGTCTCGCGGGCGTAGATCGCAAGTACCGCGCTGACGGGCACCGACACCGAGTTGCTGACGCCTCCGAAACGGGCACTGAACCGGATCACGTCGTTGCCCATTTCCAGGTGCTGCACGGCGCGTTCGGCAACATTGAGGACGATCTTGCCGTCCTTGACCGCGGACAGCGGCACCTGCACGGACGGGCGCGTGGCGTCCACCAGCAGGTGCGGAGTCATGCCGTTGTCGGCGATCCACTCGTACAGCGCCCGCAACAGGTACGGACGGTGACTGGTCATTGGCGCACTGTCTTCGCTCATGCGGGCAGTTTAACGCCGCGCAGGCATTTTGTAGCCAAGATCAGGGCAACGATGCGAGTCGTGGAAGCCGCGTTTGATGGCACGACGTCGACAATGAGTACGCGGGCGGATGCCCTATCCGCGTACTCCGTGACGTTACGCGGGCAGGTCGCGCAGCTTGCGCTCCTGCTCGGTCAGGCTGCGGGTGAAACCGGGATTGCGGAAGATGCGGTTGCCGTAATCCTCGATCACCTTGCCGTCCTTGGGCAACGGAACGCCGAGTGCGGGGAGGCGCCAGATGATCGGCGCCATCGCGCAGTCGGCCAGGCTCATTTCGGTGTTCAGGAAGAACTTGTACGCCTTGAACAGCGGCACCGAAGCGGTCAGCAGTTCCTTCAGGCGCTTGCGGCCGGCCTCGGCCTGGGCCTTGTTGCCCAACTGGATCGCCTGCACCTGCGGCACCCAGTCGTGCTCGAGCCGCAATGTCGCCAGGCGCAGTCGCGCGCGCGACAAGGGATCGACCGGCATCAGGGGCGGATGCGGATAGCGTTCATCGAGATATTCGCTGACCACGCTCGCCGCATACAGGACCAGGTCGCGCTCGACCAGGGTCGGCACCGAGTGGTACGGATTGAGATCGATGAGATCTTCGGGCGGATTCTGCGGGTCGACCGGAATCAGGTCGTAGGTGACACCCTTGGCGGCGAGCACGAGCCGCACCCGGTGGCATAACACGCAGTCGGTGGAAGAAAACAACGTCAGGGCATTACGCATACGTGGGCTCGCCGCCATCATCGACCTCTCAAGCAACCGGAATCCGCCGGTCACAAGGCGCCATCCACGCCGTGTGGATGGTCGCCGCGGTCTCGAGCCACGCCGCCCGCAAGCGCGAAGCCAGACCGGCCCCCGCGCTCGCATGGCTCCCGTGCAACATCGAGGGAGCCACTGAGGGTTGCGCCTGCGTCAGTGCACGTCGCGCCAGTACTCAGTCTTGAGCAGGTAGGCGAGGAACGTGAACATCGCCAGGAACAGGATCACCCAAACGCCAATGCTCTGGCGCTTGAGCGCGGCCGGTTCGCCGGCGTACTCGAGAAATGCGGTGATGTCGCGCGCAACCTGATCGAACCCTGCAGCGTCGAGCGTGCCGGGTTGGGTCACCTTCAGGCCGGTGACGTGGCGATCGCCGGTCGCCTTGTCGGGTTCGCCGAACTCGGCATGCTGCAGGCCTTGCAGCTGCCAGAGCGGATTGGGCATCGAGGCGTTCGGGAACAACTGGTTGTTCCAACCCAACGGACGCGACTCGTCCAGGTAGAACGACTTCAGATAGGTATAGATCCAGTCGCTGCCGCGCACGCGGGAAATCACGCTGAGATCCGGCGGCATCTTGCCGAACCATTTGTCGCCGTGCTCTGCGGTCAGGCTGACCTGGATCTGTTCGCCGAACTTGGCACCCGTAAAGTTGAGGTTTTCCATCACCTCTTCCTCGGTCAGGCCAAGGTCCGTGGCAATTCGCGAATAGCGCAGGTACTTGAGCGAGTGGCAGCCCGCACAGTAGTTCATGTACAGCGCGGCGCCGCGTTGCAGCGACGCCTGATCGCCGAGATCGGTGCCCGACTGTTGCAGGGCACCGCCTTCGGCAGCCATGGCCGAGACCGAGATCAGCAGGCCGGCGGCGATGGTGGCGAACCTGCCGGCGATATGGCGAAGTTGGCGCATTGGCATGGGCGTGGTCTTAGTCATGCGTCGTCACCCGTTCCGGCACCGGCTTGGTCTTGTCGAACCTGGTCCACAGCGGCATCGTGATGAAGAACGCGAAGTAGAGGAAGGTCAGGAAGCGGCCGATGATGGTTTCAACCGGGTCGGTGCCCGGGCCGGCGCCGATCTTGCCGAGCCACACGAAGCACACCACCAGCAGGCCGAGCATGAGCTTGGACAGCAGGCCACGGTAGCGGTAGGACTTGACCTTGGCGCGATCCAGCCACGGCACCGCGAACAGCACCGCGATCGCCGCGAACATCACGATCACGCCGCTGAGCTTGTGCGGGATGACGCGCAACATCGCGTAATACGGGGTGTAGTACCAGACCGGCTTGATGTGCGCCGGGGTCACCAGGCGGTTGGCCTCGGTGAAGTTGTCGTGTTCGAGGAACCAGCCACCCATGCTCGGCGCGAAGAAGATGATGAACGCGGCGAGGATCAGGAAGAAGCCGACGCCGACCATGTCCTTGACCGTGTAATACGGATGGAACGGAATGCCGTCCGCCGGCCTGTTCGCATCCCAGCGATTGCCCTTGGGGCCGTACTTGATGTCGACGCCATCGGGATTGTTGGAACCGACCTCGTGCAGCGCGCCCAGGTGCAACACCACCAGCAGCAGCAATACCAGCGGCAGGGCGATCACGTGCAGGGCAAAGAAGCGACCGAGCGTGGCGTCGCCGGGCAGGTAGTCGCCCATGATCCACTCGGTCAGGCCGTTGCCGATCACCGGGATTGCGCCGAACAGCGAGATGATGACCTTCGCGCCCCAGAACGACATCTGGCCCCACGGCAGCACGTAGCCCATGAAGGCTTCGGCCATCAGCACCAGGTAGATCAGCATGCCGAGGATCCACACCAGCTCGCGCGGCTTCTGGTACGAGCCGTACATCAGGCCGCGGAACATGTGCAGGTAGACGACGATGAAGAACAGCGATGCGCCGGTGGAATGCATGTAGCGGATCAGCCAGCCCCACTCCACGTCGCGCATGATGTATTCGACCGACGAGAACGCCTCGGCCGCATTGGGCTGGTAGTGCATCGTCAGGAAGATGCCGGTGACGATCTGGTTGACCAGGACCAGCATCGCCAGCGAACCGAAGTAGTACCAGAGGTTGAAGTTCTTCGGCGCGTAATACTCGGTCATGTGCTTGCGGTAGGCCGGCATCATGCCGGGCGCGCGCGCATTGACCCAATCCCAGGCGCCCGTGGCGCTGCGGGTGAAGATGTTTGCCATGGCTTACGCAGCTCCCTGGCTGGCGGACTTGGGATCGACGCCGACCACGATCGTGGTGTCGTTCTCGTAGTAGTGCGGCGGCACGACCAGGTTGGTCGGCGCAGGCACGCCGGCGAACACGCGGCCGGCCATGTCGAATTTCGACTTGTGGCAAGGGCAGAAATAGCCGCCCTTCCAGTTCGGATCGAACGGTTCGGGCCGGATCTCGGCCTTCATCTCCGGCGAGCAACCCAGGTGCGTGCACAGCCCGACCAGCACCGAGATCTCGGGTTTGATCGAGCGCAGTTCGCCCTTGATATAGGCCGGCTGCTGGTCAGGGTTGGTCGACTTCGGATCACGCAACTGGCTGTCCAGGGTCGGCAGCGTGTCCAGCACGGTCTTGGAGCGCTTGACGATCCAGATCGGCTGGCCGCGCCATTCCAGCACCAGGCGCTGGCCTTCACCGAGTTCACTGATGTCGGCTGAAACCGGTGCGCCGGCCAGTTTGGCCCGCTCACTGGGATTCCACGACTTGATGAATGGTACCGCCACGAAACCGGCACCGACGGCACCGACCACGGCGGTGGTTGCGGTCAAAAAGCGACGGCGGCCCTGGTTGACGGGCTCGTTGATAGGATCATTGACCCCTTGGTTGGCCATCCGGCACTCCGCAATACTGCATTGATCAAGGTTTCGTCGCACTGCCCGCGCCATCGGCGCCCGGCCTGCGACTCAAAAGACGGGGAAGTGTAACGGAACGGTGAACGGCCCGACAATCCGCCGGCGCCTCGGACCTTCCCGACAAGGCAGGAAAAAGCCACGCCCGGACGTTGCCAGGTGCGCGGCGATGGAATCGGGAGCGGGCCTAGGGCGTGGAACGGTAGCGATCGGCCAGCAGGCCGACGCGTTGTACGTAACGCTGGGTCTCGCTGTAGGGCGGCACGCCCTTGTACTTGTCGACCGCTCCTTCACCGGCGTTGTAGCCGGCCGCGGCCAGCGTCAGGTTGCCGTTGAAGCGTTTGAGCAGCCAAGCCAGGTACTGCACCCCTCCACGGATGTTCTGCGCGGCATCGAAGGAGTTGCTCACCCCGAAACGGCGCGCGGTCGCCGGCATCAGTTGCATGAGCCCCTGGGCGCCAACCCGCGACAATGCGTTGGGGTTGTACGCGGACTCGGCATGGATGATCGCGCGCACGATGGCCGGGTCGACGCCGAAATCGCGGGCAGCGGCGGCGATCTCGTTGCTGAACGCGTTGGTGTTGAGCCTGACGTTGCCGAAGTTGACGCCCGGCTTCGCACCGCAGGCGTAACAGGTTTCCATGAAGCTGTATTTGATCGTGCGGACCGCGCTGGCACTGGCCACGCCTTGCGGGCGCCTGCTCGAATAATGGCGGACGCCGTCCTTGATGTACGAATAGAGCTGCCCCTGCACCAGGCGAGGGGCCTGGTAGTCGCGCTTGGGCGGGGCTGCCGGGGACGCGGCGGCGGGTGCCGAGGTCATGAAGGTCGCGGGCGCATTGGCATCGACCGACCTGGGCGAGCCCTTCACCAGGTTGACCGGGGTGACGCTGCCAACCGATGACTGCTTCGGGCGCGACGGAGACTGGTACCGGCTGGCCTTGAATTGGCTGACTGCCGTGCAGCTGGCGCCGGGAATGCGCTTGCTGACATAGCTGCGGCCGCCATCGGCGGTTTCGCACCGGTAAACGGTTCCCGCCATGGCCGGCATGGCAGCCAGCAAGCCGACGATCCCCAACAACTGTGTGGCCCCCCTCATGGCGGCGAGTTTCTCCCCTCTTGCCGGGCACGGCAAGTCCTTGATTCAGGAAACGAGACCGCGGGCCCGCACGGGACACCGGCTACACTTCCTGCCCTTCCGGCACGGATTAACCGCCGCCACTTCCGGACACGAGCCCCATGACCCACGCACTCCCCCCTCGCGGCAAGCTCTTCATAGAGACCCACGGCTGCCAGATGAACGAGTACGACTCGGCCAAGATGGCCGACGTGCTGGCCGCCAGCGATGGTCTCGAACTGACCGACAAGGCCGAAGATGCCGACGTGATCCTGATCAACACCTGCTCGATCCGCGAGCGGGCACAGGAGAAGGTCTTCAGCCGGTTGGGCCGCTGGAAGGCCCACAAGCAGGGCGACCGGCCGGTGATCATCGGCGTGGGCGGCTGCGTGGCATCCCAGGAGGGCGCAGCCATCGTCAAGCGCGCGCCCTACGTCGACCTGGTGTTTGGACCGCAGACGCTGCACCGGCTGCCGGAGCTGATCGCCGCCCGTCGCGCGACCGGCAAGCCGCAGGTCGACATCAGCTTTCCCGAGATCGAGAAGTTCGACAACCTGCCCGAGCCGCGCGCCGACGGCCCGAGCGCGTTCGTGTCGATCATGGAAGGCTGCAGCAAGTACTGCAGTTTCTGCGTCGTGCCCTACACCCGCGGCGAAGAGGTCAGCCGGCCGTTCGAGGACGTGCTGGTGGAGGTTGCGCAACTGGCGGCGCAGGGTGTTCGCGAGGTGAATTTGTTGGGTCAGAACGTCAATGCCTATCGCGGGCCGTACGCCGGGGACGCGAGTTCAGGCGCTGCCCCCGACGGGGATACGCTGTTCGCCGACCTCGGCCTGCTGATCCGCGCGATCGCCGAGATCGACGGCATCGGCCGGATCCGCTTCACCACCTCGCACCCGCTGGAGTTCTCCGACTCGCTGGTCGAGGCCTACCGCGACGTGCCGCAGCTGGCCAATTACCTGCACCTGCCCGTCCAGGCCGGCAGCGACCGCGTGCTGGCGGCGATGAAGCGCGGCTACACGGCGCTGGAGTTCAAGCAGAAGATCCGCAAGCTGCGCGCGGTCAGGCCCGGCATTTCGATCTCCTCGGACTTCATCATCGGCTTCCCGGGCGAGACCGAAGCCGAATTCGAGAAGACCATGAAGCTGATCGACGACGTCGGCTTCGACCAGTCGTTCTCGTTCGTCTACTCGCGCCGGCCGGGAACCCCGGCCGCGGACCTGTCCGACGACACCAGCGATGCCGACAAGCACGCGCGGCTGCTGCGGCTGCAGTCGGCGATCAACACCAACGCGAAGCGGATCTCGGAGTCGATGCTCGGCAGTATCCAGACGGTCCTGGTCGAGAAACCGTCGAAAAAGGATGCGAACGAACTTACGGGCCGTACCGAGAACATGCGCTTCGTGAATTTCCCCGGCCACCCGCGCCTGATCGGCCAGTTCGTCGACGTGATGGTGACCGAGGTGATGTCGAATTCGCTGCGCGGACGGTTGGCAACCACCAACGCAACCACCGCCAGATAATCGATCCCTCAGGAGCGCCCCATGGGCGCGATAGCTCTTGTCTGGTGATGGCGAAAGAGCGTCGCCCCATGGGGCGCTCCTACGCGATGACGTTCAGCCGGCGATCAATCCAGCCGCTTGCGGAAGCGCAGGATCGCCGCCGTCATCATCACCGCGGTGAACGCCAGCAGCGCCAGCACGTCCGGCCATAGATCCAGCAACGTGGCGCCACGCAGCATCACGCCGCGGATCAACCGCAGGAAATGCGTCAGGGGCAACACCTCCGCCAGCCACTGGACGGCCGTGGGCATGCCCGAGAACGGGAACATGAAACCCGACAGCAGGATCGACGGCAGGAACACGAAGAACGTCATCTGCATTGCCTGGAACTGCGACTGCGCCTGTGTCGATATCAGCAGTCCCAGGGTCAGGTTGGCGACGATCAGGAGCATGGCGGCGACGTAGACGTCCAGCACGCTGCCGAGGATTGGCACATCGAACAGCCACAGTCCCAGCATCAGCACCAGCGTTGTCTGCACCAGCCCGATCAGCACATAGGGCAGCACCTTGCCGACCATCAGCTCGGTGCGACTCACCGGCGTGGCCATCAGCATCTCCATGTTGCCGCGCTCGCGTTCGCGCACGATGGCCACGCCGGTGAACAGCACCATCGTCATGGTCAGGATGACCCCGATCAGTCCCGGCACGATGTTGACCGGCGACCGCCGCTCGGGGTTGTAGAAACTGACGACGCTGATCTGGCCCGTCCTGACCGGCGAGGCATCCGGAGTTGGCGCCGGGCTCGCGCCCAGCGGCATCTGCGCGAGTTGCATCGCCGCGCCCTGCACCACCGTGTCGCTGCCATCGACCAGCACCTGCACGGCCTCGCGACCATCGAGGCGGCGGCGCTCGAAGTCGGCGGGAATCACCACGCCGACGCTGATTTCGCCACGCCGCAACATCGCCATCAGATCCTGCGGCGAGCGGGCATCGGCGCCCACCTCGATCACCCCCGTGGCGATCATGTCCATCACCACGTCGCGCGAGCCCGCCGTGCCGGCCTGGTCGGCCACCGCGGCCTGCAGGCCGCGCAGGTTGAGGTTGATCGCATAGCCGAACAGCACCAGTTGCATCACCGGGATGCCGAGGATCATCGCCAGGCTGATGCGGTCGCGGCGCAACTGGCGGACTTCCTTCAGCACGATCGCGAACAGGCGTCGCGCGTTCATGCCGCGCGCTCCCCGGTCCGCGTCCCCGGTCGGGTGGCGGCGACGAACACGTCCTCGAGGTTCGGCGGCGTGGCGGCGACCTCGGCCTGCAGCCCGGCCTGCGCCAAGGCGTCCTGCAATTGCTTCACGGTATCGCCGCCGGCAGCCGCCAGGACGCGCAGGCTGTTGCCGATCTGCGCCACGCTGATCACGCCCGGCACCGCCGTCAACGTCCGCTGCGCCTGGCGCGGCTGCCCCGCCTCGATCATCACGGTGCGCCCGTCCAGCGCGCCGGTGAGTTCGGCCGGCGTGCCATCTGCAACCAGGATGCCGTGGTCGAGGATGGCGAGGCGATGGCAACGCTCGGCCTCGTCCATGAGGTGGGTCGAGACCAGGATCGTGGTGCCGCCGTCGGCCAGTTCGAACAACTTTTCCCAGAAGTCGCGGCGCGACTCGGGGTCGACCGCGCTGGTGGGTTCGTCGAGGAACAGCAGTTCGGGCTCATGGATCACCGCGCCGGCCAGTGCGAGGCGCTGCCGCTGGCCGCCGCTCAGGGTGCCGGCGAGCTGCGTTTGCCGGTCGTCGAAGTGGTAGCGCGCGACCAGTTCCTCGACGCGCTGCTTCGCGGGCGCCCTGGCGATGTCATGCACCGCGGCTAGGAACTCGAGGTTCTCGCGCACCGTCAGATCGTCGTACAGCGAAAATTTCTGCGTCATGTAGCCGATGCGGCGACGCAGCGCTTCGGCCTGCTCGGGAATGCGCAGGCCAAGCACCTCGATCTGTCCGGCACTGGGCGTGAGCAGGCCGCACAGCATGCGGATCGTGGTCGACTTGCCCGAGCCGTTCGGGCCGAGAAAACCGTAGACGTGGGCGTGCGGCACGCTGAGGTCGACGCCATCCACCGCCTGCAGCGTGCCGAAGCGCTTGCCAAGGCCGCGGGCGCGGATTGCCAGCGGCGCGGCGTCACTCATTGCGCGGCACCGGCGGCACCAAACTCGACCCGCACCGGCAGCCCGGCCGGAAGCTTCCTGGCCCGCTCGTCGGTCAGCTCGACCTCGGCGAGATAGCTCAGGCGCGCCGCGTCGTCGCCGGTCAGCGCGTAGTACGGGGTGAAGCTCGGCTCACTGCGGATCATCCGCACCCTGCCGTGGAGCGCGCCGTCGAGGCCATCCACGAAGACCCGAACCTCGTCGCCGACGTCCACGCCCGCGCGCAGCGGCTCGGGAACGTAGATGCGTGCGTGCGGAGCATCGCCGACCAGCAGGATCGCCAGGGGTGCGCCTACGGGCGCCTGGTCGCCGAGCTCGTAAGGCAGGCTGTCGACGCGCCCGGCGCGCGGCGCGACCACGCGCAACTTGGCCAGCGTGGTCTCTTGCACGGACGCTTGCGCGCTTGCCGCGCGCAGCGCCGACTCCCCCTGCGCGATCCGCTCCGGGCGCGTGCCATGTTCGAGTTCGGCCAGCGCCGCCGCCGCGGCGGCGACCTGCGCATCCGCGTTGGCCGCCGCCGCCCGCGCCCGGTCGACATCGGCGGCGGCAACCAGCCGTTGACGTCCCAGCGGCTGCAGGCGGGCGTAGTACGCGCGCGACTCGCGGGCTTGCGCTCGCACCGCCGCAAGTTGCGCGCGCGCCTGCGCGATCTGCTCGCTGCGCGGTCCAGCCTGCAATTCGCCGAGTGCCTCGCGCAGGCGCTGTGACTCGGCCTGCGCCGCCTCCGCGGCGGATTGCGTGCGCGTGGCCTCCAGTTGCAGCAAAACCTGTCCCGCGACGACGCGCTGGCCTTCGCGCACATCGATCGCGGCGATGCGTTCCGCCGCCGGCGCGGGTAGCGCGATGCGGTCGAACTCCAACGTGCCCAGCGCTTGCGGCGGCTTGTCGGCACAGCCGCCGAGCACACCGGAAAACGCAAGGGCCCATGCCATGCAGTTGGCTTGCAGGTGCCTCATGCGAATTGTCCTGTTCCGGCTGGGGGCGTGGAGACCTCCCGGACGCCGGGATGCTGATGGCGGGGTTCGATGTGCATTCCTGATCCTCGGTTCGACATCGCCGGCCGTCACCCTGCGCCGAGCCCGCGTTCGAGCAGTGCGAGGGTGTGGTCACGCAGCGCGTCGGCATCGATGCCATTGGTGTCGAAAATGCGGCCCCACACCGGCGCGCTCGCGGCCGGAAACAGGGTCAGGCCCACCAGCGACACCACCAGCAGGCGCGGGTCCAATTCTGGATTGAGCGCGCCTGCGCGTTGCGCGGCCGCGAAGCGCTGCGCCAGCCGCTGCGGGATCTGCGGCCCGATGCGATCCACCAGCAGGTCGCGCAGCGCCCCGCCTTCGCACAGCACTTCACGAACCCAGAGCGATGGAAGCCACGGATGCCGGGCGACCGCATCGCCGATGCCACGGACGAAGCTGGCGATCAGGCCGGCCGGATCGTCGCCAGCCAAGGTCAGCGCAACGCCGACGTTCCCGATCGCCGGCATCAACCGCTCGTCGATGACCGCCTGCTGCAACTGCCCCTTGTCGCCGAAGTAGTAATGCAGCAATGCCGGATTGACACCGGCTTCGACGGCGATGGCACGCAGGGGCGTTGCCGCGATGCCCTGGCGGGAGTAGCACGTCAGGGCCGCATCCAGCAGCCGTTCACGCAGGTCGGCGCTGTCGCCGACCGGCCTGCCCGGCCCGCGACGACTGGCGGGGGCACGCGGCGGCGGTTGGGATGTCTTCCTGACCATGGCGCATATTTAATTCATTACTTAATTATCCGCAAGCGTCGCCGTGGCCTGTCCGCACGGCCATCCCGGCCAGGACCCGACGGCTTTGCGAAATCCACCGTGCTGGCGCAAGCTCACACGCCCATACCCGGTGCTCTTGCATCGTTGCATTCCGCCCCGAAGTCAGCCCCCGATGCCTTCACAGACAACCTCCGAATTCACTCTCGACCCGCCCGAGGCCGAGCGCCTCGCCAACCTCAGCGGACCGTTCGACGGTCACCTGCGCATGATCGAACTGCGCCTGGGCGTGGAGATCGCCAAT
>Ga0209640_10005143_pt1 | contig 11443 bp, 8 predicted proteins | sample RifCSP10_1_FD_184018 | JGI IMG/M metagenome (GOLD analysis project Ga0209640, IMG submission 184018) | Soil microbial communities from Rifle, Colorado - Rifle CSP2_sed 10_1 (SPAdes) (version 2) | ecosystem: Environmental > Terrestrial > Deep subsurface > Rock core/Sediment | place: Rifle...
CCGCCCCGCCCGGAGGTGGTGGAAATGCGCGCCCACGTTCGTCTTGTAGGGGCTCTTGTCTCTAGAGAAGCGGATGTCCCGGTGAATCCGAAACATCGACCCCCCGACGGGGCGCGGATCCGCCGTGACGTGCGGGCTGATGCGCCGCAACTGCGCGTCGAGGTGGGCGATGAAGCGCAGCAGGGGCCCTTTGACGTCCGCCTCGTACCGGGGCCTGTTCTTCTCGAACCAATCCCGGTTGTTGTGGGACTTCAGGTCCTTCAGGAACTGGAAGAGCCCTGGGGTGAAGTACGCCTGGCTGCCCATGGGCCTTCTGCTTCGACCTCCCCACCCGGGATTCATGCCGCCGGGACGCGGCGGCGATGAGGTGTTCTTCAAAGGCTGGCAGGGGGAAGCAGCGGTCTGACTACCTCGGCCAGTCTGGCGTGGTGATCCTGACCGTCGAAGTTCAGCAAGGGGTCACCGGGGAGCACAACCTCGTTGATGGCGCCGCGCTGCCGGACGTACGCCGCCGGCCGGTGTTCGCCGTGGTCATCGGTCTCCACCGTGATGGCGACGGCGTCGGGACCACTGCTGTCGAGGAAGTATTGAAGCGGCAGGACCCCTTCGTCGAAGACCCGCGCGTCGGGCTGAACCGACACGACCCGCGCGAGATAGGCCCGTTGGTTCCAGAGTTCGGGCGCCCCGTTGGCCTCGGCGAGGAGGAAGGGAACCACCTCGTCCGGCCGCAGTTCTCGTTTTGGCACGTCAACGCCGAAGTAGGTCTGCGCCAGGTGGAGGGCGAGGATGCGCATGTTGTGCCGGAAGCCAGCGACGCCGCCCGAAAGGCTGCCCAGGCCGTACTTGCGCAGCCCCACCGCCCCCATGGAAGCGGTCCCGCCGAAGTAGACGCCCGGAACAGTGGCGCTCTCCCAGAAGGGCGTCAGCGACGGGATGCGGTCGTGGCTGAACGTCTTCAGCCCCAGGGCGCGCAGGTCGGCTAACGGCGTGGTGAACCCGGTGGCCGCGACGAGGACGTCCGCCTCGAAGGTGAACGCCACGGGGTGGGTGGTCCCGGTCGCGAAGATCCGCCAACCGTCCGCGTGCCTTTCCAGCCGGTCGATTGCCGCGTCCAGGGCGAAGGTTCCGCCGCCGAAGAGGTGATCCTCGTAGGGGATGACGTACCGGGCTCGCACCGATGCCGCGGGCGATCGATTGTACAGCGAAAACACCACCGGTCGCGGTGAGGCCATGATGATCTGCTTGGCCCACGGATGCAACGCGTCAGCCAGCTCGAACGCCGAGTTGCGCTTGCCGATGATGAAGACGCGCTTCCCGGCGTACTCCCGGGCCGGCCGCATCTCCACATAGTGCGGCACGTGCTCGATGCCGGGGATCTCCGGCTTCCACGGTTCGGCGACGCCCACGGCAAAGACGACGACCCGGCAGTGATACTCGCCGTGTGTGGTCTCGAGCGTGAAGCCATCGTTGTGGCGGCGGGTGGCCACCCACCGACAGCCGTATCGGACGTCCAACCGGTTGCGCTCCGCGAACGCCGCGATCCCGCGCTCCATTTCCTGCCGCGACGGGAAGATGGAGGTGCCGTCCATGAAGTCGGGGACGAGCACGCGATGGGACGGGTCGTCGGCCAGCAGGCTGTTCCAGTCGTACCAGTCGTAGGGCCGGCTGTTGAGGGGTACCGGAGTGTGGCGCTTGGACCACGTGATCAGCCGCTCGAACAGAGGGAAGTGGCGGAACATCCCACCCGGTGCCTCGTCGGACGAGATCACGGCGTGGCCAATGCCGAGGCGGCGGAGGAAGTAGCTCAATTGCAGGCCGCCGGGGCCACTGCCGACGATCACGACCGGGTAGGTGCCCGGGGCGAAGGGCCGGTTCAACTCCGCCATCGGTTGGCCTGCTGCAGCCGGCGAGCCTGAGCCTGAAGCATGCGGAACATCACCCGCGGATAGGTCATGAGGAGCCCCTCGACCTCAGGCCCGGAGAGCACGAGGCAGCGTACGGGGCGTGTGGCTACGACGTCGGCGGTCGGCGGGCCGCCCAGCAGGACCGAGACCTCGCCGAAGAAGTCGCCCCGGCCCAGGGTCGACCGCCTCTCGCCGTCGATCTTGACGGCGACCTCGCCCTCGAGAATGACGTAGAAAGCGGATCCTGCCAGGCCCTGGCGGAGAATGCGCTGATCCTCGTTGAACCACTCCTCCTCGAAGGTGTGTGCGACCGCCTCGAGCTGCGGTCGGGTGAGGTCCGCGAACAAGGCTAGTCCTGCCAGGGTATCCACAATGTCGCTGCGTTCGATCATGCGCTTCTGCCTCCGGTGGGTACGCTTTGGAAGATGCTTACGGGCGGCGGATCACGACCAGTTTCTCCACGCCAGACTCGGCGCCCCAGATCTCCCCGGGCCGCCCGAGGATCTGCCGGACCGATGCCGGAGAACTGGGCAGCGTGAAGACGTCGAACCTTTCGCGTTCAGGATCGAAGCGCACCAGCGCGTTAGCGCCGAAGTCACTCAACCATACCTTGTCCTGATCGTCGACGTAAACGGCGTAGGCCGCCGGCCGACTTCCCGGCAGGCGCCACTCGCGCCACCGTCCCGTGGTCGGGTCGTACATCCCCACCTGGCCGGCGTTCCACTCGCTTACCCAGATGCGCCCATGCGAGTCGGACCATACGCGGCGTGCTCCCTGGCCGGGTGTGGGCGGTTCGATGACCGTGGCCGCGCCCGTGTCCGAGTTGACGCGCGCGATGTAGCTGCCGGCCAGCGAGGCGAAATACACGATGCCGGCGGGCGTCGTGGCAATGCCGTATGGGCCGCGGCCGCGCGGCGCGCCGAGGACCTCTAAACGTCCTGTCGCTGGCGTGAGGCGGCCGTAGATGCCGCTCTGGCCGGTGAACCACAAGACCCCGCGTCCATCAAAGGTCGCCGTGTTCAAATTTGCGTACCCCGTTCGCTCGGGCAGCGGGAACCGTTGTACCTGGCCCGTCCCCGGATCGACCCGCACGATGGCGTTCAGGCCGCCGTCGGTGATCCAGGGCGCGCCGTCGGGTCCCACGATGACGCCGTGCGGCGCCGAGCGGTCACCCAGCCGGATGTGCCGGGTCCGCCCGGTGGCCGGATCGAGATGGCCGAGGTCACCCGACCCCTGCGCCGTGTACCAGACTCCGCCGTCGCGCGCCGGGGCGACATCGTGCGGTCGGGACCCGACCGGCACCGGGTACTCCCGCACGATCTCCGCCGGGCCCCCGTACGCTGCGGGCACAGAGGTGCGGAGCGCGACAGGCGAGAGTGTTGCGGCGATGGTCAGCAGGACAAGCGATCGGAAGCGCATGATCCTGGATTTGACCTGGGGGGGCGTGATTCCTTGACGCAGGGGACTCCCGCGACGCCTTCGCCGACAACGCTTCACAGGATCTGGACCGCCGGCCCGATGATTTTCGGAAGCGAGGGGAGAGCGGGCGCGTCATTACTGGGGTGACCGACGGGACTTGAACCCGCGACCTCCTGGGCCACAGCCAGGCGCTCTACCAGGCTGAGCTACGGCCACCGCGTACCGGGCACATTCTACCACGGGCCGCCCGGTGAATGCCGGTGGCGGACGTGCGCGGCGCGCCGCGCCGCCGCTCTACGGGGGTGCCGGGACCTGTACCAGCCGTACCGCGAAGCCCTTGGCCCGCGCGGCGGCAGCCAGTCGTTCAGCGTTCGACCGGACGGTAAATGCCCCCAATCTCACCTGAAAGGCCGGCCCCACCCGGACGATGTAGGGGGCGAAACCCTTCGCCCGCAGCGCCGCCATTTCCTTATCCGCCAGGCTCCGGTGGGGGAACGTGCCGGCGACCACCGCGACCAGGGGGGATCGATCGTTCCCGGCAGGCGGTGTGGCCGGACGTGTGGGAGCAGGGGAGGGGGCCGCCGGAGGTGCGCCCGGCCGGGCGGTATCGCCGCCGGGGCGAGGGCTGGACGAGGCCGTCGGCGCCGCGGGCGCGGGCTTTGGCGCAGGCGCGGGTGCGGGCGCCCGGGCGACCGGGGCTGACCCCGCCCCCGGCGTTTCTGCGGCGGCCGGGGCAGCGATGCTCGCCTTTTGCACCCTGATCACCCGACTGTAGTTGATTCGGCCGTTCGCCCCCTCCGCCTGCGCGTAGAAATAGGCCCGCAGATGGGGCCAGGTCCGCATATCGAACGTCGCCTGCGCCAATCCGCCTGACGAGTTCACCTGCACGATCCGCTGGTTTGCCGCCCAGAACGTGACCCGCGGCGCGTCAGTTTCCGCGCAAAGCGTCGTGGTACCCGCCATCCGGGCGTCGTCGGCCACGCACCCACCGTACGGGGCACCCGCCACGAAGCGGACGCGCGGCGGGCGAAGAGTCGCGCCCGCGGTGTCGTTGTCGACGCGCGTGGCGTCGAAGGCGGCATCGAACGTTCCGCCGGCGATGCGCAGCCCGGGACGGTACAGGGTGAAATTCCGCGGCCGGGTCAGGCCGGTCTGATTGCGGATGCGCAGGTAGGTGCCGACCTGCGGGTGCCAGTCGAATCGCAGCAACGGGTTGTCGGCGAACTCCACGTAGCTGAACTGGACATGGGTGGTGGCGCTGCCGCACGTCCGCGTCACACTCAGGCAGTCGTGGAAGCCCGCGGCGGTGGCCGCGCCCCGGACGACGCCTCCCTCGTACAGCGAATCCCGCGTGGATTCGAAGATGTAACGATCGATGATGATCCCGTCGCCGCCGAGGTTCCGGCCGTCGGCGAGGAAATTCGTGACCGCTGTGCCGTTCGCGTGATTGGTGAACTGTGTGACGGTGTTCCCCACCGCCCGCGCGCCGTAGAGCCAGTAGTTCGTGCCGTAGGCGCCGATGTCCACCCCGATGCGGTTCCCCCAGGCCAGCAGGTCCAGGACATCCTGCGCCGGCGTTGTGTTCTGCCACCAGAAGAAGCCCTGGAGGGACGAGTGCGTGACCGCGCGGAGGACGCGCGGCGTTCTGTCGGGGTTGGCCGGATTGGCCCCACGGTTGTTCCCCCGGCCTTCGGGCCAATGGATGCCCGCGCCGGCGCGACCGCCCGCCGCGTGGCTGCCCACAACATAAGCGCCGACACCGCCGCCAAGCCAGATGCCGAAGGTCCGACCTCCGCTGCTGCCAATGCCGCCCACCTTCACCATGAGCGGGCGGTCGATCCAGGCATCGGTGGCCCCCGAATCGGGAATCGCCACGCCGGAGGAATCGCGTGCCTCCTCCAGCATGATCCCCAGGGCCCCCGTCGCGGATTGGTCGAAGACGACCAGATCTTCAACAACCACACCGGAGGATTCATGGATGTGCAGTCCATCTCCCCGGCCCCCGCGGATCACCACCCGCCGGGCGTGACTGCCGCGGCTGCCCTCCTGCTGCATGTGGAAGTGGAGAGCGTAGCGGCCGAACCGGTCGAACCGCGGGACCGGGGAGAAGGTTTGAATCGCCAGGTCCTCGAGTTCGGCCCGCGCGGCGTCGAGGAAGATGATGTGCGGGCGGTGGTTCGGGTCGGCGGCCTCAAAGACGACGTTGCGCGTCAGGTTGGCGACGGGCGGCGCCAGCGCTTCCGTCCAGTCGTCCCCCCAGGCGTCCCGCCACTGGAGGGTCTGCACCAGGTGATCGTACAGAAGCGGCTGATCGAGGCGGTACTGGCCCCCGCCGAGATCTGCGACGATGCGCCGGACCTCGTCGTCGACGGTATCCTCGCGGTTGCGCGGCGTCTTGCTTGGTCCGATGAGCAGTTCGTCTCCGGCCCGCCAGCCGGCGGCATAGCGGGGATCCACGCGGATCTCCCGCGTGCCCGCGCGCGCTGAAGCCGCCAGGAGACTCCAGGCGTCCCGGCTCGGTCCCCGCGTGGAGACCCGGCCCCGCTCGATCGCCCACAGGCCGACGTCGGTGTCCAGAGGTATGTCGGCCGCTCCCCCACGGTAGCGGGCCTCGTCGAGGACGAATCGGATGCGCGCCGTCACGCCGGCGGGCATCGGCGCGGCGGGAGTGCCGAAGTCCAGCCAGCCGGAACCCCGCACGACGAGGTTCCCCGACAGTACGAGCGTCGAATCGGCGGTGCGCGAGGCGCGCAGGACCCCTTCCACCGCGACGGATCTCGCCGTCGACTGCCCGCGCACGGTGACCTCGTCGCCGCCGCGGATGACGATCCGGTCGGCCGCGGCGGGAACGCACTGGCAGGCCCATGTGCCGGGGCTGTCCCAGGGCCCGTCGCCGCGCGAGGTGATCTCCCGGGATTGGGCTGCGGGATTGGCGGACGGCCAGAACGCGACCGTGAGGAGGACAGCCGTGAGGATTCCGATTCGTCGCGTGAGCGTCACCGACATCTGAGACACCTCCCCCGGGCCCGACCCCTTCTCGTTGCCCGCGCCGCAAATCGAAACGGCCCAGAGAAAGCACTGGGCCGCTGCTCCATGCCCCTGCCGTTCCCTGGAATGCCTGCGAGGTTAGCTGCCGGGCTCGGCTACCAGAGATAGCCTACGCTGCCGCGTCGGCGGCGACGATTCGCCCCGTTTCCGGGTCCCCCGCTCCCCTGCCGCACAGGGGATTCGGCTCTTCCCTAAGTTGAACTCACGGTGGAGTTTCCCGGTATCTTCTTTGCCGCTCGCCTGCGGATTCCCTTCCGGGTGCCTGAACGCAAACGGGGGCGGACTGGTCGGCCCGCCCCCGCGGAACTCCAGGAGGGTAGGGTCGGCTGGCACGCAGGCGAGGGCAGCTGGCCTCTATCAGACGATAGAACCCCGCCTCTCGATAATGGCTGAAAATTGCCCGGTAAGCCCGTTCGGCGGTGTCTTCGGCAGGAAAAATCAAGGATCATCCTGAAATCGAAACGGCACACAATCAGAATTGAAAGGTGCCTGAGCCGACGTCGCCGTGCGCGCACAGCGCACGGCAGTTGCGTTGTCAATGAAGGAGACATGATGCAGGTAGCCTGTCACGAGATCTCTCTGGCCTACCGGGTGCGGGGGAAGCGACTGGAGGCCTTGAGCGACGTCAGTTTTCGCGTCGCCGAGCATGAGTTCGTCTGCGTGCTTGGACCCAGCGGCTGCGGCAAGACCACCCTGCTGAAGATCCTCGCTGGTCTGCTCCAGCCGCAGCGTGGGCGGGTGGATTTCGTCGGCCGCCCCGGGAACAACCCGCTCACCGCCATGGTCTTTCAGGATCACGGCTTGTTTCCCTGGATGACGGTGCTGCAGAACGTGACATTTGGCCTGGAGATGCGGGGCGTCGGTCGGGACGAGCGTGAAGGGAGGGCCTTCCCACTGCTGGAACGGGCCGGGTTGTCCCGCTTCACGCGCAACTACCCGCACGAGCTCAGCATCGGCATGAAGCAGCGCGCGGGCTTGCTGCGCGCGTTCGTCACGGACCCGGAAGTGTTACTCATGGACGAGCCGTTCGCGTCACTGGACGCCCAGACGAAGCTCGTGCTGCAGGACGAACTGCTCCGGATGCTCGGCGACGTGCCGCGGCCGGTCGTCTACGTCACGCACGACATCGACGAGGCGATCCTCCTCGGCGACCGCATCATCGTCCTGACCGCGCGCCCGGGCCGGGTGCAGGGGGAGTTCCGCGTCACCTTCCCGCGCCCGCGCACACTCGCCGTGATGCATACCCCGGCCTTCGCCGACCTGAAGGGTCTGATCTGGCGGCAACTCGAGGAGGCCGTGCGCTCCGTGGCCCGGCAATGAACGCGACCGACAGGCTGGCTAAGGCCGGACTTGCCGACACGCCCGATGAGGCCGCGGCGGAGACGCCGTTTGCGGAGGGCGAGCGCCGTGGCCGGGAGTCGTGGTTGGGCCTCCTCCTGCCGGTGTCGCTGCTCCTGCTGTGGGAGGTGACGGCGCGCGCCGGCTGGTTGACGCAACTCTTCTTCCCCGCCCCGAGCGTCGTCGTGCAGACGCTGATTCGGCTGATGGCCAGCGGCGAGCTGCCGCGCCATCTGGGCATCAGCCTGCAGCGGATCGGGCAGGGGTTCCTGTTGGGCGCCATCCCCGGCCTGGTCCTCGGCCTGACCATGGGCTGGATCCGACCCGTCCGGCTGCTGCTGGACCCCCTGATCAGCGCGTTCTTTACGGTGCCGCGGCTGGCGCTCTTCCCGCTGTTGATGATGATCTTCGGCGTCGGCGAGGCATCCAAGATCGTGATCATCGCCATCGGGGTGTTCTTCCCTACGCTGATCAATTCCGTGGCCGGGGTGCGCGCCATCCATGAGGTGCACTTCGAAGTGGCCCGCAGTTACGGGGCGCGTCCCTGGAGCATCTTCACCCGTGTCGTGCTCCCCGGCAGCCTGCCGCTGATCTTCGCCGGCCTGCGGCTGTCCTTGGGTCTGGCGCTTCTCCTGGTGATCGGGATCGAGTTCATCTCGGCACGCACCGGGTTGGGCGCGTTCCTCTGGTTTGCCTGGGAAACGTTCAAGACGGAACACGTCTACGTGGGCATGCTGGTGGCGGCCTCGTTAGGCGCAGGCATCGCGGCAGTGCTGCGCCTGGCCGAACACTGGCTGCTCCCCTGGTCGGAGGGCCTCTTCCACCGCTAGCCGGGGCTGATCATGGCTGCGAGCAGGATCCGGATCGCGGCGTCGAGTCTCCGTCTTCACCTGAGCATGCTCATGCTCTTTCGTCACCGGGTGACCTCGCCGGCCGGGGTGGAGGAGCAGCTGCGCCATCGGCTGGCCCACCGGACAGAGAACTTCCTGGAGTCAGCCGAGCGCCTCGTCTTCGCCAACCCCCGCAGCCCCTACCGCCCGCTTCTGGAGACCGCGGGCTATGACTGGCCGAGCGTGCGCCAGCTCGTCATGACGCGAGGGCTGGACTCGGCGCTGGATCAGTTGTGCGCGGATGGCGTGTACGTGCGCATTCAGGAGTTCAAGGGACTGGAGCCGGCGGTCCGGCAGGGCCGGACCTTCAACTTTCAGGAACGGGACTTCGCCAACCCGCTGGTACGCGCGGCGCTGCGCGTCCGCAGCAGCGGGTCCCGCAGCCGGGGCACGCAGACGAATATCTCGGAGGAGGAGTTCCTCGAAAGAGTCCGCTTCCGGTGGTGGCTCCTCGAGCGCTACGGGCTTCACGAGCGCGCCGCCGTGACCTGGCAGAACCTGCCCCAGGGCGTCACCACTCTGCTGCAAGCCGCCGTGACGGGCCGTCAGGCCACCTGTTTCACGTTGCTCGGGTCTCCCAGTTGGGGGTACGCGCTTCTGATTCTGGCGGCGCGCCTGCTCAGCGGCGTCCGGGTGCCCTTCATCCAGTGGGCCACGGCCGAGCAGGCGGCCAAGCTCGCGCGATACATCGGCCGGGCGAACACGCCGCGCGGGACGCTGCTGACCACCTTCGTCAACCCCGCGCTGCGGCTGGTGGTCGCCGCGGAGGAGGCGGGGATCGACATGGGCGACGTCGCCTTCCTCATTGGCGGCGAGCCCGTCACACCCCTCAAGTATGAGCAGTTCATTCGCCGGGGCCACCGCGTCCTGTCGGCGTTTGCCTTCACCGAATTTGGTACCGCCGCCTGGACGTGCCCGCGGGGGCGCGAGGTCGATGACCTGCACGTGCTGACGGACCGCGCGGCCGTCCGGCAGTATCCTCGCCCTGTCGGGCAGGATGGGGATACCGTCCCTGCCTATCTGTTTAGCAGCCTCCTACCGCACGCCCGCCACGTCATGATCAACGTGGAAACTGGCGACTACGGCGGCCTGGAGGAACGCCGTTGCGGATGCTTCCTAGAGGAGACGGGCTTCTCGCTGCACATGCACACGATCCGCAGCTTTGAGAAGCTCACGGCCGAAGGCATGACGTTCATCGGCCCGGGGCTGATCACCCTGCTGGAGGAAGACCTGCCGCGGGAGTTCGGCGGGGACGTCAGGCACTACCAGCTCGTCGAGGGGGAGGATCGTCGGGGGTTCACGCACCTCTACCTGCTGGTGAGCCCACAGGTGGGGGCGATCGACGAGGACTCCGTCCGCCGCCGCGTCTTGCGGGCGATCGAGGAGCACCATCTCCTCCCCCGCCGCGGCCGGACGATTCAGCATATCTGGGAAAGGGCCGGCACGCTCCAGGTCCTGCGGCGCGACCCCCTCGCCACCGCCACCGGAAAGGTCCTGCACCTGCACCGGGATCGCGGCACGCTGCTGGCCGCCTCGGGCGATGGCGCGGAGGGAGGGACGGAGGAATGAGGCCGATCGTCCGCTACGCCGCCACGCTTTTGGCCTGGCTCGCCATCGCGGCCGGGGTGCTGGCCGTCCCCTGGCTGGAGGCCGCGCCGTTTCCGCTGACGCCGGTCATCCTCGGGAGCAGCACTCTCCTGAGCAACGCGCCGATCTACATCGCCATCGAAGAGGGGTACTTTGCGGCCTGGGGCGTGGAAGCGCGCCTGGAAGAGGTGCGAATGTCCGCGCAGGCATGGCCGTCATTGATCGCCGGCCAGCTGGACCTCTACGCCGGATCGTACAATGCAGGTCTGGTGGAGGCCATCCGGCGCGGGGCCAGACTGCGTATCGTCGCGGACAAATGGCACATGGGCGTCAACGACCGTGGGCTTGCCTTTATGGTTCGGCAGGACTTGATCGACTCAGGTCGTTTCCGCACCCTCCGCGACCTCCGGGGGCTGCGGATCTCCGTGGGCTCGCGGGGCGGAGCGGGCGATCTGTTCCGGCAGCGTGTGCTGCGCAACCGCGCGTTCCTCACGGAAGAGGACGTCACGTTCGTCCAGGTGCCGTCCGCGTTTGTGCTCGACGCGTTCAAGGCCAAGACCATCGACGCCGCCCTGACCGGAGAGCCCTATGTGACCCGGCTGGAGACTCTTCGGTTGGCTCGGATCGTCGTCACCGGGGACGAGGTCCTTCCCCGGGCGCAGCTTTCGGTCGTCGTGTACGGAACCAACCTTCTCGCGCGGAATCCGGGGTTGGGCCAGCGCATTATGAACGGCTACGTGCGCGGGACCCGGCAGTACAACGAGGGGAAGACCGAGCGGAACATCGCCATCATCCGCAAGTACACGGGCGACGACGAAGCCACGGTGCGGCAGATGCAGTGGCCCCAGATCCACGCCGACGGCCACCTGAACGTCGAGTCCATCATGGAATTTCAGGCCTGGTGGGTGCGTGAGGGCTTCCTGCCGCAGGTCGTCCCGCGGCACCTCGTCGTCGATCTCACGTTCACTCGCCGCGCGGCATTGGATCTGGCCAAGCCACGGTAGCGCGGAATGATGGGCGGGCGGGTGGCGCAGCCATCCCAGCCTCGCTTGGGCGGTGGCATAAGGGAATGAACGCGCAGGAGATTCGCATCGCGGCCTCATCCCTCCGTCTGCATCTCGCCATGCTCAAGCTCTTTCGCTACCGGGTCACCTCGACGGCCGGCGTGGCGGAGGAGTTGCGCGACCGCCTGGCTCATCGTGAGGAGAACTTCCTGACCTCGGTGGAGCGGCTTGTCTTCGCCAACCCCCGGAGCCC
>Ga0209640_10005146_pt1 | contig 11441 bp, 6 predicted proteins | sample RifCSP10_1_FD_184018 | JGI IMG/M metagenome (GOLD analysis project Ga0209640, IMG submission 184018) | Soil microbial communities from Rifle, Colorado - Rifle CSP2_sed 10_1 (SPAdes) (version 2) | ecosystem: Environmental > Terrestrial > Deep subsurface > Rock core/Sediment | place: Rifle...
GCCGTCCCGTCCGCCACCGTGACCTGGCCCGCATGGAGGCTCAGGCCGATGCCAACCCCGCCGCCGTGATGGAACGAGACCCAGGAAGCCCCCGACGCCGTGTTGAGGAGCGCATTGAGGACCGGCCAATCCGCGATCGCGTCCGAGCCGTCGGCCATGTCTTCGGTCTCGCGGTAGGGAGAGGCCACCGAGCCGGTGTCGAGGTGGTCGCGGCCGATCACGATCGGGGCCCCGAGCGTCCCGTCGCCAACCATCGCGTGGATCCGCTCGCCGAGACGCCAACGGTCCCCGTACCCGAGCCAGCAGATGCGGGCCGGGAGCCCCTGGAACGCGACCCGCTCGCCCGCCAGCCGGATCCAGCGCTGGAGTGGCTCGTCGTCGGGAAAGAGTTCGCCGATCGCGCGGTCGATGGCCGCGATGTCGGCCGGCTCCCCGGACAGAGCCGCCCAGCGGAACGGCCCCTTTCCCTCGCAGAACAGGGGCCGGATGTACTCGGGAACGAAGCCGGGGATCTCGAACGCGTCGTCGACCCCCGCGTCCAGGGCCTGTCCGCGCAGGTTGTTGCCGTAGTCGAAGGCGACCGCACCCCTGCGTCCGAACTCCAGCATCGCGCGACAATGGATCCCCATCGATTCCATCGCCCGTCGCACGTACTCGTCGGGGTCCCGCCGACGCAGCTCGGCGGCGCGGTCCACGTCGAGCCCCGCGGGGACGTATCCGTTCAGCGCGTCGTGGGCGCTGGTCTGGTCGGTGAGGACGTCGGGGACCTGGTCGCGGCGCGCGATCTCCGGGAGCACATCGGCGCAGTTGCCGACCAGTCCCACCGAGACCGCTTCGCCGGCTGCGGTGGCCGCGGCCATCCGGTCCAGGGCCGTGTCCAAGTCGGGGGCGATCTCGTCAAGGTAGCGCCTGGCGACCCGCCGTTCGAGCCGGGCCGGGTCGACCTCCACGATCAGGCACGCGGCGCCGTTCATCGTGGCGGCCAGCGGCTGCGCGCCCCCCATCCCCCCACATCCGCCGGTCAGCACCCAGCGCCCCTCGAGAGACCCCCCGAAGTGACGCGCCGCGACAGACGCGAACGTCTCATAGGTCCCCTGCAGGATCCCCTGCGTGCCGATGTAGATCCAGGACCCCGCGGTCATCTGGCCGTACATCGTCAGGCCCAGGCCCTCCAGCCGGCGGAACTCGTCGGCCGTCGCCCAGCGCGGCACCAGGTTCGCGTTGGCGATCAGGACCCGCGGCGCCATCGGGTGGGTGCGGAAGACGCCGACCGGCTTCCCGGACTGGACGCACAGGGTCTCGTCGTCCCCCAGCTCCTCGAGTGCGGCAACGATCGCCTCGAAGCACTCCCAGCTCCGCGCCGCGCGGCCCGAGCCGCCGTAGACGACGAGCCGGTCGGGGTCCTCGGCCACCTCGGGATCGAGGTTGTTCATCAGCATCCGGAGCGCGGCCTCCTGGTGCCAGCCGCGGCAGCGGAGCTTCGTCCCGCGCGGCGCGCGTACGCGGCGCGGTCCGACGACGGTCGACGTCCTGTCGCTCATCGGGGATTCCTCCAGGCGATCGGGATCTCAGGACTCAGCGAATGTAAGCGAAACGGGGGAGGCCGTCGGGCCTCCCCCGTACCTGGGCGCCGTTACGCGCCGGTCAGTTCGGCGGACTGACCAGCGTGCCTTGCACCGTGCAGATGCCGAAGGCGGTGAAGCTGAACCCGCCGTCGAACCCCGTCGCGGCGCTTCCCGCGCCGTTGGCGAAGTCGAACTGCAGCGTGATGTTGCCCGAGGCCGTGATCTGGGGGGGGTCGCTCCCAGTCTCGAGCGTGATTGGGCCCGTGAAGCTGACGAGCCCGTCCGGACTCACACCGGCAACCGGGTCGTTCACCACGTTCGGGATCAGCGAACTGAGGGCCAGCTGGGCCTGCGCGGGTGTGATCTGCATCACGCCCATCTGCCGGACCTGCGATTGGCCGGGGGTGAGACCAAGCTGACTCTGACAGATCGAGCTGACGAACGTCACGGTGAAGTTCGTCGTGTAATCGCCGCCGACGATCGGAAACGCGGTGACGGTGACCTGGCGCTCGACGACGTTCTCGCCATCGGTGACCGAGAGCGAGATCATGTACTCGCCGGGTACGTCCGCGGTGAACGTGGCCTGGGTCTCGTCGCCGCTCACGATCAGCGACGCCGCACTGCCGCCGGGCGCGTCGAGCGACCACGTGAAGTCGAGCGGATCGCCGTCCGCGTCGGTGAACGCGGCCGTGGCCGTCACGCTCGCCCCCGCCAGGACCTGCGCCCCGCCTGCGACCGTGAGCGTGCCGATCGGCGTGTGGTTGAACGGGCCCGCGGTGATCGTCGCCGTGTCGGTCGACGAGAGCTGCCCGTCGCTCACTTGGAGCTGGACCACGTAGACCCCCTCGACGTCCGGCGTGAAGCTCGCCGTGACCGCATTGGCGGCGATGATCGAGGCGGTGGAGCCCGGGGGCACGGAGACGAGCGTCCAGGTGTAGGTGAGCGGGTCGCCGTCCGGATCCGTCGAGTTGGTGCCGTCGAGCGTGACCGGGATCGTCTCGGTTCCGTTCAGGTTGAAGCCCGCGTCGGCGATCGGCGCGCGATTCATCCCAGGGGCGGTGGCGGCGATCTTCACCGCATCGGTCGCCTGACCCCCGCGACCGTCCGTGACCGTCACCTGAAGCACGTAATCGCCGGCCACGTCGGGCGTGATCGAGACCGCGGCCGTGTTGGTCGCACTGAGGGCAGCCGTGCTGCCCGTCGGCCGACTCTGCACGGTCCAGGCGTACGTCAGAGGATCGCCGTCCGGATCCGTGGCGGCCGCGGTCGCCGTGGCCGTGGCGGCGAGCGTGATCGACTGGTCGGCTCCTGCGTCGACCGACGGCGCCCGGTTGGGAGCGACCGCGGTGACCCGAACGGTGTCCCGCACCGCGAGCTCGCCGTCGGAGACTGTCAGCTCGAACTCGTAGACGCCGGCCACCGAGGGCGTGAACGTCGGCTGCGCGGTGGCGCCGCCCGTGATCGAGACCGACGCCCCGTCCGGCGAAGAGATGGCACGCCATTGGAATGTCAGCGGATCGCCGTCCGGATCCGAAGAGGATCCCCCCTGGAGGGTGACCTGGACCCCCACGGTCGCGTTCAGGTCCGCGCCCGCGTTGGCGACCGGCGCGCGGTTGAGAGGTGCGTCGTCCTCGACGGCGGCTGCGATGACGGTGAAGTGCGTGACGTGACCGCGGACCGTGATCCCGCTCGAACCGATGTCGACCGTGATGCCGGTCAGCTCTTCGAACCCGGTCGCGGTCGTGGCCAGCAGGGTCAGGTCGGTCGGGTCGATCCCCGTGAGCGCCGAATTCGGCACGAAGACGAACACCTCGACCGGCAGCTGGAACTGCTGTCCTTCGGGCGCGAAGCGGTAGGCTTGCGCAATCGCCCCCCCGGCCTGCAGGGCGGCCGGCATGGAGACGGGCGTTACCGTGATCGTCACGTCGGTGGAGAGCGCGCCGGCGGGGACGGTCACTCCGGCCTGGGTCTGCAGCCGGACGGTGCCTCCCGCGGGCCCCAGCGTCCCCGACCCGTCATCACCTCCCGGTCCGACCGGGCCACCTCCGCCGCCACCGCAAGCCAGGCTCAACCCCAGGGCGAATACCGGCGATAAAGAGATCCAGCTCCTGCGCATCAGGACTCCCTCGGTTGCAGGAAGATCGATCGCCTCGTCTGGGGGATGGGAATGGACGACGGCGCGGACACGAACGCGGCCGTCCCAAAGATGGGGCCAGTATCCACGAGCGTCAACGTCCCGGCGGGATTCGCCGGGGATTACTGGCGCTGGCCGACGATCGTCCCGACCACGGTGCAGGGACCGAGCGTGAAGTTGAAGCTCAGGTTGACCGAAGTCCCCGAGAACGTACCGTCGATCGTGCCCGTGGCCGGCACCTCGTCGTCCTCCACGTCCGGATCCGGGTCGAGCAAGACGGGGCCATCGAAGTGGAAGGACCCGCTTTCGGCGACCGCGCCCACCGCGTTGCTGGCAAGCTGTTCGGCGAGCTCGGAGATGTGGAGCGTGACTGAGGACCCCGTCTGGGTCACCCGCAAGGTCCCGGTCGTCGAGGAGGGCGCCACGACCAGGCCCTGGCATCCGGTCGCCTGGGTTGCCGCGAAGGTGGCCTGGTAGGTGCCGGCCACGGCGGGCGTGTTGCCGTTGTCGGTGGGGCCGCCGCCCCCTCCTCCCCCACAGGCCGTCAGGGCCAGGACGACGCTGGCGCTTGCCAGACGGCGTCCTCGCAACGATGGGGTCACCTTGCTCATGCGCGCTTCTCCGGGAACGGGTTCGCGAGGAGATTCGAGATCGAAATATCTACACCGTCGCAGGAATCGGGGTCCGCCGCGGTCACCGGAGCTCCACCGAGCGCTCCCCGCGCGACGCGACGACTCCGACTCTGGCAGCGGACATCCAGCCGGCCTTCCGGAGCCCGCCGAGGAGCTCGACCTCGCGGCCCGGCGGCACGGCGAGCAACAGGCCCCCGCTCGTCTGCGGGTCGAATCCCGCCAGGCGCCGGCCCTCCGGGACGTGGTCGGCGATGCCCGTCCGCGGCTCGAAGTACGCGCGGTTGCTTCGTCCACCCCCGGGAACGTGTCCGGCGAGCGCCAGCTCCTCGACGCGGTCGAACAGTGGCAGCGCGCTCGCATCGAAGACGAGCGTCACCCGGCTGGCGTCGGCCAGCTGCACGCCATGGCCAATCAGGCCGAAGCCGGTGATGTCGGTGGCGGCCCGAACGCCGGTCGCCATCGCGAGCTCCGCCGCCGTCTGCGAGAGGCGCTTCATCGACTCGACCGCCCCGACGATCTCGTCCTGGCTCACGGCGCCGTTCTTGAGCGCGGTCGTCAGGACGCCCGTGCCGAGCGGCTTCGTCAGGATCAACACGTCGCCGGGCGACGCGGCGGCGTTGGTCAGCAAGCGGTCGGGATGGGCCGTCCCGGTCACTGCGAGGCCGTACTTGAGCTCCTCGTCCTGGATCGAGTGCCCACCGATGATCGCGCACCCGGCCTCACGGCATTTCTCTGCACCGCCTGCAAGGATCCTGCCCAGGATCTCGGGGTCGAGCCCGGACGGCGGCCAGCATACGAGGGCGAGCGCGGTTCGCGGGGTGCCGCCCATCGCGTACACGTCCGACAGGGCGTTGGCCGCGGCGATCTGGCCGAAGTCCCATGGATCGTCGACCACGGGAGTGAAGAAGTCCACCGTCTGAATCAGCGCCAGGTCGGGGGCGATCCGGTACACCCCCGCGTCGTCGAACGTCCCGACGCCCACCAGGACGTCGGGGTCGTGCGGCGCGGCCGGAAGTCCGTCGATCGCTCTATGCAAGTCCGCCGGACTCAGTTTCGACGCTCAACCCGCGCACCGGACCTTCTCGGTGAGCTTCGTGATCTCCTCACGGGTCACGGGACTTCAGTGACCTCCTCTCACCGCGATCGCGTCGATCTCGATCCGCGCTCCCTTCGGCAGCGCTGCCGCTTCGACGGTCGATCGCGCTGGAAAGGGCTCTGCGACGATCTCCGCGTAAACGGCGTTGAACGCCGCGAAGTCGGCCATGTCGGCAAGGTAGACGGTCGTCTTGACCACGTCGCTCCACCCCGCGCCGGCTGCTTCGAGCACGGACGCGATGTTGCGGAGCGCCTGCAGGGTCTGCGCCTCGATCCCTTCCGGAAGCTGACCGTTGCGGGGATCGCCGCCGAGCTGCCCGGCCGTGAACACCAGGTTCCCGGCCACGATCCCCTGGCTGTAGGGGCCCAGTGCCTGCGGCGCTGCGTCGGTGCGGATCGATTCCCTGTGATGCATCAGTGCTCCCCTCTCTGGCTGGCAAGAACCGGAGTGTCGAGAAACGCCCGTCAAAAAAGGCCATGTACGGTGCCGTCGGCATCCACCCTCATCGCAGCCGCGGCCGGTTTCTTTGGCAAACCGGGCATCGTCATGATGTCCCCCGTGAGGACGACCAGGAATCCCGCCCCTGCCGAGGGCCGGACCTGGTTCACCGTGAGGTGGAACCCCTGCGGGCGACCGAGCAAGCTCGGATCGTCGGATAGCGAGTACTGGGTCTTGGCTACGCATACCGGCAATCCGTCCAATCCGAGCTTTTCCAACCACTCCACGTTGCGCTCGGCGGGACGCGTGTACTCCACGCCATCGGCGCCGTAGATCTCTCTCGCGATCGTCGCGATCTTCTCGCGGATCGACATCTCCAGCGGGTATAGGAATCGAAATGCGTTATCTGGGGCGGCCGCCGCCTCGACCACCCGATCGGCGAGATCGAGGCCTCCTGCGCCGCCCTCGGCATGCACGCGGGCCCGGGCGATTGGAACGCCTCGCTCCTCGCAGAACGCTTCGACCCGTGCGAGCTCCGCTTCGTCGTCGCCGGCGAACTCGTTGAGCGCGACCACCCTGGAGATCCCGAATCGGGAGAGAATGTCCAGGTGAGCGGCGAGGTTCGGCAGCCCGCGCTCGAGCGCCGCCGGATTCGGGTCCTGCACGGCACGGCGTGAGGCCCCGCCGTTGTACTTGAGCGCCCGCACCGTGGCCACGACGACCGCGACCGATGGCTCCAGACCCCCAAACCGGCATTTTATGTCGAAGAACTTCTCCGCTCCCAGGTCGGTCCCGAAGCCCGCCTCGGTCACGCAGTAATCGCCCAACGCCAGGCCCATGCGGGTCGCGAGCAGCGAATTGCAGCCATGAGCGATGTTTGCGAACGGACCGCCGTGGACGAAGGCCGGACCGCCCTCGATCGTCTGGACGAGGTTGGGCTCGATCGCATTTTTGAGCAGCAGCGTCATCGCACCCTGAGCCTCGAGATCGCTCGCGCGCACGGGCTCGTCCGCGTAGTTGGAGCCGATTATGATCTCTCCCAAGCGGCGCTCGAGGTCATCGATCCCGTTCGCCAGACACAGGATCGCCATCACCTCGCTGGCCACCGTGATCTGGAAGCCGTCCTCGCGGGGCACGCCTTGGGATTTGCCACCGAGGCCGACGACAATGTTCCGCAGCGAACGGTCGTTCATGTCCAGGGCGCGCTTCCACAGCACCTGTCGCGGATCGATGCCCAGCGAGTTGCCATGGTGCAAGTGGTTGTCGATGAGCGCCGCGAGCAGGTTGCTGGCCGCGCCGACGGCGTGGATGTCGCCTGTGAAATGGAGGTTGATCTCCTCCATCGGCAAGACCTGCGACCAACCCCCTCCCGCGGCGCCGCCCTTGATCCCCATGCACGGCCCCAGCGACGGCTCACGGAGACACAGGACCGCTCGCTTGCCTCTGCGGTTCAGCGCCTGCGCCAGCCCGACCGAGACCGTCGACTTGCCTTCGCCCGCGGGGGTCGGGCTTACCCCGGTTACCAGCACGAGGCGCCCTTCCGGACGCCGCCCCTGCAGCGCCGCGAGGCGCACCTTGGCCATCCGGCTGCCGTAGCTTTCGACCTCGCCCGCCGAAAGGCCGAGGTCATCGGCGACTTCGACGATGGGGCGCAGTTCGACGGATCGGGCGATCTCGATGTCGCTCTTCATGTCGAGAGGTACCGTGCTTCCGGGTGATGGACGACGGTCGCCGCGGCCGCAAGCCGGACGGGAGAGCCGGAAAGATAGTATCGGTGGGCGCCCGTCGTCATCGCGAAGGGCGCGGCATCCGCGGCTCAGACCGAAAAGTACTTGGCTCGTGGGTGGTGCACGACCAGGGCCGCGGTCGAGAGCTCGGGAATCAAGGCGCCTGCCTCGGTGAGGTCCATGCCCAGGGTCTCTCGGGCGGGCAACAGGTCGAAGACGACTGCGTGCTGGAGGACGTCGGGACAGGCGCCGTAACCCCACGAGTAGCGGAGGCCTCTTCCGGGGGCGATGCCCAATTCCTCGCGAATTCTCTCGTGCACGTACTCCGCGCTCGCCTCGGCGAGCCGGACGCCGAAGCCGTGGAGGTAATACCCCTCGCTGTAGTCCCCCGTATGCATCATCGCGCTCGATCGCTCGAGCAGCTCGTCGCCGACCGTCACGATCTGAAGCGCGACGACATCGCGCTCGATGGCGTCGACCCCCCGGAAGTAGTCGGCCAGGCACAGGCGGTCCCGGTCCGTCTGGCGCGGGAAGTTGAACCGGGCGATCTCGCGACTCGGATCCACGGGGTCGTACAGGACGAGCGCGTCCCCGTCGCCGGCTGCCGGCCAGATCCCGTAGGCCGCCTGCGGGACGATCCAGGCCGAAGCGACCGCCTCTGCCTGGTACCGTCCGAGCCGCGGTCCGAACTCGTCGGCCAGGAGCCGCTCCCACTCCTTCCCCTTGGCGTTCTTGGCGCCCCAGTGGAGGCGGTAGAGGGTGTTGATGTCGATCCGCTCGTAGAGCAGCTCCAGCGGCAGGCTCTCGATCACCCGGATGCCGAAGGCGGGCCGGGGGACGTCGACGTTGGTGAACGGGCCCCCGCCATCGCGATCGGGGGCGCGGTCGGCGACCGTGGCCTTCAGGGCCGCGCGTCGTTCCACGCCCTCGCGAATCTCCTCGTGTCGGGCTTCGACGAACGCCGCACGCCGGTCGGAGTCGACCAGCGCCTCTACCGCCGACAGGCCTTCGAACGCGTCCTTGCAGTAGAACAGGCCCGGCCCGTATAGGTCACCGTTCTCGACGAACGCAGCCGTCCTCACGAACGACGGATTTATCGCGGCTCCCCCGACGAGCACCGGATACGACATGCCGCGCGCGTGAAGCTCCTGGACGCAGAGGGGCATCTGTTTCGACGTCGACACCAGGAGAGCAGACAGGCCGATCACGTCGGCCCGCACCTCCACTGCTTTTTCGATGATCGTGTTGATCGGCACTTGCTTGCCCAGATCGTGCACGGTATAGCCGTTGTTCGAGAGGATCGTGCCGACCAGGTTTTTTCCGATGTCGTGGACATCCCCGAACACAGTGGCGAGCACGACCGTTCCCTTGCTCTGACCCTCGACCTGGTCGAGGTACGTCTCGAGCTTCGACACCGCGCGCTTCATCACCTCCGCGGACTGCAGCACGAACGGCAGGATCAGCTCCCCCGCCCCAAACCTGTCCCCGACCTCTTTCATGGCGGGGAGCAGCACGCCGTTGAGAGTCCGAACCGCGGCTTCGTGATCGCCGCCACCGTTTTCGATTGCGCGAGCGACCATCTCCTCGATGCCCTCGCGTCTGCGGTGCAGGATCTGCCAATGGATCGCCTGCTCGGGGCTCAAGTCGGCGGTCGGATCCGCGCGCGTCTCGGATTCGTCGGTATGCTCCTCGAAAAACTCGATGAAGCGCGCAAGGGCGTCCTCGCGCCGGTCGAAGATTAGGTCATCGGCAAGCGCGCGTCGTTCCGCGTCGATCTCCGCGTAGGGCGTGATGTGCGCCGAGTTGACGATCGCCATGTCGAGCCCGGCCTCGACGCAATGATGAAGGAACACGGAGTTCAGCACCGCCCGCGCGTGTGGGCGAAGACCGAAAGAGACGTTCGACACGCCCAGGCTCGTCAGGACCCCGGGCAGCTCGGACTTGATCCGCGCCAGACCCTCGATCGTGTCGACGGCGGATCGGCGGAACTCCCGGTCGCCGGTGGCGAGCGTGAACGTGAGCGCGTCGAAGACCAGATCGGACGGGTGAAGGCCGTATTCGCCGACGCAGATGTCATGGATCCGGCGCGCGACCTCGAGCTTTCGCTCCGTCGTCTTGGCCATGCCCTGCTCGTCGATCGTCAGCGCGACGAGGACCGCCCCGTGTTCCACAGCTAGCGGAACCACTTCGTCCACGCGACCACGGCCGTTCTCGAGGTTGATCGAGTTGATCAGCGCCCGCCCAGGACAGCGCTCGAGCGCAGCCTTGACGACCGTGGCTTCCGTCGTGTCGATGGCGAGCGGGGCCGCGACTCCCTGCGACAGCAGCTTCACGAGCGCCGCCATCTGTTCGGTCTCGTCCGGCCGCTCGGTGAGCGCGACGCAGACATCCAGGAGGTGGGCGCCGCCCTCGATCTGCTCGCGCGCGACCTGGAGGATCGACTCGTAGTCGTCCGCCAGCAGCAGGCGCTTGACCCTCCGCGAGCCTTGGCTGTTGACCCGCTCGCCGATCAGGGTCGGCGGCGGATCCTGCGCGAGGTCCATCGCCGTCATCGCGCTGGAGACCCTGGGCACTCGTTGCACCGCCCGCGTCAGCGGCGCCCGCCCACCCACTCGCTCCACGACCCGCGCGAGGTGGGCTGGAGTCGTCCCGCAGCACCCTCCCACCACCGAAACGCCGAGCCGGGTGACGAACTCCTCGTGCGCGGCAGCCAGGTCCTCCGGCGACAGGTCGTAATGCGCGACCCCGCCGACGTTGCGGGGCATACCGGCGTTGGGGATCACGCTGACGGGGAGGATCGAGTTCTCGCACAACCAGCGCACGGGCTGGCGCATGGGTTCCGGGCCTGTCGAGCAGTTGAGCCCGACGACGTCGACGTTCAGGGCCTCCAGGGTCACGTACGCGGCCTCGACGTCGGTGCCGAGCAGCATGCGGCCGGCAGTGTCGAGCGTCACCTGGGCCTGGATCGGCAGCGCGGCCCCTGTCTCGGCCAGTGCGAGCCGGATCCCCGCGATCGCGGCCTTGACCTCGAGCATGTCCTGGCTCGTCTCGACGAGCAGGAGGTCGACACCGCCCTCGATCAGCCCGCGTGCCTGCTCCGCGAAAGCCGTCACGAGATCCGCCCAACCCTTCGATCCCAGCACGGGGTCCGACGTGCTCGGCAGGTACCCGGAAGGTCCGATCGAGCCGGCCACGAAGCGCGGCTTCTCGGACGTCGAGAAGCGGTCGGCCTCGGTGCGGGCAATCCGAGCGGCCTCGCGATTCAGCTCCACCACCCGCTCTTTAAGCCCATACTCTTCGATTGCGAAGCGATTGGCACGGAACGAGTTGGTCTCGATGACATCACATCCGACATCAAGGAAGGAGGCGTGAATTCCGTGGATCGCCTCCGGGTGCGAGAGCGACAGGTAGTCGTTGCACCCCTCGAGCCCGGGTCCACCGAAGTCCTGTGCCGAGAGCCCGAGCGCCTGGATGCTCGTGCCCATCGCGCCGTCGAAGACGAGAACGCGCTGGCTCAGGAGGTCTAGGTACGGGTGTCTCATGGCGGGAAAAAGCTAGCCGGATCGGCTCGCGCCGCCGACCCGGATCAGCCGAAGATCGCCTTGAGCGCGGCCAAGCACGCGATCGCCACCCCGGCCGAGGCGGGAATCGTCACCACCCACGAGTACGCGATGTTGCGGATGACGCGCAGGTTGAGCGCGGCCAGTCCGCGGGCAAGGCCAACTCCGATCACGGCGCCGACCAGCGTGTGGGTGGTCGAGATCGGCAGGCCTAACCGGGAGGCCACCAGGACGGTCGTCGCCGCACCAAACTCGGCCGAGAAACCGCGGGTCGGCGTCATGCTCGTGA
>Ga0209640_10005147_pt1 | contig 11439 bp, 14 predicted proteins | sample RifCSP10_1_FD_184018 | JGI IMG/M metagenome (GOLD analysis project Ga0209640, IMG submission 184018) | Soil microbial communities from Rifle, Colorado - Rifle CSP2_sed 10_1 (SPAdes) (version 2) | ecosystem: Environmental > Terrestrial > Deep subsurface > Rock core/Sediment | place: Rifle...
CTGTTCCTGTTCCTGATGGCCGGCTTCTACTTCGGTCTCATCCCGGGGCGGCTGTCATAGCCGGGTTACAACCAGTAGACGAAGATGAACAGACCCAGCCACACCACGTCGACGAAGTGCCAGTACCACGCCACCGCCTCGAATGCGAAGTGATTGTCGGGGTTGAAGTGACCTGACAGGCAGCGTAACAGGATCACGCTCAGCATGATCGCTCCCACGGTGACATGAAAGCCGTGGAAGCCCGTGAGCATGAAGAAGGTCGAGCCGTACACGCCGGTCGTGAGCTTCAGATTGAGGTCGGCGTAAGCCTCGCCGTACTCGTAGACCTGGAACCCCAGGAACAGCGCGCCGAGCGCGACGGTGGAAAACAGGAACAGGATGAGCGTTTCGCGGTGGCCCTCCTTCAGCGCGTAGTGCGCGATCGTCACGGTGACGCCCGAGGCAAGCAGCAGCAGCGTGTTCAGCGCCGGGACGCCCCAGGCCGCCATCGGCGAGAATTTCTCCGCGAACGCCGGACCCGCAGAAGGCCATTGGCTGGTGAAGCCGGGCCACACCAAGGCGTTGCTCTCGAGCGTCGCCAGGTCGGGCACCGACAGCACGCGGAGGTAGAACAGCGCGCCGAAGAACGCGCCGAAGAACATGATTTCCGAGAAGATGAACCATCCCATCCCCCAACGGAACGACAGGTCCTCCCAGCCACCATACTTGCCGCCCTGGGATTCGCGGATCACGTCACCGAACCAGCGCAACATCATGTAGAGCAGCATCATGAAGCCGGCGCCGATCCCGGCCCAGCCGCCGTTCCTGCCGTTGAACACGAACACTGCGCCAAGCGCCATCAGGAACAGCGCCGCGGAGCCGATGATCGGCCAGGGCTTGGGCTGCGGTACGAAGTAGTGCTGCCTTCCGCGGGCGCGGGAACGCCGGTCCGGGCTGGTTGCGGCCTGTGCCATCTGGATCTCCCTCGCCTTAACGGGTCACGATTCGCACGATCGTGATGAGTGCCAGGATGAACAGCACCACGAACACGACCGCAACGATGATGATCTGCACCGGGTTCACCGGCGCGCTTTCGTGGCCGGACTTGCGGCGGATGCCGATGGCGCCCGACAGCACGGTCTTCACGACATCGAGGAACGACGCCTGCTTCACGGTGCGCTCCACTAGCTCCGGCCGCCGAGCCCTGCAACCTCGAAGAACGTGTAGGACAGCGTGATCGTGTTCACGTCCTTCGGCAGCGCCGGATCGACGAGGAAGGTGACCGGCATTCTGCGCGTCTCGCCCGGGCCAAGAGTCTGCTGCTGGAAGCAGAAGCATTCGAGCTTCCTGAAGTACGGGCCGGCGAGCGCCGGCCCGTAGCTCGGCACCGCCTGGCCGGTGACCGGCGCACTGCGCACGTTGGCGATCTCGTACTCTACGTGCACGAGCTCTCCAGGGTGCACCTCGACATGTCGCTTGAGCGGCCGGAAGCGCCAAGGCAGGTTGTGCGCATTTGCGTCGAGCTCGATCACCACCGTGCGCGCGGTGTCCACCTGGGTATTTGCCGGGACCTCGTCCCGCGCCACCAGGGAGTTGATGCCGAGGGCGAGGCAGATCCTCTCGTAGAACGGCACCAGCGCGAAGCCGAAACCGAACATCAGCGCGGCCACGATCGAGAGCCTCGTCAGCAACCGCCGGTTTTGGCGCTTACGCTCTTCGCTCATGCGTGCAAGATCCAGTACTTCAGAATGATCCCCGCAAACATCGTCAAAGCGATCGAAACGAGTACCAGGGCCGTCTTCGCGTTGTTGCTCATGCGCGCCTAATGCAGAACCGGCTGAGTTTCCCAGGAGTGGTGCGGCGCCGGCGTCGGCAGGTGCGTCCACTCCAGCGAATCCGCGCCCTCCCAGGGCTTCTCCGGCGCCTTCTCGCCACTCGAGATCGCCTTCACCACCACGTACAGGAACAGGAGCTGCGAGAGGCCGAAGCCCCAGGCGCCGATCGAGCTGACCTTGTTCCACGTCTCGAACATCAAGGGATAGTCCGGAATGCGGCGCGGCATGCCCGCGAGACCCGAGAAGTGCTGCACGAAGAATGTGACGTTGAAGAAGATCATCGTCAGCCAGAAGTGGACCTTGCCGAGCGTCTCGTCATACATGCGCCCGGTCCACTTCGGCAGCCAGAAATACACCCCGGCGAACGCCGAAAAGAGCGCCCCGGCCACCATCACGTAGTGGAAATGCGCCACCACGTAGTAGGTATCGTGCAGCTGGATGTCGACCGCGGTGAGCGAAAGCACCATCCCGGTGAACCCGCCGAGCGTGAAGAGGAAGAGGAAGCCGATCGCGAACAGCATCGGCGTCTCGAAACTGAGCGAGCCTTTCCACATGGTCGCCACCCAGTTGAACACCTTGACGCCGGTCGGCACCGCGATGATGGTGGTCGCGTACATGAAGAAGAGCTGCGCGCCGACCGGCATGCCGACGGTATACATATGGTGCGCCCAGACGATGAACGACAGGATCGCGATCGCCGAGGTCGCGTACACCATCGAGGCGTAGCCGAAGAGGGGTTTCCTCGAAAACGCCGGGATCACCTGCGAGATCACGCCGAACGCCGGCAGCGCGATGATGTAGACCTCCGGATGGCCGAAGAACCAGAAGATGTGCTGGTAGAGCACCGGGTCGCCGCCGCCCGCAGCGTTGAAGAAGGTGGTGCCGAAGTGGCGGTCGGTGAGCGTCATGGTCACGGCACCGGCGAGCACCGGCATCGCCGCCACCAGCAGGTAGGCGGTGATGAGCCAGGTCCAGACGAACATCGGCATGCGCATCAGCGTCATCCCGGGCGCGCGCATGTTGAGGATGGTGGTGATGATGTTGATCGAGCCCATGATCGAGCTCATGCCGAGCAGGTGAACGGCGAAGATCGTCAGGTCCATGCCCATGCCCATCTGCACGGTGAGCGGGGCGTACATGGTCCAGCCCACGCCCGGTGCACCGCCCGGAACGAAGAACGACAGGACGAGCAGGCTCCCGGCGAAGGGCAGGATCCAGAACGACCAGTTATTCATGCGCGCGAACGCCATGTCGGGCGCGCCGATCATCATCGGGATCTGCCAGTTGGCGAAGCCGACGAAGGCCGGCATGATCGCGCCGAACACCATGATCAGGCCGTGCATGGTGGTCATCTGGTTGAAGAAGTCCGGGTCGACCCACTGCAGGCCCGGCGAGAAGAGCTCGGTGCGGATGACGAGCGCCATCACCCCGCCCACCATGAACATGATGAAGCTGAACCACAGGTACAGCGTGCCGATGTCCTTGTGGTTGGTGGTCATGATCCAGCGCACGACGCCGCCCTCGTAGGCGTGATCCGCGGCGTGCCCGTGCGTGTCTGCGACTGCGCTCATCGGCTGCTCCTGAATCCTTATCTGCGGGCTGCCTTGACTTCGGCGGGCTGCACCAGGTCGCCGGTCTTGTTGCCCCAGTTGTTGCGCGTGAACGTGACCACCGCCGCCAGCTCGACGTCGTTCAGTTGCCGGCCGAAGGCGACCATGGCCGTCTTCGGCCGGCCGTTCAGGACCACGTCCAGCTGCGCCTCCTTCGGGCCCGTGACGACCCGCGAGCCGTCGAGCGGCGGGAATACGGGCGGCGTACCCTTGCCGCTCGCTTGGTGACACACGGCACAGTTGGCCGCATACACGCTCTCGCCGCGGCTTTTCAACTCCTCCAGCGTGTACGGCTTCGTCGGGTCGTCGGCGGCGGCGGCAATCGCCTTCTTGCGCTCGCCGACCCACTTCGCGTATTCGTCCTGCGTAACCACCCGCACCACGATCGGCATGAAGCCGTGCTCCTTGCCGCAAAGCTCGGCGCACTGGCCGCGGTACACGCCGGTCTTTTGCGCCTTGAAGTGCAGGTCGCGGATGAAGCCGGGCATCGCATCTTGCTTGGCACCGAACGCCGGAATCCACCACGCATGGATCACGTCCGCGGCCGTGGTGAGCACGCGCACCTTCTTGCCGACGGGCACGACCATCTCGTGGTCGACTTCGAGCAGGTAGTGCTCGCCCTTGGGCGCATTGCCTTCGATCTGCTCGCGCGGGGTCGAGAGCTTCGAGGTGAAGCTGATTCCCTCGCCTTCGCCCTTGATGTAGTCGTAGCCCCACTTCCACTGGTAGCCGGTGACCTTGACGGTGAGATCGGGGCTGGAGGTGTCGCGCTGCGCGATCAGCACGCTGGTCGCCGGCCAGGCGATGACGACGAGGATCAGCGCCGGGATCACGGTCCAGATCACTTCGACCGTGGTGTTCTCGTGAAACTGCTCGGCCTTGTGCCCCTTGTCCTTGCGATGCGCGTACACCGCCCAGAACATGAAGCCGAACACGCCGACGAAGATGATGAGCACCAGGACCATCACGTACTCGTGCAGGCTGTGAATTGCGGCCGCGATGCCCGAAGCCGCCGGCTGCAGATTCCATTCGAGAGCCATTGCGAGGCCGGAGAACGTCGCCGCGGCGATGCCGAGCGCCCAGGAGGCAGTGGTGCGTGCCGTGCTCGCCATTCCCTGTCCCTTCTTGGTCAAATCCCCATCCGGCGCGCGATCGCAAGACGTGCGAGGAGCGCGCGAAGTTACCACAGCGGCCCTGCCAAGAAAAGCGCGCGGCCCGCGCCTGTCACGCGCCACGCGGGCGCTGGCGCTCGAAGCGCACGATGGCGCGGCCGTCGCTCGCGCGCGAAGGCGCAAGCGGTTTCCACGCGTGGCCGTAGACGACCTCGAACGTGATCGCGAGGCGAGCTTCACTGCGCCCGGCTTCCAGCGCGTCGCGCAGCCGCGCGAAGAATCCGCGGCCGGTGAGACTGCGGACCCGGCGCGCGAGCGCGCAGGTCTGACCGCTCGCACGCAGATCGGCGAACAGCGCATCCGCCGCGGGATACGTCACGCTGAGGCGCTCCGCATCCATCACCGGGTCGGCGAATCCGGCCGTGACCAGCAGGTCGCCGACGTCGTGCATGTCGGCGAATTGGTGCACTCGCGTCGCTCCGGCTGCCGCGCGAAGCTCCTTCAGCGAGTCCGGCCCGAGCGTGCTGAACATCAGCAAGCCGCCCGGCGCAAGCACCCGCTGCAGCTCGCCGATTGCGCGCGCCGGCTCCACGGTCCAGTGCAGCGCCATGTTCGACCAGGCGAGCCCGATCGATCCGGAAGCAAACGGCAGCCGCTCCACATCGGCGCATACCGCGAACCGGGCTTTCGTCGAAAAGAGGCGCGCGAGCATCGACCGGGCGGGCTGCGCGATGCGCAGCATGGGGAGCGCCACGTCGAGCAGCACCAGCGCGGCGCCAGGATAGCGCTCGGCAAGCGCCGCTGCCTCGCGCGCCGGCCCACAGCCGGCCTCGAGCACGCGCGCCGGATCGAGCTTGACGTAATCCAGGCGCTCGAGCATGCGCGCGCCGACCTCGGCCTCCAGGCGCGCGGCTCCGGCGTAGCGCGGCGCTGCACGCGCAAAACGCCGCCGGACCGCGATCCGGTCTAGCATGCGGCCGAGTATAAGATGCAGCGCATGCTCGGCGAGGCGGCGGCGAGGTTCGCGCACTGGATCCTCGGCGGCACGTGCCTGCTGTGCCGCGGCACCGCAGCGCACGGACTGCTGTGCGAGCCGTGCGACGCCGAACTGCCGCGTTTGCAATCCGCCCTTTGCCCGCGCTGTGCGCTGCCTTCGGCCGCCGGCGCGCTCTGCGGGCGCTGCCTTGCCGAGCCGCCGCATTTCGATGCCACGATCGCAGCGCTCGAATATGCGTTTCCGGTGGATGTGCTCGTGCAGGCGCTCAAGTTTCGCGGCGAACTTGCGCTCGCCGGGTTGCTCGCCCGGCTGCTCGCGGAGCGCATCGCGCCGGCTGCTCCGGTGCAATACGTGCTGCCGGTGCCGCTCGCCGCAGGGCGCTTGCGCGAGCGCGGGTACAACCAGTCGCTCGAGATTGCGCGCCATGTTGCGCGCGCGACACGCACGCCGCTCGCTGCGGATCTTTGCGAGCGCACGGCGGACACTCGGGCGCAGACCGAACTGCCGTGGGCCGAGCGCGCGAGGAACGTGCGTGCGGCATTCCGCGCCACCCGCCCGCTCGAAGGAGCCGCGATCGCGGTGCTCGACGACGTCATGACGACCGGCGCCACGCTGAACGAGATCGCCGCGACGCTGAAGCGTTCGGGCGCCGCGCGCGTCGTCAACTGGGTCGTCGCGAGGACGTTTCCACCGCAGGGCTGAAGAGCGCGGTCTCGCTCTTGGCATCGCGTGCGAGCAATTGCTCGACCGCACCCGCGGCGGCGAGGCGCCCGTCGAGCAGCGCCGCGACCGCTTCCGTCACCGGCATCTCGACCTTCCGCAGTCGTGCAAGCTTCAGCACTTCGCGCGCCGAGTGGACGCCTTCGGCGACATGACCAAGCGCCGCGACGACCTCGGACAGGGGAAGCCCGCGGGCAAGGCCCAGGCCCACGCGCCGGTTTCGCGAAAGGTCGCCAGTCGCCGTGAGAATCAGGTCTCCCGCGCCCGAGAGGCCCATCAAGGTTTCCGCCTGCCCGCCGAGCGCCTGGCCGAGGCGCGCAATTTCCGCGAGTCCACGGGTGATCAACGCAGCGCGTGCGTTCTGCCCGAGCCCGAGACCGTCGGAGACGCCGACGGCAATCGCCATCACGTTCTTCACCGCACCGCCGATCTCCACGCCGATCAAATCCGTGCTGTGATAGATCCGCATGCGCCCGCCGTGCAGCAGCATCGCCGCGGCGCGGGACAGTGCGGCATCGCGCGAGGCAAGCGTGAGCGCACAGGGCAGGCCTTGCGCCACTTCGAGCGCGAACGAAGGCCCGGAGAGAACCCCGCACGCATGGCCGTTGCCCAGCTCCGACTCGATGATCTGATGCGGCAGCGCACCGCTTTCCTGCTCGAACCCCTTGCAGAGCAGGATCAGCGGGGTTCGCGCCTCGGCCACGCGGCGCGCGACGTCCCGCAGGCCGGCGACCGGCGTGGCGACGAGCAGCAACTCCGCGCCATCGAGCGCAAAGGCAATGTCGGGGGTGACCTCGAGCGAATCAGGGAGCTCGATTTCGGGCAGGTAGCGCGCGTTGCGCCTTGCGGCCGCGATGGAGCGTGCCTGTGCCGGGTCGCGTGCCCATAAGCGCGTCGCATGCCGGCCTGCAAGCACCGCAGCGATTGCGGTTCCCCAGGAGCCTGCTCCCAGAACGCCAAGCATCGCCATGCGCTAGCCGCCCCAGACCTGCGACGGGCGTACGTACCCTTCGGCGCCGTCCGCGGCGCGCACCCGCAGCCAGCCGCCGGGCGCTCCGTCGATGCGCTCGAGCGCCACGTTCTGCGCGGCGACGAACGCGACCGGCGCGCCGTCCTCCGGGCGCTGGCGCACCTCGGCCGAGGTTGCGGTGACCAGCACCATGGGCTTTTCGCCAAGCGCCCTCGCTTCGATCCACGCGAGCGCCCCCGTGTGGTCGCGCACCTTGATCCACGCGCCGAGCGTGCTGATCACTTCGAGCGGGTAGTGGCGGGAAACGATGAGGACCCGCGTGGCGGCCCGCGAAGGCGCGTCGTAGAGGACCGCGGCGCTTTCCTCGACCGTGCGGAATTCCGCGAACGCCGGGGCGCTCGCCGCAGCGGCGAGCATCGCCGCGAGCAGGGGGCGCGCGCGCATCTAGCTTGCCACTTGCGGCGCACCCGGCTGGGCCTGGTTGCGCTGCGCGTAGAGCGCTTCGAACGAAACCGGCGCGAGCAGCACCGGCGGGAAGCCGCCGCGCGTCACCAGGTCCGAGATCGCCTCGCGTACGTACGGATACAGGATGTTCGGGCACGCGATGCCGAGCAGCGGCCCGAGGTCGGCCTCGGGAATGTCGCGCAGCGAAAAGATGCCCGCCTGCGCCGCTTCGGCGAGAAAAAGCGTCTTTTCGCCGACCTTCGCGGTCACCGTCACGGTGACCACCGCTTCGTAGAGCGAGTCGCCGAATTTCTGTGCGTCGTTGCGCACCTGGATTTCGAGCTGCGGGCTTTCGCTCTGCAGGAACACCTGCGGTGCGTTCGGCAGCTCGAGCGAGAGGTCTTTCACGTAGAGCTTTTCGATCTGGAACGAGGGCTGCGGCGGTGTGCTGGCCAATGGAGTCTCCGTGGTCATTTCTGGACCGGAAGCCCGGCCTGCTGCCACGCCGCGTAGCCTCCGGCAAGCGTGTGCACTTTCGCGAACCCTCGCTGGCGCAGCGTGCTCGCGGCCCCCGCCGAGCGGTTGCCGTTCTCGCAATGCACGATCAGCGGCTTCGCCTTGAGCTTCTCCAGCTCGCCCGTTCTGCGCGCAAGGTCGCCCAGCGGCACATTGCGCGCCCCGAGGATGTGGCCCCGGGCATAGAGGGCCGCGTCGCGCAGGTCGATCACGATTGCGTCTTCGCGGTTGATCAATTGCGTCGCCTGCAACGTGCTGAGCGACGGGCCGCCGGCGCCGCGCCGCACGAGCGGCCAGATCAGCATGCCGCCCGAAACGAACGCGATCGCGATCAGATACCAGTTGTTGTGGACGAATTCCAGGGGGCAGGGTCCGTGGTGCGCGAGACGGCCCGCTCGATCTGCCGTCGCAAAGCGCATCATTATAATGGAGTGCATGCACCGCCTGGTCCTCGTCCGCCACGGCGAATCCGATTGGAACCGGGAGAACCGCTTCACCGGCTGGACCGACGTCGATCTTTCCGCGCGCGGCCTGGAGGAGGCGCGTGCGGCCGGGCGGCTTCTGAGATCCGAGGGGTTTTCGTTCGACCTCGCGTTCACTTCGGTCTTGCGGCGCGCGATCCGCACGCTGTGGCTCATGCTCGACGAAATGGACCTGCTGTGGCTGCCAGTGGACAAGGACTGGCGTCTGAACGAGCGCCACTACGGCGCATTGCAGGGCCTGAACAAGGCGGAAATGGCGGTGCGCTTTGGCGAGCAGCAGGTGCTCGAATGGCGGCGCAGTTACCGCACTCGCCCGCCCGCGCTCGAGGCTTCGGAGGAGCGGGATGCCGCTCGCGATCGCCGCTATGCGCACCTTTCGCGCGCGCAGGTACCCCTCACCGAGTGCCTGGAAGACACCGTCGCGCGCGTGCTGCCGTGCTGGGAGGACGCCATTGCCCCGGCGATCCGCCGCGGCGGGCGGGTCCTCGTCGCGGCGCACGGCAACTCGCTGCGTGCACTGATCAAGCACCTGGACGGAATCGGCGACGACGAAATCGTCGGCTTGAACGTGCCGACCGGCATTCCGCTCGTCTACGAGCTCGATGCCGAACTGCGCCCGCTCGGCCGTCGTTACCTTGGCGACGCGAGTGAAGTCGCCCAGCGGGTCGCCGCGGTGGGCGCGCAAGGCAAGGCGCGGACCTGAAGCCGTTCGCAGCCGCCGCGGCGTGCGCAGCGACGCTCGCCCTGAGTGCGGCGCACGCGCAGGATGCGGCCGCCCTGCGCTCGCGCATCGAAGCCCTGAAGGCCGGGATGTCGGCGAAGGAGTCGGATCGCCGCGAAACGCTCGATGAATTGCGCGCCTCCGAGACGGCGATTTCGGATGTCAGCCGAGCCGTGCGCGCGCTGGAAGCCCAGGCCCACGAGTCGCGGCAGGCGAGCGCCCGGCTGCAGGCGCGCAAGCGCGCACTGGACGCGAGCGTGTCGGCAAGAAAAGAGGCGCTCGGGCGATTGCTGCTCGCGCGCGCCGTGGAGCGCGCATCCGGCAACGTGCCCGAATTCCTGCGCGCAGCTTTGAGCGGCGATCATCCGAACGACGTTTCCCGCCGCCTCGTCTATCTTGCAGCGCTGTCGCGGGCAGCGGCCACGGCAATCGAATCGCAACGCAGCGCGCTTGCCGAGCTGGAGCGCGTGGGGGAGAGCCTCGAGGAACGCCGCCGCGAAGCCGCAGGCATTGAAGCGCGCGGGCGCGCCGAGCGCGAACGCCTCGTCGCGGAGCGTCGCGAACGCCGGCGCGTCCTCGAGCGGATCGGCGGCGAGATCCGATCCTCGAGCGCACAAATGCAGGCACTCGTCGCGCAGGAGCAAAAACTCGGACGAATCGTAGGGGAAATCGGCCGCTTCCCCGCCGAGCCCCCGGCGCTCGCCGCCGAAGGCGCCGCCTTCTCGGCGCTGCGGGGGAAACTCGTCCGCCCGGTGCGCGAACTGTTCGCGCGGATGCCCGCGAAAGGCTCGAGGTCCCCGGCGCGGAAGGGAGTCTTCCTGCGCGCCCGCGAAGGCGAGCCGGTACGGGCCGTGGCCGCGGGCCGAGTCGTGTACGCCGACTGGATGCGCGGCTTCGGCAACCTGCTGATCGTCGATCATGGCGAGGCGTATCTTTCGATTTACGGCAACAACGAGTCGCTGCTGAAGCAGCCGGGCGACGTCGTCGCCGCGGGAGACACGCTCGGCATCGTCGGCGCAAGCGGTGGCAGCCGGGAATCGGGTTTATACTTTGAGCTTCGACATTTCGGGAAGAGTTTCGACCCGATGCTCTGGCTCCCGAGCCCATGAAGAGGAAGCAATCGATGCGCGGCAAAATGAAACAGATGGGCCTCATTTTCGTCGGCCTGGTGGCCGGGGTGCTCATCAGCCTCAACTTCCAGGCCGTCGCCGAACGGGGGGCGCGCTCGCCTCTGCCGGTTGAGGAGCTGCGCGCCTTCACGGAAGTGTTCGGCGCGATCAAGACGAACTACGTCGAGCCGGTCGAGGACAAGAAGCTCATCACCGAGGCGATCAACGGGATGCTCTCCGGGCTCGATCCGCATTCCGCGTATCTGGATGCCGATGCGTTCCGCGAGCTGCAGGTCGGCACGCAAGGGCAGTTCGGCGGCCTCGGGATCGAAGTCGGCATGGAAGACGGATTCGTCAAGGTGATCTCGCCGATCGAGGACACGCCGGCTTTCCGCGCGGGGATCAAGCCGGGCGACCTGATCATCAAGATCGACGAGACCGCCGTGAAGGGCATGGCGTTGAACGATGCGGTCAAGCGCATGCGCGGCAAGCCGAACTCGCAGATCACACTCACCGTCACGCGCAAAGGCGAGGCGCAGCCGCTCGTCTTCACGCTGACCCGGGCGGTCATCAAGGTGCAGAGCGTGAAATCCAAGCTGATCGAGCCGGGCTACGCCTGGGTGCGGGTCTCGCAGTTCCAGGAGGCGACCGCCGACAATCTCGTGCGCCATCTCGACAACCTGTTCAAGCAGGGTCTCGTGAAGGGCTTGGTGCTCGACCTGCGCAACGACCCGGGCGGGCTGCTGTATGGAGCGGTTGCGATCTCGGCGGCGTTTCTGCCGTCGAAGGCGCTGATCGTCTCCACCGACGGCCGCAACGAGGATGCGAGGAAGAAGTACCTCGCGGTTTCGGACGACTACATGCGCTCGGGCCGCGAAGACGTGCTGAGAAACCTGCACCCGGGCGCGAAAACGGTGCCGATGGTGGTGCTGGTTAACGGCGGG
>Ga0209640_10005148_pt1 | contig 11438 bp, 9 predicted proteins | sample RifCSP10_1_FD_184018 | JGI IMG/M metagenome (GOLD analysis project Ga0209640, IMG submission 184018) | Soil microbial communities from Rifle, Colorado - Rifle CSP2_sed 10_1 (SPAdes) (version 2) | ecosystem: Environmental > Terrestrial > Deep subsurface > Rock core/Sediment | place: Rifle...
CCTTGGGGATCGCCACGGACCTGCTCATCGGCCGGCTCCCGCCGGTGGAGAAGCAGGCCGCCCGGGACCGGGTCCGGCGCGGAGCGAGCCGGGTGATAATCGGCACCCATGCCCTGATGCAGGAGCAGGTCGCCTTCCAGAGGCTCGGGCTGGTGGTCATTGACGAGCAGCATCGGTTCGGGGTGGAGCAGCGGGCCGCGTTGATCGGGAAGGGAAGCGCCCCGGATGTGCTCCTCCTCACCGCCACTCCAATACCGCGCTCCCTGGCCCTCACCCGCTACGGGGACCTCGACCTCTCGATCCTGCGGGAAAAGCCACCCGGACGCGGGCTGGTTAGGAGCGCGGTGCGGACCAGCCGGCAGCGGGAGCGGGTCCTGGGCTTTGTGAGGGAGCAATGCCGGGCCGGCCGCCAGGCCTATGTGGTGCTGCCGGTCATCGACGAGAGTGAAAAGGCCGACCTCCGGGCCGCCACCACCATGGCTGAGACGCTACGGGCCCGCTGGCCCGATGTGGTGGTAGGGTTGGTGCACGGGCGGCTCAAGGCCGAGGAGCGCGACGAGGTCATGAAAGCGTTCCGGGAGGGCCAGGTCCAGGTGCTGGTGGCCACCACCGTGATCGAGGTCGGGATTGACGTGCCCAATGCCACCATCATGGTGATCGAGCACCCTGAGCGATTCGGGCTTGCCCAACTTCACCAGCTTCGGGGCCGGATCGGCCGGGGTGAGGCGGAGAGCCATTGCATCCTGCTCGCCGCGCGGGAGACCGAACGGCTCCGGGTCTTCGCCCTTACCGAGGACGGCTTCCGGATCGCCGAGCTCGATCTCGAGGAACGCCGTCAGGGCGACCTGCTCGGCGAGCGGCAGTCCGGTCCCGCCGAGATCCGGGTGGCTCGATTCCCCGACGACACCGACCTCCTGACCGTGGCGCGCGAGATGGCCCGCGAACTGCTCGACCAGGACCCCGCCCTGGACCGGCCTCAGCATGCCCCACTCCGAAGCCGGGCCCTGCTGCGCTACCCGAGGGCCGAAGCCCTGTTCCGGATCGGGTGATGCGAATCGGAACCGCGGGCACCGCGCTGGGAGGCGTCGCCATCGCGACGGCCTACGGGCTCGCCTTTTTCTCAGGGCCAGGAATGGCTGCCGGCGGGATCATGGCCGGGGGCACGGTTCTCATCCTGCTCTCCCTCTTCTGGATCGGGGCTCGTCCCCGCACCGGGCGCCGACCCGTGGTTCTCGTTTCGGCGCTGCTGCTGCTCGGGATCCTGATGGCCGGTTGTCTGGGGGCCGGCCTGGTGCTGGGTCAGGAAGCCGCCGGCTCCCCGCTCCTCCTGGGATTGCCCCGACGGGCGGCCTTGTTGTTGTACGGGATCGGGGTCCTTCCCGCGCTCGTTATTCCCGTGGCTTACTGGCTCACGTTCCCCCGCACCGGGCTCGACCCGGCCCGCCTGGCCGAGTTTCGCCGTCGCCTGGCGGAGCTGCGGGACGAAGATACCGGTCCCCGGTGATTCCGGTCTCGCGCTCTCCGGCGATTGTGATCGCGGCGGGCCTCTACGCTCTGGGGACCGCGGCGATCGCCGTTTGGGCCTCCCGCCGGATTCGGAGCGCCGGCGATTTCTTCGTCGCGGGCCGGAGGATCGGACCGGTAACCCTGGGGCTCGGCTCGATGGCCGTGGCGCTCTCCGGATTCACATTCATCGGGGGGCCGGGTCTCTTCTACGACCGCGGGTTCGGGGCCCTGTTCATCTTCCTGCCGGTTTCCATTACCGCATCGCTGTCGGCTTGTCTGCTTGGCAAGCGGCTCAGCCTGCTCGGCGAGGCCCGGGGCCTGGTCACCATCCCCGAGGCCATCGGGGCCCGATATGGCTGCCGGACCGCTCAGGGACTCGCGGGCGTAGCGATCCTGGTCGCGATCGTCGGGTACCTCGCCACCAACCTGCTGGCGCTCGGGCTGGTGATCGATTCGCTCTTCGACACCGGGGTCGGGCCCGGCATCTGGATCGGCGCGGCGGCGGTCATCGCCTACTCGATCTCCGGCGGGATCCTGGCGGGGATTTACACCGACGTGTTCCAGGGCCTCGTGATGGCGCTGGCCTCGTTCCTGGTCTTTCTGGTGACGCTGGAGGTCGGTGATGGACTGGCGGGTATGACTCGGACCATCCTCGAGCGGGAACCTGGCTGGCTCAGCCCCTGGGGTGAGTTCAGCCCGCTCGCCGCGGTGTCGCTTTTCTTCGTGTTCAGCGTCGGGAGCCTGGGCCAGCCCCACGTGATCCACAAGTTCTACCTGCTTCGGGACCCCCTCAAGCTCCGGTGGTATCCCCTGGCCATGACGCTCGCGATGATCGTCGTCCTCCTGGTCATTCTGGGAGTCGGTTTCGCGACCAAGGTCCTGGTCCTTCGCGGCGCGATCCCGCCGCTATCCCACCCGGACGAGGCCACGCCGGCCTTCCTGCTTCGCTACGCTTCGCCGGCCCTGGCCGGGGTTCTGTTCGCAGGGGTTGTGGCCGCCATCATGAGCACGGTGAATTCGTTCCTCAACATCGGCGCGGCCGCCCTGGTTCGCGACCTTCCCGGAGCGCTGGGTCGCCGGCCGCACTCCGAGCTTCGCGCTGCCCGTCTCGCCACCCTGGCCCTCGGGACCGTCGCCGCGATCGCCGCGCAGGCCTCGGGCACCCTGGTTGTCCTGCTGGGAGTGTTTGGATGGGGGCTCTTTGCCGCGACCCTGGTTCCGGCCCTGGCGCTGGGGCTCAACTGGGCCGGTGGCACCCGCCTCGGCGCGCTGGCCTCGATGGGCACCGGACTCGGCCTGACCCTGGTTGGGGAGCTGCTGGGGTTTCTCAGGGTCTATTCGCTCCCGGACGGGGTGACCGTGTCGGGAGCGGCGCTGGTGCTGTCTCTGCTCGTCTACCTGGTCGTTTCGGTCCTCAGCCGGCGGGGGTCGGCCCCGCCGGCACCTGACGTGCGGCTGATCATGGAATCGTAGCCACGACCTCCGCCGGCTCGGGACGGGCCCGGAACTCGAAGTGGGAAGCCTGGACTGTCTCGTAGTCCCGCGAGGTCTTGAGGCGGGTGATCCGGCGTCCAAACATGTCAATCCGCCGGACCGTGACTCCGGGGAAGATCGGGGCGACTTCGTACCAGACACCGTGCTCGAGCCGGGGGTAGCGCAGGGTGAACTCGGCCTTGAGGCGGGCTTCCATCTTTGGCATGACGCTCCTCAGGGTGGAAGGCAATGGGCACCCAGTATCGGATCTGGCTGCACCACTCGCAAGATTCCAAAACCCGACACCGTTCGTTTCCTGGCCAGAGATCCGGCGGACCCGGCGCCCCGTTGCACCATTGTCGCTTGGGGGCGTCGGTCCGGTGCGGGATTTGTCGCGGCGGTGCAACTCCAGGCGGGTTGCTTGCGGCGGGTAAGCGGGTCCGCTACACTCGTCGGCGATGGCAGAGGGGCAGAGGGGCAGAGGGGAAGAGGGGAAGACCCGCGGGCGGGCCAATCACCAATGACAGCCGCATACATCAACGAGCTCGGACAAAACGTCGGCGGGCGGGTCACTGTTCGGGGCTGGGTAGTCACCACCCGGTCGAGCGGGAAGATCGCGTTTCTGGTGGTTCGCGACGGGACCGGGTACCTCCAGGCGGTCTTCGCGCGTTCGGAAGTCTCCGATCAGGTCTGGTCGGCATTCGCGGGGCTCGCCCACGAGACCTCGGTGGCGGTCAGCGGAGTAGTCCGGGCCGATGCTCGCTCGCCTGGCGGCTACGAGCTCACGGCCAGCGACCTCGAGATCCTGGGAGCGTCGGTGGATTTTCCGATCACTCCCAAGGAGCACGGGACCCAGTTCCTCTTCGAGCACCGCCACCTCTGGCTCCGCAGCCGCCGCCAAGTAGCGATCGCGAAAGTGCGTCACGCGGTCATCCAGGCGATCCACGACTTTTTCGACCAGCGGGGGTTCACCCACGTGGATACCCCGATCCTGACCGGCTCGATCGGCGAAGAAGCGGGGGCCCTGTTTGCGACCGACTACTTCGAGCTGGGCAAGGCCTACCTGGCCCAAACCGGCCAACTCTACGTGGAGGCGGCGGCCGCGGCCCTGGGAAAGGTCTATTGCTTCGGGCCCACCTTCCGGGCCGAGAAATCAAAGACCCGCCGGCACCTCACCGAGTTCTGGATGGTCGAGCCCGAGGTGGCCTTCTGCGACTCGGAGGCCAACATGCAGCTCCAGGAGGAGTTCGTGAGCTTCCTGGTGGTCCGCGCCCTGGAACGGTGCGGCGAGCAGCTCAAGGAGCTGGAGCGCGATCCGAGTCGACTGGAAAAGGTGGTGCCTCCGTTCGAGCGGATCAGCTATTCCGACGCGATCCCGATACTCAACGCTCTCGGCTCGGAAATCCGGTGGGGGATGGACCTCGGGGGTGAGGACGAGACGCTGCTGTCGAAGGACGCCGACAAGCCGGTCTTCGTGTACAACTATCCCCGGGAGGTGAAAGCGTTCTACATGAAGGAAAACCCCGCTGACCCCCGCACGGTCCTCAACAATGACTGCCTCGCTCCCGAGGGGTACGGCGAGATCATCGGAGGGTCCCAGCGGGAGGACGACCACGACCGGCTCCTCCAGCGGATCCGGGAGCAGGGGCTCGATCCCGAGGCGTACCGGTGGTACCTCGATCTCCGAAGATACGGGACCTTCGTGCACTCGGGGTTTGGCCTTGGCCTGGAGCGAACCGTCGCCTGGATCTCGGGAATCCCCCACATTCGGGAAGCGATCGCATTCCCCAGGCAGATCCACCGGCTGTACCCATGACAGGGGTCAGGGGTCAGGGGTCAGGGGTCAGCGATCATGCGTAGGGTGGTGGGGATCGGGTCGGGCCTCCTGGCGGGGGCCGCTTCACTCGCGGCTCAGGGGGCGGGGCCGGCGAGGGTCCCCCGGATCGAGCTCGGGCCGGGTCTCGTCATCACGCAGTCGGCCCGGGTGATTCCGAAGCGCTACCGGCTGTCGGCGCCGGCCTCCCTGGACTCCGCCGCCATTACCATCCGGGGAAACGACCTCACGGTTGACCTGACCGGGGCGATTCTCGAGGGAGCCGATCCTTCGGTCGGCCCGGATCGCGGGGCCGGGGTGGCGATCCGGGTCGAAGGCGGGGCCAACGTGACGATCGTGGGGGCCCGGATCCGCGGTTACCGGATCGGGATCCTCGCCACCGGCACCCGGCGCCTCGTGCTCAGGGACAACGATGCGAGCCACAACTGGAAGCCCCGGCTCTATAGCCTGGTCGAGCACGAGAGCCTGGCCGACTGGCTCTCCTTTCACCAGAACGAAAAGCGGGAGTGGCTCCGGTACGGGGCGGCGTTCTACCTGGAGGACGTTGCCGGCGGCGAGATCCGCGGAAACCGGGTGACCCAGGGAATGAACGGGCTTCTCATGGTGCGGAGCGACTCGCTGCGGATCGAAGCCAACGACTTTTCCTTCAATTCCGGGCTGGGCATCGGGCTCTACCGGTCCAGCGACAACACGATCGTGCGGAACCGCCTCGACTACAACGTGCGGGGCTACAGTCACGGGTTCTACCACCGGGGCCAGGACTCGGCCGGCCTGCTCCTCTACGAGCAGAGCAATCGGAATCTGGTGGCCTGGAATTCGGCTACGCACGGAGGTGACGGCCTGTTTCTGTGGGCCGGGCAGAGCACCATGGACACCGGGGCCGGGGGCGCCAACGACAACCTGTTCTACGGGAACGATTTCAGCTTCGCGCCCGCCAACGCGATGGAAGCCACCTTCAGCCGGAACAGCTTCATCGCCAACCGGGCCGAGGGGAGCGACTATGGCCTGTGGGGCGGGTACAGTTGGGGCTCCACGATAGCAGGGAACTGTTTCCTCGGGAATCGGGTCGGCGTCGCGATTGAGCACGGCCAGGACAACCGGATCCTGCTCAACGCCTTCGTCAGCGACACCACCGCCATTTCGCTTTGGGCGAACCCGATCGAGCCCTCGGACTGGGGATATCCGAAGCACCGGGATACCCGGAGCCGCGGCTACCGGATCGATGGGAATGATTTCCGCGGGAACCGAGTCGCAATCCGGGCCGTCAACACCGCAGGCCTGTCGGTTCGGGACAATCGGTTCGAGGGGGTGGATTCGATTGCTGTCCTGCGCGATACGTCGGCCTACGAGTACGGTCCCAACAGTGTGGGGGCGACGACCGGCCAGAAGGCGGGGCCCGGAGCGCCCTGCGCGATGCCCGCGATGGCTCTTCCCGACTCGCTCCGCCGGCTGCTCGATCAGCTCGGCATGCCGGCCGAACCGCCCACCTCCCCCGTCGCGCGACTCGACCGCTCGGCCATGATCGTGGACGAGTGGGGACCGTTCGACTGGCGATCACCCCGGCTCTGGCCGGTTGACAGCACGCGGACGGTCCCACTCCGACTCCGGACGGTGGGACCCGAGGGCCGGTGGCGGGTGGTGGGCCGGCGGGGGCTCGCGGCGGTTTCCCGGCTGGCTGGCCGGATCGGGGACACCCTCGCCGTGGTACCGGCCGGGGCCGGTGGCGACTGGCAACTCGAGCTGCTTTACCTGGGGAGAGCCACGGTCTCGCCTCGCGGAGAGCGCCGAGCCGCCGGATCGCCCTACCGTTTCGGCTACGAGCGGTTCGAGCCGGCCCTGGTGTGGGAGGCGAAATTCTACCGGTGGAGCGACAGCGCTGACGTGCGCACCGACGCTGGCGCATTCGAGCGGGTGGCGGCAGCGAGCCCGATTCTGATCCGGCGACTCTCCCGGCTGGACTTCCAGTGGTACCGGCCGCAGATGCCGGAGCTTCCGCTCGAGCGATGGGCCCTGGAAGCTGCTGCGGAGGTCGAATTGCCGCCAGGGTCGTTTCGGATCCGGACCATCAGCGACGACGGGATCAGGGTTTGGCTGGGCGGCGAGCTCGTAATCGACCGTTGGAGCGTCCACGAATCGGCCGTTGACGAAGTCCGGCTTGCCGGTGGCCGCCACCAGCTCCGGGTCCGTTACTTCCAGGACGGCGGATGGGCCGAGCTGCGGGTGGAGATCCTGCGAAACTAGCCCTCACCCGGACTTGCCGAGGGGCGAGTCGGCCATGGCCTTCGCTTCATCCCAGAGCCGGTCCAGCACCTCGAGCCCGGCCGAGTCCACCTCGATGCCCCGCTCGGCCGCGAGCCGCTCCACCGCGGCGAAGCGGGTCCGGAAGCGCTCGTTGGCCCTGCCCAGTGCCGGACCGGGGTGAACTCCGAGCTTGCGCGCCAGGTTGACGACCGCGAAGAGCAGGTCCCCGACCTCATGGTCCAGGCGGCCCGGGTCGGACTCGGCCTCCACCTCGGCGAGCTCTTCCCGGACCTTGGCGGACGGTCCCTGCGGGTCCGGCCAATCGAAGCCCACCGACGCGGCCCGCTCCTGAAGCCGGTACGCCATCAGGAGGTCCGGGAGGGTAGGCGGCAGGCCCTCCAGGACGTGGCTGCCGGCTTCCCTCCGCTTGAGCACCTCCCATTTCTCCGGCTCGCCGAGGTCGAACAGATGGGGATGCCTGCGTTTCATCTTGGCTTCGAGCAAGTCGGCGGCCGCATCGGGCCCGAACTCGTCCCGCTCTTCCGCCAGGACGAGCTGCCAGGCCAGGTGCAGCAGGAGATCGGCGACCTCGGCGCGAATCGCGATCGGGTCTCCCCCGGCAAGCGCGTGGTCGAGCTCGTGGACCTCCTCGATGAGGTAAGGCCGCAGAGTATCGCGAGTCTGGACCCGGTCCCAGGCGCAGCGCTGCCTGAGATCCCGGACCATCGCCATCGCGCGGTCGAGCGCGTCATTCTCTTGCATGCAGCCTCCCGGCCCGGTAAGCTAGACGCTCCTGTGACCAAGTTAATCCCCGGAATCCCGGCGCGGGCCTGGCTCGAGGTTGATCTGGCCGCGCTGGTTCGCAACGCCCGCCGGTTCCGGGAGCTGATCGGCGCCCCTCTGCTCCCGATGGTGAAGGCCAACGGATACGGGCTCGGCGCGGTGGCCGTGGCTCGGGCGCTCGAATCCGCGGATCCGTGGGGCTACGGTGTCGCGACCGTCGAGGAAGCCGCCGAGCTGCGCTCCGCCGGCATCGCGCGGCCGCTCCTCGTGTTCACCCCGCTGACCGCGGAGCCGGCCGTCGTCCCGGCCTTTCGGGAGCTGGGGCTCCGGCCCGTGATCGCAGACCTCGCCGCGCTCGAGAGCTGGATCGCCGGCGCCGGCGGCCCGTTCCACGTCGAGATTGACACCGGGATGAGCCGGTCCGGTTTTCCATGGCGGGACCGGGAAGCCCTCGGGGCGCTCGGGGCCCGCCTTGCCGGCGCGGCCGGATGGGAGGGCGTCTTTACCCATTTCCATTCGGCCGAGACCGATCCCGCGAGCTCGGTCGCGCAGATGGAACGATTCCGCGAGGTACTGACCGCGCTGCCGCGCCGCCCGTCGGTGGTTCATTTCGCCAACAGCGCCGCCGCCGGGCTCGGACCCGGGTCCGGCGGCGATCTCGCCCGACCGGGCATCTTCCTCTACGGCGGCGGCACCGATCCCCGGCGCCCCGGACCCGAACCGGTCGCCAGGCTCCGGGCCCGGGTCGTCGCGGTCCGGAAACTCCAGCCCGGCGATTCGGTGAGTTACGGCGCCGAGTGGACGGCCCGGATCCCTACGACTGTCGCGACCCTCTCGATCGGCTATGCCGACGGGGTTTTGCGGTCGCTCTCGAACCGGGGACTCGTGGAGCTCAACGGGGTCCTCGTCTCCATTGCCGGACGGGTCACCATGGACATGCTGATGGTTGATGCGGGAAACACGCCGGTCGCGATCGGTGACGTCGCGAGTCTCTTCGGCGGGTCACTGTCGCTCGACGAACAGGCCGTCCGGGCCGGCACCAATTCCTATGAGCTGCTCACCGCGGTTTCGGCCCGGGTGTCCCGGGTATACCTCCCGGAAAGCCGGGATCAGGCCGGGAGCCCCTGAGTGTCCCGCCGGGCCGCGATCATCGTGCTTGACGGGTTAGGCATCGGGCCGGCTCACGATACCGCGGCCTACGGCGATGAGGGGAGCGACACCCTCGGCAACGTCCTGCGCGCCGCGGGCCCGGTGTCGCTCCCCACCCTCGCCCGGCTCGGACTGGGTGGATGCGCCGCGCTGCCGGGGGTTCCCCCCGTCGCCGATCCGCTCGCGGCCTGGGGCACGGCCCAGCCGCGGAGCCCGGGGAAGGACAGCACCACCGGCCACTGGGAGATCTGCGGGCTCATTCTCGAGCGGCCCTTTCCGACCTATCCCGGCGGCTTCCCCGCCGAGGTGATCCGGGAATTCTCGCGCCGCACCGGGCGAGGCGTGCTCGCCAATCGGCCGGCTTCCGGGACCGAGGTCATTGCTGAATTCGGGGCCGAGCACCAGGCCAGCGGCAAGTGGATCGTCTATACCTCGGCCGACAGTGTTTTTCAGGTCGCGGCCCACGAGGACACCGTTTCGCTCACGGAGCTTTACGCCGCGTGCGCGGCGGCGCGCGAGCTGCTCCATGGGGAACACGCGGTATCCCGGGTCATCGCCCGCCCTTTCGACGGGCCGCCCGGGGCCTATCGCCGGACGCCACGCCGGCGGGATTTCAGCGTCGAGCCGGTGGGCCCGACCCTGCTCGACGAATGTGCCGCCGCGAAGGTGCCGCGAATCGGGGTCGGGAAAGTGGACGACCTCTTCGCGGCCCGGGGGATTTCCAGCACCCATACCGCCACCAATGCGGAAGGCTATCGCCTGATCCGGGACGCCCTCGAGAGCATGGAGCGGGGGCTTCTGCTCGCGAACGTGATCGAGTTCGACCAGACCTGGGGACATCGCAACGACATTCCCGGCTTCGTCTCGGGACTGAGGGAGCTGGATCGCGCCCTTCCGGACCTCCTGGCGCCGGTTCGGGAGGATGATCTCGTTATCTTTACCGCGGACCACGGGAACGACCCGACGACCCCCTCGACCGATCATTCGCGGGAACGGGTGCCGGTCCTGGCTTATGGTCCGCGGGTCGGGGCCGCCCCGCTGGGAGAGCGGCGCACCTTTGCCGACGTCGGGCAAACGGTGGCCGAATTCCTCGGGACGGCCCCGCTTGCGGCCGGCGCTTCATTTCTGCACGAGGTCTGGCGTGGCTGATCAACTGATCGAGGCGGCGCGGGCGGCCCAGCAGCGGGCCTATGCCCCGTACTCGCGCTTCCGAGTCGGCGCCGCGCTGGAAGCGGCCGATGGCTCCGTCCACACCGGCTGCAACGTCGAGAACGCCTCCTATGGCCTGACGGTGTGCGCCGAGCGCTCGGCGGTGTTCGCCGCGGTGCAATCCGGGGTCCGGCGGTTTCGTCGGGTCGTCGTCGCGACCGACACCGATCCGCCGGCGCCGCCCTGCGGCGCCTGCCGCCAGGTGCTCGCCGAGTTCGGCCTCGATATCGAGGTTCTGGCGGTCGGCCCCACCGGTTCCCGAAGTTGGCGCCTCGACCAACTCCTCCCCGACGCCTTCACAAAGGAGATGCTGTGAAAGGGGGGGCGTGGCTCGGGGCCTTGGTCCTGGCTGCGGCAGCCTGCCAGGAACAACTCGCGATGCCATCGAGGTGCCCCGACCTATGCCCGGGCGAGGGCCTGCTGATCCGCGATACCGTGCTCCTGCCGGTGGCGGGAGCCGATAGTACGTTCACCGGCTACATCGCGGCGGACGAGGTTACGGCCCTCCTGGTATCCAACGGCCTGCCCGCCGGCGACGCTCGAGCCTGGGCGATCCTCCCCGACCGTCCCGACAGCATCTTCGTGGTCGGAGTGCGCTACGCCTATACCGTTGACTCCGCGGCGATGGTGATCCAGCTCGAGGCCCGCGACACCGCGGTCAAGGGGATCTATCTGGTGATGCACCGGATCCCCCTGGAACTGGACACTACCACTACCCTGGAGGCGCTCGACGCCCTGCTCACGCCAGAAAGCGTAGTGGATTCGGTTCAGATTCCCGATTCCCTGCGCAGCGGCGACTTCCGGTTGCGGCTTTCGCCTGAGGCGCTGAGCCGGCTCGAGCCCGACGAAACCGACTCGACCCGCTTCGCGGTCGGATTCCGGATCTCGGCGCCGGTCCCGACCGGGGTCCGGCTGGGCTCCAACCTCACCGGGGCCTCGCTTTACTCCACATTCGTTCGAGTGCCCGCGACCGATACCACCCTGATCCATCAGACCATCACCATCACCGCCGAGGCCTCCAACTTCGCCATTGCCGCTGCTCCGCTGACCGATCCCGATCGGCTCTTTCTCGGGGGGAGGTCCGGGAGCCGCACCCTGCTCCGGTTCAACCTCCCGAAGATCATCAAGGACTCGGCGACGATCATCCGGGCCACCCTGGAGCTGGTCCCGTCGGGGCCGCTGATCGGCCTGCTGAACGATCCGAGCGAGCTCCAGGTCCGAGCGGTCCTGGTGGATTTTGGCG
>Ga0209640_10005149_pt1 | contig 11437 bp, 9 predicted proteins | sample RifCSP10_1_FD_184018 | JGI IMG/M metagenome (GOLD analysis project Ga0209640, IMG submission 184018) | Soil microbial communities from Rifle, Colorado - Rifle CSP2_sed 10_1 (SPAdes) (version 2) | ecosystem: Environmental > Terrestrial > Deep subsurface > Rock core/Sediment | place: Rifle...
GAGGTCGTGCTCGCGCACGTGTTCGTAGTAGTCGCGGATGTGCTGCGGGAAGCGGGGATCGTTTACCCCGCAGTAGTCGGCCGCCGCCGCAAACGCCGTCACGGCGCGGTTGAGGTAATCCGGCGACCGGCCCATCATGCCGCCGGAGTAGTCGGCCCAGACTTTCATCATCCGGCGGATCCGCGCGAGGTCGCCGACGGATTGCGGAACCAGGAACGACATCCCTACCCGGGCCCCGCTGGCCGGGGAGATGTACGTCATCTCGTCGAGGCGGCCCGGCTCATGCTGCAGGTCGTACAGCGCAGCGACACTGCGCGTGATGTTGCGGAACGCGGGATGCGTGGTGATGTCGCTGACCCGCTCGCCGCCGATCCACACCTCGCGCGGCTGGGCGCGCAGCCCGTCGATGAATTGCTGGCCCGTCCGTGCCGGCATGGTCGTCGATTCTCCCCGTGGGTTGCGGCCTACTGCGTCCTGCCTACAGCTTCGAGCAAGCCGTACTGCCGCATCACCTCCCGAAGGCGGGCGGCGTGCGCATCGGACAGGGGCGCCAGCGGCAGCCGCACCTCCGGGATAATCCTGCCCATCAGGCCCAGCGCGGTCTTCACCGGCACCGGGTTGGTCTCGATGAACAGCACGTCGTTCATCGGCAGCAGGGCATAGTGGAGGTCCCGTGCCGCATCCCATTTCCCGCCGGCACAGAGGTCATAGAGGCGCGCGACCTCGCGCGGCAGCACGTTGCCGGTGGCGCTGACGTGGCCGGCGCCGCCGATGGCCAGCATCGGGAAGCAGAGTATCTCAATCCCGGAGTAGACGAGAAAGGACCGCCCGCAGAGGTGCAGGACGCGGTTGACGTGCTCGAAGTCCTTGTTGGCCTCCTTCACCCCGATGATGTTCCGGCAGTCGGAGGCCAGCCGCGCAATGGTTTCCGGCTCCAGGTTCACAGCGGCGCGGCCGGGGATGTTGTACAGAATGATCGGGATGTCCACCGCCTCGGCAATGGACCGGAAATACCGGTACAGCCCCTCCTGGGTGGGCCGGGTATAGTACGGGGCCACCACCAGCGCCGCGTCCGCCCCAAGTTGGCGGGCGGCATGCGTCAGCCGCAGGGTCTCGGCGTGATTCGCGCTGCCGGTCCCCGCGACCACGCGCACCCGCCCGCGCGCGGTCTTCACGGCGAGATCGATGAGGTGTGCGCGCTCGTCTTCCGAGAGCGCCCCCGGCTCGCCGGTCGTGCCGCCGACAACGATCCCGTGGCTGCCGCTGTCGATCTGCCACTCAATGAGACCGCTGAACCGGCGGTCGTCGAGGCGTCCGCGGTCAAACGGGGTGACCAGAGGGACCAGCGATCCCCTCATCGCATCCGGGCCTGCACGTCGAGAATCCGCTGCGCCAGCCGCTCCCGCTTGACGACGAGCTGCACCTGGGTGCCTTCCCCGATCTTCTCGTGCTCGTTGTACGCGTCGACCGCGCACACGATCCGGCGGCCCTCGATCTGCAGCAGCCGCGCCGTCGCCGTCACGCGTTCACCGGCCGCCGTCGGGGCGAGGTGGGTCACACTGACGCTGTGCCCGACCGCGTCCTCGTCGGGGAGGAGGTACGGCAGGATGATCTTCCGGCAGGCCAGTTCCATATGGCGGACCATCGACCACGTCGCGTACAGGGGATGCACCGGTCCGAGTTCTTCGAACGTCGCCAGCATGTCGGGACTCACGGTGATCGTCACCGAGGCGTGCGCGCCCGGGGCCAGGCCGTCTTTCATATCGTACTGCGTTCGCTGCCACACGGAGCCACCCTCTGTGCGAGCGGCGCCGAAGGCCTTGAGCACGCGCAGCGAGAATGACTCCTCTTCAAGGGACGGACCATGAGCACCGTGACCTTCCTGTTCACGGACCTGGAGGGGTCTACCGACCTGGTCCGGCGGCTCGGCGACCAGGCCTACTCCGCCCTCCTGGCGGACCATCACCGGCTGCTGCGCGACAGCGTGCGGGCCCACCAGGGCCAGGAAGTGGACACGCAGGGGGACGCGTTTTTCATCGCGTTCGCCGAGGCCATCGATGCCACGGCGGCGGCCCTCGCGATCCAGCGCGCCGTCGGCACACATCCGTGGCCGGCCACCACTCCGCTGCGCGTCCGGATCGGCCTGCACACCGGCGGCGCGCTCCGCACGGGAACGGGCTACGTCGGGATGGACGTGCACCGAGCGGCCCGCATCTGTGCGGCGGGTTATGGCGGACAGATCCTCGTCTCGCAGACCACCAGAGACGCGGTCCTGGATCGCCTCCCCGACCAGGCCACCCTGCGGCTGCTGGGGCGGTACCGGCTGAAAGACCTCCAGGAACCGGAAGCGCTCTATCAACTCGTCCACCCCGAGCTGGCCGTCGCCTTCCCCCCACCCCGGTCGCTCGACTCGATTCCGAATAACCTGCCCCTCCAGCTGACAAGCTTCATCGGACGCGAGCGAGAACTCGCCGACGTCCGGCGGCTGTTCTCGACGACCCGCCTGCTGACGCTGACCGGACCGGGCGGGTGCGGGAAGACGCGGCTGGCCTTGCAGGCCGCCGCCGAACTTGTCGACGAGTTCCCAGACGGCGTGTGGTTGGTGGAGCTGGCCGCGCTCACCGACCCCGCACTGGTCACCCAGGCGGTCGCGGGAACGCTCGGAGTGGGCGAAGAATCCGGGCGGCCGCTCGGACCGACCTTGGCCGACGCGACCCGGTCGAAGCGCCTCCTGCTGATCCTGGACAACTGCGAGCATCTCATCGACGCCTCGGCGCGCCTGACCGAATCCCTGCTGCTCGCCGGCGGGGGCCTGAGGGTCCTGGCCACGAGCCGGGAACCGCTGGGGATCGCGGGGGAGATGGTCTATCGCGTACCCTCGCTCTTGGTGCCGGACGTACGGGTCTCGCTCACGATCCGGGACCTCTCGCAGGCGGAAGCGACCCGCCTGTTCATCGAACGGGCGGTGTTCGCCCGACCCGATGTCCCCCTGACCGACGCTGACGCACCGGCCATCGCGCAGATCAGCACGGCCCTCGACGGCATCCCGCTGGCGATCGAAATGGCCGCCGCAAGACTGCGGACGCTGACCGTCATCCAGATCGCGCAGCGGATCAACGACCGGTTCGGGTTGTTGACCGGCGGGAGCCGGACGGCCCTGCCGCGCCACCAGACGCTCCAGGCGGTGCTCGACTGGAGCTACGACCTGTTGTCCGATGGTGAACGCGAGGCGCTGCAGTGCGTGAGCGTCTTTCCCGCGGGATTCACGCTCGACGCCGCTGAGCATGTATGCGCCGGCGCAGGACTGCGACCGAGAGACGTGCTTCACCTGATCTCGCAGTTGACCGACAAGTCGATGCTGTTCGCCAACGGGCATGGTGGAGAAGTTCGCTACCGGCTGCTGGATACGATCCGCCAGTATGCCGCGGAGCGCCTCGTCCGGTCCGGGCGGGCGCCCGCGGTGCGCACCAGCCAGCTGGCATGGTGCGTGCAGTTCGTCGCCGGTCTGGAACGTCACGAGAGCCCCGAACACGAGAAGATGGACCGGATTGCCGGTGAGCACGACACCTTGCGCGCCGGATTGGCCTGGGCGCTGGAGAGCGGGGACATCTCGACCGCCGCGCGGCTGGCGTCGTCGCTGGCCCTGTTTTGGCTCGTACGGGGATTCTGGACGGAGGGACGGCGGTGGCTTGAAACCACTCTCACCGCGGGCGTGAACGTGGATCCCGAGATCCAGGCCCGCGGGCTCCTGGGCCTGGCGCGGATTGCCGAATATCAAGGCGATTATGAGGACGCCAAAACCTTCAGCGAAGCGGGCCTGGCTCTGCAGCAACACCTCGGCGATGCGCGAGAGGTAGCCGGAGCGCTCCGCACGCTCGGCAACATCGCCTACGGACGCAGCGACTATGCCGCGGCGCAGCAGCTCTATGAACAGAGCCTGTCGTACGGGCGAGCCGCCAGCGACCGCCGGATGATCGCGGGAACGCTCATCAATCTCGCCATCGTCGCCGACCATCAGGGAGATTATGCGCGCGCGGCCGCCTTCGGCCGGGAGAGCCTAGCGCTGTTCAGATCACTCGATGATCGCCGCGGGACGGCATTCGCACTGCAGATGCTTGGCCTCCTCGAACTCGACCAAGGGAATCTTGAACGGGCAGCCCCCTTGTTCGATGAAAGCCTGGGACTGCGGCGCAACCTTAACGACCGGCGGGGCATCAGCGGATCCTTGCACAGCCTGGGGCTGATTGCACGCGCACGCGGCGATCTGGCCCGTGCACAGACGCTCCATGAAGAGAGCCTGCGGGTGCGCCGCGAACTGGGCGACAAGCAGGGCGTGGGGACCTCGCTCAGCAGCCTGGCCGCCGTCGTCTGGGACCGTGGCGACCCGGATTCGGCCCGGCGACTGTGGCAAGAGAGCCTTGCACTTCGTCAGTCGATCGGCGATCAAGCCGGCATTGCGGAGTGTCTGGAGCACCTCGCCATGGTCAGTCCTGGGCCGGCCGACGCCGTCAGAATATTTGGGGCGACAGGAGCGCTCCGGGAGAGCATCCGGGCACCGGGCTCGTTACTCGACCAGGAGATGGTCAGGCAAGCACTCCAGCGACTACGCCAGCAGCTTGGCGATATCCGCTTCGAAATCGCGTGGCAGGAAGGACGGCGCATGCCGTTGCCGCAGGCCATTGCCCTCGGCGGACCGCACGATGGGCGCTAGAATTCGTACGCTTCGATGTGTGAGAAATTGGCCTCGATATATCTGAGCGTGTCGAGGAGTGCCTCCCGATCCTGTGCGTGGATCTCGGCGAATGCGTTGACGTCATGAGTCCGCTGTCGCGCCTTGAAGGACCGCCAGACCTTGTCGACGCGCGTCACCCCGCTCACTCGCCCGAGCCGCGCCAGTGTCTTCGACGTAGGGTCCTTTAGCGCGATCAAAGCCCAGGCTCGTGCGGATCCGGTCTTCGCTGCCCGCGCTTTCTTGGCCATTGTCCTCGCCTCCCTCATCCCTCGCGCGCAAGAGACTTCCGTGGAATCAGTGGCCTTCCTGCCGCGGCCCGGCTATCCTGACTCCGTGGACCGGCAACGATTCGATCTCTGTCTGCGCGGCGGGACCCTCGTCGATGTCCGACGCGGGGTGCTCACCGGCGCCGCTGTCGCCGTCACCGGCGGGCAGATCACCGCGGTCGGTGACGAAAACGAACTCGCCGCGACCGCAGTGCGGGTCATCGACATCCACGGTGGGGTGGTCGTGCCGGGATATATCGAACCACACACCCACTCCATTCTTGCCAACCCCGCTGAAATGGCGTACGCGATCGGCGCGCACGGCACCACGACGGCCGTCGTCGACGGCCTGCCGCTCATGATGACCGTTCCACCCGACCAGCTGCCCGGGGTGCTGGAACTGCTCAGCAGCCTGCCGGTGACGCTGCGTTGGCTTATTCGGTTGCATCCACAGACGTTCGCCGATGAGCACGTGTTCTCGCTGCCGGCGCTCCGGGCGCTGTGGCGCCGGCCGTTTGCCGCAGCGGTCGGGGAGGTGACACGGTGGCCCGATGTCCTGGCCGGCGACGGGGACCTGCTGGCCAAGATTGCTGCCGCGCGCGAAGACCAAGTCCGTGTGGAAGGCCATGCGCCCGGCGCGTCGCTGGAGCGCCTCCGCGGCCTTGCCGCAGCCGGGTTCACGTCCTGCCATGAGGCGATCAGCGCCGCCGAGGTGGCCAACCGCCTGGAGGCGGGCCTGTACGCGATGCTGCGCGACAGCTCCATCCGGCCCGACCTGCCCGATCTGCTGAAGGGAATCCCTGACGGGGCGATTGCCGCGGGGCGCGTCATGCTGACGGTGGACGGCCCCTCGCCCATCTTTCTGGACGACTTCGGTTACCAGGACCGTCTGCTCGCCGTCGCGATCAACGCCGGTATTGAGCCCCTGGATGCCCTGCGCATGGTGACGGTCAATCCCGCCGATTACTTCGGGTTCTCCGATCGCGGCGAGATCGCCGTTGGGCGGCGCGCGGACCTCAACGTCCTGCAGAGCCTCGACGACCCGCATCCCACACTGGTCATCGCCGGCGGCGAGATCATCGCCGAAGCCGGCCGGACCACGGCGCCCCCACCGCTGCCGCTGGCGTCCCTCATCCCACCACCACGCCTGCCAGACCTCGCCGCCGACTTCTTCACCCGGAGTGATGGCGCCCTCCCGACTCTCCGCTTCGTCAACGACGTGATCCTCGACCTGGGGCCCGATGCCGAACCGGCGCTGCGTGTGATGTTGGTCGATCGAGCCGGCCGGTGGGTCACCCGCGCCCACGTCGCAGGGTTCGCGGACCGGCTGGGAGGACTCGCCACGACGATCAGCAGCGCGTTCGATCCGCTGATCCTCGGCTCTGACCCCGCGGATATGGCGGCGGCGTACCGGCTACTCGCTCACCAGGGCGGCGGCATCGCGGTCGTGGAGGACGGCGCGACGGTGTTCTCGCTGCCCCTGGAGCTGGGCGGAATCTTTTCGCCCCGCCCGTGGGCCGCGATGGTCACTGCCAACCGGCAGTTCCTGGAGACGCTGCGCGAGCGCGGGTACCCCTTCGCGGATCCGCTGTTCAGCCTGCTGTTCCTCACGTTCGACTCGCTGCCGTACGTCCGTCTGACCAGCCGCGGGATTTGGGACGTCCGCCAGCGAAAAATAATCCATCCCTCTCAGCCTCTCTGAGCGACCATAAGGAGCCGAGACCGATGAGTGAGCAGACGCCGCTCCATGCCGTCGAACGTCTCAGGCAACACCTTCACCCGATCGCCGACCTGGCCGCCGCCGCCGCGCTGCTGGCGTGGGATCAGGAAACCTATATGCCGCCCGACGGCGCCGAAGGCCGCGCGAACCAACTGGCGACGCTGGCACGCCTCATCCACCAGAGGTTCGTATCGGCCGAGACGAAGCAGGTGCTCGAGGCCGCGGAAGGTGCCGCCGGAGCGTTCGATCCGGACTCCGATGAAGCGGGGCTGCTGCGCATCACCCGGCGCGACTTCGACAAGATCACCAAGCTGCCCACGGAGTTCGTCGCCGAACGCGCCCGGGCCCGGGCGATCAGTACGCAGGTCTGGCGCGAAGCGCGTCCCAAGAACGACTTCGTCACGTTCCGCCCGCACCTCGAGGCGATGGTCGATTTCGCCCGCCGGGAGGCCGAGTACCTCGGCTACACCGACCATCCGTACGACGCCCTGCTTGACAACTACGAACCGGGCATGACCGCGAAGGACGTGCGGACGCTGTTTGCCCGCCTGCGCGAGGTGACCGTCCCGTTCGTCCGGGCCATCGCGCAGCGCGGCCCGGTGGTCGATGCGGCATTCCTGTCGCAGGACTACGACGAGGCCGGCCAGGAGCGCTTTGGGCTGGACGTCGCGCAGGCCTTCGGCTACGATCTCCGCCGCGGCCGGCTGGACCGGTCGCCCCATCCCTTCGCCAGCGGCTTCGGCCAGAAAGATGTCCGCATCACGACCCGCTACAACCGGCAGGATCCGATGTCGGCGATCTTCGGGATCTTCCACGAAGCCGGCCACGCGATGTATGAGCAGGGCGTGTCGCCGGCGTTGGAGCGGACGCCGCTGAGCCGGGGGACCAGCCTGGGGGTGCACGAGTCGCAGTCCCGGATGTGGGAGAATCTCGTCGGCCGCAGCCGCAGCTTCTGGAGCCACTACCTGCCGCGCCTGCAGCAGGTCTTTCCGCAGCAACTGCGCGGCATCGATGTCCAGACCTTCTATCGGGCCGTCAACATCGTCCGGCCCGAGCTGATCCGGGTCGAGGCGGACGAAGTGACCTACAACCTGCACATCATGCTGCGGTTCGATCTGGAACTCGCGCTGTTGGAGGGTACGGTGACGGCGGCCGACCTGCCGGCGGCATGGAACGCCAAGATGCAGGAGTACCTCGGGATCGTCCCGCCGGACGACCGCGACGGCGTCATGCAGGACATCCACTGGTCGGGAGGCTCGATCGGGTATTTCCCGACTTACACGCTCGGCAATGTCATCTCGGTTCAGTTGTTCGATGCCGCGGTACGGGCGAATCCCAGCATTCCCGGCGAGATTGGCGGGGGGGAGTTTGGAACACTGCTCGGCTGGCTGCGGGAACACGTCCACCGGCATGGCCGGAAGTTCTTCGCGAAGGACCTGATCACGCGGGCGACGGGCGCGGAGTTATCGCCGGAGTCGTACCTCGCATACCTGCAGCAGAAGTTCGGAGAGATCTATGGCCTCGGTGTTCCCGCCGCAGCGGGGACACGATAGTCTGGTGATACGGGGGATGCTCAGGGGATCGAGGCCATCGCCCGCGCGCACGACGGCTGGATCGTGAGCCATCGCACGGCCGCCTCGATGACGGCATCATCCACGCCGGGCCGGGGTTCGTCGGGTCGCCGGGTGGGTCGCCGTGTGGTATCCACTTGACTCGCTGATCTTCCAGGTCTGGCTGCAGCGGCAGGAGAGCCAGGCCTTTCGGGTCTTACGCGACGCGCAGGTCTCAGTCCGGGCGGAGTGACCTCCCGCTCCGCGGTCAACGCCTGCGCACGCCGACCTCCACGAAGATCCCGCCTCCCAGCGCCCGCTCGTCGAAGATCTTGGCCCTCTACCGCCTGGGTCGACGACGCGTTCGACGCGCAGGGACACCACGAGCCTTTCCTCTCGGGGCCGCCGCGTGACCGGCCCCACCCTTGTAGGTGATCACCCGCCCCCACAAACTCTTCGTCCCCCAAATCCCTGCGCGCAGGCACTCCAGTTGCACGATCTGGCTGTGGTCGACAAACAGGTTCACTTCGGGGCCGTAGTTCTTGATGTACCAGGCGAACACGTCGGGATCGGCGGCCTCGAACATCACCCGGTCGAGCCCCAGCGTCTGGATGATCTTTGCGGGCACGTCGGTGCGCCAGGGCTCGACGTTCTCCGTAATCCCTTCCGACTCGATCATGATCATGGACGCCCCCGCGTCGAGGAACTGCCGGGCCTGGGCGATCGCCCACGCCGGATCGCGCGTCCCTTCGGCGGCCAGTTCGGCGGCCGCGGTTGCCCCGCCGGCGCCGAATTGAATCCCCACTTCCGGCTTCGCCTTCAGCCCCGCGTCTTTGACCTGTTCCACCAAGGCCAGCCAGTCGTCGGCCGGGATGGTGATAAATCCGCTGCTGAGTTCCACGATGTCGAATCCGATAGCCCTGCACTCGTCGATGTAGCGTCGCACCGCGTCGGCCCCCTGCGTGAGGACGTACTCGACAAACCCACCGGTGGAGACCTGGACGTCGTGCTCGTGGCAGAGATCGATCAGCGCCTTCACCGCGGGGCGCGGCATCAGCGTAAACGAGCCGCCGGCGAACTTGAGGCTGTCGACGTAATTCCCCATGGTCTCGAGCACATCCGCGAGATAGCGCGTCCCCATCGGCGTGTAATATGGCCCGCGAATCTCCGTGATCCCGCGGGTGCGCGGCTTGCGCTGCCGCTCGTTGACTTTCAGGAAGGGAAAGGACCGGTCGGCCATGACATTCCTCCTCACGTGCCCCGCATTACGCGTGTCCCACCCGGGCCAGCAGCCCGACCAGGTCGCCCACGGCAAGATCGTCCAGCCTCCGCACGGCCTCGACAATCTCCCCGCGGAGGGTGTCGCCGGCATGCGGCGCGCTGAGCCGGTCGAACTTCTTGACGACGGCCTCCCAGGGCATCGGCCGCGTATGAAAGCCCTCGTAGTCCGTCTTCTCCACGGCGAGCCGCCGTCCATCCCGCAGCGTGACCTCAATCCGGCATGGCATCTCGGCCGGAAACCGCGCGTTGTACTGTGGATCCTCACGCACCACGACCCGCCGGAGGAGCTGCTGGACATCGTCGCGCCGGATGCGGGCGGGCGCATACTGCGCGGGCAGGACCTGGCCGTCGAGGATGGCGACGGCGACCATATAGGGCAGGCTGTGGTCGGCTTCTTCTTTCGTGCGGATCGTGACCTTCTCGCCTTCCTCGCCGCCGCCGATGATATGGAACGCCACGCCGAATGTCGCGATGTCGATCCGCTCCACGTCCTCGGCGCGAAATTCCGTCTCGGCCCTGAGAGCGAGAATGCCTTCGAGGGTCGCCTGGGAGTGGACTTCGGCGTTGTACTTCTTGAGGATGGTCATCCTGACGCGCTCGAGGTCTTCCCGTGCCCAGTCGATATGGAAGCGGCCCGCGATCGTCTCCATGAACCCCTTGTTGCCTTCGAAGACCTCGGCCGGGCCGGTGATCCCGCGTTTGGCCAGAAAGGCCGCATGCGTGCCGCCGAAGGCCGTATTGGGATACGCCAGCCCTTTCCAGTGAGAGAGGGCGCCGGTCCGCGTCACGCGAAGCGCGTTGAACGCCGTGCCGGCGATGGCCACCGCATTGGCGATCCCGGCCGCATCCAGACCGAGGACCTTGGCGACGCCGGCAGCGACTGCGTACGAACCCAACGTCGTGTGGTCAAAACCCTTCGCCCGGACCGGCGCCGCGTCACTGAGCCGGCACTGAATCTGGTAGGCCACGGCCACGGCGGTGAGCAAGTCCCGCCCCGAACCGACCGCGTACTCCGCGGCGGCAAGGACGGCCCCGATGTTGTCACTGGGGTGGCAGGTCTCGCCCGGCGCCAGGTAGCTGTCGTTGAAATCCAGGTACCGGACCAGCGCGCTGTTGTAGAGTGCGGCACGGTCGGGGGCGGTGCGTCCGTCTCCGATCAGCGTGCAGCGGGGGGTCCCGCCGAAGTCCTCGAGGTGCGCCCGGAGCATTGCAATGGGCTCGCCGTCCAGGGCCCCGATGGCGCAGCCCAGCGAATCGAGTACGCGGATCTTCAGTTGCTCGCGGGCCGCCGCGGACAGCTCGTGGTAGGACGCCCGGGCGACGAAGGCAGCCAGCTGCTCGGCCAGCGTGGGTGTGGGCATCGGCGTCAATCCATGAGCTGCATGACGAGCTCCTCGAGGCCTTCATGTATCCAGATGCGGATGTGGGACTCGCTCCGTTCGGACAGTTCCAGGACGCGCAGCAACTCTTCGGCCGTCTTCACGACTTCTTCCCGCCACCGGTGGAGTCTCCCCGTCCGGGCGCTGGCAAGGATGTGATCAATGATGGTTTCATCCTGATAGTACAGTTCCTTCGCCTCCCAGGGGGCGGCCCCGCCCCATAGGAAGTTCAGCAGGCCGTGCGCCGCGATGACGGGAAAGTACCGCTCCCCCACCCCAGTGACCCCGCCAAGAAGCGATGTGGCACCCACATCCTGTGGGTGCCACTCACACAGAATCCTAGACCCTCGGCGGAAGGACCCCTATCCGCCGGCGATCGCGCCGACGATGCGCAGCACTTCCTTACCGGACAGCACCTCCGATGGAATCGGCGACGCTTGACCGGCAGGCGTGAGATCCTCTTCCAGGGCGAAGAACCGGATGAACGGCCGCAACGCTCCCGGGGGAAC
>Ga0209640_10005150_pt1 | contig 11435 bp, 16 predicted proteins | sample RifCSP10_1_FD_184018 | JGI IMG/M metagenome (GOLD analysis project Ga0209640, IMG submission 184018) | Soil microbial communities from Rifle, Colorado - Rifle CSP2_sed 10_1 (SPAdes) (version 2) | ecosystem: Environmental > Terrestrial > Deep subsurface > Rock core/Sediment | place: Rifle...
GGCGAGCTTGGGATCATCCCGGGCAGCATGGGGGCGCGCAGCTACATCGTCCGCGGCAAGGGTTCGGCCGAGAGCTTTCAATCGTGCGCGCACGGCGCCGGGCGCCGCATGAGCCGCAAGCAGGCCGGGAAGCGGTTTACGACCGGCGACCTCGCCGAGCAGACCGCCGGCGTGATCTGCCGCAAGGACCGCGGAGTCATCGACGAGATTCCGGGTGCCTACAAGGACATCGACGAAGTGATGGCGAACCAGAGCGACCTCGTCGAGGTCGTACATACGCTGAAGCAGGTGATTTGCGTGAAAGGCTAGGAAAATGCTCACCCGCAGAAGTCTTCTCCTCGGCGGCCTCGCGGCCCCATTCGCCACAGGCGCTTTCTCGCAGCCGCTTACCTGCGGCAAGCTGACCGAGCGGCAAACCGCGGGGCCGTTTTTCAAGCCGAGCTCGCCGCAGCGGGCTGACCTGCTTGAAAGAAGCACCGCCGCCCCGGTGCTCGTGGTCGCCGGCCTCGTCGTTTCCTCGCAGTGCAAGCCGGTGGCGAATGCGCTCGTCGACTTCTGGCACGCCGACGAGTTCGGTGAGTACGACAACGCCGGCTTTCGCTACCGCGGCCATCAGTTCACCGACGCCAAGGGGCGCTGGCGCCTCGAGACGGTGTTCCCCGCCGAGTATCCCGGGCGTGCGCGGCACCTGCACGTCAACGTCCAGGCGCCGGGAAAGCGGATCCTGACGACCCAGCTCTATTTCCCGGGCGACAGGCGCGACGGCCTGTACCGCGACTCGCTGGTGATCCGCGTCGAGCGCAAGGAAGCGAAGCGGATCGAAGGCAGGTTCGACTTCGTCGTCGAGGCTTAGGGAAAACCGGGGTCTGTCCCCCGTTTTTTTCAGTAGAGCGCGCGCGCGAGTTTGCTGCGGTATTCCTGAACGAGGTCGGGCTCGCTCGCGGCCAGGTTGAAGATCGCGAGCATCTGCCGGCGGGCTTCGCCGTCCTTCCAGTCGCGATTCGCGCGGATGATCGCAAGCAGGTGCTCGAGCGCTTCGCGCCAGGCATGGCGCGAAGCGAGCGCGCCGGCGAGGCCGAGGCGCGCGTCGAGGTCGTCCGGATTTGCCGCGACCTTGCGCTCGAGGTCCTGCTCGGAGCCGCCGCTGCGCGCAAACGCGATCGCCTGCCGGAGGGTCTCCACGCGCGCATCCCAGTCGATGTTCGACCTCACTTCATCGAGCAGGCGCTCTGCGTCCTCGAGGCGCTTTTCTGCGATCGCGCGCTCGGCAAGCGCGAGCTGCTCGGGCGGCAGCAGCTTTTCGATGAATGCGCGTACCTCGCCTTCGGGCAATGCGCCGAGGAATTGGGAGACGGCCTTGCCGTCGCGAAAGGCGATCACGTTCGGGATCGAGCGGACGCCGAATGCGCCGGAGAGCTCGGGGTTCTCGTCGGAATTGACCTTGACCAGCTTGATGCGGCCGGCGTAGTCCTCCGCGAGTTTTTCGAGCACGGGCGTCAACGCACGGCAGGGTCCGCACCAGGGCGCCCAGAAATCGACGAGTACCGGAATCTCTTTCGAGGCCTCGATGACCTCGCGCTCGAATTGAGCCGTGCCGATGTCCATGGCCATTGCAAGGCGAATATCGGGCCGGCAATGCGATAATGCAAGTCATCTCTCGCCGGAACCGCAACATGACTTACGTCGTCACCGAAGCGTGCATCAAGTGCAAGCACATGGAATGCGTCGAAGTCTGCCCTGTTGACTGCTTCTATGAAGGGGCCAACATGCTCGTCATCCATCCGGACGAGTGCATCGACTGCGGCGTGTGCGAGCCCGAATGCCCGCCCAAGGCGATCGTCCCCGATTCCGACGCGCAAGCCGCGCGCTGGCTCAAACTGAACACCGAATACGCGGTCAAATGGCCCAACATCACGCGCAAGGGCACGCCGCCGCCGGACGCGGACGATTGGATCGACGCCAAGGACAAGTTCGAGAAGTACTTTTCGCCGGAGCCCGGCAAGGGAGAGTAGTGCGCGGGTTCGCGCTCGCCGCCGCGCTGCTCGTCGCCGGATGCGCTTCCTTCGATGGGCGCGGCCTCGAGCCCGGCCAGTCCACCGAGTCGCAGGTGCTGGCGCAGATGGGCCGGCCGGCGGAAGTCCGGCGGCTTCCCGGCGGCGCGAAGGCGCTCTATTTTTCCCGCCTGCCCGAAGGCCGCGCGATGTACGTCGCGACGATCGGGCCGGACGCGAGGCTGCAGTCCCTCGAGCAGCGCCTGACGCGCGAGAATATCGCGAGGCTCACCCCCGATGCGAGCACGCAGGACGATGTGCGCGAGCTCTTCGGGCCGCCCGGGGCGGTGGGCTATCTGTCGCTCAAGCCGCGCGAATGGTGGGAGTACAAGTACCTGGACTGGCAGGACCGGCGCGTCCTGTGGGTGCAGTTCTCGGAAGACCGCATCCTGCGGGAGGTGCTGGACATGCGCGATTGGGCGTACGAGATGCCGACGCTTCCCGGAATGATCTCTGCGCCGCACAAGGGCAGATGAAGGAGAACCGCATGCTTCGCTGGAACACGATCCTCGCCGCCGCGCTGCTCGTCGCCGGCTGCGCGTCTTACGACGGCCGTGGCCTTCAGCCCGGAAAGTCGACCGCTGCCGAAGTGCAGGCGCTGATGGGCGTACCCGACGAGTGGCAGCCATCCCCGGGGGGGTCGATCTGGTGGTACTCGCGCGGGCCCCTCGGCTGGCACAGCTACGCCGTCGACCTGGGCTCCGACGGCGTGCTGCGCGGAATCGAGCAGCGGCTCACGGTCGAGAACGTGAAACAGGTGAAAGCCGGCGAGTGGACGAAGAAGGAGGTACGGGGACTCTTCGGGCCACCGTTCACGGTGTCTACGCTTCCGCGACTGAGGCGCGAAGTCTGGGAATACCAGCTTCTCGAAGTCGATTTCAAGTGGAACCTGTGGGTGCAGTTCTCCGACGATGGCGTGGCGCGCGAAGTGCTCCAGATGCGCCATCCGCACATGGACCCGCCCGGCGCACCCAGCAAGGATTGAGTCGTCCGCTAGCCTGGATGGAAGAGCCGGCGCGCGTTGCGCGCCGTCTCGCCGGCGACCTCGGCCGCCGGACGGCCGAGCGCGCGCGCAACGGCACCGAGGATATGCGGCAGAAACGCCGGCTCGTTGCGCCTTGCGCGCGGCTGCGGTCGAAGGTCGCGCGGCGTCAGGTAGGGGGAATCGGTCTCGACCAGCAGGCGCTCGGGGGAAATCTCGCGCACCAGCTCTGCGAGATGCCGGCCGCGCCGTTCGTCGCAAATCCATCCCGTGATGCCAATGTAGAGCCCGAGCTCGAGGTACGCCCGCAGTTCCTCGGCTTCGCCGGTGAAGCAGTGGGCCACCGCCGGCGGCAGCCGATCGCGTCGCGATTGCAGGATCTCGGCGAAGCGCGGATGCGCGTCGCGCGAATGCAGGAACAGCGGCTTGCCGATTTCGCACGCGAGGTCGAGCTGCGCCTCGAACCATTTTTCCTGGTCCGGGTGCGGCGAATAGTTGCGGTGGAAATCCAGCCCGCACTCGCCGAGCGCGACGACGCGTGGATGCGACGCGAGCGCCCGCAGCGCGGGGATCGTGTCCGGGCCGCACTCGCGCGCGTGATGCGGATGCACGCCCGCCGTCGCATAGAGCGCCTGCGGATGCAGCGCTGCGAGGCGCGCCGCGCGCTCGCTCTCGGCCAGCGTCGTTCCGGTCACCACGATGGTGCCGACGCCGGCGTGTTGCGCACGCTCGAGCACGCGATCGAGGTCGTCGCGAAACGAAGCGTGGGTGAGGTTGGCGCCGATGTCGATCAGCGTCATGGGGCGGCGCGAGTATACTCGCGCGCCATGATCGCTCGCGACGCCGCGCTCGAAATCGAGACCGTCGAGACCGATCCCGTGCCGCTTCGCGTGCGGGCGTCCGGCGGATGGACGTTCCGCGGGTTGAAGACGCGTCGCGAAGAAATCCTGCGCGACCTCGACCAGCTCGGCCGCACGTCGCCGGAGCGCATTGCGTGGGACCTCACCCCGATCGAAGAGCTGGACGACACCGGCGCGCTGTGGCTCGCGCGCGCGCTGCGCGGGGTGCAGCAGCTGGAAGCCTCGCCGCGCACTCGCGAGATCCTCGACCGCGTGAGCGAGGGCTCGCGCGTGCGGATGGCGATGGAGCGGTCGATGGACCCGATCGCGCCCGTCGTCGCGCTCGGCCAGAAGGCGCTCGAGTTCGGCGTTCACCTGCGCGATGGGATGGCGCTGCTCGGGCGCATCGTGCTCGACGCGCTGCTCCTCGTGCGCCGGCCGCGCGAAGCGCCGCTGCGGGAGCTGTCCGCGGGCGTGTTCCGCGCCGGCGTGGCCGCGCTTCCGGTGACGATGCTGGTCGGATTCCTGGTTGGCATCGTGCTGACGTATCTTTCGGCGCTGCAGCTCAAGCGCTACGGCGCGGACCTGCTCGTCATCAACATCGTCGGCGTCGGCGTGGTGCGCGAGCTGGGACCGATGCTCGCTTCGATCATCGCGGCCGGCCGCTCGGGATCGGCGATGACGGCGCAGCTCGGCGTGATGCGCGTCACGGAAGAAATCGAGGCGCTGGAGGTGATGGGCGTATCGGTGGTGACGCGCCTCGTGCTGCCGAAGGTGGTCGCGCTCGCGATCGCGCTGCCGCTGGTGGCGTTCTGCACCGACCTCGCGGCACTCGCCGGCGCGATGCTCGTTTCGCGCTTCACGCTCGGCATCACGCCGGAAGCGTTCCTGGAAGCGCTGCCGCGCGCGGTGGAGACCGTCAATTTCTGGATCGGCATCGGCAAGGCGGCGGCGTTCGGCTTTGCGGTCGCGCTGGTGGCGTGCCATTACGGCCTGCGCGTCGCGCCGAACACCGACAGTCTTGCTTCCGGCGTCACGCGGTCGGTGGTCGCGGCGATCACCTGCGTGATCATCCTCGACGCGGTCTTTGCGATCCTGCTCAGAAATGTCGGCTGATCCGGGCGCGTACGCGATCGAGATCGACCGCCTGGTGAACGTGATCGGTGCCGGCCAGGTGCTGCACAGGAACCTGAACCTCGGCGTGCGGCGCGACGAGGTGATGGCGCTCGTCGGTGGCTCGGGCAGCGGCAAGACGCAGCTCTTGCGAGTGATCCTCGGCCTGAAGCGCCCGTTCGCCGGCACGGTGCGCGTCTTCGGCGTCTCGTGGGACGACCCGAGCTTCAAGCGGGTGCGCGACACCCGGCGTCGCATGGGAGTGCTGTTCCAGAACGGGGCGCTTTTCTCCGCGCTCAGCGTGTTCGACAACGTCGCGTTCCCCTTGCGCGAGCGCGGCGGCATGTCGGAGAAGAAAATTCGCGCGATCGTGCACGCGAAGCTCGCCGAGGTGGAGCTTGCGTCGCACCACGGCACGCTGCTGCCGGCGAGCCTCTCCGGCGGCATGGTGAAGCGTGTCGCGCTCGCGCGGGCGCTTGCGCTCGCTCCCGACCTGCTGATTCTCGATGAGCCGACCGCGGGCCTCGATCCCGACCGCTCCGAGCGCTTCGTGCAGCTGATCCAGCGGCTGCGTGCGGAACACCGCTTCGCGGTGCTGATGGTCACGCACGATCTGGACACGCTGCATGCGCTCACCGAGCGCGTCGCCGTGCTCGGCGAGCAGCATATAATCGCCTGCGATACGCTGGACATCGTGCAGCAGCTTTCGCATCCTTTCGTGCGGAGTTTTTTCGGGGGAGACCGCGGCCGCCGCGCACTCGCGCAGGGCGAAGCCAGCGCTTGAGAATCGATGGAAAGCCGCTCCTACGCATTCCTCACCGGACTCTTCGTTCTCGGCCTCGTGGCGGCGATCGTCGCCTGGGCGAACTGGCTCGCGCGCGAGCCGATCGAGCGCAAGCCGTATCGCGTCGTTTCCACCGCCCCGGTGAGCGGGCTCAACCCGCAGGCGCAGGTGCGCTATCGCGGCATGGGCGTCGGGCGCGTCACGACGATCCGGCTCGATCCGCAGGACCGGCGCCGCATCCTGGTCGACATCGAAGTGAACAGCGACATCCCGATCACGCGCGGGACCTACGCGCAACTCGGCATGGAAGGCATCACCGGAATCGCCTACGTGCACCTGCTCGACGACAGCAACGAAACTGCCGCTGCGCCGAAAGGACCGTCGGGCATGGCAGAGCTGCAGTTGAAGCCCTCGTTCTTCGACACGATGGCGAGCGGCGCGGAAGGGGCGGTGCAGGATGCGCGCGAACTGATCACCGGGGTGAACGCGATGCTGACGCCCGAGAATCGGCAGCGCGTCGGCTCGGTGCTTGCGTCGCTAGAGAAAACCAGCGCAAACCTCGCATCGGCGACCGAGCGGCTGCCGCGAACGATGGCGCGCGCCGACGCATGGCTTGGAGAAGAGAACCTGCGCCTGGCGCGCGATTCGCTCGAGCGCGTGAACGAAGCTGCAAGATCGCTTCCCGCGATCACCAGCGAGGCCGAGCGCCTGCTCGCCGAGACCCGCTCGCTCGTCATCGAAGTCGGCAAGCTTTCCGGGCAGGCGCGCGATCTGGTCGGTGAGATCGGCAAGCTTTCGGCCGAGCTGCAGGGCGGCACACTGCCGCAGTTCGGTGCGTTCACCGAATCGGCCGACCAGAGCGCGCGCCGGATCGGAAGCCTCGCGAAGGACCTGTCGCGCAGCCCCGATAGCGTGCTGTGGGGCAAAAAACCCGGGCGCCCCGGGCCGGGCGAGCCCGGATTTCAATGAGGGCTGCGGCGGCGCTCGTGCTCGCGGTGGCGCTCGCCGGGTGCGGCGGCAACGCAGCGGTCACCGCACCGCGCACGTTCGATCTGGGCCTCGCTGCGCCCGCGATGAAATTTCCAGCGCTTCGCGGCGTTTCCATTCGCGCCGTTGCGCCGTTCGACGGCGTCGAGATGCAATACCGGCTCGCGTGGCGCCATGCGTCCGAGCTCGCCGATTATGCAAACAGCCGCTGGGCGGCGCCGCCGGGAGAGATGCTGCGCAAGCAACTGCTACGCGCCGCGGGCGAGGGCGTCGGCAAATGTGTGCTCGAGATCGAGCTGCACGAGTTCACTCAGGTCTTCGCTTCAAAGGAGGCAAGCGAAGCGCGCGTGGAATTGCGAGCCGCGCTGACCAACGCCGCCGCTCGCGTGGCGGCGCGCGGGATCGCCGTTACCGAAGCTGGAGCGGGCGCCGACGCGGCGAGCGGTGCGGTCGCCATGGCGCGTGCAGCCGAGCGTGCACTCGGCGAGATGGCAGGCTGGCTGCAATCGCAACCAGCGTGCCAGTGAACTGCACTATTTTTTAGTCTCTACCTTGGTCGAATCGGTCGGGGGGGTTGACATCGGCCGTTATTTCGACGATTCTGGAAATATGGAAACAAGCGAAGCGATCGAAGCGCTCTCGGCTCTCGCGCAGGAAACCCGGCTGAAGGTGTATCGGCTGCTGGTCGAAGCGGGACCGCAAGGCCTGCCCGCCGGAAAGATCGGCGAGCAGCTCGACTTGCCTCCGGCGACGCTCTCGTTCCATCTTGCGCACCTCGCAAGAGCGGGCCTTGCAAGAAGCCGCCAGGAAGGCCGCTTCGTCATCTACTCCGCCGATTTCCAGAACATGAACGAGCTGGTCGGCTATCTCACCGAGAACTGCTGCTCCGGCTCGTCGTGCACCCCCCTCGCAACCATCGCCATGAAAGGAAAGCAACATGAAACGGTTCCACGTGCACGTCGGCGTGCATGACCTGAAACAGAGCGTCCGCTTCTACTCGGCGCTGTTCGCCGCCGAACCCACCGTGCTGAAAGACGACTACGCGAAGTGGCAGCTCGACGATCCGCGCGTCAACTTCGCGATCTCGCTGCGTGCGGCGAAGGCGGGCGTCGATCACCTGGGAATCCAGGCGGAGAACGGCGAAGAGCTCGCGGACCTCGGCAACCGCCTCGCGCAGGCCGACGTCGCGATCACCGAGCAGAAGGGCGCCTCCTGCTGCTACGCGAAGAGCGACAAGTACTGGACGCTCGATCCGCAGGGAATCGCCTGGGAATCGTTTCACACGCTCGAATCGGCGCCGCTCTACGGCAAGGATGCCGGCGTGCGACAGATGCAACCGAAAGCAGCCTGCTGCGCATGAGGACCTATGGCGTTCTTTTTCTCTGCACCGGCAACTCGGCCAGGTCGATCCTCGCCGAGGCCTACCTGAACTCGGCCGGGCGAGGACGCTTCAAGGCCTATAGCGCAGGCAGCCATCCGACGGGAAAGGTGAATCCCTTCGCGCTCGCGCTGCTCGAGAAGAACGGCATGGATACGGCCGGCGCCCGCTCGAAGAACTGGGACGAGTTCGCGCGGCCGGGAGCGCCGGCGCTCGATTTCGTCTTCACCGTGTGCGACAACGCTGCGGGCGAGGTTTGCCCGATCTGGCCCGGGCAGCCGATGACCGCGCACTGGGGAATCCGCGACCCGGCCGCGGTGGTGGGGCCGGACGAGGCGAAGCGCAAGGCGTTCCTGAAGGCGTTCACGGAACTCACGACCCGCATCAACCTCTTCATGAGCCTGTCGATGGAGAAGCTCGAGCGCGCGGCGCTCAGGAAACAGCTCGACGAGATCGGCAAGACATGACGAGCTCAGCCACCGCGACGCTTCCCGCAGCGAAACCCGCGATCGGTTTCTTCGAGCGCTGGCTGACGCTCTGGGTGTTCCTCGGCATCGTGGCGGGCGTTGCGCTCGGGGAAGTGCTCCCGGGCCCGGTTCAGTTGCTCGGCCGGCTCGAAGTCGCCCGCGTCAACCTGCCGGTCGGACTGCTGATCTGGGTGATGATCATCCCGATGCTGCTGCGCATCGACTTCGCGGCGATGGGGCAGGTACGCGAGCACTGGCGCGGCATCGGCGTGACGCTCGCCGTCAACTGGCTGGTGAAGCCGTTCTCGATGGCGCTGCTCGCCTGGCTTTTCCTGCGGCATGTCTTCGCGCCCTACCTGCCGGCCGCGCAGGTCGATTCCTACGTCGCGGGGCTGATCCTGCTCGCGGCGGCGCCGTGCACCGCGATGGTGTTCGTCTGGAGCCGGCTGACGAACGGAGATCCGTATTTCACGCTGAGCCAGGTCGCGGTGAACGACGCAATCATGATCTTCGCATTCGCGCCGATCGTCGGGTTGCTGCTTGGCCTTTCGGCGATCGTGGTGCCGTGGGACACGCTGTTCGTTTCGGTGCTGCTCTACATCGTGATCCCGGTCATCGTTGCGCAGCTCTGGCGAGCGTTGCTGCTGCGGAGCGGCGAGCCGTCGCTGCGCCGCACGCTCGAGCGCATGCAGCCGTTCTCCACCGCCGCGCTGCTCGCGACGATCGTGCTGCTGTTTGCCTTCCAGGGCCGCCAGATCCTCGCGCAGCCGCTCGTCATCGCGATGCTCGCGGTGCCGATCTTGATCCAGGTGTATTTCAATTCCGCGCTGGCGTATTGGCTCAATCGACGGCTGCGCGTCGCGCACAGCGTTGCGGGCCCTTCGGCGCTGATCGGTGCCAGCAACTTCTTCGAGCTTGCGGTGGCGGCTGCGATCACGCTGTTCGGATTCGATTCCGGCGCGGCGCTCGCAACGGTCGTCGGTGTGCTGGTCGAAGTGCCGGTCATGCTTTCGGTCGTGCGCGTCGTGAATGCGTCGCGCGGCTGGTATGAACACGCGTAATTTCCAAAGGAGAAGCCATGGAATCCACTGACTTGAAGAGCATCGTCAAGGACCGCTATGCGCAGGCCGCCTTGAGCGTTTCCAACCAGGCGAAGGCCGCTTCCTGCTGCAGTCCGCGGAGCGAGACGCAGTGCTGCGATCCGATCACGAGCAATCTCTACGACGCAGCCCAAGCGAGTGAGTTGCCGGAGACCGCGGTACTCGCATCGCTTGGGTGCGGAAACCCGACCGCGCTTGCCGAGCTGAAGCCAGGCGAGATCGTGCTCGATCTCGGTTCCGGCGGCGGCATCGACGTGCTGCTTTCCGCGAAGCGGGTCGGTCCGAGCGGAATGGCGTACGGCCTGGACATGACCGACGAGATGCTTGCGCTCGCCGAAGAGAACAAGCGCAAGGCCGGCGCGCAGAACGTCGAGTTTCTGAAGGGCGAAATCGAGCACATCCCGCTGCCGGCAAATTCGGTCGACGTGATCATCTCCAACTGCGTGATCAACCTCTCGGCCGACAAGGATCGCGTGCTGCGCGAAGCGCACCGGGTGCTCAAGCCGGGCGGCCGGTTCGCCGTCTCCGACGTGGTGACGAAAGGCGCGGTGCCCGCCGAGATCCGCCGCAGCATGCTGCTCTGGGTCGGATGCGTGGCCGGCGCGCTCGATGAGCAGGAGTACCGCGCAAAGCTCGCTGCGGCGGGCTTCACGGACATCGACATCGAGCCGACGCGAATCTACCGGGCCGAAGACGCGAAAGGCTTCCTTCGGGACAAAGGCATCGATGTCGCGAGCATCGGCCCGCAGGTCGATGGCAAATTCATGAGCGCGTTCATCCGCGCGAGGAAACGTCCCTGGACACCGGCGATATAGTGCCCAAGAACCGGCAGGAAAGCCGGCGCCAGGCCGCGCCGGCGCGATTCGCCGTCAGTTACCTGCCGAGATGGCGCCGCACTGCCGCGGCGATGGGTCCCACTGCGCGCACCGCATCGCGAAGCTGCTGCTCCGAGCACCCGAGCCGGCGACTCCAGTGCGTGATCTCGTAGCGCTCGGCTAGATTGATCTTGACCTCCCACGACTTGGCTGTAGTTCTCGTCCAATAATCCGACATGGCCGAACCTCCTGGATGTGGGGGAGGAAGCTACGCGCTATCGGCCTCGGCGTCTACGAGCCGATGCGACCGGAATTTGGCGTCCGCGTGTGAAATCGCCCTAGGCTCGGCGATCCACCTTTCCCCGGTCGGTCAGCGGGAGCGCATCCAGCACGACATACGCGGTCGGGACCGCGTAGTCCGGAAGCTTCTTGAGGAGGGCGGCCCGCACCTCGCTCTGGTCGAGAGTGCCGTTCGCGCCGTTGTGCGACAGGTACGCGATCAGCCTGGCCTCGTCGCCCTTCTGCTTGGCGATGACGGCGGCTTCCTTCACACCTGGAACACCGAGGAGTGCACGCTCGACCTCGGTCAGATCCACACCGTATCCGCGCACCTTGACCCTGAAGTCTTTTCTTCCCAGGAAGAGGAGACACCCGTCCGGCTTCAGGATCGCCATGTCGCCGGTCAGGTAGACCACGCCTGGCGCCCCGGTCGGGTCGGGCACAAACGACTTGGCCGTCTGCTCCGGGTTCTTCCAGTACCCGCTCGCAATGCGAGGGCTCCGCACATAGAGCATCCCGGGCTGGTCGAACCCGACCTGAGCACCGTCGTCGTCGAGAAGGATCAAGTCGACATCGGAGTCGGCGTACCCGACCGGCACATAGGAATCTTCGACCACGGTGTCGTGGTCGATGAGGTAGC
>Ga0209640_10005151_pt1 | contig 11434 bp, 7 predicted proteins | sample RifCSP10_1_FD_184018 | JGI IMG/M metagenome (GOLD analysis project Ga0209640, IMG submission 184018) | Soil microbial communities from Rifle, Colorado - Rifle CSP2_sed 10_1 (SPAdes) (version 2) | ecosystem: Environmental > Terrestrial > Deep subsurface > Rock core/Sediment | place: Rifle...
TCCCTTCGCCAGCTCCGGTGCGGCCGGCAAGATTTGGAGCGCATTGAGCAGAGCATGGGCCGCGGTCTGCCCGTTCCAGTGGAGATCGTAGTCACGGCCGTCCGGCCGGGCAGAATAGCCATGGTCGGGAGTGCGAACCTGAACGCCGGCCGGACTGGGAAGCAAGCGGGTCGGTCCAACAAAGCTGCTCAAGGAGATAGATTGGGCGACCGCCAGTGCTGCGTCCCAGTCCGGATCGCCGGTCTCGAGTTCAACCAGGCCCGAATTGGCGTGTTCGACCCGGGCAATCTCGGCATCCCAATTCAGAGCGGCCAGCCGGCGGGCAGCTTGAAAGGAGGCCTCCAATTCAGGGAGGGCGGAGTGGGCCCAGCTGAAACTCTCCGAGCCACCCGGCGGCAGGCCAGGTTTGAGCTGCAGCGCAGGGTACGGGGCGATCGCGGCGGTTGCGCCGCCGGACAGAAACACCAGCGGGGCCAGCGGCCCAGTCTCACCGATCAACACCAGCGCTCCCTGGTGAGCGACACTGGTCATCGACCGGCCACCTTCTGTGGGGCGCAGCACAGCATGCAAGAGTAAGGCGGGTTGCATGGCCTGTCGCCCGTGGTTGGTGAGGGTCAGCCGGCCCCCGAGCAGATTGGACTCCGCCACCCAGTATTCGGCGATGACTTCCAGTTCCGGGAACGGGTAGAAATCCAGCCGCAGGTAATTCGGCAGAAACAGCCGGACCTCCGGCGGACGATGGTACCGGCTGGGATCGAGCAGCGTGCCCTCTTCGACCCGGAAACCTGGAAAAATACGCATGCTTCGCGCTCGCCGACCGTAGCTTGTCTCGAGCGCCAACGCCGAAGGCTCGCCGCCCCCGATCCGCAGCTCCCAGATTTGATCGTCGACGTAATTGGGGCGGGTCAGGCGGGCGTCGGCCGCGATTATTAATGAAAGCGGCGCACCGGCGCCGAGAGACCATTCGCGCATACCGGAATTGTACGGAGGCTTGAGTGTGGGGTCAAAGCGATCGGCAGGACCGGAAGCCACCGGTCCGGCTGGTATACAATCCTCCCGACCGTTGAGGGCTGCCGCATGGAACACGGCCTGTACTATGAGCAGTTTGAACTCGGGAAGCGGATTGGCACTCCCGGTCGGACCGTGACCGAAGCCGACATCGTGAACTTCGCCGGCCTATCCGGTGATTTCAACTCAATTCATACCGACGCGGCCTATTCGGCGGGCTCCTTTTATGAGAAACGGGTAGCCCACGGATTGCTCGTGCTCTCGATCGCCTCCGGCCTAGCGGTGCGGACCGGGGTGATGGAAGGGACGGTCTTGGCCTGGCGGGAGATCAGCGACTGGCGGTTCAGCCAGCCGGTATTTATCGGGGACACGGTCCAGGCGCAGTTGGAGGTCATCGAGACCAAACCGATGCCCCGTTTGAACGCGGGGATGGTCGGTCTTCAGGTGCAGGTCAACAACCAAGACGGCAAGACGGTGATGAAGGGGCGCTGGAACCTTTTGGTGCTCAACCAACCGTGAAGGTGCCGAGGCAGGCCGCAGGAGTTCTCAAGTGGCCTGCGTGCTATAATCCGGCTCCATGAGTCACGAGCCGAATGAGGGCTCGGTAGACGACAAGCCGGCGCCCAAGGGCGGGCACGAAGAGCAACCTGCCGAGGGCGCACCCCAGCCCGACACTCCCAGCTCCATCCCTAACCGCCACCCAACCGGCTCACCCGGGCTGACTGGCGGCTGGATGGCGGAAGGCGACGAGCAGGATTCGGGCGAGACTCAGCCCTCCGCAGAGCCGGAGACCGATCCCGGTGCGGCGCCGCCGTCGCTCGGTGATCTCCCCCGGCGGGTCCCGGAGCGGGACCTCTCGGCCACCCGGGTCACTCCGGCGGCCTACGTGCAGGTCTGGGAAGCCGACCTCGCACAGCCTCCTCCACGGGGTGGGTTCGGTGGATGCCTGCTTCGAATGGGAATCCTCGGCCTGTTCGCGATCATCGCAGTAACCATCGGGGTCGCCTCCTTCGGGCTGTATCAGTACTACGCGCTGGCTTCCACCCTGCCCCCAGTCGGGGATCTGCAGCAGCACGCAGCCCAGTTCGAAACGACCCGCATCTTGGACGCCGAGGGCAATTTGCTCTACGAGATCCTGGATCCGCAGGCGGGGCGCCGGACCTATGTGCCGCTGGAACAGATCGCACCGGACATGGTGGCCGCCATCATCTCCACCGAGGATTCCGGCTTCTACAGCAACCCGGGGTTCGACCCGGCTGCAATCGCCCGCGCCATCTGGCAGAACTTGCAAGAGGGGGAGACGGTGTCGGGCGCCTCGACCATCACCCAGCAGATCGCCCGCAACTTGCTGCTGTCTCCGGAGGAACGCACTCAGCGAACTGCCCTACGCAAAGTCCGTGAGATCCTGCTGGCGGCCGAGATCGCCCGCCGCTATACCAAGGACGAAATCCTCGAGCTGTACCTGAATCAGGTCTACTACGGAAACCTGGCCTATGGGGTGGAGGCCGCCTCCCAGACCTATTTTGATTCTCCGGCCGCCGACCTGACCCTCGGCCAGGCCTCGTTCTTGGCCGGACTGGTCCAGGCCCCCGCGGTCTACGATGTGTTTGTCAACCGGGAAGCCGCGTTGAACCGCCAGCGACAGGTCCTGGTTCTGATGGTGAGCGCCAGCACCGAGCAGGAGTGTATCTACGTCAGCAACTCGATTGAACGTCTGTGCATCACCCCAGAGCTGGCCGGCGCGGCCTCGGCCGAGCTGGTCGAGTACGAGTTCAACTCACCGGACGTTGCGATCCGCTTCCCGCACTGGGTGAACTACGTGCGGTCTGAGTTGGAGTCTCGCTTCGATCCCCAGACGATCTACCGCTCCGGGTTCACGGTCTACACCAGCCTTGACCCGGGTTTGCAGGCCGCCGCGGAGGAGATCGTCCGCAAGCAAGTCACGAGTCTGACCGAGCAGCACAAGGTCGGCAACGGGGCGCTGGTCGCGCTGCGGCCCAGCACAGGCGAGATCCTGGCCATGGTCGGATCGGCGGACTTTTACGACGAGGCGATCGATGGCCAGGTCAACATGACTCTGGCCCTGCGCCAGCCCGGCTCCTCGTTGAAACCCCTGACCTATGCCGCGGCCTTCGAAAAAGGCTGGACGCCCGGAACATTGCTTTGGGATGTGGAAACCGAGTTCCCACCCTACAAGGATCCGGAGGATCCTTCCAAGCCGTACAAGCCCCGAAACTACGATGAGCGATTCCACGGGCCCGTGACGGTTCGGTCGGCGCTCGCCAACTCCTACAACATCCCTGCGCTCAAGACCCTGGAGTTCGTTGGCATTTACGACGATCCCGCTACCCCTCAGGGAGAGGGACTGATTTCGTTCGCCCGGCGCCTGGGGATCACGACCTTCACCCGCAGCGACTTCGGGATCGCCTTGACGCTGGGCGGCGGCGATATCACGTTGCTCGAGCTTACTGGCGCCTATGCCACCTTCGCCAATGGCGGACTGCGGCTGCCGCCGGTGGCTATCACCCGGATCACCGATCACACCGGCGCCACAGTCTACGAGTACGAAGTCCCGGCGGGCGAACGGGTGATCCGGCCGGAGCATGCATTTCTGATCACTTCGATTCTCTCCGACAACACGGCCCGCACCCCGGCGTTCGGGCCCAACTCCCCGCTGCTACTTCCATTCCCGGCGGCAGCCAAAACCGGGACGACCGACAAGCCGATCCGCGACAATTGGACCCTGGGCTACACCCCCGACATCGCAGTTGGGGTCTGGATCGGCAACGCGGATAACAGCCCCATCGAACAGACCTCGGGAGTGACCGGAGCAGCGCCGATTTGGAACGAGTTCATGCAGTTGGCGATCGAGCGATTGGTCGGAGGCGAGCCCACCCCGTTCACTCGGCCGGCCAGCATTATCGAGGTGCCAATCTGCGCTGTTTCCGGGGCGGAGCCCTCGGAGTGGTGCCCGGCCCACCGGGTGGAGTTTTTTGCTTCAGATCAGCCCCCGCTGCCTCCGGAGCTCGATCTCTGGCGCAAGGTTTGGATCGACGGCTATTCGCAGGAGCTTGCTTCGGCCGTGTGCCCTGATTTTGCCGAGGAGAAACTCGGGCTCGCAGTGCCAGACCCATGGGGCAGAAAGTGGATTACGGAGTCCGAAGAGGGCAAGACCTGGGCCGAGCGGATGGGATTCGAGGAGGAAAAGGTCTTCTTCATTCCGGAGTCCACTTGCGACGCCGATAGCCCGCGCCCGCTGCTGGCGATCACCGCTCCCCTGCAGGGCTCGATCCTGTCTAGCGGCCCGATCCCGATCATCGGCCGGGCGGCGGCCACCGGCGACTTCCTGGATTGGATCCTGGAGGTCGGAGTAGGCAGCGATCCGGATTTCTGGCCGGATGTGGCTCAAAGCGAAGTGCCGGTCGAGCAGCCCGACATTCTCCTGAACTGGGACCCCCGCAATCTTCCAAACGGCCCGGTCTCTCTGCTGCTCACGGTGCGCAGCACGAGCGGAGGCAAGGCCAGCTATCGGGTCCATCTCACGCTGAGCCTGCCGACCCCGACTCCCACCGCCACCCCAACTCCTACGTTTACTCCGACTGCTACGGACACGGCGACCCCTTCGCCCACCGCCACTGAAACGCCAACCGCCACGCCGTAACGCATGGTCGACGAGTGATTTGGATTGGATGACGAAGGGCTAGAGCAGCGGAAGCTGCGGATCCTCGTGACCGGGCGGATCCAGCACGAGCCGGTCCAGCAGGTTTTGCCGTTCCAACGTGGTGTCTTCCGCCAGGCGGCGAACGTGACGGAATTTGATGACCCGCGGCGCACTCTCCAGCCAGCTTTGCAGCAGCGGGTCGCGACGCGATTTCTCCGCCACGAGGGCGGCTCGCCCTCCGGGGATCACGACAACTTCCAGCCCCAAGCCGCGCCCGGACTCGCCCTGCTCAAGCTGGCGACGCATCGCGGTGCCCAGCCTTGCAGTTTCATCCACCCAGAAGCTGAATTGTTGCTCGTTCGTCCGGTCGGCCCAGCGGATCGGGTCGCTGCCCTCCACCTCAAACCCTAAGCGGTTCCCCAGCCCGGCCAGCAAGGTCAGGATCTCCGCCCGATCGGCCCGTCGGGCCTCGCCTCGATCCTCCGTCCGCAGGCTCCAGTTCCCGCCTCCGCCCTCAGGGATGGCGTAGGATCTCAGGACCGCCATCACCAATCTGCGATCCGGGGTGAGCAGCCCAGGCAGCGCTTCACACAGCCGCCGGTCGAGCTCCATATCGGAAATACGATCCTGCTCGCGCAGGATTCCTAGAGCCAGACCCTCCACTCGATCCGCCAGTGGGAGGCTGACCTCGGCGGGATCGCTCAACCAATAACGCCCGGTCTCCGGTTCGGCTCCCTTCCCAAGGTGTTCAAAGACCGACCGATCGGCGAGCACCTGGTCGAAGTCCTCGCCAATCGTCCCCAATGGAGTGCGGCTTTCGCTCCCCTGAGCTCTAGCCAGCATTCGCCGAGCTGCAAGTTCCGACCAGGCCGCCTCGTGGGGCAGCTCATAGCTCGAAGGTTCGCCGCGTTCGGCGAGCGCGTGCTGCGCCGCCCGTTTCATGATTTGGGACAGTTGGGCCGGCGCGGCGAGCTGGCCGAGTCCCCCCTCCCACTCCCAGGTGAGGATCGCCTGGCCCTCGGCCGGGCGCAAAGCCCGCCCGGTCAGTCGAAATCCCGCCCCGTCGAATCCGGCCAGGGCCGCCGCCAGAAATCCAGGTTCGGCATCGGGCACCAAGCCCACTACCTGGACCTTATCGCTAAGCGCCGGGCGCATGGCCCGTAAGGTCGTGTGAAGCGCGTCCGCGTGCCAGGCCCAGTCGTAGCGTCGCCGCCGCAGCGCGGCCCGCACCGGATCGGCCGCCTCCCGCCCCCACAGCCAGGCGGCCCACAGTGCAGAGAGGGTCCAGTAAGCCTGATTGGGACGCGGGATCACCGTGAGGATCCGTTCGACCCGGCCGGCAGGCAGCCCCTTCGAGAGTTCGCGGACCGGCCCCTCGAACAGCGTGACCCCACCCGGCCGCAGGCTCGCCTCGCCTGCCCACTCGATCAGCTCGACCCGGGATTCGCTCCCCGACCACTGCCCGATGGCCTGCTCCAGCGCTCGCCAGGCGTTCGATTCCAGATAACGCGGAGAAGCGGTCAGCTGCAGCGGACGGACGCGTCCTTCCGGATACCCCCAGAGGGCATTGGTCTGGTCAAGCATCAGCAGCAGCAAGCCCCGGGCCGCTTCCATCCGTTCTCCAAGCTCGTTCTGTTGCAGCTTGTTAAGCAGGGTCATGATGGCGTAGATCGCCCGCCCCGGGTACACACTCACGGCAGCTTCGGCATGCACCCGATCCGGACTGCCGCGCGGTGCAAGCTGCTCGAGGGCAGAAGCATGCTGCAGCCCTTTCGCTCCATGCTCTAGCGAGCGGCGTCGGTCTTCGGCGTCCGTCGGTTCTTCGATGGTGTGATTGCAGTGAGGACAGACGTAGAACTTCAAGACCGGCACATTCTCTTCCCGGTCCCAGACAAAATACTCGACGGAGACTTGTCGGCCGCAGTGGGAGCACAGAGTCTGGTACAGATCCAGCAGAAACGGCTCCAGCCGACCCCCATTCTTGCCCGAAGCGGCCAGCCGGGAGAGCGCCGACTGCAGCTCGTCCAGCGCGAACGGTTGGAGGGTGTGGCGGAGCACATAGCGGGTGATCGGGTTATTCACCGCCACCAGCACCGAACAGCCCTGTTGAGCGGCCTCCAGCGCCAGCCTCGGCGAGGCGCCGAAGGGGTCGAGGACCAGTTGACCGCCCATCCCAAACCGTTCGATGGCCAGGGCAGCGGTGCCTTCTTCCAGCGGCGGCAGAAACCGCGCCAAGGGGCTGGGACCAACCACCGCTTTCCCGGGGAGGTAAGGGATCTCCACGGTTCGAGTATAAGGGAGCCGATCCGGTTGTCGGAAGAGGTCGGGGACCGCCGGACCTGGCCGCCGACCGGTTAGGTTTTCAATCGGGGAGCGAGGCGAAGAGGTCCTCGGGGCTGCTCATCCAGGCAACCTGACGGAGGAAGGCGACTGGATCCCCGACCTGCTCCCAGAGCCGGCGAACCGCATCGCCGACCGGATCCTCGCCGGCCGGGCCGCCGGGCACGTCGGCATACGCGCCGTAGAATGCGAAATAAGCCTGGTTGATCCGACGAAGGTGGCGGTATCCGTGCTCCCAGAATACCCGGCGCCGGGCCTCCATAAAGGATTCCGCCTCCTCAATCTGGCCCTCCGCGAGCAGAACATCCACCCGCTCACGGGTCTCTCTCATCTCAATCTGAAAGTCAAACTCAGGCGGCGCTCCGGGCAACGGAGGGGGAGGGTTCTGCGGCGGAGCAGGTGGCAGGTGTTCGGGATAGTAGCGGGCCAGCACTTCTCTCCCGATCTCCCTACCGACCAGGCCGGCGACGGTTTCGTTGAAAGTGCGCAGCTCGGGGGAGCGGTTGTAGCCGAGGCCGAGCGGACGGAACGCCAGATAGTGATGCACCCATTCGTGGACGATGGTCTCGACCAGCCAATCCATGGCAGTCGTCTCCATTACCATCGTTGGATAAGTCGAGAGGCCCCCGATCCCGACCACCAGAGCCGAGACGTCGAGCCCCTGTTCCACCCTTGATTCCAGCTCGATCTGCTGCTCCAGGCTGAGTTCGGGCACCAATTGGAGGTTCGCATCCTGGCGGATAACCTCCCGGGGCGAAACCACCAAGGCCGATGGCAGGCTCGAGAAGCGGAAGGACACCGGGGGGAACAAGGCCGGGCCCCAACCGAGTCCGAGGTCGGCCAGGACCGCGGCCACGTTCTCCTGCAGCACGGATTCGGCCAAGGGCCGAAGATCTTCCAGCCGGCTGCGGGTTTCCTCAAGCTGCAGCCCGACCGGCCTGGCAGCCTGACGCGGGTCGTCCAGATTAGGATCGCCGAGGATTGCCTCCAGCTCGGCTCGAAGCCGGGCGGTCTCGCCGATCTGCTCCACATACTCCAGGACCAGGGTCTTGCGTTCGGGCTCGCTCAGGTATTCGGCCGGGCGCAGCCCGGAGTACTCGAGCTTCTCCGCTAAGGCTATCCCCGTCCAGCTGACGTAATCAAATTCCACGGGACGGGTGAAGTTTCGCACCTGGTCGCTGCGGTTCAGGGTAAGCGCTGCGCTCCCTCCGAGCAGGAGCGGCGAGGCCAGCAAGATCAGCACCCGGGCCGCCCACTGCCCGATCTGCCTGAGCCTAGTCATTTGCGCATCTTATCAGGAACTGATCCGGTGGGCTGCGGACGACCGCCCCCTGAAATGGCCGGGGAAGTCGCTGTGCTATAATCCGCGGGCGCGGGACCCGCTGGGTCCCGTGCCTACAATTAGCCCTATCCCGCCAAATGAATTTCCTCGTCACTGGCGCCGCAGGCTTCCTCGGATCCGCGCTGGCTAATCGACTCGCCCGCGAAGCGCACCAGGTTCGGGGGCTGGATGACCTATCGGCCGGGGATCCGGGGCGGCTCGACCCGGATGTGCTCTTCACCCGCGGCGACGTAACCGACCGCCCCAAGCTCTGGTCCTTGCTGCAAGATGTTGACTGCGTGTACCACTTGGCCGCCCGGGTTTCGGTGCCGGAATCGGTTCTGTACCCCCGCGAGTACAACGCGGTAAATGTCGGGGGGACGGTCAGCGTCATGGAAGCGATGCGAGATGTGGGTGTCAAGCGGGTGGTGTTGGCCTCCTCCGGCGCCGTGTACGGCGACCGGCAGGAACAACCCCTGAGCGAGGACACCCCTCCTGATCCTCGCTCCCCCTACGCGGTTTCCAAGCTGGCCGCCGAGTTCTACGTGCGCACTATCGGATCATTGTGGGGGATCGAAACCGTGGTGCTGAGAGTGTTCAACGCCTATGGCCCCGACCAACCGCTGCCGGCTGCCCACCCTCCAGTAATCCCGAACTTCCTGCGCCGCACGGTGCGGGGTGGAACGCTGGTCATCCATGGGAAGGGCGAGCAGACCCGGGACTTCGTTTTCATCACCGACGTCGTCGAAGCGCTGGTGTCGGCTGCGACCGCGCCGAACATCGGTCGTTCGGTGATCAATATCGGAAGCGGAATGGAGACCAGCATTCGCGACCTCGCCCAGCAGGTGCTGGAAACCGTTGGGACCAGCGCGGAGTGGTTGTACAAAGAAGATCAAGACCCTGGGACCTCTCGGATGTGTGCCGACATCAAGCGGGCCCGAGTCAAGCTGGGCTACCGGCCTCAGGTCACATTGCGGGATGGACTTGCCCGCACGATCGCCAAAGACCCGCGCTTCCAACCGGTCCCGGTTGAATAGCCAAGATCGATCGGCCTCGCTACTCCCGCAGCGACTTCTCTCTTCCAACCCTGGAAGTCTGCCGCCGCCTCATGGGACAGCTGCTGGTGCGGCTCGAGCCGGACGGCTCGCGGGTGTCGGGCCTGGTGGTGGAAGCCGAGGCCTATGTTGGCCAGGCTGACCTGGGTTGCCATGCCAGCGCCGGCCGAACTGCCCGCAACGAGGTCATGTGGGGCCCTCCCGGCCACGCCTATGTTTATTTCACCTATGGCATGCATTGGATGCTCAACCTGGTGACGGAGGACGAGCACTTTCCAGCCGCGGTTCTGCTGCGGGCGATTTTGCCCTGTGAGAGCCAGGCCCGAATGCGTCGGCGCCGATCCAGCTGGCGCCGGCGCCGAGGCGCCTCCCCGATCGGCGCGCCGCGGCTGGCCGACGGCCCGGCCAAGCTGTGCCAGGCGCTCGGGTTGAACGGCAGCTGGAATGGTTACGATCTCTGTGGCCGGGGGGCCGAGTTGTTCATTGAACGCCGGCCAGCGGTCGCGACCGTAACCAGCGGGCCGCGGGTCGGGTTGAATCAGGTGCCGGAGCCGTGGAAGAGCATCCCCTGGGGCTTCCGGGTGGCGGGGCAGTATCACTCCCAGCTGCTCGCGCAGGAGGGGTTCTCATGACGCTGTTGAAAGGAAAACGAGCCCTCATCTTCGGAGTGGCGAACGACCACTCCATCGCCTGGGGCATCGCGCAGGCGATGCACGAACACGGCGCCGAACTGGCCTTCTCCTACGCCAGCCCGGTGCTCGAACGGCGGGTACGCCCGCTGGCCGAATCGGTCGGCTCGAATTTCGTCGAATTGTGTGACGTCACCGACGATCAGCAGATCGAGGCCGTGTTTGCCAAGGCGAGCGATCAATTCAAGCAGCTCGACATTCTCGTCCACGCGATCGCATTTGCCAATCGGGAAGACCTGGAGGGGGGTTTCTACACAACCAGCCGGGAAGGCTTCCGGATCGCGATGGACGTCAGTGTTTATTCATTCGTCGCCTTAGCCCGGGCGGCTCAGGCGTTGATGCCGGACGGCGGATCGATGATGACCCTCACCTATTACGGCGGCCAAAAGGTCGTCGCGAATTACAACGTAATGGGAGTCGCCAAGGCCGCACTGGAGGCGGCGACACGTTACCTGGCGGCGGATCTGGGCCCCAAAGGGGTTCGGGTCAATGCCATCTCCGCCGGCCCAGTCCGAACCCTCTCGGCCGCCGGGGTGCGAGGATTCAAGTCGCTGTATCGCGAATTTGCCGAGCTCGCGCCCATGCGCCGCCAGATTTCGGCCGAGGACATCGGCGGGGCGGCCGTCTGGCTGGCCTCCGACCTGGCCCGCAATGTCACCGGGGAGGTCCTGTTTGTCGACTCTGGGTACAATATTCTCGGAGTCCCATCCATCGATGCGTCAAATCGAACCTGAATCGTTGATCGACCGCATCCGGACCAGTCTGCTCCCCAGAATCGAGCCGGAATTACGGGCGACTCGCACCAGCCTGGCCAGGAGCGTGATTCTGGTGCAGTTCGCCGTCTTGGCGTTCTGGGGGATCGCCCTGCTGGTGCTCTCCAGCCTGAGGCCAGACCTGCGGGTCACGCTGGACCTGGCGGCGATTGCCGCGTTGGCTGTGAGCGGGGCTGCCGCTCTCTCGTTGGCCAAGCGCGGATCGGTGAGAGCGGCGGGGTACCTGATCTCATTTTCCACCTTTGCGGTGATCGCGGTCGGGACTTTCCTCATTCCCCAATATTTCCCGCTGGTCGCGGTTGCCTTCCTGCTTCCGGTCTTGATATCGGGAGCGGTCATTGGCGGCTGGGCTCCCTTCCTCTTTGCCTTCTCAGCCATCGTGATCAACACGACGGCGGTCATCATCGCGGCCGGTCGGGGCGTGGCGGCCGTTGCGGAAAACGAAACCTGGACCCTGATTTACCTGGTGACCCATTCGCTGGTCTCATTGGCCGCGGCCCTGATTTCCAACTCGCTGACCGAGCAAATCCAGAAGACGATTGGAAGCCTGCATCGTCAGGCCGATCAGCTGGCGAAGCTGGCCCACA
>Ga0209640_10005152_pt1 | contig 11434 bp, 10 predicted proteins | sample RifCSP10_1_FD_184018 | JGI IMG/M metagenome (GOLD analysis project Ga0209640, IMG submission 184018) | Soil microbial communities from Rifle, Colorado - Rifle CSP2_sed 10_1 (SPAdes) (version 2) | ecosystem: Environmental > Terrestrial > Deep subsurface > Rock core/Sediment | place: Rifle...
CTCTTGCGCCCTTCCGTGCAGGTTTCGATCCTCTCCCGATACGACGAATTCGAGACCGACTTCGACGGCGACTTCGGCGTTGAGGGACTGACCCGGGATCACAACGGCGACGTACTCGATGAGCTGCGGGCGCGCCTCGACGCGCGTTGGGGAGACGCCACCGTATATCAGTGGATCGAGCGCGGTCTCGCGCTGTATGCGCGCGTGCAGGCCTCGACCCAGATCCGCAGGAAGGGGTTCGACATGGACCTCGAGGTGGACGACGTGGCGGAGGGCAAGCTGGGCGTGCGCGTCCAGCGAGCGCTGGAGTGACGAGCCGCAACGACGCGCGCCCCGCGTCCCCGTCCGCCGCGCCCCTCGCGGGGCGCTTTTTTTTGCTCGTCGCCAGCGCCGCGCTGGCCGCGGGCTGCCACGGCACGGCGACCCCGCCCGCCTCGCGACCCCAACCCGGGCCCGCACCGGTTCCCCCTCTGGCCGCCGAACCGACGATGCGGGTCGGAGTAGCGTGGGGCGATACGTCCGTCGCCTTGGGAAGCGGGGACCGGTGGTGGATCCACGAGGTCGGCGCGAGTCGGCCGATTGCGGTCGTGGAGGGAGAGCCGGGATGGCGCGTCGTCCGGCTGCCATTCGAGACCTCGCTGCGACTGCGTCGTCCCGATGGCTGGCTCAGCCAGCCGCACGTGGGCCCGCTCGAGGCCGCGTCCCTGGGCCGCTCGCCGATCGAAGCGGCCGGGACATCGTATCCGGGCACGATCGAAGTCTCAGTCGGCCCCGACGGCACGCTGACGGGCGTGAACATCGTGCCGCTCGAGACCTACCTCGAAGGCGTCGTCCCCAAGGAGCTGGGGAGGCCGGGCCCCACGGCCTGGCAGGCGCTGCTCGCGCAGGCGGTGGCGGCCCGGACCTATGCCGTGAAGCGGCTGGGAAGCCGGGTGGACCTGGGGTTCGACCTGTACGGGACCGTGCTCGACCAGGCCTATCAGGGTTTGCCCGATCCCGCCGATTCCCTGGCGATCCGCGCGGTTCGGTCGACCCGGGGCGAGGTCCTGCTCTACAACGGCTATCTGATCGACGCGTTCTACCATTCCACTTGTGGCGGGCACACGGCGCGGGTCGAAGAGACCTTCGACATGCCCGCAGCCCCGTACCTGACCGCGGTCAGCGACGCGCGACCCGACAGCGACGAGTTCTGGTGCCAGGGTTCGCGCTACTTCCGCTGGACGGCGGGCTGGAGCGCCGCTGAGCTCGACGCCCTGATTCGCCGCAACCTGCCGACACTCGTGCCGCTGCCCGCCGAGGGCACCGGGACGCTCCTCGACGTCGATCTGGAGTCGATGACGGCCGAAGGACGCGCGCTCATGGTCCGGGTGACGACGACGACCGGGCGTTTCGTCGTGGTCGGGAACGCAATCCGGACGCTGTTCTCGGATTCCACCGGTCACATCCTTTACAGCACCCAGTTCCTGTTTCGGCCCGAGCGGGTGGGGACGCGTCTGACCGGACTCACGCTGGTGGGTGGAGGATGGGGCCACGGCGTGGGAATGTGCCAGGTCGGCGCCATGGGAAGGTCGCGGGCGGGCTGGGACTACCGGCGGATCCTGACCGCGTACTATCCCGGCACGGTCATCCGAGAGCTGTATTGAGCGCGGCGCGAATCTGCGTATGCGCCGCGCTCGTGGCGCTCGCGTGCGCCGCGCCTCGCGCCCCGGAGCCCTCCGTGGACGCGGGAGTGACGACCGTCCCGATCCGCGACCGCTACGCGCGAGCGCGGGTTCAGATGGTGGCGGCCGTCAATGCGGATCGCGCGCGGCATGGCCGTCCGCCCGTCGTCCTCGACTCGCTGGCCACCGTGGTGGCGCAGGCGCATGCGGAAGAGATGGCGGCGGGAGGTTGGCTGAGTCATTACAGCGCTACGGGCCTGGCGCCCTACGAGCGATTCGCGGCGGCGGGCGGGACCGGCCACGTCCTGGAGAACGTGTTCCGGTCGCAGGAGAGAGCCCGGGCCGAGTGGTCGCTCGACGATCCTTGGGAGCGATTCGACGTCCGCGACGCCGAGACGTGGCTCATGGCCTCGCCCGGGCACCGCAGCGCGATCCTCGACGTCCACCGCGCTCGGATCGGCGTGGGGATCACGGTGGACCCGGCGAGGAGCGCGGTTTACGTGGTGCAGGAGCTGGTGACGGCCTCAGCGACGCTCGCCCATCCTGGTCGCGTCCTTCCGGGGCAGGAGGCGTCCGTATCGGGACAGCTTCGAGTGGCGGGAGCTCGGCCGCTGATGCTGGTGATGATGCGAGAGCCCACCGAGCGGCCGTGGGTCGCGAGCGGCGGTCGGCCGCCCGGCGGCGCCTACGCGGACGGTGGCCCGGAGTCGCTCGTGATCCCCCCCTGGGCGATTCGCTGGAATCCCGACGACCGCTCGTTCGGCGTGCGGCTCCGCATGGGTCGGGGAGCGGAACCGTCTCGCTGGTACGGCGTGCTCTACGTAGCTCCGGACGAGACGGTTCGGGAAGCGGTCACCCTGCGCCGCGCCGACACCGACCGGGGGTGGCCCGCCGCGGCTTTCGTGGTCGAAGTCCTGTAAGGCACTTAGCTTTCGGCCATGTTCGAGCGACGCGAAACACGCCTGGTGAAGGTGGGAAAGGTCACGATCGGCGGAGGCGCTCCCGTCTCCGTGCAATCGATGACCACCACCAAGACGACTGACATCTACGCGACCCTGCAGCAGATCCGGAACCTGGAGGTTGCCGGTTGTGACATCGTGCGGGTGACGGTCCCGGACGAGGCCAGCGCCGAGGCCTTGCCGGAGATCAAGGCGGGAATCTCGATCCCGCTGGTGGCGGACATCCACTTCAATTACCGGATCGCGCTGCTCGCGCTGGATGCGGGCGTCGACAAGTTGCGGATCAACCCCGGAAACATCGGCGGTGAGAAGCGGGTGCGCGCGGTGGTCGAGAAGGCCCGCGAGCGGGGCGTTCCGATACGCATCGGTGTCAATAGCGGATCGCTCGAGCAGGACATCCTCCAGAAGGACGGCGAGCCGACCGCCCGCGGGATGGTCGAGTCCGCGATCCGGCACTGCGAGATCCTCGAGCGGATGGACTTCCAGGACGTCGTCGTCTCGCTCAAGTCGAGCCACGTCCCGCGAATGATCGAGGCCTACCGCCGTTTCGCCAACGAGCGCGACTACCCGCTCCACCTCGGGGTCACCGAGGCCTGGCCCGTCGAAGCCGGCACGATCAAGTCGTGTGCGGGCCTTGGAACTCTGCTGATGGACGGAATCGGGGACACGATCCGCATCTCGCTGTCTGACGATCCGGTGATCGAGACTCGAGTTGCGAAGAAGCTGCTTCAGGTGCTGGAGCTCAGGCCGAGCGGGATCAACGTGATCGCCTGCCCTTCGTGCGGGCGGGCCGATGTCGACGTCCACAAGCTGGCGGCGGAGGTCGAGAAGCGCACCGCGCACCTGGACAAGAACATCACGATCGCGGTGATGGGGTGCGCCGTGAACGGGCCGGGCGAATCCCGTGAGGCCGACATCGGGATCGCGGGCGGTGTACACAAGGGGCTGCTCTATCTGAAGGGACAGAAGGAGCACACGATTCCGGAAGAGGAGCTGGTCGACCGGCTCATCGCCCGCATCGAAAGCGACCTCTAGCGTGCCGGATCGGCCGGTCCGGATCGGCCTGCTCGGGGCCGGGGCAGTCGCCCAGACCGCCCACCTTCCCGCCTACCGCCGGCTCCGCAAAGCGGAGCTGATCGCCATCTGCGACAACGAGCCCAGCAAGCTACGCGCCTTGCGCGAGCGGACCGGCGTCCTGCACGCCACCTCCTCGCTGGACGAGCTCCTTTCGATCGACGAGATCGACGCCATCGACGTCTGTCTCCCGAGCCACGAGCACTCAGGCGCGGTGATACGCTGTCTGGAGGCAGGCAAGCACGTGTTGTGCGAGAAGCCGCTCGGGCTGACGTCGAAGGAGGTCGATGACGTCCTCGTGGCTCACGAGCGGAGCGACAAGCACCTCGTGGTCGGCATGAACAACCGCTACCGGGACGACTCGATCCTTCTCCGGAGTTTCATCCAGGACGGCGCGCTGGGAGAAGTGTTCCACGCCCGCGCCGGATGGCTCAAGCGGCGCGAGCGGGTCAAGCCGGGTGCGTGGCAGTACGAGCGCTCGAAGTCCGGAGGCGGGGTGGTCATGGACCTCGGCATCCAGCTGCTCGACCTCGTGCTCTGGTTGTCCGGGTATCCGCGGCCGGAGCGCGTCAGCGCGTCGTTCTACTATCACATGCCGGGGATCGACGTCGAGGACACGGCGGTGATCGCGCTGACCTGCGCAGGGGGCCTCTCGATCACCATCGAAGTGTCGTGGCATTTCCTGGTCGACGACCAGGAGTACGATCACTTCGTCGATCTGTACGGGACCGCCGGGTCGGGTCTGCTCAATCCGTTGCGCGTTTTCCAGCACATGCATGGCAACCTCGTGAACGTGACTCCACAGTCTCAGCGGCGGATCGGCAACATCTACATGGAGTCCTACGAGCGCGAGCTCGCGTTCTTCACGGGGGTGGTGGCGGGCCGGGAAAGGCCGCCTCCCCTGACCGAGCAGCGGACGCTCGCGCAGACGCTGGACGCGGTTCGGCGCGCCGCGGGCGAGGGACGGGAGGTCCGGCTCGCGGAGGACGATTCGCCGCGCGGAGGCGGGTGACGCCCGACGCACGGGGTCAGGGGTCGATCGCTGCGTGGTGGTGGTGGCCTCCCGCGGCCGGGCTCCTGTTCGCACTCTCCTATCCTCCTCTCGATTTGCTGCCGCTCGCGCTCGTGGGCCTGTGGCCCGTCCTCGCGTTCCTCGATCGCGACGAGGGGCTTCGGCCGCGGACGGCCTTCGCGGGCGGGTACCTGTTCGGGCTCGCTCACTTCGGGGCGCTGCTCTACTGGATCGCCGGCCTCACCGGGTTCAGCGCGATGGCAGTTCCGGCGTATGTGGCGTCGGTCCTCATCCTCGCGCTGAACGGCGGGCTCACGGCCCTGGCGGTCGCTTTCGGCCGCCGGCGCGGGATTCCGGCGGCAGTGGGGTTCCCGCTGGCGTGGACGGCGGTTGAATGGCTGCGCTCGTTCGGCGACCTGGGGTTCACCTGGGCGGTGGCGGGGGACACGCTGGCGTCCTACCCGCTCCTGATCCAGAGCGCCGAGCTGGGAGGGGTCTGGCTCCTCACCCTGTGGGTGACCGGGCTCTCGGCGGCCCTCTACCGGCTCGCCCGCCCACTCCCCGCGACCCGGCGGTCGCGAGTGGCCGTGCTGGCGGTCGCCCTGGCGGCCGTCGTGCCGGCGTACGGCGCCCTGCGGCTCGACGACCTCGAGGGCAGGATCGGCGGATGGCCTACGCTACGCGTGGCCGCGGTGCAACCGAACGTGCCGCAGGAAGTGAAATGGGACCCGGCCTTCGTCGACGAAACGTACCGGCGACTGGCCGCCCTGACGCTCGAGGCCGCCGCGGGCAAACCGAACCTCGTCGTATGGCCGGAGTCGGCGGTGCCGGGGTACCTCAGATACGATCCGAAGGCGCGGGCGCTCGTGAGCGGCCTGTCGCGCCGGATCGGAGCGCCGATCTTCACCGGGACCAACGACGCCGACACGGTCCCCGGGAGAAGCGGCTCCGAGGAGGGGGACTACCGGGTCTATAACGCCGCATACCTCGTGTCGGGGGACTCGATCCTCCCCGGGCGCTACGCGAAGCGCAGGCTCGTTCCGGTCGCCGAGCGCGTGCCCTTCCTGCCCGGCCTCTTGAGCGGTGTGTTCGAGAAGATGAGCGAATGGACGGGTCAGTTCGCTCCCGGCACGGGGTGGACGACATGGTCGGTGGACGGCCGGGGCTTCGGCGTGTTGATCTGCTACGAATCCGTCTTTCCGGCTTCGTCCCGGGCCCTGGTCCGGAACGGTGCCGATTTCCTGCTCAACATCACCAACGACGCGTGGTTCGGCCGGACCGCGGCACCGTATCAGCACGCCAGCCATCTCGCCCTGCGATCGGTCGAGAACCGGGTCTCGTTCCTGCGCTCGGCGAACACCGGGATCTCCGGATGGGTGGATCCGCTGGGCCGCTACCGGGAGCGGACCGGCCTGTTCGTGCCGGGTCTCGTGCTCGCAGACCTGCCGATCCCCGGGATCGAGACCCCTTACACGCGGTGGGGACCGTGGGTCCCGGTGGGATGCCTGCTCCTACTCGGACTGCTCTGGCTTGTCGCGCCCGCCCGGCGCCGGTAAATTCACTCCTCCTTGAAACACCATGACCGAATCCAGGGGAGCGAGACGATGAAGTCCGGGATCCATCCCGAATACAAGGCCGCGCGCATTATCTGCGCGTGCGGCAACGTGATCGAAACCCGATCGACCGTCGAGGAGATCCACGTCGAGATCTGCTCCAGCTGTCATCCGTTCTTCACCGGACGACAGAAGCTGGTCGACACCGCCGGCCGCGTGGAGAAGTTCCGCGCGAAGTATGGGCTGACGGGTGAGAACGCCGAGGAGAGCGCCGAGAGCGCGGTCGAGGCGTAGCGATCTTCCGCGGCGCTCGCGCCGCGACGAACCGCAAGGAGCAGGGGGCCGTCGGCCACCCTGCTCTTCTCGTTTCTGGACCCGCGGATCCGTCCCCGACGAGGCTCCGCACAACCCTGTTGGACCGATGGATCTAGTGCCCCGTATCGAGGAGCTGCGCGCTCGCTTCGCCGAGGTCGAGGCATCGCTGGCCGACCCTGAAGTCAGCCGCGATCTCGATCGACTTCGGGAACTGGGGCGCGAGCACAGCCAGCTCGCGCCGGTGATCTCGGCCGCGCAGGTGTGGGAGACCGCGCGCCGACATCTGGCCGAGGACCGTGAGATGCTGCGGGAGTCGGAGGACCCCGATCTGCGGGAGCTGGCGAGGGCCGAGATCCCGGGGCTCGAGGTCGAGGTGGAGCGACTCGAGGAGGAGCTCAAGCGACGACTGGTCCCGCGCGACCCGTTGGACGACAAGGACGCGGTGCTGGAGATCCGCGCGGGGACGGGGGGCGAGGAAGCGGCCCTGTTCGCGGGCGACCTGTTTCGGATGTACTCGCGCTACGCCGAGCGCCAGGGGTGGAACCTCGAGATCATCGACCTCTCGCCGTCGGATACCGGCGGCGTCAGGGAGGTGGTCGCCATCGTGCATGGCGCAGGTGCCTACGGGAGTTTGCGTCACGAGAGTGGCGTGCACCGCGTTCAACGGGTTCCGGAGACCGAGTCGCAGGGAAGGATCCACACCTCGGCGGCAACGGTCGCAGTACTCCCCGAGGCCGAGGAGGTCGACGTCGAGATCGACGAAGCCGAGCTGAAGATCGACGTTTTCCGCTCCTCCGGCCCCGGTGGCCAGAGCGTGAACACCACCGACTCGGCCGTCCGGGTCACCCATCTACCGACCGGCCTCGTCGTCCAGTGCCAGGACGAAAAGAGCCAGCACAAGAACAAGGCCAAGGCACTGAAGGTGCTGCGCAGTCGGCTCCTGGATCGCAAGATCGCCGAGCAGGAGGCCGCGCGGGCGGAGTCGCGCCGCTCCCAGGTAGGGACCGGGGACCGGAGCGCCAAGATCCGCACCTACAACTTTCCCCAGAGCCGCGTGACCGACCACCGGGTCAACCTGACCCTTCACAAGCTGGATGACGTGCTGGGCGGGGATCTCGACGAGTTCATCGAAGCGCTGGCACTGGCTGAGCAAGCCGAGCGGATCACGGGATGACGATCGGCTCGCTCCTCGACGAAGCCGAGCGGCGATTCGAAAAGCGCGAGGTGGAGTTTCCGGACGCCAGCGCCCTGTGGCTCCTGGCCGCGGTGCTTGAAGAGATGGATGATCCCGAGGCGCTGACCGGTCGGAGGGGGGAGCCGGTTTCCGCCGCCGCCGAGAAACGCTTCCGAGAGCTCATGGCTCGTCGGGAGGCCCATGAGCCCTACCAGTACATCGTTGGAGTCGTGGACTTCCGCGATGCGCTCATGGAGGTCGAGCACGGCGTCTTCCTGCCACGCAGCCAGAGCGAGCGATTATGCGACGAGATCGAGGAATGGGCGGCGGGACGGAGTCGTCCGCGCGGTGGCTGGAGAATCGCCGATCTGGGGGCCGGCAGCGGGGCGATGGCGGTCTCGCTGGCCGCGGGTCCGCTCGCCCCACGGCGGGTCTGGGCGGTGGACGTCTCGCTGCCGGCGCTCGACCTCGTGCGCCGGAACGCGCACCGCCACGGTGTCGAGGACCGGGTCGTCCCGCTGGCGGGGGATTGGCTTCAGTGGTCGCGGCCCGAGCCAGTCTTCGACATGGTGGTAGCCGTTCCCCCGTACCTCAATCCCGGCGACGAGGTCTATCTCAGCGAGGAGAGTGTGCGCTGGGAGCCGATGGAGACGTTCTTCGGAGAGCCGAGCGGCGACGAGCTTCTCCGCCAGCTCGCCGACTCGGCGGCACGTCGGCTCCGTCCCGGAGGCCTGTTCGCCTGCCAGATCGACTCCGAGCAGGTCGAGATGCTCGAGAAGCACGTCAACGGGAATCCCGATCACCCGCTGACGATCGAGTGGATCCTCGCCGACGAGGACGACGACGAAGACGCGATCCTCGCCGTCCGCACTGCATGAGGTACGCCGCGGAGTGAGCGGCGGCTGGACGGTGCTCTCGATCCTGCGTACGACGGCGGGCTTCCTCGAGGAGCGCGGCGTGGCCGAGCCGCGTCTCTCTGCCGAGCATCTCCTGGCTGACGTGCTCGACTGCCGCCGACTCGATCTCTACCTTCGCTATGATCGACCCCTGAGCTCGGACGAAGTCGACTCCTACCGTTCTCGGGTGAGGCGGCGCCTCGCGGGCGAGCCGGTCCAGTACATCACCGGGGTGGCGGGCTTCCGCGGGCTCGAGCTTGCGGTCGACCGACGGGTTCTCGTGCCGCGCCCGGAGACCGAGCGGCTCGTCGGCGAGGTGTTGGAGTGGGCGCGGGCGAAAGCCGCTCGCGGGCAGGCGCCCGCGGCCGGCTGGCGCATGCTCGATCTGGGAACTGGCTCGGGGGCGATCGCATGCGCTCTGGCCCTCGAGCTCGAGGGAGTGGGCCGAGTGGTGGGGAGCGACCGGAGCGCGGAGGCACTCCAGGTGGCGCGCGCCAACGCGGAGCGGGTCGGTGCGAGCCGGATCGCCTGGGTGGCCTGCGACGGGCTCTCGGGGTTCCGAACCGCTCCCGCGTTCGACGCCATCGTGTGCAATCCTCCGTACGTGGCGCAGTCGGAGCGCTCCTCGCTGCCCGCGGAAGTCGCGGAGTGGGAGCCGTCGGAGGCGCTCTTCGCCGGGCCTTGCGGGACGGAGGCGATCGCGGGGTTCGTGCGCGACGCGCCGCGGCATCTGACACCGGGTGGCCTGCTCGCGCTGGAAGTCGGCCGCGGACAGGACCGCGAGGCGCGGCGCCTGATCGAGCGGACTGCGGGTCTTGAGTTCCTCGCCGGCTACCACGACTTCTCCGGCGTCGCGCGAGGCGTGCTCGCGCTCGCCACGAACCTGGAGGCATGATGCAGCAGCTCGTGGTCCTCGGGGGCCGACCCATCCATGGAATGATGGTGCCGGCGGGGAACAAGAACGAGGCGCTTCCATGCCTCGCAGCGGCGCTCCTGACCGAGGAGCCGGTCCGCATCGAGAACATCCCAGACATCGCCGACACGCGCACGATGGTGCAGCTGCTCCAGAACCTGGGGTGCACGGTCGAGGTGGAAGGGCACGCGGTGACGGTCGGGGCGGCCGGAGCGGAGACCCCCGACCTGGACATGGCGCGCCGGATCCGAGGCTCGTTTCTGCTTGCCGGTCCGCTGCTCGCGCGCCGCGGGCGGGTCCACCTGCCTGCGCCGGGTGGGGACCGCATCGGGCGCCGGCGCGTGGACACGCATCTGCTCGCCTTCCGAGCGCTCGGCGCGCAGATCTCGCTGGAGCAGCGGGAATACGTCCTCCAGGCCCCCGATGGGCTCGTGGGGACCGACATCTTCCTCGACGAGGCCAGCGTGATGGGGACCGAGAACGCGATCATGGCCGCGGTGCGGGCGCGGGGGACTACCCGCATCGCCAACGCGGCCTCGGAGCCCCACGTTCAGGGGCTGTGTCGCATGCTGGTCGGGATGGGGGCGTCGATTCACGGGATCGGGAGCAATGTCCTGGAGATCCAAGGGGTCGATTCGCTGGGCGCCTTTCGCCACCGGATCGGCCCGGATCACATCGAGGTCGGATCGTTCGTGGGGCTCGCCGCCGTGACGGGCGGCGACCTGACGATCAAGGACGCCGGCGTCGAGCACCTGTCCATGATCCGGCTCGCCTTCGAGCGTCTCGGCGTGAGTCTGGAGATCGAAGGCGGCGATGTCCATGTCCCCGGAGGGCAGCAGCTGGCGATCGTGGACGACGCCGGGGGCGCGGTCCCACAGCTCGACGACGCTCCCTGGCCGGGGTTCCCCGCCGACCTCACGTCGATCATGGTGGTTGTCGCGACCCAGTCGCGGGGGACGATCCTGATCCACGAGAAGATGTTCGAGAGCCGGCTCTTTTTCGTCGATCAGCTCCAGCGCATGGGCGCGCGAATCATCCTCTGCGATCCCCACCGGGTCGTTGTGACGGGGCCGTCCGCGCTGGCGGGCACGCAGATCTCGAGCCCTGACATCCGCGCCGGCATGGCGCTTCTGATCGCCGCTCTCGCCGCACGCGGCGAATCGGTGATCCAGAACGTGCATCAGATCGATCGCGGCTACGAGGACATCGCCGGCCGGCTCCGGGCGCTCGGCGCGGACGTTCACCGCGAGCCCGAATGAGCCCTGCCCGGGGCGCCCCGGGAACGTTGTGGCTCGTCGGAACGCCAATCGGGAACCGATCCGATCTCGCGCCGCGCGCGCGCGAGGTCCTGGGGCGGGTCGGCGTCGTGGCCTGCGAGGATACCCGGACCTGTCGGGCGCTCTACTCGTGGATGGGCATCCCGGCCCCGGAGCTCGTCGCCTATCACGACCACAACGCCGAGACGGTCGCGCCGGGGTTGATCGCGCGCATCGAGGCGGGGGAGGACCTCGCGCTCGTCTCGGAAGCAGGAATGCCGGCGATCCAGGATCCCGGCTATCGGCTGGTCGTGGCCGCGCGGCGGGTGGGGATCGAGGTCGTCCCGGTGCCCGGCCCGAGCGCGCTGCTCCTCGCGCTCGCTGCCTCGGGCCTGCCCACCGACCGTTTCGCCTTTCTCGGGTTCGCGCCTCGTCGGGGCCAGGAGGGGTGGTGGGCGGAAGCCCTGCTCCGCGCGGAGACCGTGGTGGTCTTCGAGGCGCCCACGCGGGTCCAGGCCACGCTCCAGGCGATCGAGCGGGTGTCGCCCGGGCGCGCGGTTTGCCTCGCCCGTGAGATCACCAAGGTCCACGAGGAGTTCCTGAGCGGAAGCGCCCGCTCGG
>Ga0209640_10005153_pt1 | contig 11434 bp, 7 predicted proteins | sample RifCSP10_1_FD_184018 | JGI IMG/M metagenome (GOLD analysis project Ga0209640, IMG submission 184018) | Soil microbial communities from Rifle, Colorado - Rifle CSP2_sed 10_1 (SPAdes) (version 2) | ecosystem: Environmental > Terrestrial > Deep subsurface > Rock core/Sediment | place: Rifle...
CCGGCCAGGCGCGCGTCCATGGCGACGATACGGTTCACGTTCGCCGGCGGGGGCGGCAGCGCCGTGGGCACGGCGTTGCGGCGCTGCGCGTGCGCGGTTCCGGCCCCGGCCAACAAGGCCACGGCCGAAACCAGCGCGACGCACGCAACCCGACGCATGGACCCACGCAACCCGGACAGACTCTCGTCTACAGATACCCACGCATGGTTAAGGGCTTCTTTCCCCCTCCCCGGGCGCAAGAATGGGGTCCAGTGCTAGAGTGGCGGCAGCGAAGGGGGTCGAAATGCCATCAGCGCCAGCGGGCAGTCATACCTTTGTCCTCGTGCACGGGGCGTGGCACGGCGGCTGGTGCTGGCAACGGGTTGTTTCGCTGCTGGAGGCTCGGCGACACAGGGTCTTCACCCCGTCGCTCACCGGGCTGGGCGAGCGCGCGCACCTCTTGACCGACGACATCAATCTCTCGACGCATGTCGAGGACATCGTGCGCCTGCTTCAGTCCTACGATCTTTCCGACATCGTCCTGGTCGGTCACTCGTATGGCGGCATGGTGATTTCCGGCGTCGCCGAGCGCGCGGAGTCCGCGATCCGCTCGCTCGTGTTTCTCGACGCGTTCGTGCCCGAGAACGGCAAGGCGCTGTTCGACTACCTGACCGAAGAACGGCGCGAGCAGAATGAGGCGCTCGCCGCGCAGAACGGATATCGCTTCCTGCCGCCGGTGTCGGCGGAATTCTTCAACGTCAATGAAGACGATCGCGCTTGGGTCGATGCCAAGTGCGCGCCGCAGCCCTACAAGACGTTCACGGAAAAGCCGCGGCTCTCCGGCGCGCGCGAGCGGATCAAGAACAAGACCTACGTGCGGGCGCAGGGATACCCGGCCGCCTATTTCGCGGGCTTCTACGAAAAGCTCAAAGCCGATCCGACCTGGCGGGTGATCGCGCTCCCCTGCGGCCACGACGTGATGGTCGACATGCCCGAGCGGCTCGCCCAAATTCTCGAAGAAGCCGCCTGAAGCTGCCGAACGAGGGAACGCGCCGTGAGGAACCGAAATTTTGAGTACAAGTTCCGCAGCCCGCTCAGCGATCCGGAATCGCGCGGCAACAAGCCGCCCGAATATCGCCGCAGCGTCGAGCACGGCATGCTGATCGAGCGCGACGTGACGGTGCCCACGCGCTTCGGCTACGACCTCTATATCGACATCTATCGGCCGGTGGACGAGGACAAACCGGCGCCGCCGCTCGTCGCCTGGGGCCCCTACGGCAAACACGCGCCGGCGCCGGTCGGCAAGATTTATCCGAACAGCGGCGTGCTGCCCGAGCACACGTCGGACTACACCGCGTTCGAGGCACCCGATCCGCTTTACTGGGTGCCGAACGGCTACGCCATCATCAATGCCGACATTCCCGGCACCTGGAATTCCCAGGCACGCGCGACCTATCTCTCGCCGGAAGAGGCGGAAGCCTACTACGACCTGATCGAATGGGCGGGCAAGCAGCCCTGGAGCAACGGCAAGGTCGGGCTCTCGGGCGTCTCCTACCTCACCTCATCGCAATGGCGCGTGGCCGAGCTGAACCCGCCGCACCTGGCCGCGATCAATCCCTGGGAAGGCTGGACCGACACGTACCGCGAAGTGGCGCGCCACGGCGGCATCCCGGAAACCTGGTTCTGGCCGTACATCTGGGTGCGCTGGGGCGCGAGCCACACCGAGATCGAAGATCTCGAGGCGGAGACCAGGGCGCATCCATTCTACGACGACTTCTGGGCCACCAAGCACGCGGACTTCGCCAACATCCAAGTGCCGGCCTATGTGGTGGCGAGCTGGTCGGACCAGGGGCTGCACACGCGCGGCACCATCGAGGGCTTCCGCAAGATCGCCTCCAAACAAAAATGGCTGGAGATCCACGGCCGCAAGAAGTGGGCCTACTACTACGTTCCGGAGAACGTGGCGCGGCAGCGCGCGTTCTTCGACCATTTCCTCAAGGGCGCGCCGAACGCGATGGAGCAATGGCCCAGGGTGCGCGTCGAGGCGCGCGAGAAATATTACGTCGGCGGCATGCGCGCGGAGAACGAATGGCCGATCGCGCGCACGCAATACACCAAGCTGTTCCTCGACGCAGCGAGCGGGACGATGCGCCGCGAGCCTGTGGCTGCGCCATCAGCGGTGAGCTACAGCGCGCTCGGCAGCGGGCCGGGCGCCCATCGCGCGCAATTCGATTTCAAGTTCAGCGGGTCGACGGAGCTGATCGGCTACATGAAGGCCAAGCTCTTCATGTCCACCGACAGCGGCGACGACATGGACGTGTTCGTGGCGCTGTGGAAGCTCGACGCCAAGGGCGCGCTCGTACCCTTCCCCTACTACGCGCACTTCGAGGACGGGCCGGTGGCGCTGGGCTGGCTGCGCGCGTCGCATCGCGAGCTGGACGAGACGCAATCGACCGAGTTCCAGCCCGTGCTGGCGCACAAGCGCGAGCTGAAGATCAAGCCGGGCGAGATCGTGCCGCTGGAGATCGAGATTTGGCCGTCGGGCACGCGCTTCGAGGCGGGCGAGACGCTGCGGCTGCTCGTCCAGGGCTCGGATGTGAACAAGTATCCCAAGCCCCTGGTCTATGCGCGCCACGAGGAAACGGTGAATCGCGGCCAACATTCGATCCATACGGGCGGCGAGCACGCTTCCCACCTCCTGGTGCCGGTGGTGCCGCCAAAGCCGAAATCGTGAACATCGCGGCGCCACGATCCGAACGCCGTCTTGCCAAGACTCGGCTTGAGGCTTAGATAGAGCCTGCACGGCCCGCGGGAGAGAGTCGCGAGTTCGCGATCCTGCGGCGCGTTCCAGCGCGAGCCATGTCGAGGGGCATGGAGCATGCGCGGGCGCCCCCTGCGGCAACCGTGATCCGGGCGGCCTCCCGCCGCCCGCCGCTGGTCGAGGCCAATGGGCAAGACGCAAAACGGGGTCGGATCGCTTTCCCTTCCTCCGCTCCCGCGCATTTCCAGCCTGCGCCGCCGTATCCACGGACGCGCGGCTCTCGGCCGTTCCTTTCAACGCCTGATCCGCGTCGCCGGACACCATTCCCGGCGCGCGAAATTTCGCGGCGCGCATGCGCGCCCGCACGAGAGACTAAAATGGCCAACAAGATGCTCATCGACTCCACGCACCCGGAAGAAACCCGGGTGGCCGTGGTCCGAGGGAACCGCGTCGAGGAATTCGACTTCGAATCGTCAGCGCGCAAGCTGCTGCGCGGCAATATCTATCTAGCGAAAGTCACCCGCGTCGAGCCGTCCCTGCAGGCGGCGTTCGTCGACTTCGGCGGCAATCGCCACGGGTTCCTGGCGTTCAGCGAAATTCACCCCGACTACTACCAGATCCCGGTCGCCGACCGGCAGGCGCTGCTCGCCGAGGAAGCGCGCATCGCGCGTGCCGCCGACGCCGACGCCGACGCGCGCGACCGCCGGCGCGCGCAGCACAAGCAAGCGGCCCCCGCTGAGACCGTCAGCGAACCCGCGGCCGAAGCACCCGCCGCCGAGCCGGCCGCAGAAGCCGCCGAGGCGCCCAGCCCCGAGGCCCCGCCCGCGCAGACCAATGGCGGACCCTCGGGCGAAGAACCGCCGGTCGAATCCGTCGGCGCCGGTGACGCGCTCGAGGAGATCCCTGAGCGCCAGCCGCGCCGCCACCGCTCCTACAAGATCCAAGAAGTGATCAAGCGCCGGCAGATCATGCTGGTGCAGGTGGTCAAGGAGGAACGCGGCACCAAGGGCGCGGCGCTCACCAGCTATCTCTCGCTCGCCGGCCGCTACTCGGTGCTGATGCCCAACACGGCGCGCGGCGGCGGCATTTCCCGCAAGATCACGGCGGCCGCGGACCGCAAGCGGCTCAAGTCCGTGGTCGACGAAATGGAAGTGCCGGAGGGCATGGGCGTGATCCTGCGCACCGCCGGCGCCTCGCGCACCAAGACCGAGATCAAGCGCGACTTCGAATATCTGTTGCGCATGTGGGAGACGGTGCGGGAGCTGACGCTCAAGTCCACCGCGCCGGCGCTGGTCTACGAGGAAGGCTCGCTGGTCAAGCGCTCGATCCGCGACCTCTACAACAAGGACATCGACGAGATCCTGGTGGCCGGCGAAGAGGGCTACAAGGAAGCCAAAGAGTTCATGCGCATGCTCATGCCGAGCCATGCCAAAAACGTGAAGCTGTACAAGGAATCGCAGCCGATCTTCGTGCGCCACGGCGTCGAGCACCAACTCGACGCCATGTTCTTGCCGGTGGTGCAGCTGAAGTCGGGCGGCTACGTGGTGATCAACCCGACCGAGGCGCTGGTGGCGATCGACGTCAATTCCGGCCGCGCCACGCGCGAGCACCACATCGAAGACACCGCGCTACGCACCAATATGGAGGCCTCGGAGGAAATCGCGCGCCAGCTCAGGCTGCGCGATCTGGCCGGGCTGATCGTGATCGACTTCATCGACATGGAGGAGAAGCGCAACAACCGCTCGGTGGAGCGGCGGCTGAAGGAGTGCCTCAAGCACGACCGCGCGCGCAGCCAGGTCGGGCACATCTCGCATTTCGGCCTGATGGAAATGTCGCGCCAGCGCATGCGCACCGGCGTCCTGGAAAGCTCGACCGAGATCTGCACGCATTGCGGCGGCACCGGCCGGGTGCGCTCGGTGGCGTCGGTGGCGCTCCAGCTGCTGCGCGCGATCGAGGACACGCTGATGAAGAGCGCGGGCCACGATCTGATCGTGCGCACGCGGCCGGATGCTGCGCCCTACGTGCTGAACCAGAAGCGCGCGCACCTGCGCGAGATCGAGACCCGCTTCGGCGTCAACATCATGATCTCGGGCGACGCCACGCTGGGCGGCCAGCAATATTATCTGATCGAGCGCGGCGCGCCGGCGCGCGGCGTGATCGCGCCGCCGGTGGCGGCGGCGCTGCCCACGCCCGAGCCGGCGGAGGTCGAACCGGAAATCGAGGAGCCGGCGGAGCCCGAGGAACAGATTGCGTTGGAGGAACAAGAGGCGGCAACGCCGCACGAGCAGGGCGAAGGCCGCCATCGGGGACGCCGGCGCCGCGGCCGTCGCGGACGGCCTGGGCAGGAGCATGTGCAGCGCCCGTTCGATGCCGGCTCATTCGCCGGGCCCACCGTCGAAAGCGAAACGTTCGCGGATCAATCCGAGGCCGAAGAACTCGGCGCAATGGAACAGACGCGCGCCCACCCGCAACAGCCGCCGCAGCCCGGCTTCGAGCGCGAAGAAGGACATCCGGGCGAAGGCCACCGTCGCCGCCGGCGCGGCCGGCGCGGCGGGCGCCGCAACCGGCGTCGCCGCGAGGGCGTCGAGCACGGGGCACCCATGCACGAACCCCGTTACGAAGCGCCGATGCACGAGGGCGAGACGCACGCGGCCATGCCGGATATCACGCCGGAGCCGGAGATCCCGCCTCGGCCGCGCGAGCAGCCTGCGCCCGCACGAGAGATCGCGGCGCCGGCGTTGCGCGCGCCCGAAGCCGCTGCGGAGGCGGAGGCGCGACGCCGCGGCTCGACCGTGCGCGAACCCGCGCCGATCGTTCGCTACGACGAGCACGGAACGCCGGAAGTCGTTCCGATCCAGCCAGCGCCGGCTCCCGCTGCCCCGCAACCGGCCGCCGAGGCTGAACCGCAGCCGGACCGGCCGCGGCGCACCGGGTGGTGGCGGCACTGACAGCCGGCTCGATCGCCTCGACGAGTCACAGCGCGCCCGAGGTTTGAACGCAAGAGTCGAGCTTCGGGCCACTGCAGCAATTGCCGCGTCGCCGCTGCCACCGGCCCGTCGCGTGCCGTTCTTCCGTTGATTCAGATCAATGTCCGACGGCGTCCGCGCGACGATTGTTCAGCCGGCGGACCGGATTGTCTCGCCTACGAAAGGTCAGGCCATGTGGTGGAACAACTATGGGCACGGCTGGATGATGGACGGCTGGGGCTGGGCGATGCCATTCGGCGGATTGCTCTGGCTCGTCGTCATCGCGCTGCTGATCGCCGCGGCCGTGTGGCTGGCGCGCGTGAGCTGGGGCGCGGGTGAAGTTTCGGCCCGCCCCAGTCCGAGGACAGCCGCGCTCGATATGCTCAATGAGCGCTTCGCGCGCGGCGACATCGACCGCGAGGAATACCTGCAGAAGAAGCGCGACCTGCAAGGCTAGCGGTCTGCACGGTTCAAGGCCCTCGCAGGCGTCGCACAAAGGCCGCGAGCGCACCGCCGATCTCGTCGGGACTGTCCTCCAGGATACTGTCCTCCAGGATAGAGTGGCGGCCCTGCCCCCCGACCTCGGTTTGGTTCGGCCACCGCTTCCTAACCGCGCCGCAACCAATCGCCGATCCGCTGCACCGCCTCGCGCATGTCCGCCTCGGAGCCGGCGTAGCAGAAGCGCACGAATTCGCGGCCGTGCACCGGGTCGAAGTCGATGCCGGGCGTGGCCGCCACGTGCGTCTCCTCCAGCATGCGCTTGGCGAACGCGAAGCTGTCGTTCGTGAAGCGCGACACGTCGGCATAGAGATAGAACGCGCCGTCGACCGGCAGGAACTTGTCGAGCCCGGCGCGCGGCAGGCCCTCGACCAGAACCTTCCGGTTCACCTCGTAGCCGTGCTTCACCGCCTCCATCTCGGCGCGGCCGTCGAACGCGGCTTCGGCTGCGATCTGCGAGAGCGCCGGCACCGAAATCGCGAGATTCTGCTGCAGGCGGTCCACCGTGCGCACCAGCGCGTCCGGTACCACCATCCAGCCCACGCGCCAGCCGGTCATGCAGAAATATTTGGAGAACGAGTTGATGATCACCGCGCGGTTGGAAAATTTCGCCGCGGTTTCGGCGGGAAACGCATAGTCGAGCCCGTGATAAATCTCGTCGGAGATGAACTTGATGCCGGCGTCCTCGGCGGCGCGGATCAGCTCCTCGAGCCTGTCGCCTGCGATCATGGTCCCGGTCGGGTTCGCCGGGCTCGCCACCAGAACGCCGGCGAGCGGCGCCATGCGATGCGCAGCCAGCAGCGTCTCCGCCGTGATGGACCAGCGCGTGGCGGCGGATACTTCGATCAACACCGGCTCGCAGCCGAGCGCCGTCAGGATATGCCGGTAGGGCGGATAGCCGGGGCACGCCACCGCGACCCGGTCGCCGGGCTCGAACAGCGCGAGAAACGCGAAGATGAAGCCGGCCGACGAGCCGGTGGTCACCGCCACGCGCCCGGAGTCGATCTCGATGCCGTAGCTCTCGCGATAGTGCCGCGCGATGCGCGCGCGCAGCGGCGGAATGCCGAGCGCCTCGGTGTAGCCGATCTTGCCGCCGGCGAGCGCGCGCTGCGCCGCCGCGATCGCGGTCGCGGGCGCCGGCGCCGCGGGCTGGCCCACTTCCATGTGCATCACGCGCCCGCCCGCTTCCTCGATGCGCGCCGCGGCCGCCATCACGTCCATCACCATGAAGGGCGGCACCGCGCTGCGGCGCGACGGCGCGAGCAGATCGCGCGCGGCCGCCACGCCGCTCCTCGTCACCGACCGCACGCCTTCAGCCATCGCCGCCCCTCATCCGCCGCATTTTTCGCGCTCCTAGTGGCGAGCCCGCGCTCGCGAGCGGTTCGCTGGGCCGCATTGACCCAAAGCCGTCCCGCCCATAGCTTGACCGGCAGGGCCACGGAGCGCCCCACGATCCATGCCCGATCTCCGCACAGCTAGCAGGCCGCATCGCTACAGAGAAGCACCGGCCGGAACGCGGCACCCTTGGCGCGGCACGACCGCGCTGGTTTGCGCCGCGGCCATGCTCGCGGGCCAGACCCAGGCGCTCCGGGCGCAAGTTCCGGGCGAGCCGAAGCCGCAAATCAACGTCATCCGCGACGCCGAAATCGAAGAGCTGATGCGCGACTATATGCGGCCGATCCAGCGCGCCGCGGGGCTGTCGTCGCAGAAGATCGAAGTCGTGCTGATCGGCGACCGCAATTTCAACGCGTTCGTCGCCGACGGGCGGCGCATCTTCGTCAATATCGGCGCGCTCTACGATTCCGTCACGCCGAACCAGATCATCGGCGTGCTGGCGCACGAATCCGGCCACATCGCCGGCGGGCATCTGGCGCGCATGCGCGAACAGATCGCCCGCTCGCAGACCGCGGCGATCCTGGCCATGCTGCTGGCGGCCGGCGCCGTGGCCGCCACGGCGGCGACCTCGCGCGGCCAGGACATCGGCCCCGCAGGCGCCGCCTTGCTCCTGCCGCAGCAGGTGTTGATGCGCTCGATGCTGTCCTATGTGCGCAGCCAGGAAGAGGCGGCCGACCGCGCTGCGGTCAAGTTCCTCGATGCCACCGGCCAGTCATCCAAGGGCATGCTCGAAACGTTCCAGCGTTTTGCCTCGGATTCGCTGTTCATCTCGCGCTCGGTCGATCCCTACATGTTTTCGCACCCGATGCCGCGCGAACGCATTTCGCAGCTCGAGCACATCGCGCGCGCGAGTCCCTATTTCGACAAGAAGGATCCGCCGCAGCTCCAGTTCCGTCACGACATGATGCGCGCCAAGCTTTCGGGCTTCACAGACCGGCCCGACCAGGTATTGCGGCGCTATCCACCGAGCAACAACACCTTGCCCGCGCGCTATGCCCGCGCGATCGCCACCTACCGGCACGGCAACATCAACAGCGCGGTCGCGCAGATCAACGCGCTGATCGCCGAGCATCCGAAGAACCCGTACTTCCATGAGCTGAAGGGACAGGCGCTCCTGGAGAGCGCGCGCGTGCGCGACTCGATCCCGCCGCTGCAGCAAGCGGTCGCGCTGTCCAACGGCGCGCCGCTGATCCGCATGCTGCTGGGCCAGGCACTGGTGGCGACCGGCGACGCCTCCGTGCTGGAGGACGCGATCCGCCAGCTGCGCCTGGCGCTGGACCGGGAGCCGAACGCGCCGCTCGGCTGGCGCCAGCTCGCCATCGCCTACGGGCGCAAGGGCGACTTCGCCAACGCCGACCTGGCCTCGGCGCTGGCCTACTTCAACGATGCGGATTTTCGCAATGCGCGCGGGCTCGCGCTGCGCGCCAAGACCCGCTTCCCCACCGGCTCGCCGGGCTGGCTGAAGGCCGACGACATCGTGAATTTCAAGCCGCCGCAGCTCACGCAAAGATGATTGATCGAGCACGGGCCGGCCCGATAGATAGAGACTCGACGAAGCCGCCGGAGAGCCGCATGCCCATTTCCCCGTTTGCCCGTGCCACGGCGCTCGCCGCCGTAGTCGCGTTCGCCCCCCTGCCCGCATCGGCCATCTCCGACGCCGACCGTCCGGCCATCGAGGCGATCATCAAGGACTATCTGTTGAAGAACCCGGAGGTGCTGCGCGACGCCATCCGCGAGTTGGAGCGGCGCATGAAGGCGGCAGACGACCAACGCCGGACCGAAGCGCTGAAGGAGAGCCGCGGCCTGCTCGAAAACTCACCGCGCGGGGTCGTGGTCGGCAATCCCAAGGGCGACGTCGTGCTGGTCGAGTTCTTCGACTACAACTGTAGCTACTGCAAGCGCGCGCTCCCCGACATGTTCAATCTGATGAAGGCAGACCCGAAGCTCAAGATGGTGATGAAGGAATTCCCGGTTCTGGGCAAAAGCTCGGTCGACGCGGCGCGGGTCTCGATCGCGGTGCGCATGCAGGACCCGGGCAAGTACCTCGAGTTTCATCGCAAGCTCCTGGGCGGCCGCGGCGAGGCCACCTACGAGCGCGCGCTCGCGACCGCAAAGGAAGTGGGACTGGACATGGCCCGGATCGAGGCGGACCTGAAGAGCCCGGAGATCAACGCCACGCTGGAAGAGAGCGCGGAATTGTCGGAGCGGCTGGCGATTTCCGGCACGCCGACCTACGTGCTCGGCGACGAAGTGGTGCCGGGCGCCATCGGCTTCGCCGCGCTCAAGACCAAGATCGACGCCGTGCGCAAGTGCGCGAAGACGATCTGCTGAGCGATGTGATCAACGCTCGGAGCGCGAATGACCGAGGAATCGATCATTACCTGCCCGATTTGCGGTCACCGTGCGGTCGAACGAATGCCGCGCGATGCGTGCCTCATCCAATACGACTGCCACGGTTGTGGCGCGCGGCTAAAGCCGGTAGCCGGCGATTGCTGCGTTTTTTGTTCTTATGGTTCGGTGCCGTGCCCGCCCAAACAGGCTGAATACGCGCACCGCGTCTGAGCAAGAACCTTGTGCCCAGAACTCGACGACGCAAATCCGATTTGCGCGGTCTTGCCAAATCGGCAACAAACAAGCTCGAACCTGTTGCTATGGAGGCACAGCCATGGCCTTGCAGTCCATCAACCCCACTACCGGTAAAGTGGTCGCCTCCTATCCGGAGACCGCGCCCGACGAAGTGAAGCGCATTATCGAAAAGAGCCACGCCGCGCACGTGGCTTGGCGCCGCACCGGCTTTTCCGAGCGTGCTTCCCGCATGCGCGCCGCCGCCAAGATTCTGCGCGACAAGGCCAAGGACTACGGCCGGCTGATGGCCGAGGAAATGGGCAAGCCGATCGCCGATGGCGCGGCCGAGGCGCAGAAGTGCGCGACCGCCTGCGACTATTTCGCCGACAATGCCGAGCGCATCCTGGCGCACGAAATGATCGAGACCGATGCGCGCAAGAGCTTCGTGGCGTTCCAGCCGATCGGCGTGGTGCTGGCCGTGATGCCCTGGAACTTCCCGTTCTGGCAGGTGTTCCGTTTCGCCGCGCCGGCGCTCATGGCGGGCAACGGCGGCGTGCTCAAGCACGCATCCAACGTCTGCGGGTGCGCGCTGGAAATCGAGAAGGTCTTCCGCGCGGCAGGATTCCCCGAAGACCTGTTCCGCACGCTGCTGGTCTCGAGCAAGCAGGTGGACGCCATCATCGAGCATCCGCTGATCCGCGCGGTGACACTGACCGGCAGCGGCCCGGCCGGCCGCGCGGTGGCGCGCAAGGCCGGCGAGATGCTGAAGAAGACGGTGCTCGAACTGGGCGGCAGCGACGCCTATCTGGTGCTCGACGACGCGGACGTGGAGCTGGCGGCGCAGATCAGCGCCAAGGGGCGGCTGGTGAACGCGGGCCAGAGCTGCATCGCCGCCAAGCGATTTCTCGTGGTCGACAAGCACCGTTCCCAGTTCGAGAAGCTGTTCGTCGAGCGCATGCAGGCGATGAAGGTCGGCGATCCGATGCAGCAAGACACCAGGGTCGGCCCCATGGCGCGCCACGACCTGCGCGACGATCTGCACAAGCAGGTCGAGGGAAGCCTCAAGAAGGGGGCGCGCGTCCTATGCGGCGCGAAAATTCCGGACGGCCCCGGCGCTTTCTATCCGCCGACCGTGTTGACCGACGTGAAGAAAGGCATGCCGGCCCATGACGAGGAAATGTTTGGGCCGGTGGCCGCGGTGATCCCGGTCCAGGACGAGGCGGAGGCGATCCGCGTTGCCAACGACTCCGCGTTCGGCCTGGGCGGCGGC
>Ga0209640_10005154_pt1 | contig 11433 bp, 11 predicted proteins | sample RifCSP10_1_FD_184018 | JGI IMG/M metagenome (GOLD analysis project Ga0209640, IMG submission 184018) | Soil microbial communities from Rifle, Colorado - Rifle CSP2_sed 10_1 (SPAdes) (version 2) | ecosystem: Environmental > Terrestrial > Deep subsurface > Rock core/Sediment | place: Rifle...
CTAAATGCTAATCCTTCCATGGATAAAGTGATAAGCAGGGTCGAAGCTGCGGGAGGTAAAATAGTGGTGCCAAAAACAAGCGTTGGGAAATACGGAAATATTGCCTTTATAAACGATTCCGAGGGAAATAAAGTTGGAATTCATTCCATGGACTAGTCAAAAATCGCCATGATGACAAGCCTGAAAATTTCATCAACGAAAAAGGAATGCAAGCGTGGATGCAATGGGAATGTTTAGATCCATAAAAAGTTTAAAATGAAATAATCCGAATCGTGATTTTTTTTTAGTTCTTGAATTCTACTATATTTACGCACTACTATCTCTATAAAAGAAATCCTGTTTTTAGACAGAAAGCGAATATAAGTATGCTATTCCAGATAAAATCCTACCTGCAGTTCCTTTGGCACTCTAAAAATGAGCATGCCGTACATTCCCCATTTGTGTTTAGTCTGATTACGAAATGTTTTTATGACAGCAAGCCAAAAACGGCATATTCCGTTTTAAGGGAATACAGAAATTCTCTTTTGCAAAATAAAAATACGATTGCCGTAACCGATTTTGGTGCCGGATCGAAAGTTTTCAAATCCGATGTGAGGGAAATAACCCGGATTGCCCAAACCGCCGGGATTTCTCCCAAAAGAGCCGAATTATTATTTCGAATCGTAAATTATTTCCGGCCAGAATACATATTAGAAATTGGGACTTCATTAGGACTGGCGACTTCTGCCTTGTCCTTGGGAAATCCGAACGCAAAAATCACCACCTTGGAAGGCTGCCCTGAAACGGCAAAAATTGCCCAAAATCAATTTAGACAATTTGGCTTAATTAATATAAATTCCGTTGTGGCCGAGTTTGAAAATTATTTGAAAGACCATCGACTTTCGACTTTCGACTTTAAGCTTGTTTACTTCGACGGCAACCATTCCAAAAAGGCCACACTGGAATATTTTGAGCTGCTGCTACCAAATGTTACCAACGAAACCGTCTGGATTTTCGATGACATCCATTGGTCGGCTGATATGGAACAGGCTTGGCAGCTGATAAAGAAACATCCAAAAGTTACCGTTACGATTGATATTTTCCAATGGGGAATTGTTTTCTTTAGGCACGAACAGGAAAAGGAGCACTTTATAATTCGGGCATAAAAAAAATGACCGTCATTGCTGACGGTCATTTCTAATTCAAACTATTTTATTCTTATTTTTTAGCTTCTTCCATTTCTTCAGATTTAGCTCCCATTCTGTTCAATGTGTACATTGGTGCGAATTTCAATTTCAATGCAGCAATCTTTCTGTTGTCTTCAGAAGACAATCCTTCTTTTTCAACAGTATTTTTTCTGCTGTCCAATGCTTCCCACATTAATTTGATTTCATCCCAGTCTTCACGAGAATATCTGTCTTTGTTGTTTTCTACAGTATGCACAAATTGTTGGTAAACGCCATGGATATTACCTGCATTAACCCAGTCAAAATTCATGTCCTCACCAATTTTCCCTTCACCAAACAATTCATTTCTCATTTGTTGTTTTGTGTCCGGTTGTGCAGCCGCCATTTCAGCTTCCATCGCAGCTTTTAATGCTGCATATTTTGCTTTACTTGCTTCAACTTTTTCTTTTGCTTTCTGATCTTCCTTTAAATCTGACAATGCTGTTTCAGCTTGGCTGTTTTTCAATTCATATGTAGCCTCGATTGATTGCCAGTTCGCCTTAGCATCTTCGGCCGGAACATTACTTACAGAATCCACATAAACAGTGTAAGTGTCTATAGTTTTTTCCGCTTCTTTTTCCTTTTCACCTTTACATGAAGTAAATCCTAAGGCAGTAACTGCCATTCCTAAAACAAAAATTCTATTTTTCATAATTATTGGTTTTATTATTATTGTTAAACAAATATACCAATGATTATGTTTTTCTCAAAATAAATGTGTGAATGTTGTAATAAATTAAATAAATTATGATATAATCATTTTTCGTATGTGAATTTTATAATAAACATATAAAATCTTATAACATCTAAACTTGAAGTTTGAAGTATAAAAAACGGGCTTAGCGCCAAAAATCACTTTATATGGATTAACAGTGGCCCAATCCCGCGATGAGAACACCTATATCTTGATTATTACTGTAACAAAAACGTTTTTCTATCAACTTATGTATAATTCAAAAGTCTTTTGTACTTTTAAAATCCAAAAACTATAATTCATCAATTGCAGATATCAATGTCAAATCCACTAATAAAAATTACCAATATCAAAAGAGATTTTGTCCTTGGAAACGAAGTCGTTTATGTTCTCAAAGGAATTGACTTAGAAATAAATAAAGGCGAGTACGTGGCCCTAATGGGGCCTTCCGGATCGGGAAAATCTACGCTGATGAATCTTTTGGGCTGTCTGGATACGCCAACATCCGGGACTTACATCCTTAACAATAAAGACGTAAGCAAGATGAAAGATGACGAATTAGCAGAAATCCGCAACAAAGAGATAGGGTTTGTTTTCCAGACTTTTAATTTGTTACCGAGAACCACTGCGCTTGATAATGTGGCTTTGCCCATGATATATGCCGGTTACTCAAAATCAGAAAGGAATGCTCGCGCCTCCGAAGTACTCGAACAGGTAAATCTTGCGGACCGGATGGATCACCAGCCCAACCAACTTTCCGGCGGACAGCGTCAACGTGTGGCCATCGCTAGAGCGTTGGTCAACAAGCCTTCCATTATTCTGGCAGACGAACCGACAGGAAATCTGGACAGTAAAACTTCCGAAGAAATCATGAAGCTTTTTAATGACATTCACGCCAAAGGCAATACAGTCATTCTGGTCACTCACGAGGAGGAAATCGCCGCTTATGCCCACAGAATAATCCGTCTGCGCGACGGTCTGGTCGAGAGCGACATTACCAAATAGCCTTATACTGCAAATAAAATTAACCGAGGCAAGGGAACCCAAAAATTAAATACCTGAAAATGAAAATCGCTTTACTGACCTGCGAAAAGCTTCCTGAATTAACCGAAGCGGATAAACTTTTAATTCCGGCATTAGCGAAATTCAACATTACGGCCACCGCCGTGATTTGGGACGACAAAAATGTGAACTGGAGCGAATTTGATTATTTGATTTTTCGCAATACCTGGGATTATTTCGAGAAAGAATCGGAATTCAACCTTTGGCTTGACCAAATCGAACAATTGGGAATCAAGACGCTCAATTCCATTGACATCATCAAAAGAAACAAACACAAGTTTTATTTGCGTGAAATGGAGAAGAAAGGCATAAAAATCCTTCCCACTATTTTCATAGATAAAACGGAGTTTCTTGACATCGATAAAACAATGCCTTCCCATTGGAAGAAAGCAGTCATAAAGCCAGCCTTTTCTGCAGGCTCCTATCAGACCGAAGTCTTTGAATTGAAAGAGCTACAAAAAATCAACACCGATTACAAAATCATAGCTTCCGAAAAGGAACTGCTGTTACAAGAGTTCATGCCCGAAATCCAAAGTCTGGGGGAAACAAGCTTTATCTTTTTCAACAAAAAATTCTCCCATGCCGTCAACAAGAAACCAGTTGATGGTGATTTCAGGATTCAAGTACAGTTTGGAGGCCAATATACGTTGACTCACCCCAATGCTGATCTGATTGAAAAAGCACAACAAATTGTCGATACTTTTACTGGAGAATTATTGTACGCCAGAGTGGACGGAATCATAATAGATGACGAGTTGAACCTAATGGAAGTGGAATGTATTGAGCCCGATTTGTATTTTAATTTAAGTGAAGGTTCGCTAGAACGATTTGTTAGGGCAATAGTGGATTTAATAAAGTAAATTTGTGCTTACACTGACAAACCCACAATTACACAAATAAACCTAGATGAAAGTATACACTAAAACTGGAGACAAAGGAACCACCTCGCTATTTGGTGGAACACGGGTCCCGAAAGACCATATTAGAATTGAGAGTTACGGAACTGTAGACGAACTAAATTCCTATATAGGACTTGTACGCGACCAGGAAATGAATCTCCATTATAAAGAAATCCTTGTCGAAATACAGGACCGACTATTTACAATTGGGGCCATACTTGCCACGCCGCCAGAAAAAGAAATGATGAAAAACGGGGAGCCCCGTTTAAAAAAACTGGGGATCGTAGAGAGCGATATCGAATTGTTGGAAAATGAAATCGACAGCATGGAGAGTGAACTTCCCCCTATGACCCATTTTGTATTGCCCGGCGGGCACACTACAGTGTCATATTGTCATATTGCCCGTTGCGTTTGTCGCCGTGCCGAGCGCTTGGCGGTCCATTTGGACCATAATGAGCCTGTCGCTGAAATCGCAATTAAGTACCTGAACCGACTTTCTGACTACCTTTTCGTATTGGCACGGAAGTTGTCGCATGATTTGCAAGCCGAGGAAGTTCAATGGATTCCCAGGAAATAATAGACAGGAATCGGTGCTGGTTTTTGGGTTAAAAACCTCAAACTTCAAACCTGAAACTTTACACTAAAAAAAACGTTCTTAACTTTTTTTAAAAATAAATAGATTTTTACTTGTCTTTTTCAGTAAAAAAATTATTTTTGCACAAAACTAAATCGACAAAAGATGTATTGGACATTAGAATTAGCATCCTATCTTAGCGATGCCCCGTGGCCTGCTAACAAAGACGAACTTATTGATTACGCTATACGTGCAGGAGCTCCTTTAGAAGTAGTAGAAAACCTACAATCTATTGAAGACGAAGGCGAGATATATGAATCAATGGAAGAAATTTGGCCAGATTATCCTACAGACGAAGATTATCTTTGGAATGAGGATGAATATTAAAAAAATAATCAAAGAAAAAGTCTCAAAAGAGGCTTTTTTTTTGGTTAAATTTACACTTTAAAATAATTAGAAATACAACCATATTATGAGTTTCATAAATAGCATTCTTAAAGCCTTTGTCGGAGACAAATCCGAGAAAGATGTTAAGGCTTTACAGCCTTACTTAAACAAAATTAAAACTTTTGAAAGTAACTTAATTGCATTATCCCATGACGAATTAAGGGCGCGTACTTTTTTCTTCAAAGACCAACTGCAAGTTGCCCGTGCAGGGATTGACGCTAAAATAGCAACCCTTAAGAAAGATGTTGAAGGGATTGAAGACATTGACCAAAGAGAAGACATTTATGTAGCGATTGATGCTCTGGAAAAAGAAGCATACGATTTGTCTGAAAAAACATTACTTGAAATTCTTCCTGAAGCTTTTGCCGTGGTAAAAGAGACAGCGAGACGTTTCAAAGACAACTCAGAAATTAGAGTAACCGCAACAGCGAAAGACAGAGAGTTCTCTGGAATTAAACCTTATGTTTCTCTTGATGGAGACAGTGCCGTTTGGCAAAACAAATGGAATGCTGCAGGTAAAGAAATTACTTGGGACATGATTCACTATGACGTCCAACTGATTGGTGGAATGGTATTGCACGAAGGAAAAATTGCAGAGATGCAAACGGGTGAAGGAAAAACATTAGTGGCAACCTTGCCATTATACCTGAACGCTTTGACCGGAAACGGAGTGCACTTGGTTACTGTCAATGACTATTTGGCTAAACGTGATAGTACTTGGAAAGCGCCTTTGTTTGAATTCCACGGAATGACTGTTGATTGTATCGATAATCACCAACCAAGTTCTGAAGGACGTAAAGCCGCTTACAATGCGGACATCACTTACGGAACGAACAATGAATTCGGTTTTGATTATTTGAGAGATAACATGACCCATTCACCAAATGATTTGGTTCAAAGGAAACACAATTATGCGATTGTCGATGAGGTCGATTCCGTATTGATTGATGATGCCAGAACTCCATTAATCATATCCGGTCCGGTACCGCAAGGAGACCGTCACGAGTTTAATGAGTTGAAACCAAAAATTGAAAACTTGGTTAGTCTTCAACGTCAGTTGGCAAACGGATTTTTATCTGAGGCAAAAAAACTGATAAAAGAAGGAAACACTAAAGAAGGAGGTTTCTTGCTTTTGAGAGCCTATAGAAGTTTACCAAAAAACAAAGCGCTGATCAAGTTTTTGAGTGAGGAAGGAATCAGACAACTTCTTCAAAAAACGGAAAACCAATACATGCAAGACAACAATCGCGAAATGCACAAGATTGACGAGGCCTTGTATTTTGTTATTGAAGAAAAAAACAATCAGGTTGAGTTGACCGACAATGGAATCCAATTCCTTTCGGGAGACACAGACCCTGACTTTTTCGTCCTTCCGGATATCGGAACTGAAATTGCCTCTATCGAAAAGAAAAAATTAGAGAAAGACGCCGAGGCTGAGGAAAAAGAAAAATTATTCCAAGACTTCGGAATAAAAAGCGAACGTATCCACACCTTGACCCAACTTTTGAAAGCGTATAGCCTTTTCGAAAAAGATACTGAATATGTAATCATGGACAACAAAATCATGATTGTCGATGAGCAAACAGGACGTATCATGGATGGTCGTCGTTATTCTGACGGATTGCACCAGGCTATCGAGGCTAAGGAAAACGTGAAAATCGAGGCTGCAACCCAAACATTTGCCACGGTAACTTTACAGAATTATTTCAGAATGTACAACAAGTTGGCCGGTATGACAGGAACTGCGGTTACTGAGGCTGGCGAGTTATGGCAGATATACAAATTGGATGTAGTGGAAATTCCTACTAACAGACCAATGGCAAGACAAGACAAGGAGGATTTCATCTATAAAACGACTCGTGAAAAATTCAACGCCGTAATTGAGGATGTAACGGCATTGTCAAGCGCGGGAAGACCGGTTCTTATTGGAACGACTTCAGTTGAAATTTCGGAATTGTTAAGCCGAATGTTAAAAATGAGAGGTGTTGCGCACAATGTATTGAATGCAAAAATGCACAAACAGGAAGCTCAAATTGTAGAAGAGGCAGGAAAATCTGGAGTGGTTACAATTGCCACCAACATGGCCGGTCGTGGAACGGATATAAAATTGTCTCCAGAAGTGAAAGCAGCGGGCGGACTTGCGATTGTAGGTACGGAACGTCACGATTCTCGTCGTGTAGACAGACAGTTGAGAGGTCGTGCCGGTCGTCAAGGAGACCCAGGAAGTTCTCAGTTTTATGTTTCCCTTGAAGACAACCTAATGCGTTTGTTTGGTTCTGAAAGAGTGGCCAAAGTAATGGACAGAATGGGACTCGAAGAAGGAGAAGTTATCCAACATTCAATGATGACCAAATCCATCGAACGTGCACAGAAAAAAGTGGAGGAAAACAACTTTGGTGTACGTAAACGTTTATTGGAGTATGATGATGTGATGAACGCACAACGTGAAGTGGTGTACAAACGTCGTCGCCATGCCCTGTTTGGAGAACGTTTGAAACTGGACATCGCTAACATGTTATATGACACTTGCGAACTTATCGTACAAGACACAAAAGCGACCAACGATTTCAAAAACTTCGAATTTGATCTTATTCGTTACTTCTCTATCACTTCTCCAGTTTCGGAAAGCGATTTCTTGAAATCGACTGAAATAGAATTGACTGGAAAAGTATACAAAGAAGCTTTAAAATATTACAACGAGAAAACGGAACGCAGTGCAAGAGAGGCTTTCCCAATCATCAAAAACATATACGAAGACAAAAACAACCAGTTCGAACGCATCGTAGTTCCATTTACCGATGGTGTGAAATCATTGAGCGTGGTGACTGATTTGAAGAAAGCATACGAAACTGAGGGTAAACAATTGGTTGCCGATTTTGAGAAAAATATCACCTTGTCAATCGTGGATGAAGCTTGGAAAAAGCATTTACGCAAAATGGACGAATTGAAACAATCAGTTCAACTGGCCGTTCACGAACAAAAAGATCCTTTGCTAATTTACAAATTTGAGGCTTTCAATTTATTCAACGGTATGTTGAATGGTGTGAACAAAGAGGTGATTTCATTCCTTTTCAAAGGGGATTTGCCGCAACAAAGCGCTCCAATCGAAGAAGCCAGAGAGGTTGTGCGTCAGAAAGAAGACTATAAAACTTCGAAAGACGAAATTCCTAACAGTGAAGCGGATAACCGCGAAGCAGGACAAACTCAGCAACGTCAGGTTACAGAAACTATCGTGAGAGAGATGCCGAAAATCAACCGTAATGACAACGTTACGATTCAAAACGTGGCTAACGGACAAATTCAAGAAATGAAATACAAAAAAGCCGAAAGCTTAGTAGCCTCAGGCCAATGGGTCATCGTTAAAGAATAATTTCTTATAACAGATACAATCCCGCTCAATATTAAATTCCCCAATTACGAAAGTAGTTGGGGAATTTTTTTATCCTGAATTCAGGAGCTATTCCCGCCATTCGTTGTAAGCTATTTGGCTCAAACCCTTTTTTTTCCAGGCGCTGGCAGGAGCTTCCTTCGGTCGCTCTGCCGCCACCATAAAAAGCGGTTTGCGCCAGCATAGGCTTTTCACTACTCTAGGGGCTAAAAATTTGTGCTATTAGAATATGATTGTGGTTTCCCATAACAATCCATAACAAAAAGAATTCATCTTTGAGGACAAGTTAATTATCAAAACAAAATTAGTCAGTATTTACGGTTAATTAATTTATATATTTGAGAATAGATATTGTGTGAACTATAGTCAGATCTATCTGCCCTAAATTGGGGTGATAGATCTCATTTTATCAGACATACTAGTTGTCTGCTAGTTTACAAGAAAAATGTACGTTTAAAAGAAAACCCAAATTTTATTCGAAATAGTTTCAAATGGAAGGAAAAATAAAAATAACATTCAAAAACAGAAACGAAATTACAATGGGTTCTCCATATAATTTAGCAGAAATAGAAATTAGTGGAATTGAATTAAATCTGCCAAAATTTAGTTGGCAAGATAAATATGCAATTTCAAAAAATAAAAAATTCATTACATTAGTTTATTTTGATTTCGTAGAAAATGAACCGGGATTTAAAATATACATAATCGACCTTGAAAAAGGAAAATCAAAAAGTTCAAAACGTTTGATTGGACTTTTAAATAAAATCGAAATTGAAAACGATACTATTAAACTAAATAAATTTTTATACAGTAAAACTAAATCAGAATATGGCAAATTATGCTGTAATTTTGATGAAGAATTGAAATTAGAATATTGAATATAAAACCAGCGCACAACAGCGGTTTTGCCGGATTTGGGTATTCGGCTTAATTTGAAATTGGTTTTATACTTAAAATAAAAGTGATAATCCGCAAGATTAATCTGAATTTAATCCCAAAACCCGAGCAAAGCCGCAAGGACGTTAGCAAGTATTTAATGAAATTAAATTATGAATATGGACGAAAAGAAATCGACGATCTCTAAAATTTGGAATAAAGCACCTTTAATCATAAGATCAATTATTTTAGGATTTACAATAAGTACAATAGGTGTATTAACTTGGTCAGTATTAGCGACTTTTGTACCATTGCCTTGGTCATTTATATTAATGATGGCATTTTTATGGTTTTACATTAAATATTTAAGTGGCTCATGGAATCCAAAGCACACGAAGCTATTCAGAAAGCAGAATTTTAGAAACCCAAAACTTTCATTGAATGCATGGTTTTTATCAATAGTTGGTATTACACTTATTGTATTAATAGAACAGTCAGGTCTGATAGTAACTTTTCGTTTAATGGAATTCCCTGCAGAAAGGTTTTCTCGGGAGTATAGTTTCCTTGAAAATGTTCCCGCATGGGCTGCTTGGTTGGTAGTTATTATGATTTCTGCTGTTGCAGGTATTTGTGAAGAAATTGGATTTAGAGGATACATGCAGGTTCCATTAGAAAAAAAATATGGACCATTAATGGCAATTTCAATTGGTTCAATAATTTTTGTAATAGTGCATCTTCATCAAGCTTGGTCTGGTCCAATTATTTTTCAAATTTTCTTTATAAGTGTATTGTTTGGTTCAATTGCATATTACTCCAATTCTTTAATACCAGGAATAATTGCACATTTTATTATGGATATATGCAATTTTTCGTTTTGGTGGTCAAAACTGGGACATCAATTTGACAAAAAAACGATCTTGGAAACAGGAATTGATTATCACTTCATAATTTGGAATGGTACATTCTTGATTAGCATTGGATTGTTTATTTATGTAATGTCAAGATTGAAATCTATTAAAAATAATATCCGACTAGATATTAAAACACCTGCTAACAATGTATAAAAATAATAGCCGTGATAGTTGTAATTTCAAGGGCTGTAGACCGCTTCAGCTTACTTGTAACTTGACAAGAAAGTGACACGCAGTCAGCTACTATTCTTATATTCACCGTTAGCAGTCAGGCTAGCAATAATAATTAGAGATTTAACTTACTAAAAAAACATGGAAAATCAACATATATTTTCAAGAAGAGTTTTGGTGAAAAGTTCAATTCTAGGGCTTTTGACTTTGCCTATTCATAATGTACTTTATGCAAAAAACATTTTTAACATTGATGAGAGTACTACTAATGAAATAAAACAACCCAAACGTTATCCGGCAATTGATGATGAAATAACAAACGAAGTGGTTGGAGTTTCACATTTTAATTTGGACAGGTTAAAAGAGCTTGTCAATAGAAGACCTGAATTGGCTCGTGCTACTTGGGATTGGGGCTTTGGCGATTGGGAAACTGCTATAGGTGCGGCATCGCATGTAGGTAGAAAAGACATCGTCGACTACTTAATTTCAAGGGGGGCAAGACCAGATATTTTCACTTTTGCCATGTTGGGGGCACATGATACGGTAAAATCTATGATTGAATTTATGCCTGGATTACAACGAACATCGGGTCCACATGGCATTAGTTTACTCCAACACGCCAAAAACGGGGACAGTCAATCAAAGAATTCAATCCAATTAATTGATTATTTAACCGCTTTGGGCGATGCTGATAGCCTAAAATACCAAGGCATAGACGAGGCCGAAAAACAAAAATATGCTGCCGATTACAAATATGGGGAGGGTGAATTTGATGGCTTTTCTGTAAAAGTGAATAGCCAAAAAAAGCTTTTGTTTGGCAAACTCGGAAAGTTTGGTGGCTCGCTATTGAAAATTGGCGACCATACATTTACCTATAATGGTGCCCCTTCGGTCGAAATTTCTTTTCAATTTGAGAACGAGAAAATTGTTTCACTAACAGTTAAAGAGCCTGAATTGACTTTGATTGCAAAAAGAATATGAAAATGAACAAACAAGCCCGAACCGCTAACAGCGCTTTGGCAAAATGGACCGGTTTTGTGCTAAATTGAACATTCGGAATTCTAATAAACATTTGTTCTAAACTGAACATTTGTGCTTCTAATTCCGTCACTTCGCCAAGCCGCAAACCGTTGTACGAAAGCTTAAAAAAACTCTCGTCTTAAAATAGGTTGACAAAAAATTAATCAAAAAAAAAAAAAAAAAAAA
>Ga0209640_10005155_pt1 | contig 11432 bp, 11 predicted proteins | sample RifCSP10_1_FD_184018 | JGI IMG/M metagenome (GOLD analysis project Ga0209640, IMG submission 184018) | Soil microbial communities from Rifle, Colorado - Rifle CSP2_sed 10_1 (SPAdes) (version 2) | ecosystem: Environmental > Terrestrial > Deep subsurface > Rock core/Sediment | place: Rifle...
TGGGCCATGAGCGCCGGACCGGTTCCGACCGCAACGAAGGCGAGCAGCCCCGCCAGCACCGCGTGGGACGTTCGAATTCTCATGGCTGCTCTCCCGTCCGGAAGCTTTCCTTATCGATTGGTGTTCTCGCGACGATCCGCGCTGGCGTCAATCCATCGGCCCGCGGCGCCGAGCAGGACGAGCGCGACGATCACCACCAGACTGACCGGGAATATCAAGTTCATGCCGCCTCAGGTTATTGATGATTCGCGATTCGCGATCTCGGCCACATCAAATCACAATTCATGAATCATAAATCGCAAATGTCTAGAACGCGTTTCCGATGAACGGCAGCATACGGCCCCAGTAGATCACGCCGATCCATGCGCCGATGGCGGAGGCCGCCACAACCTTGTCGAGGGGCCCAGCCTCCTCTCCCGGGTTCAGGCTCCACATCTTGTCAAACACCGTCAGGTAGAGGAAATGCGTGCCCGCGAGGCCGAGGAAGAGCACCTTCCAGAAGAACGCGACATTCTGGGTGTACTGATTTGCGGCGGCAATGAAAAAAAGCATGCCTGTAATGAGATTGAGGCTGAACCCCAGAATGCCCCATGGCAGCAGCCGGTGCAGCGACGCAAACGACAGCGCCTTCATTGCGCCCAGGATGCGCAGGTTGACCGCCAGGAGCACGCCGAACACCAGGCACAATCCGAGGAAGTGCAGCGACTCCGCCGCCGGCCACACCCATGGAAAGTCGGTCACGAACCCGCCGATCGCGTCGGGCGTCAGCCAGCCGGTTGGAGCGCCCACGGCCGTGGCGAGGTCCGGGTTGACCACGATTTCCGGATGGCGGATCTCGCCGCCGATTGTCGCCGCGCGCCCCATCAACGCCAAGGTCACCACCGACAGCAGCAGGACCGCCCCCACACTTGCAGACGTCGGACGGGCGAGCCGGCGACCCTGCCACAGGGCCAGCCACGCGACGAGGCCTGTAATCTGCATCCAGATGAACGCCAGCAGCGCCGCCGTCTCGTGCGTCTCGATCGCGCCTGCCGACACGCCGGCCAGACCTTCGATTCGCTCCTCAGCCGCGACGCCGGTCAGATACACAGGCAGCGTCAGCAGTGCGACGGCAAAGAGCACTTCGAGGCTGGCGCGTGTCAGGTGATCGTTGCGCCGGACAAGGGCAAGCAGCAGCAGGCCGACTCCGATAACGGTGCCAACGGTCGGCACATGATTCAACAGCAGGTGCAGATGCGGAATGGTCAAGCCCATTGAGGATCCTTCCTACACGTACGCGAGCAGGCGCCCCGCCACAATCGCCGCGACCCAGGCGATCAGCGAAAGGAACGCCTGAAGCTTCACATTGGGCGCGGCGGTCTCGGGGTCCGCGGGGGCATCGAACACGGAGCGTTTGATCAACACCATGGTCGCGACGCCGAGCGCCACGAAGAGGAGTTTGGCCAGAAAGAGCCCGGAGGTGCCGCGCTTGGTCGCATCCGCGGCAAACAGCATCGTGCCCGTCACAAGGTTGAGCCAGAAGCCGCCCCACATCAGGCTGAAGAGGGAGCGCAGGGGCGCGATCGGCATCCGGCGGCCGATACCCAGCAGCCGCAGGTCCATCACCGCGCTGGCCCCAACCAGCAGCCCCAGTCCGAAGGTGTGCAGCGTGAGAACTGTGGGGAAGGCCCAGATGGTTTCACCTTCACGCACCCACGTGGAGAGCGAGGTCGCTTCGAGCCATTCATACAGCGCCATCATTAGATCCCGCCGCGCCCGCCGCGCCCTGTTGCCAGCTGAAACGTCACATCCTCGTCGGCCTTGACCGCCGGCCGCCCCCATCTGATCGTGCCGCGCAGCGTCGAGGCCGGCGCCGACAGTGTCATCTTCAGCGTCTGACTTTCCGTGGCCGCCAGCCGCGGGATGCGCCACAGGGCGACATTCCCCGTGCCTTCGGCGTCGGGACGCACGCCTTCGTAGCCCGTGCCCGTCGCGTCGGCGACCTTCGACCCTGGCGGGAGCGCCACGGCGACGGTGATGTCTTCCACGGTCATGCCTTTGTTCTTCACACCGGCGTTCAGCACGGTCACCTCATAGGTAGCGCCGGTGCCGCCCGCCGTGCCGGCCGTGATACGGGCCGTCAACGGCGCCAGCGGCCCCAGATCCATGGCCCAGTCATACATTTCCTTCAGGAGCGACTCCGGCAGCCGCGCGGGCGAGTAGTTTCCCATGCGAACCCGATTGCGTCCCGGCGGCCCTGCCGGCGACGGGGTGACCCGCGGCATGGCGGGGTCGAACTGGCCCCACTGCTCCGGCTGCGCCGCCGTGTGCTGGTACACCATCCGCTTGAACCATTCCCACTCGCCGTTGACCTCGGCCATGCCGTGCCGCGGTGTCTCGAAGGTGGCGCCGTGGCACTGACCGCATCCCACCACCGCGATGGCGAGCTGTTGTCCACGCGGCGCGCCGGCCGGCAGCGGAATCCGCCACGCCCCCGGCTTCGGCACCGGCGGGAGGCTGTCGAAGTACGCCGTCATATCGGCGATCTCCTGATCGGTCAGCTGCGACTCGGCGTACCCGGGCATGCGCCCGGCCGGGTTCCGCACGTAGCTTCTGAACCGCTCGTAGGTCAGGTTGCGGCCCGCCAGCGGCGGCCCGAAGGCACCCTCGCCGTCGCCACCATGACAGTTGCGACAGGAGGTGTTCCCGAGCGCCCAGTGCCCCTTGCCCGCCTCGACATTGCCCGTCGGGGCCGCGGCGTTTTGCGGGGCGCCGGCGTACACCGCGCCGGTGACCCCGTACGCGGCGGCCAGCACGACGGCCAAAACGGCTATGAGCAGTGTGCGCATGTGTTGCTCCTTGAGGTCCGGCTGAAGCCGGACACTACGTACTTCTCATGAAAGCCGGACACTACGTACGCCATCACGTTATCGCGGCTCGTCGGCGCGGCACGGTGTCGGATCCCATCCGGAGCGATCCGGAATCTTCTTGAACGGGTACGTCGTCGCATAGGGCTGCGTCAGGTACTGCGGGTCGGTCACGATGGAGGTGACGACGAGCCAGGTGTCGCCGGTCGGTTCCGTGAACGTCTCGAAGTACTCCTCCAGCCTCGCGTTCTCGCCGTACGGCACGCCGTTCTTGCGCAGGTACCCCGGCCGCATGCGGGTCGTCGTCACGCGCAGCTGGCCGTTGAGCCGTCCGCCACGTGCCGCGCGCCCACCCAGCGGTTCCCACGCCGCCACCGACTGTCCCTGCCACTGCGGTGCCTGATCGGAGGGCGCCGCGCCGCCGAATCGGACGAGACGCGTCTGCGTGCCCGCGTCGGTGTCAACCTGCAGGGTGTTGTCGTCGGCCCAGTGGATGAAGAGGCGGCCCGGCACCCGCATGATGCCGGCGGCGCCGTACGACTTGCACTGGTTCCCCTCGGCTCTGTCTTTGGCGGGGTCCCATGCGTCGGCGATCTTTCGCGCGGCGGGCGTCAGCGGCAGCATGCTGTAGTCGCCCTTGGGCGGCACCAGCATGCGCAAGTGCCAGTGTTCGGTGACCACCGAGACCCAGTAGCCCGTGAAGTCCTTTGGCGCGGCCGCGCGTGCGCTCTGCGCCGGTCCTCCGGCGCGGCCACCCGCCGCTCCACGTCCCTGGGCCCCGGCGCCGGCCTGCAGCACGACGATCGCCAGCAGTGCGACGGCCGTCGCTCTTGACGAATCGACGGATTTACGATCAGTCAACTCGTCCCTGCCACGACCATCCGTCCGCCGGCCGCTTCACGCTGACGATGAGCAGCCGCGGCGAGGACTGGTCGCGCGCCGGCTCGCCCGTCACCACCAGGCGGTCGCCGGGCCTGAGGGTCGTACGTGTCAGCTTCCCTTCCCCCAGCTGGCTGATCGAGCCCCACTCGAGCGCCCAGGTTTTCGTCACGCCTGCCTTGTCCGTGACATCGAGCCTCAGGAACGAGTGCGGATTCCGCCAGACGAGCTCCTTGACGACGCCCTCGACCTCGAGGCGCTGCGACGAATCGTAGGTCGCCCCGAACGAGTGGTGTGCGAATACCGGGCCGGTCCCTGCCAGCAGTACAACACCAGCAACGAGCAGCAGGACCATGCGTTTCATGAGATCGTCTCCCTTCCAAACCCGCCACCAACTATTTCTTCAGGCTGAGATACGCAGCCTCCACAAACATATCAGTCGTCCAGGCGCCGCTCCGTTTTCCATACCGCGTGTCGTAGTCCCGCGTGGGCCTGGCGCCCTTCACCTGCTCCAGGGTCATGCCCTTGTTCATCATGTCCTGGATGCGGTCGCGAACAATGGTCATCATGTCGCGGTAATACACCACCTCGGCATGGTCGGCGATGCGCCCGTGGCCCGGGACGACGAGCGTCCCGCCGCCGGCGTGCGAGGCAGGCACCGTAATGTCAATCAGGCGGTTCAGAGACTCCACGAATGCGCTGATGGAGCCTCCCCCCGCGGCATCGATCACCGGATAGCCGGTGAGATCGAGCAGGTCGCCGGCGCTGACGACGTCAGACTTCCGGAACAGGACGATGGTGTTGCCGTCGGTGTTCGACGGCCGGTGCACGATCACCACCGGCTCGTCGTTGAAGGACAGCCGCTTCTGCGAAATCGAGAACGTGTTGTCCGGCCACCCCTCTTCGGGGATTTTCGGCGTCTTGCCGGTTGGCGCGGCCAGCCGGTGAAACATCGTGTAGTACGCGATCACGGAGGCTTTCGTGATGTCGAGCGCGCCCTGCGGGCCCGCCGTGTAGTTGGCCTCGCGGAACGGGATGATCTCGCCCGTGTCGGCGATGGCCGCATTGCCGCCCACGTGATCGTCGAACTCCGTCGTATTGATGATGTACCGCAGCGGCCGCGGGGAGATCGTCTTGATGGCCGCCAGCACCTTCGCGCTCATCGAGGCGAGGCCCGCGTCCACGAGCAGCACGCCCTCCTCACCGGCCTGCACGGTGATGTTGCCCCCGGCGCCGACGATCACGTGGACGTTGCCCTGCACCGGGAGCACCTGGACCTCGCCGGGCGCGGGCGCGCTCAATCTCGGCGGCCAGGCCGTCTGGCGCGCGCCGGACGGGTTTGCCTGCGTCGACACGATCGCGACGGATCCACACAGCCCGAGACACACGACGGCCGACGCCCACACGAGCGTGCGCGCCGAAGCGTTCGCGCAGGCGGGGAGTGGCCGCCGCCGCGGCGATGGCGTGCGCTGCAGGTGCATGGGCTAGCGCTCCTCGGGAGCGAGTGTGGTCGGCTTCGGCAACGTGCGCATCTTCCTGATGTACTCGTGATACATCGTGTCCGGTCCGCCAAGCCGGGCCTCGTACGGCGTCCCGAACCGATCGGCCAGCTTCGGGTTCAATCCCGGCAGCGGGCTCTGTCCGGGCAGAAAGTGCGGCACGCTGCCGCGCGGCACGGCGGTTTCGGTGGCCTCCTCGCACGGGTACGGCGACATCACCATGCCCGGGTCGGCCATCCACATCATCGTCGTGCGAATGTACGGCTCTGCGAGATAGACGGGGTCGTACATGATGACGGTCGCCTGCAGGAAATCGCCCATGCGCCGCCACCGCGTGCGCGAGACCGTCTGGTCGCTCCGCATCAATCCGGAGCGGCGGATGTACCCTTCTTTCAGGTGCGTGGTCGTCACGACCAGCGTGTCGCCGTCCCATTCGCCGGTCGAGAAGCCGCTCCAACTGTGGAGGGCGTTCTCGGGAGGACGCGGCCGGCCATCCATCCAGATGCTGGTTTCCTGCTCCTCCATGTTGATGTGGCCGTGGAAGGCGCTCAGCTTCTGGGTGGCGTGGTCGATCTCCGGCCAGAAGCGGATCGGCGAGAGGGGTCCCTCGAGCGAGTAGTCCCAGACGTGGGGCCGGCACACCCATTCGGCCGTATCGAAGTCCGCCGGCGACCAGCTCTGCGCCCGCCATTGCCCTTCGGGGCTGAGCGGAACGCCCGCGGCGTCACCGGTCATCCCGCTCCCGTCCTGGTTGCGGGGCAGCGGCCGCCACAGACCGGCGATGTCAGCCTGAGCCAGCGCCGGCTGACTCCACAACGTCGCCAGCAGCGTCAGCAGCAGGAGAACGCCCTCCTGCTGCCACGAGATCGCGCGCCCAGGGTGCATACCGCGTGTTCCTCCGGTCCCAGCGTAGGGATCGCGGGCAATCTTACGTTCCGCGGTACAGCCGGTCAAGCGGACGCGTCACGACCGCAGCGAAAAATTCACCAACTACCATCTACCAACTGGACGTCAGAACGAGTACTTCAGGGCGAACTGCATGATGCGCGGATCGCCCGACACGAGGTACCGGCCGAAGTTCGGGTTGGCCAGGTTCGTCACCGGAGCCTGGTTGTTGTTCGGGTTGACATTCACTTCGCCCGGTCTGAACCAGTCGAAGGCGTTGAACGCCTCGATGCGCGCCTCGATGCGATGCGTGGCGGCAAACCGGAACGACCGCACCAGCGCCAAATCGACGACGCGACTGCCCATGCCGACGTAGGCATTGCGCTCCGACGTGCCGTGCGTGCCGAGCGCCGGTTGCGCGAATGCCTGCGGGTTGAACCAGTTGCTGATCGTCTTCGCACCGTAAGGATTGTCGCCCACTTGGTTGACGCGCTGGTACTGCACCCCGTCCAGCGCCCGATCGCCGCCGGTGGTGATGCTCATCGCAACGCCGGATTGGGCGCGGAAAATTCCGGACAGGCGCCACCCCGACGCGATCATCCGAGCGGCGGTGCTGGCAAACTGCGGCGTCTCGATGCTGGCCGTCAGGTTGACGATGTGCGTCGGCGAGTTGCTGCACGGCCCTTCATCCGCTTCGAACAACTCCCTGGCGTTGGCGGGTGGATCGATGAGCGACACCGGCAGCATGTAGCCGGTGCCGACGTTCAGCGGCGTGCCCCCCTGATTGATGAGACCGCGGCACGTCGACCATGTGTAGTTGGCGTTCGTGCTGATGCCGCTGACCGAGCGGCGCTGGACCGAGAGCAGCAGGCCGTGGTACCGCTGCCACCCTTGATCGGTGACCCAGTCGAGGTACCCGATGTACTGCCCGACACCCGGGTTCGTCTGCGTCAATTCCCGGCGCACGTCGAGCGGCGCCGCTGAGCAGTTGGGATAGGTCGTCGTGCCGGTTGGCGAGGCCGGATTCCGCAACGTACATGGACCGGTCACTGAGGCGCCGGCCGGAATCGCGCCCGGGTTCCCTGTCACGTCGCCCCAGACGTTCATCAGGTAGTTGCCGAGATAGCTGGCGGACACCCCGATGTCGTTGCCGATCTGGCGCTGCACGCCGACGTTCCAGCTATGCACCCGCGTGGTCTTGAGGTCGTACGGCACCTCGATGAGCAGCGAATACGGCGGGAACGCCGACAGCGATCCAGGTGTAAACGGAAAGGGATTCACCCGTCCGACGGCACGCCACGGATCGTCCAGCGAATACGGACCCGGGTTCACCAGACGCTGCTCGAGGCCGAACGGGGGGGCCTGCGCCGCGTCGAAGTAGAACTCGCCCGAGATGAAGTTGCTGTTCATGCCATAGCCGGCGCGCACCGACGTGCGGCCGTCGCCGACCGGATCCCACGCGAGGCCGACGCGCGGCTGCACGTTCGACCACTCGGGAAACATACCCGCCTTGCTCGGGAATCCCGGATCACCGGGATACGCGAGTCCGGGGGGCGCCAGCGGATACACCGTGCTGCGCTGCCCCGACCGGAACCGGTTGATGTCGAAGTTGTAGGTCTGGCCCTTCTGGTGCTGCTGCGGGAACCAGGGCTCCCATCGCACGCCGTAGTTCAGCGTCACCTTGGGCGAGAGCTTCCACGTGTCCTGCCCGTAGGCCCCAAAGTACTTCTGCCTGATATCGAGCGTGAAGGGCGGCGCCTGTCGGAACTCGAAGACGCGGCCGAGCAGGAAGTCGGCCAGCGGAAGCCCAGTCTGGTTGCCATTGAAGTTAAAAGTACCGGCCGATCGAATGTTCGCGTTGGTCTTCCAGTCGTTGAGCGCCACCGATGCCCCGAAGCCCCACTGATGATTGCCACGCACCAGCGTGAGATCGTCGGAGACGCCGTACGTGTTGGGACGGTACCAGGAGTCGGTTTCCGTGCCGAAGTTGAGGCCAAAGGCGCCGGTGATGGCCATAACCGTGTAGTTCGGCACGTACGTGTAGATGTTCACCCCGGCTTCCTGGGGACTGAACATATCGGCGTTCGTCCGGTGCACATTGGTCCGGTTGGCGGTGAACCGGACGTTGTTGACCGTCGTGCTCGTCAACACCTGCGTATAGCCGACCGCCAGCGACTGCGAGCTGCTGTCGCGGCCGCCGGCGCCCGACGTCCCGGCCACCAGGATATTGTCCGGAGTGTTGTTGAGGGCCGGCTCCCAGAACGTCGTCGTCCGCATGTAGCGCCCGAACAGCGACTGGTTCTGCGCGATCTGCCAGTCGACCCGGCCGATCGTCTGTCCCTCCTGTGGCTTGGTCTGGCGCGAGTACGTGATGCGGCCGCACGGGTCGGTCGTGGTGGGCAGCCGCCGCGCGATGTTGACCGCCGCCGGGCTCAGCAGCGCCGGATTGATGCGGTTGCTCAAAAACGGGTCGCGAAGCGTCACGGCTCCGCGCGCGTTGCAGGCCGCCGAGGCCACCCCGGTGAAGTCGCCCGCCAGCATCGCGGCCGTCGGAATGAAGGTGATGATGTCGGCCGGCGTCTGCGAGACGCGGGTTTCCTGATGGGCCCCGAAGAAGAAGATCCGGTCGGTCGCAATCGGCCCGCCCAGTGTGCCGCCGAACTGGTTGCGCACCAGGCCGTCATCGCGGCGCTTGCCGGTCGCCGGATTGATCGCGGCGAATGGAGCGGGGGCGTTGAACCGATGGTGGCGGGCAAACTCGAAGAGGTCGCCGTGCAGCAGGTTCGTGCCCGCTTTGGTGACGACGTTGACCGTGCCGCTCCCCTGCCGGCCGTTCTGCGCGTTCTGCGAGCTCGTCTCGACGCTGAACTCCTGCAGCGCGTCGGGAAACGGCAGCGGCAGGTTGAGGCCGTCCAGCACGTTGTTGTGCATGGCGCCGTCGAGCAGGTACGACACGGCAAAGGGCTGGCCGCCGGTAATCGCAATTCCGCGGCTGGTCGTCATGCTGCGGCTCGTCGGGGCACCGGTGTCCGCCGCGGCGCCTGCCAGCACGATCAACGAGGTCGGATTGCGACCCTCGAGCGGCAGCGCCTCGACCTGCTCGTTGTCGACGACGGCACCGATCGCGGGGTTGCGGGTTTCAACCAGCGGAGCGGATGCCTCGACCGACACCGTTTCCTCGACGCTGCCAAGCTGCAGCGTGACCGGGATGACCGGATTGCTGTTGACCTGCAGCACGATGCCCGTCTGCGCGTAGGCACGGAAGCCGGAGAGACTGGCCTCCAGGCGATACGGCCCGAGCGGGAGGTTCAGCAGCGCGTACGAGCCGGTCTCGTCGGTGACGGCTTCGCGGCGGACGCCGGTTTCGGTCTGTATCGCGACCACGGTGACGCCAGGGAGGACGCCGCCGCTCGAATCCGTCACGATCCCGTTGATCTGGGCCGTGGCCTGGGCCCACCCGCTCGTGGCACTCAGGAGAAGCATCAGGACAGCGCCGGCGATCACGCGGAACACGCGAGTCATTCCTAGCCTCCTAATCGACTTTCTCGCTCGGAATCAGTCCCCAGCTCCAGCCGTCCTTGGGGCGCTTGAAGGTGAGCAGACGAACGCGGTGGTCGCCCGCATTGCGGCCTGGATTGCCGCTGATAATCACGTAGTCACCGGGCTTCAACGAATCCCGGGCGACGCCCTGGCCGCCAAGTTGGGTCGGAGACCCCCACTCCACCACGTACCGCACCGTGGTGCCATCCGGCTCCTTGACCATGACGTGCACGAATGAGTGCGGGTTGCGCAGCAGGAACTGCACGAGCTGCCCTTCGATCGTCACCGACTGATCTTCGAGATACGTTGCGGCAAACGAGTGGTGCGCCAGCGCCTCAGTGCCGCACCCAAGCACGCCAACGGCAAGAGCCGCAATCACAGAACGCTTCATCCCGGACTCCACCCTCTACCCGCTATCCCCGATCCCCGATCCCCGATCCCCTACGGCCTGCGCTCCAGGAACGTATAGTACGTGCTCGTACCGACGATGTGACCGTCCATCGCCCTCATGACGTCGGCGCGCGAGGCGTTTGACGGAAGAGTGAGCATCGTATCGAGCGCGTACAATTTGAACTGATAGTGTAGCGGACCCGCTCCGGCCGGTGCGCACGGCGGCCGGTACCCGACGATGCCGCGGCCGCCGACAACCTGGCGGCTGCCGTCGGGCAGCTCGGCGCCCTCGGGCGCGCCCTGGGCGATCTGTGCGGTACTGGCCGGGATGTTCCACCGCACCCAGAACATTTCTTCCGTGATCCCGCCCATCGGATGATTGTCGGGACCGTTGGTCATGAGGACAAAGCTCGTCGTCTGCTTCGGTGCGTGGGTCCACTGCAGCGGCGGCGAGCCGTACTTGCCGCCGTCGGCATAGCAGGTGAACGCGAGCGGCAGCGACATGCCGTCGGCAAAGGCATTGCTCGTCAGCCTCAGCCGGGGCTCTTCGGGCGCGCGGGCTCCTTGCTGCGCCTGCGCGGCCACGGCAATCGTGCAGACCAGCGGCAGAAAAACGTTCAGCCATCGTGCGCTCATGTCGCGCTCCTTTCGGGGTCTGACCCGTGAATGTACCATAGTTCAGCAACTGATATATCCTCTCGCCGTCATGACTTACAGGTGTACACGCCTCACGCCGCCGCCGCCATGGCTGCTGCTGGCCGTCCTGCTCGGCACGGGCCAGTGGACCGACACATCTTCGTACGTCGTGTCCGGGTTCAGCCGGACCACGATGGCCCAGCAGCGTCCCGCCGGCGCGGCGGCGCTCGAGACCATCCAGATTCGGCCGAATGTGTTTGTCATTTTTGGCGCCGGGAGCAACGTGACGGCCCATGTCGGCGAGGACGGCGTCATCCTGGTTGACAGCGGCGCCGGGGCGGCGGCGGACAAGGTGCTGGCCGCCGTCAAAGCCATCAGCCCTCTGCCGATCCGCCTCATCATCAACACGAGCGCCGATCTGGACCACACCGGAGGCAACGAGCGACTGGCCAGGTCCGGCGTCGCCATCAATCCCGACGGCTTCAGCGATCAGGAGCAGGCGACGGTGCTCGCGCACGAAGGCGTGCTGTTGCGCATGAGCGGCAACGAGGCCATGTTCCCGTCCGCCATCTGGCCAACCGAGACCTACACCGCGAAGGAGAGGGTGAGGGTCGGGGAGCGGGAGGTCCAGAAGACCGGCAGGCGGGACGTGCAGGTCGGTGAAGAGGACGTGGTCCGCACGGAGACCGTCACCACGCAGGTCGGCGAGCATGAGGACATCGGTGGAGAGCGCCGCGTCCTTCGCGCTCTGGCCCAT
>Ga0209640_10005156_pt1 | contig 11431 bp, 7 predicted proteins | sample RifCSP10_1_FD_184018 | JGI IMG/M metagenome (GOLD analysis project Ga0209640, IMG submission 184018) | Soil microbial communities from Rifle, Colorado - Rifle CSP2_sed 10_1 (SPAdes) (version 2) | ecosystem: Environmental > Terrestrial > Deep subsurface > Rock core/Sediment | place: Rifle...
GAGCGTCTTCGCCAGCGGGTACAGCGGATTCTGCGCGTAATACTTCGCGCCCAGCAGCCCTTTCTCTTCCGCCGTCACCGCGAGGAACAGCATGGAGCGGCGGGGTGCGGGATCGAGCTTCGTGAACGCCTCAGCCAGTTCGATGAGCGACGATGTCCCCGATGCGTTGTCCAGCGCGCCGTTGAAGATCTGGTCGCCCTGCAGCGAGCGGTCCCGGCCCAGGTGATCCCAGTGCGCCGTGTACACGACGTACTCATCACTCACCGCCGTGTCGCTTCCGGGCAGCTTCGCGATCACGTTCTTCGACGCGACCTCGCGCAGCGTGTTGCGGATGTGGAAGCTCGCCTTCGCCGGCAGCGTGACCGGCTTGAAGTCCTTGCTCAGCGCCTGCTGCTTCAGCTGCGCGAAGTCGTGGCCCGTCGCGGCGAACAGCTTCGTGACGAACTCGTCGCGCACCCAGCCCTGCACGGCGACGCGGTTCATGTTGCCATCCGCCGTCCTGATGTCGAACGCCTCGGTGGCCCAGCCGTTGGCCGGCACCGACCACGGATAGCCGGCCGGCCCCGTCTCGTGGACCACGAGTGCGGCCGCGGCGCCCTTCTCGGTGGCGATCTCGTACTTGTAGGTCCAGCGGCCGTAGTACGTCATGGCCTTGCCCTTGAACATCGCCTCATCGAGCATCGCCGGATCGGTCGCCGACGGGATCTGCGGATCGTTGACCAGCATCAGGATCGTCTTGCCGGTGACATCCACCCCCTTGTAGTCGTCCCACCCGTACTCGGGCGCGACCACGCCGTAGCCGACAAAGACGATGTCGGAGTTCTCGACGTCCACGTTGGGCGTCGCTCGTCGGGTGTCCGCCACGAAATCGCGCGGACCCTCGAACGGCATCGGTTTTCCGTTCACCATCAATGATGCATTGACCTGCGCCGTGAACCCGACGAGTGGGACGTCCTGCGTCCAGCCGCCGTTCGGGTTGCCCGGCTGCAGGCCGAGCCGAACGAACTGCGCCGTGACGTAGGCGACCGCCGAATCCTCGCCGGGGGTGCCCGGCGCACGGCCCTCGAAGTTGTCCGCGGAAAGTCGTTCGATGTGCGACATCAGGTCGGTCGCGTTGATGCTCTCCAGGCCGGGCGTCGGATCGGCCGGCCCCACCATCGGCGAGCCGGCGTCGCCGCCGGCCTGGCAGGATGCGACGAGGAACGGCACCGCGACGACGAAGGGAGCCACATGCTTCCGGAACACGGCAGTACCTCCATGGAAGGCAGGAACGAACGGCCGGAAGATGCGGCGTCGCCGGGGTCGGTGCAACGGCGGGAAGGGCGCCCCGGCCTGCGCCTTCGAGGGCAGGCGTGGGCTCGCGAGTTCAGTCGGACCGCATGAAGACGTGGATCATCAAACGCGGGACCTGGTCAGCGCCCGGTGCCCGAGCTTTTGTCCTGTTCGTCCGGGACGCCGTACAGAGCCGCGTAAATCCGGGCGTTCTGCTGAACGATCCGCACATAATCGCGGGTTTCGGCGAACGGTATCCGCTCGGCGAACAGATCGGGGTCCGCCGCCTCGGGATTCCTGCGCCATTGTACGACGCGTGAAGGGCCGGCGTTGTAGGCCGCGAGCGCGAACGCCGGAGTCTGCCCGTTCCGCTCCAGAAGATCGGCGAAGAACAACGTACCCAGCCGGATGTTGACGCCGGGATCGCGAAGCATGGTGGTCGCGAAGCCGCGCAGGCCGTCCCGGCGGGCCAGCTCTCTGCCGGTACGCGGGAGGATCTGCATCAGGCCGATGGCGCCAGCGGCGCTCCTGGCCCTCGCATCGAACAGCGATTCCTGGCGGATCAGGCCGGCCACGAGGTAGGGATCAATGCCCCGCTGGCGGGCGGCGGCCAGGATCTCTTTTTCGAAGCGCAGCGGATAAATGATCCGCAACAGCCGCGAATCCGTGGAGCCGGTCGTGCGCTGGATCTCGCGGCCGATCCGCACGGCGTCCAGCGTCCGACCATCGCCGTGAAAGGCCTCGCCCAGCGAATAGAGTCCGGCAGGCACGGACCGGAAATGGCTCTTTGCCCGTTCGATTTCGGCCGCCGTCTCGGCCGACAGGCCGACTTCATCCAGCAGCGCGATCCGTCGCACCGCCGCGGCGGCGAGCCGGGACTGCCGACCGTCCGCCGCCGGCCCCGCGCCAAGCGACGAACGCAGTGGCCGGCCCAGCGACTCACTCGCGCGAAGGCCGTAATACGAGGCGGGATCCGTCGCGACCACCTCGCTGAGCCGCGTCCGGGCCGACATCGTATCGCCGGCCTGAAGCCACGACTGTCCGGACCAGAACCCCGATTGCAGCACGCGCGGAACGGCGCTGGCCGCGCTGCGGGACGCATCGAAAACGACCGCTGCCGCAGCGTAGCGGCCCGCGGCGTATTCGAGGGCTCCAAGCCGCATGGCCGCATCGGCCGCCTGCTCCGACTTTGGCAGTTCGGCGACCAGCCGGCGGTAGAGTGCCGCGGCCGTTTCCGTGGACCCGCGGTCGTGATCGAGATCGGCCAGGGCGTAAAGGGCCTCGGCCAACCGATCCGATGATGGCCGGCGCTCGATCGCCGATTGGAGCGTTCGCCTCGCCTCGTCCTTGCGGCCCCGGCGGATCTGCAGGCGGCCGAGCAGCGAAAGAGCATCGCCCGCGACCGGCGTCTGCTTCGACAGCACAGCCAGCTTCGGCTCCGCCGCCGTGTAACGCCGGCTGTCGAACAGGCCCAGTGCCGCTTCCAGCTCGACGGCCAGGCGCCCATCGCCGTTGACACCGGACGTGGTCAGGTAACGATCGAAGCTGGCGAGTCCCTTCGCACCCAGGCTGCGCCGGAAGAAGAGCCGGCCCGCGAGCAGCGCATCATCCGCCGGGCCCCCACGCATCCCGGACAGGAGCGTAGCCGCGTCCAGCGCGAAGCTCGATTCCGGCGATGATTCGACGGCCTTCCGGAATGCCTGCCGGGCCGCTTCCTGCTCACCCTGACTCAGACGCATCTCGCCCAGCATCAGCATGGCCTCGGCCAGCGGCGACCCCGTCAGGCGGGGCGCAGCCGATTCAACGGCGCGGATCGCTCCTGCAACGTCCCGCGCGGTCCGCCGCCCGTACGCCACGATCCGCCATTCCCGGGCCAGCGCCAGCCCGCGTTCCGTTCGCGACAGGTACTGTCGGACCGACGCCGTGTCACCCGCCCTCGAAGCGGCATCCGCCGCCAGCAGGTTCGCCCAGTCCGCGAAACCCGGAAGAAGACGGCCGGCCCGGTCGAAACCGCGAACCGCGGCCGAAGGCTCCGTCCTCCGACTCGAAAGCGCCGCTCGAAGCGCGGTCACGCCTTCTGGCGCCCATGGACCCGCGGCCTCAAGCAGCGCCTCGTAGGACGTATCCTCGACCTGGCGCGTGCTGGCGAGCCCGGGCTCCGCACGTGTACCGGCGGAGACCCAGCAGACCAGTAGTACATACAGGCCCGGGCTCACATAGCCTCCTTCAGCACGCTCCGTCCACCGGTACTCAGCGGCCGGCCAATCCCGACACGATCACGAACTCGTCCCGTCGATTTGCCGCCCAGGAACTCTCATTGTTGCCCATCTGCGCCGGCCGGTCCTCGCCGTACGTCTCGACGTCGATCCGCCCGCCCTCCACACCGAAGCCCATCAGGAACTCCCTCGCCGCATGCGCCCGGCGAAGGCCAAGGGCCAGATTGTACTCCACCGACCCGCGTTCGTCCGCATGGCCCTCGATCCGGATGCGGATCGACGAATTCGACCGCAGAATCGAGACCTTCGAGCGAAGCGCTTCCTGGGCCGACGCGCTCAGTGTCGACTCATCGTACGCGAAACGGATCGTCTCCATCAGGACCGCGCGATTGCGCGCCGCTTCCGCCGCGCCGGAATCGCCAGCGTTGTTCGATGCCGACGGATTGTTCGTTGCCACCGGCGCACTACTCGCCGTCGCCTGCTGCGGCGCCGGCGAGGGCGGAGGCTGCTTCTTGCCGCACGCCGCGATCATGACGGTCGCGACCAGCGTTGCGGTGATGCTCACGTTCAAACTCATCTTCGCTCCCCCTCGAAGTCCGTTTGCCGTCTGACCCGGCCATCCGGCCGGCCTCGCGGATCGGGTTGCCATGCTTCCGTGACCGGAGCGCGAAATTCCGGAAGACCCAGCGGTGGAAAACGGTCGCCCCGGTCGCGCACACGCGTCTATCTACAGGGCAAGTCCGGTACCGGATTGGTCGTCGCGGACAAGTTATTGTGTCATAAAGGTTTGTGAGAATGCTTGCTTTCGGGGGCTCCGGTGCATTACGCCACGCCCCGCGACTACCGGGGGGCCGACGGGATCCGGTGGCGGGCTGGCGGAGGCATCGAGCGGGGCCGGCGCAGCACGGGACGAGGGACCGGATCATCTCGGACGGTCGCATGCGTCGAACCGTGGCACCCGCAGGCCGGGCACGTCCGTGCGCTCATCAAGCCGTGCACGTCCGTGCGCTCAACTGGCCCGCCGATTCTGCGAAAGACACTGTCGCCGGCGGGCTGCGAAGGCGTTGCCGAGGGGGGTGTGGCAATTCTCCACGCCTGCGGGTCACACGGCCCCGGTCCGAGCCCTTGCCGGAGGGGTTTCAGCCCGGCAGTCCGGATTCGGCGCCGTACTCGTCGAGCTTGCGGTAGAGCGTTTTGCGGTCGAGTCCGAGGATCTCGGCGGCGCGCGTCTTATTGCCTCCGACCTGGCGCAGGATTTCGATGATGTATTCGCGTTCGAGATCGCGCAGCGAGACCTGGCGGCGCCGCGCGTCGGCGACGATAACGGCGGCCTGACCGGACCGCTGGATGCGGGGCGGCAGGTCTTCGGGCCGGACGGAGGTGGAAGTCGAGAGGGCGAATGCGCGATCGAGGGCGTTGCGCAGCTCGCGCACGTTGCCGGGCCACGGGTAGGCGGTGAGCATCGACATGGCCTCGGGCGTGATGGGCCTGTCGCCTGCGAAAAGCACGGCGAGCGGCGGGATGTCGGTGGTGCGATCGCGCAGCGGCGGCACGTGCAGGTTGACGACATTGAGCCGCCAGAAGAGGTCCTCGCGGAACCGGCCCGCGCCCACCTCGGCATCGAGATCCTTGTTGGTTGCGGCGATGACGCGGACATCGACAGCCCGCGAAGCGGTGGCCCCTACCCGCCGGACCTCGCCGCTCTCGAGGGCGCGCAGCAGCTTGGGCTGGAGCGTGAGCGGCAGGTCGCCGACCTCGTCGAAGAACAGTGTGCCGCCGTGCGCCGCCTCGAACAGGCCGATGCGGGACCGCTCTGCTCCGGTGAACGCGCCCTTCTCGTGGCCGAACAGCTCGGATTCGAGCAGGTTCTCCGGAAAGGCCGAGCAGTTCAGCGGCACGAAGCCGGGCCGGCCGGAGGTTGCGTGGAGGGCCCGGGCTACGAGTTCCTTTCCGGTCCCGCTCTCGCCCGTGATCAGAACGGACCGTTGGGATGGCCCGGCTTTCCGGATGAGGCCGAACAGATCGATCATCGATCGGCTCGCGCCGACGAACCCGGGAATCGGCGAATCGGCCGTGGCCGCGCTCGATTCGGCCTCACGGCGCAGGCGGCTCTCGGCCAGGGCGCGGGCCACGGTCCCGAGAAAGTCGTCGGTCCCGAAGGGTTTGGTCAGGTAGTCGAAGGCACCCTGCTTGACGAGCTGGATGGCGGAGTCGATGCTGCCGAACGCGGTGATCGTGATGACGTTGATGGCGGGACGTCGCTGGCGTACCTCCGCGAGCAGCTCGCGGCCACGCATGCCGGGCATCATCAGGTCCGTCACGACCAGGTCGGCGGGCCCGCCGCCGGCGATGTGGGACAGCGCCATTTCCGCGTTGCCGAAGGCGTGCACCGCGTAGCCGGCGTCCTCCAGCACCTCGGTCAGGAAGCTGCGCAGCTCACGGTCGTCCTCGGCGACCACGATGTGCTCAGACATGGGCGGCCGCGCGGGCGGAGGGCAGGCGGATGCGGAAGAGCGCGCCGGTTCTCGATTCCGGTGCTCCGGTCACTACGCTCGTCGGTCCTGGGGTCAAGGAGCCCGGTGCGTTCGAGGAGCCCGGCCCGTCGGCTACGCAGACCTCGAGTTGGCCGTGGTGCTCCTCGATGATTCCGCGGGCGACGGCGAGGCCGAGGCCGGTGCCGCCCCCGTTCGCCTTTGTGGTGACGAAGGGCTCGAAGATGCGGGGCAGTACGTCCGCGGGAATGCCGGGGCCGTTGTCCTCGACTTCGACGATCACCGCGCCGTCGCCGCCGGCTCCCTCCTCGATTCGCGTCCGGATCGCGATCGCACGGGCGCCGTTCTCGCCAGCCAGCTCGAGAGCCTGAACCGCGTTCATCAGGAGGTTGATGAAGACCTGGTTCAACAGGTCGGTATCCCCCATGATCTCGAGTTCGCGCGCTCCGTCCCAGGAGATGTGCACATTGGCGCGGCCAATCTCCCAGTCGAGGAACTCGAGTACGCCGCCGATCACGGTGCCGAGATCGATGGGGCCGAATTCCGGTTCCCTGCGCCGGGCGTAGTCGAGCAGATTTCTCACGATCACGGTGATCCGGCTGATCTGCTGAACGATGATGTGGAGGTTGCGCCGGTCCGGTTCGACGGTCGTCCGCTTGAGCAGCATCTCGGCGCGGCCGCGGATGACGTGGAGTGGTGCGGCGATTTCGTGGGCCAGCCCGGCGCCGAGATTGCCGATTGCCGCGAGTTTCTCCGTCTCGCGCAGCCGTCTCTCGAGGTCGAGCCGGCCATCCGACTCGCGCACCAGCTCGTGGCGCGCCGATTCCAGGCGTGCGGCCATCCGGTTGAATTCGCCGGCCAGCTCGGCCAGCTCGGCGCCGCCACCGGGGCCCTCGATGCGGTGTTCGAGCTCGCCTCTGCCGAGAGCCTGCGCGGCCACGACGAATCCGCCGAGCGGCCGGGACACGAGCTGCCGGACCAGCACCAGAATCAGGATCGCGACCGCGGCGAGCAGCGTGATCGTGTTGAGCAGGAACCGCTGTCTCGTCAGGCGGATCTGCTCGGCCAGGAACGAAAGGGGCTGCGCCACCTCGAACGCGCCGACGATCTTGCCGAGCGGATCGCGGATCGGCCGGATGACCGAGTACACGGCCTGTCCTTCGATCGTGCGGTCGATGGTCGATGGCTCGCCGGAAAGGATGACGGACCGCACCGCATCCGTCGCCGCCTTGGCCCTCGCATCGAGAGGGTCCGACACGTAGGTCAGCTCCGCATCCCGATCGTATACGAGCACACCGTAGATCGTACGCTCACGGCTGATCCGGTCGATGAACTCCTGGATGTCCTTCGGCGTCGGATCCCGGTACGCGGATTCGATCGCCAGCCCGAGCGCGACCGCGTACGCGTTCGTTTCGCGCCGCGACTGCTCCGTCAGCGTATTCTCGCGCTGGCGCACCGCCCACGCCGCAAAACCCGTCATGACCAGCGCAACCGCGGCCAGCAACGGGAGAAGGAGTCGGGTGCTGAGCTTCATGTCGAACGGTTGTCCATCATCGCGTGATTCGCGGGTGCCCCCGAATATACGGCCTCGACCCCGGGCTTCGCTGAATGGCCGGCAGGCCACTCGCGTATCGGAGATGGCCGGCCGGATCTGCACACCGGCCCGCTTCGAGGGTATTCGTCGATGAACTCGCGGAAACGACTCAGGAGCCACCCCAGATGAAGAATCTCCTTCCCGTCCTGGCCATATCGCTGTTTTTCGCCGCTGCCGCATGCGGCGGCGAGACCGGCGCATGGGCCGGCACCGTCACCGACAGCGCCGGCGTCCAGATCGTGAACAACCCGGTCGAAGGCCTGTGGACGAACGGAACGCAACCCGCCATCACCGAAGAAGTCAAGATCGGTGCGACCGGCGGCGATCCGAACTACGAATTCGGGCAGATCGTCGGCATCGACGTCGGCTCGGACGGCACGATCTACGTTCTGGACCAGCAGGCCAGGCAGGTCCGCGCCTTCGATGCGGAGGGCCGGTACGTGCGAACGATCGGCAAGCCGGGCTCCGGCCCCGGCGAACTGAGCCAGCTGGCTTTCGGCGTGGTCGTCACGCCCGGTGATTCGCTGATGGTTCCGGATCTCGGGCTGCAGCGGGTCACTCGTTACGGGCCCGATGGCCAGACCATCGGCAGCTTCCCGACGCCCATGACGGAAGGCATTTCCGTCCGCTGGCAGGCTCGGGCCGGCGGCCAGGTCGTGCAACAGGCGAGGATCATGAACCTGCCCGGCCAGGCGACGCAGGTCGAGCCCAAGGACCTGCTGCTGCTGCGCAACGCGCAGGGCGAGCTGCTCGACACGCTCATGGAGCTGCCGGGCGGCCAGACACTCAAGATGACCGGCAATTCGATGAGTATCCGCCTCTTCGAATCGGAACCGGTCTGGGGTCTCGGTGAGGATGGGTCCGTCTACTTCGCGATGAATTCGGACTACAGCGTCGAAGTGCACGACGGGGACGGAGCGCTGCAGCGGATCGTCCGCCGGCCTTTCGAACGCAAGCCGGTCACCGAAGATGACAAGCAGGCGTTCATGAAGGCGCTTCGCGAGCTGTTCGGGCGCCAGGGTGTGCCGCCCCAGGCGGTCGAGCAGGTTCTCGGCAACGTCCAGTTCGCAGAGAACTATCCGGCCTTCGCCAATCTGATGGGCGGCCCCGGCCAGTCGCTCTGGGTCCAGCGGGTGAGAACCGCCGCCGACATCAAGGAAGGCGCCGAATTCGATCTGCAGGACAGCGGCTCGCCCGAATGGGATGTCTACGCGCAGGACGGCAAGTACCTCGGCGCCATCCGGCTGCCGGACAAGTTTGCGCCGTTGCGCGTCATCGGCGACCGCATCTATGGCGTCTGGCGCGACGAACTCGATGTTCAGCACGTCACCCGGCTGCACGTCGACATGGGCACACAGACGATGGGCGAGAGCGGCGGCTGATCTATCGCGCGGAATCGAGGGGCCAGCGGACCGGCCCCTCGTACGTTTGCTGCAACAGCCTCACGTAGTCGTTCATCGGCATGAGCCCCGCCGCGTTCCGGCGCTGGTCGAGCATTTCGATGTTTTCGATCGGGTAGGGCATCAATTCCCCATTGACAATGCGGAATTGCGTCCCGTACAGCTGCGGCTTGCCGTCGTGTGTCAGAATGCGGTCGGTCAGCAGGGCCACGTTGCCGACCCCGGCCTCACCCGATCGCGCGGCCATCTGCAGCAGAGGCAGCGTCGCCCGCTGGAATGCGTCGGAAGGGCTGTGCTGCAGGATGAGGAACGCCGCGTCCGCGGCCTGCCTGCCCACCATCGAGTGAGTCGGCCAGCCCGCCGAGTCGACGATCGCGCCCAGCTCCTGCGTCAGCATGGAATCGATCCCCATGGACGCCCGCACGAACCCCGTGTCCGCCGCGCTCGCCGCCGTGAAGCCGACCCGCACGGTCTGATCCAGCAGTCCCATGCGAAGCAGCTTGTCACGGAGCGCCCGATGCGTGACCGTGGTATCGCCGGCCGGCATTCCCCTGCGCCCGGTCGGCGTCTCGCAGGCTGTGGCAAGAAGGGGCGATGCCAGACACAGGAGGACGGACAGGATTCGATGGAACCCGCAGACGATGTCATTCGCGTGGACGCGACGCTCAGCGTGCCTCGCGCCGAGCTGAGCTATCGGGCGACCCGTTCCGGCGGGCCGGGCGGGCAGCATGTCAACACATCGTCCACCCGCATCGAGCTGACCTGGGATGTCGCCGGATCGCCGTCGCTGACGCTGGAACAGCGAGAGCGCCTCCTCGGAAAGCTCGGCCGCCGCGTTGACGCGCGCGGCGTGCTCCGTCTGGTTGCCGCCGCAAGCCGCAGCCAGCATCAGAATCGCGAGGCGGTCACGGAGCGGTTCGCCGCCGTGGTCGCCCAGGCGCTGCGCGTGCCTGCGCCCCGGCGCAGGACGAAGCCGCCCCGATCGGCCGGCGAATCCCGCCTGCGCGAGAAGAAGCAGCGTTCCGAACGCAAACGGCTGCGCTCGCCTCCGCCCGACGAATGAGGCGGCAGCAGCGAAACACGTGCTGCAGCGCCCCTCACGAAACCCATTCCATCAGTCCCCTCCGCCTCGTTCGCCGGGCCGCTGCTGCATCGATCCCCGCGAGCGGACCAGGTACACGCTGAACGTGAGGACCGTGAGCGGCATCACGAACAGCAGCATGACGCCGCTGAAGATGGGCAGCGCCTCGTGGTTCGTCGCGTCGAGAACCAGAAACGTAACGTACGCAACGTAGTAGCCCAGGAAGACCGCGCCTTCCCAGCGCGTGATCCTGAATCCGATGAAGAAGATCGGCAGGCACGCCATGGCGACCGCGATCATGACCGGCAGGTCGAAGGTCAGCGCCGCACCCGGAACCGGAATCCCCGACGGCGCTATGATCGCCGCACTGCCGAGGACTCCGAGCAGATTGAAGATGTTGCTGCCGACGACATTGCCGACTGCGATGTCGCGCTCGCCTTTCAGGCTGGCGGTCACGGACGTCGCGACTTCGGGAAGTGAGGTCCCGGCGGCCACGATCGTCAGTCCGATCACGAGTTCGCTGAGTCCCAGCATGCGCGCGATCGCGACCGCGCCTACGACCAGCCAGCGTGAGCCCACAGCCAGGAGCGCCAGTCCGCCGAGGATCAGCAGGGTGTCCAGCGCGTATCCGCGAAGTCCCTGATGCGGTGGCACCAGCGCCACGACCGCGGGCGCGCGCGGCCGGCGCCGCGTCAGCCAGATCAGGAACGCGATGTAGACAACGAGCAACAGGATCAGGACCAGGCCTTCCGGCTTGCCCAGCGTGCCGTTCATGGAGAGCAGCATCACGAGAGACGAGACGCCGATCATGATCGGCACATCGTGGCGGACCAGGTCCTCCGAAATGACCAACGGCGACACAACGGCGGACAGACCCAGGATGAACAACACGTTGAAGATGTTGCTGCCGATGACGTTGCCCAGCGCGATCTCGGGCTGGCCGTACAACGCCGCCTGCGCGCTCACCAGCACTTCCGGCGAACTCGTGCCGAAAGCCACGACGGTCAGCCCGATGATGAGCGGCGAAACTCCGAGCGAAGCGGCCAGCCTGACCGATCCTCGCACCAGCCCCTCGGCTCCCGCGATCAGCAGGATCAGGCCGACAATGAACAGAATCAGGCTGCTTCCGGACAATCGCCCTCGGCGTCGAAAGGGTTGTGCGCGAATCACAGAATCGACTCGCGCGGCAAGTCGGGCAAGCCCCGGGATCCGCGGCATTGACGGCTCGACTCGCCGCCCGTTATCCTCGAAGCTTCCGCTCCAACACGACGCGGCAGTGTAGGGGGAGGCCGTCAAGCCTCCCTTTTTGACTATGGTGCCAACACCGAGAAAAATGCGCGGCTCAAACGCGAGCGCGAGACCGGTCGCCCGGCGCA
>Ga0209640_10005159_pt1 | contig 11431 bp, 10 predicted proteins | sample RifCSP10_1_FD_184018 | JGI IMG/M metagenome (GOLD analysis project Ga0209640, IMG submission 184018) | Soil microbial communities from Rifle, Colorado - Rifle CSP2_sed 10_1 (SPAdes) (version 2) | ecosystem: Environmental > Terrestrial > Deep subsurface > Rock core/Sediment | place: Rifle...
TGGCCCGCTCGCCCACGAGATCGCTATCCTCGGTGAGATCGATCACCAGCAGGATTTTCTGGTATCCGGACATAATCGTCTCCGGCAGCGGTAAGGACCCGATTATAGCGGGGTCGGCGGCGAGTCTACCCGGCAAGCGCGCGCCAGCTCTCCGAACTGCGCCGGTGCAAGCTGTTCGGGGCGGTCGCCGGCGTCGATGCCCAACCGCTCGAAGATCGCCGGGTCGAGAACGCCCCGGAGCGAATTGCGCAGAGTCTTGCGACGCTGGGAAAAGGCGGCGCGCACGACCCGCTCGAAATGCGGTGCGGAGCCGATATCGAACGCGGCTTGCCGGAGGGGCACCAGCCTGACGAACGCCGAGGCGACCTTAGGCTGTGGACTGAAGGCGCCAGCACCCACCATGAACAGGCGCTCGATCCTCACCCATGGCGCCAGCATCACGGTGAGCCGGCCGTAAACCTTGGAACCCGGCGGCGCGACCATGCGATCGACGACTTCCTTTTGCAGCATGAAATGCATGTCCGCGATCGCGGCGCGCTGCCCGAGAAGGTGAAAGAGCAGAGGAGTCGAGATGTTGTAAGGAAGGTTGCCGACGACGCGGAGCCGCGGGCCGCCCCCCTGCAACCGTGCGAAGTCGACGTCCAGCACGTCCCGCGCCTCGATCGTCAGGGCATTTCCGAACCTTGCAGCCAGCTCTCGCGCCAGGTCACGATCGATCTCGACCGCATCGAGCTTGCCAACGCGCTCCACCAGGTGGGCCGTCAGTGCGCCGCGACCAGGCCCGATCTCCACCAGGTGTTCGCCCGGGCGCGGGTCGATGGCCGCGACGATTCGCGCGATCACCTGGGGATCGTGGAGGAAGTGCTGGCCGAAGCGCTTGCGAGCGCGATTCATTGCCGTCAGCGGGCCGTGGTTCTGGCGAGGGCGATTGCCTGCTCGACGGCCGCGATGAGACTGCCGGCGTCGGCTCGCCCCGAACCGGCAAGCGAAAGCGCCGTGCCGTGATCGACGGAGGTGCGGATGAGCGGCAGTCCGAGGGTGACGTTCACAGCGGCGCCGAACCCCGCGAACTTGAGCACCGGCAGGCCCTGGTCGTGATACATGGCGAGCACGACGTCGGCGGCCGCGAGCGATGGCGGCGTGAACGCGGTGTCGGCCGGCACAGGACCCGAAGCATCGATGCCCTTCTGCCGCGCAATTGCAACGGCCGGACCGATGACGTCGAGCTCCTCGCGACCGAGATGGCCGAACTCTCCGGCGTGTGGATTCAGCCCGCACACCAGGATGCGCGGGCGGTTCAAGGCGAAGCGCCGGCGCAGCTCCGCGTCCAGAACGGTCATGACTTTCACCAGCCCGTCGATGCTCAGTGATCCACTGACTCGCGAGAGTGGCAGATGTGTCGTTGCCAGCGCCACGCGCAGTTGCCCCGCGACCAGCATCATCACGGGCAGCCCGGCAGCGGTGCGCTGCGCGAGATATTCCGTATGTCCGGTGAACGGAATCCCCGCATCATTGATTACGCTCTTCTGCACGGGTGCCGTCACCATGGCGTCGAACTCGTCGTGCTGGCAGCCATCGATAGCCCGATCGATGAGCTTGAGCACGTAGCGGGCATTGGCGGAGTTGAGGTGTCCGGGTTCACACGGCTGCGCCAGGTGCTCGGACGCGATACGCAGTGTGCCTGCGCGGTGCGCGACCGGTGGATTCGCCGGGCTGTGTGCCTCGATCTTGAGCTCGACACCGAGCAATCGCGCACGGCTGGAGAAAAGTGCCGGGTCACCAGCGACGACCAGTTGGCACTGCCAGTCGCGCTCGACGAGCTTGAGACAGAGATCAGGCCCGATGCCGGCGGGTTCGCCCGAGGTCACGATGATCCGTGGCAGCGATACCTTGGGCGCAGTCACATCTTGTATTCGATGAACGATTCGTCGCGCAGGCGGCGCAGCCACAGCTCCGTTTCCTCGTCCGCCTTGCTCTCGCGCAGCGCCGCGAAGGCGCGCTGGCGGCGCACTTCATCGGTGCTGTCATGAACGCGCCGGCCCAGCAGCTGCACGATGTGCCAGCCGTACTTGGTCTGAAACGGCGCGCTGATCTCGCCCTCCGGAAGGCTGTCAAGGACCTGTTCGAATTCCGGCACGAACGTCCCCGGTCCCTGCCAGCCGAGGTCACCACCCTCGGTGGCAGACTGCGCATCCTCGGAGGTGGTCGCCGCCAGGCCTGCGAAATCCTCGCCGCCAAGGATTCGCTGGCGCAAGGTGTTGAGTTTCTGCCGCACGGTTTCGTCGTCCTGAAGCTCGTTGGTGGTCATCAGAATGTGGCGCGCATGGACCTGGTTGACCATCACTTGCTGTTCCGCGCCGCGGGTCTCGTTGAGGCGGATGATGTGAAAGCCGCTCGGCGTACGCACCGGATCGCTGACCTGACCGGGCTCCATGGTCCCAACGAGATCGGCGATGAAGCTCGGCAACTGTGTGCCCTTGCGCCAGCCGAGTTGTCCGCCCTCGAGCGCCGTCTGGCTGTTCGAATAGGTCACCGCGAGTTGTGCGAAATCCTCGCCCTCGCGTGCGCGCCGCACGACGTCCTCTGCGCGCGCGGTCACTTCCTCGAGCTGTCCCGGCGGGGCCGCCTCGGGCAGCGACAACAGAATGTGCGAGACGTTGTAATCCAGGTTCTCGGCGGCCGAACCCTGTTGCTGCTCGAGGAACTGATCGATCTCGCGTGGTGTGACGATGATGCGCGCCAGGACATCACGCTGCCTGAGGAGCGTGATCGTCATCTCCTTGCGGAGCGAGTCACGATAAGCCGCGTAATTGATGCCCTGCGCCTCGAGTGCTCGCGGCAGCTGATCGAGCGTCATCCCGTTCTTTTCGGCGACGTCCTTGAGGGCGTTGTTGAGCATCTCGTCGGAGACCTTGATGCCGGCACGGTCAGCGCGTTGCAGCTGCACTTCCTGAATGACCAGTCGCTCGAGGATCTGCTGGCGCAGGACGTTTGCGGGCGGGAGCTCGGTCCGCTGCTCTGCGAGCCGGCGCGTGATGAGTCCGACCTGCTCGTCGAGCTCGCTCTTGAGAACCACACCGTCGTTGACGATCGCCGCGATGCGATCGAGCAGCACTCCGCTGGTGGCCAACTCGCGCGTCTGAGCATGAGCCTGCACTGCGGCGGCCAGAAGCAACAGCGCACACAAGGACTTGATTCGCTTGGGCATACGGCTTTATGAAGTCAGCGTTTTGGACGGGGGCGGGAGTATCCACGAATCGCCTGTTCGAGGAAAGCATCCGCGGGCACTCCGACACTGCTCAGACCGCTGAGTTCCAGCTGCAGGGCGATCGAGCTATCGCGCTCACCCGTGCGACTGCTGACGTACTGCCGCTGCACCATCCTCAGCCTCCAGCAGCAACTGGCGTATTCAAGTCCGGCGAACTCCTCGATCAGACTCTCCTCGCGCAGCGAGTACACGGCACCCGCGTACAGGTTCCAGCGCCGCGAGACTGGCCAGGCGACACTGGCGTCGACCTGCTCGATCTGGTCACGTTGGTATCGATAGCCGATGTTGATCACCGACTCGGACGCCGGACGGTATTGCACGCTGAATTTGCCCTTTTCGCTGCGTGTGGCATCAGGATCCCATTCCAGCCCGAGGCTGACGTTCCAGTTCTGATAGGCCGTGAGGTCGAGTTCGGCGATGATGTTCGAATTCTGACGCGTGCCGGCGCCTTCTCCGGGCAAGGTTACGCGCGGGCTGTCGAAATACCGTGTCTGGCCCAGCGTGGCGCTCAGGAACTGTTGTCCGCTGCCGGTATCGAGCAATCGGACGGAGACACCTGCGCTCAACTGGTTACTGTCGCCCAGGCGATCCGCTCCCACGTAGCGATTGCGCCGGAAGAGCTGCACCAGGTTGAGATCGGGAAGCGCCGTGTCGAACACCGGCAGATCATCCTGATTGCGAAACGGCACGTAAAGGTAAAGCAGTCGCGGCTCCACGGTCAGCAGGCGCTGACTCTCGTCGCCGAAAGGCCGCTCGAAGATCATGCCCGCGTCGAGACTCGAGATCGGCGCTGCGCGTGACGGTGAAGTCTCACCGGCGGCCGGCACGCTCCCAAGCTCATACTGCGTGTAGCGATAGGCGGCGCTCGGGATCACGTAATAGCCCGGACCGGTGACGGCCAAGCTGACCTCGGGCTCGAGGTCGAGCCGCCCGCCGGTGATTCCCTCATCGCGCAGGAAATAGACCAGCTCGCCGTCGAATGCATAACTCAATCCGAGCGGCGCCTTCTCCCACTGGGCGCGTGCCACGAAGCGCGGCACGCGCGAGTAAGGGCGTGCCTCCTCGGGGATGGTCTGGTCGATGATCTGGTGATTCTGCACCTGGCCGAGCAGGTGCCAGTGTTCGCCGTAGTAGCGCAGCTCGGCGTCCCGCTCCACGTAGATTGTGCTCGTGCCTTGCGAACCGGCACCGAAATCCTCGAAATAGTTGCCGTCGCTCGCATTGGCTGCATCGACGAATACACGCCAACGGCGCGCGAAATCTCCCTGGTGACCCCAGTGCACGTAGCTCCGATCCCGATCGCGCAGGTCGTCGCTCGGCAGATACACGGCCGCGAGCGCGCCACCGTGCCCAGTCGTGAGGTAGCGAAACTCGTTGTCCAGCTCGATGCCGCGATCACTGAGCAGGCGTGGGGTGAAGAGCAGGTCGTAATTCGGCGCGAGATTGAAGTAGTAGGGCGCGGCAAACTCGACACCGCTGCGCTGGGAGTAACCGAAGTCCGGAAACAGGAACCCCGACTTGCGCTCATCGCCCAGCGGGAACGAGATGAAGGGTGTATAGAGGATGGGAACGCCCTGGAAGTCGAGCCGTACATTGCGCCCCGTGCCGTTGCGTGCGGCGGTATCGAGATCGATGTCGCGGGCCTTGAGTATCCAGTCTTCGTTGCCGACGGGGCAGGTGGTGTACTCGACATCATTGAGGCTCACCTTGCCATCGCGGCTGACGGCGATATCCTGCGCCGCGCCGCGTGCGGGGCGCGACGGCAGCTCGAACCGGGCACCGCCCAGGCGCGCCGCGCCGTTGCGGTCGAAGGTGCCGGTCTCGCCGCGCACGCGAATCTGCGGAGCCTCGTACTCGACCTCGCCCGCGACACGGAAGCTGCTGCTGGCGGCGTCGTACTCGACGTCTTCGGCCGTGATCTTCTTGCCGCCCTGGCGGACTTCCACCTTACCCTTGAGCCGTGCATCGCCGCTGCGGCTGAGCTCCGCGCTCTCACTGCTGATTTCGATTTCGTCGGATTGCGCGCCGCTGGTGGGGGCGGGCAGGGGAAGAGGTTCGACGACCGGACCGCAAAGCTCCTCGCCAGCGTGAGCCGCCGAGCCGAGGCTTAAGAGGATCGCGATCAGCGATGCCCCTGACAGGTGGCGGCGGACAGGGTCCAATACGGTCAAGTACTTGATTTTAGTGAGGGCTGCACTCTGGCACACATTATAATGACGAGCAAACGGGCTCCTTCAGCCCTTAGAGGCTTAAGACCATTACCGATTTCCGTCTCGAACTGCTCAACGACTGGCTGACGCGCGACCTCACCTTCGGCGCCGAGCGCATCGCGCCGGCTTCGGAGGATGCCAGCTTCCGTCGCTACTTCCGTGTCTGGCGCGACGGAGAGACCTTCATCGTGATGGACGCGCCTCCCGACAAGCAGGAGCTCAAGCCCTATCTCAATATCGCCGGGATGCTCACCGCTATCGGCGTGCACGTGCCACGCATCCTCGCCGAGGACCATGAGCGGGGCTTCCTGCTGGTCACGGATCTCGGTACGCGTCAGTATCTGGACGACCTCGCGACCGGTCGGCATGTCGAGTCCCACTACCTCGATGCGATAATGGCACTCTGCCGCATCCAGTCGCGCGGCCACGAATCGGCCGAGCGCCTGCCGCGATACGACCGCAACGTTCTCGAACGCGAGATGAACCTCATGCCGGAGTGGTTCTGCGAGCGCCATCTCAGGCTCGAGCTCACCGGTGATGAGCGCGATCTGCTGGCACGCACCTTCGATGTGCTGGCGCGCGAAGCGTTGGCGCAGCCCCAGGTTCTCGTGCATCGCGATTTTCACTCGCGCAACCTCATGGTCTGTCCCGGAGACAACCCGGGCATCCTCGATTTCCAGGACGCCGTCCGCGGTCCCGTGACCTACGATCCGGTGTCGCTCTTCAAGGACTGTTACGTCGGCTGGCCGGTGGAGCGCGTGCGCGGCTGGGTGCGGCGTTATCGCGAGATGGCCGCCGCCACGGGTGTGGACGTCGGCACGAGTGAAGCGGAATACATCCGCTGGTTCGATCTCATGGGCGCGCAACGCCATCTGAAAGTGCTCGGCATCTTCGCGCGGCTCTGTCACCGCGATGGCAAGCGGGGCTATCTCGACGATCTGCCGCTCACGCTCAGGTATGTGCTCGACGTTTGCTCGCATTACGACGAGCTCGGGGAGCTCGGGGAATTCTTGCGGCAACGCGTGGTTCCAATTCTCACTGCACGCAATGCCGAGGCGTGCGCGTGAAAGCGATGATCCTCGCGGCGGGTCGCGGCGAGCGCATGCGCCCGCTCACCGATGAGACGCCCAAGCCGCTGCTCACCATTGGGGGTCAGAGCCTGATCGAGCGGCACCTGCGGGCTCTTGGCCGCGCGGGTGTGCAGGAGGTCGTGGTGAATCTGTCGTGGCTCGGCCACCTGATCCGCGATGCGCTTGGCAACGGTTCGCGCTTCGGTTTGAGCATTCAATACAGTGACGAAGGGCCGGTGCCTCTCGAGACGGCTGGAGGGATCTTTCGCGCGTTGCCGATGCTCGGCCCGGAACCGTTCATCGTCGTCAACGGCGATATTTTTACCGACTTTCCGTTCACGACGCTGCGCTTGCCGGCCGCCGCCGCCGCGCACCTCGTCCTGGTGGACAACCCGCCTCATCATCCGCGTGGCGACTTCGGCCTCAAGGATGGGCAGGTGCACGTGCAAGGTGAGCCGATGTACACATTTTCCGGCATCGCGATCTATCGGCCCGGCTTCTTCGAGGGCAGTGCGCCCGGCCGTTTTCCATTGTTGCCGCTCTTCAGGCGCGCGATCGCAATGCGAGCCTTGAGCGGCGAACTCTATGCGGGTCAATGGAGCGACGTCGGCACGTCGCAGAGGCTGGCCGAGTTGCAGGCACTGCCTTGCTAAACTCACCGCCATGAGATTCGTCGAGGTCAGCCACACGATCGAAGCGGGGATGAAGACCTATCCCGGGCTGCCCGAGCCGCGGGTCGAGGTGCTGCTTGATCACGAGTCGTCGCGCGCGCGGTACGACGGTCAGGCGGAGTTCCTGATTGCATCGCTCCACCTGTGTGGCAACACCGGTACCTACGTCGATTCACCACTGCACCGCCACCGCAACGGCGCAGATCTCGCGGGCCTGAGTCTGGACCGGCTGGCGCACGTGCCCGCAGTCGTCGTCAATGCGCCCTCGGGTCTGGACCGCGGCATCGCGGCGGAGGCATTCCATGACGTCGATGTTCGTGACCACGCGGTGCTTGTTCATACCGAATGGTCGCGGTACTGGCGCACGCCGCGATATTTCGAGCCCAATCCCTTTCTCACCCGCGGGGCCTGCGAATATCTCGCCGGCGAAGGCGCGCGCTTCGTCGGCATCGACTCGCTCAACATCGATGACATCGAGGATCTCTCGCGTCCGGCGCACACGATCCTGCTCGGCGCGGGCATACCCGTGTGCGAGCACATGACGAATCTCGCCGCTGCGCCGCGCAAAGGCAGCTGGCTGCACGCAGTCCCGATTGCGTGGAAGGGCGGCGCGACATTCCCGGTCCGGGCGTACTTGATGGTGGAGTAGCGAGCGCTAGAATCCGTTCTCAATGAGTGAATTCAAGGGCATTCCGGTCGTGGCGGGCGCAGCGCGGGTTCGCAGCGGGGAAAAATACCGCACGGCGCAGGGCTTCACCGCCATCAAGGATGGCGTCAAGTCGCGCGAAGCCGTGAATCGCGCCGTCCTTGGCGGCAAACCGCGGTGGCTCAGGGCCCAGCTGGCGAGTGGCGCGGCTTTCGACGCGGTTCGCTCCATCGTGCGCGAACACCGGCTGAGCACGGTCTGCGAAGAAGCCAAGTGCCCCAACATCGGTGAATGCTGGAATGCCGGGACTGCCACGATCATGGTGATGGGCGCCGTGTGCACGCGCGCCTGCCGTTTCTGCTCGGTGGACACCGGCAACCCGCGTGGCTGGCTCGATGCCGAGGAGCCCGAGAACGTCGCGCGCTCCGTGAGCCTGATGAAGCTCAAGTACGTGGTACTGACGTCGGTCGATCGCGACGATCTTGCCGACGGTGGCGCGGCTCACTATGCGGCGTGCGTGTCCGCCATCAAGAGTACGAATCCGGGTACGGCCGTCGAAGCGCTGACGCCCGATTTCCAGGGTGTGCTCGTCGACGTCGAGACCGTTGTCGATTCGGGCATCGACGTGTTTGCGCAGAACGTCGAGACCGTGCGTCGCCTCACGCACCCGGTGCGCGATCCGCGTGCGGGATACCAGCAGACGCTCGGCGTGCTCGAGCATGCCAAGCGGTATCGACCCGAGGTGCTCACCAAGACGAGTCTGATGCTCGGTCTGGGCGAGACCGATGCCGAGATCGTGGAGACCATGGATGACCTCAGACGGATTGGCGTCGACATTCTCACGCTCGGACAATACCTGCGACCCACCGTCAATCACTTGGGCGTGGAACGCTTCGTTACGCCGATCGAATTCGAGCGCTATCGCGCCTGGGGTCTTGAGCGCGGGTTTCTCGAAGTGGTTTCGGGACCGCTGGTCCGTTCGAGTTACCGTGCAGAGCGTGCGCTCGAACGCAACAATGCCGGGCTCATGAATGCGGCGGCGGCCGGCGGCTGAAATGGATGCGGCTTTGTCGCGGGCTACAGTTCAGCCGGGCGAGAGCGCGCCTGCGGGGCGAGTTGCCGTCGTGCGACGGCTGGGCCTCGTGGATTACGAAGCCACCTGGCGCTCGATGCAGAAGTTCACCGACCAACGCGACGCCGGCACCGACGATGAGGTCTGGTTTCTCGAGCACCCGCCGGTGTTCACACTTGGGCTGAATGGCCGTCGCGAACACGTGCTCGCACCCGGCGACATTCCGGTGATACAGGTCGATCGCGGTGGGCAGGTGACCTATCACGGTCCCGGCCAGCTCGTGGTCTATCCGTTGCTCGATCTCAAGCGCTTGCGCATCGGCGTTCGCGAACTGGTGGCCGGCCTCGAAGGCGCCGTGATCGAGTTGTGCGCGGGATTTGGAATCACCGCCGAGGCGCGCCGTGACGCGCGTGGCGTCTACGTCGAGGGGCGCAAGCTCGCGAGCATCGGGCTGCGAATCCGCCGCGGCTGCAGCTACCACGGCCTGGCGCTCAACGTTCTCAACGATCTCGAGCCCTTCTCACGCATCAATCCCTGCGGCTACGAGGGCCTGCAACTTGTGCGGCTCGCCGACCTTGCGCCGGTGTCGAGCCTGGAAGACCTCGCCCGCAGTCTTGAACCCATCGTCCTGCGACATTTGGCGGGCAACCGCTAACCCGCATTCCTCTCTTTCACGACGTCGAGCAGGCGAACTGCTGCCACATAACGTGCCCGTCCGTGGCGCCTGATAACAGCGGTGTAGGGGGAAGGAAATCAGAACGTTTAGTCGAACGCGAGGTGATTATCTGGCGTTTCTGACGCATTATTCCCCGTCACTTATGCAGCATAGATATAGTTAGGTCGATGACAGAACCCACCAAGCCTCGTCAAGTAGTCGTCGCAGGTCGCCTGATGTGGGCGCTCTGGGCATTGGGTGGCGCGTTCTTGCTCTTGGCGCTTGGCATCGCTGTCGCACGATCCCAGCCAGGCACACTCAGCCTAGTAATAATGTGCGTAATTGCAATGTCATTACTTGGACTGCTAATCCGCTCGGTGCTGATGGGGCGGAAGTGGGCCCGGATCGTATACGCGTTGCTGGCGTGCCTCGCCATTGTGATTGTGGTGGTGGGTCAGTTCTTGAAGCCGCAGTTCACCTTCGCGGGGCTCGCAGTGCCAGTTGCATTGGTGATTGCATATGCCGCAATTCTCCGGCTTCTGTTTCACCCACTGGCGACGCCTTGGTTCCATCGCGGTGATGGATCATCGCCCTAACAGCCGGTTGCAGCGGTCCGTGAGAGATAAAGTGCCCGCATTCAAATGTCATCGTCCGGCCGCTGAACCGGGACGTTAGACGTCGCGAGATTCACGCGGCAGACTTGGCGACGTGCGAATCCGTTACTACATCGATCCGCGAACCGATTCGCCGCACATCTATAGCCATAAGGTCTCGGAGTCGGAAGTTGAAGGCGTCCTGGGCAGGCCAGGCGAGGATCGTCCTGGCCGGGAAGGGTCTCGGGTTGCGATCGGGCGCACTTCTTCTGGACGGCTGTTGAGAGTAATTTATGTGCCGGACCCTGAGCCGGACAGCGTATTTGTGATTACCGCGTACGAGCTCACGGGCAAAGCGGCATTGGCCTACCGGCGCCGGAGGCGCAGGAAATGACGAAGAAACAGAGTCAGTTCCCTCCAGGTTGGGACGAGCAGCGCGTCCGGCGCGTGCTCGACCACTATGAGTCACAGTCCGAAGCAGAGGCAGTGGCTGAGGACGAAGCGGCTCTTGAGGGGGCGGCTGGTACGGTAATGGAAGTTCCGACAGAGCTCGTATCGAAAGTGCGCGAGCTGATTGCGAAACACAAGAAGAGCGCGTAGCAGGCGACGTCTAACAACGCGTTGGAGCAAAACGCGCGGCCAATAGCTTCGGTAAGGTAGCAGGGATGTCGAAGCTCTTAATAAAGTGCCTTCGTTTCGTGGCAGCGATGCCGCGCGTTGCTCTACGCGGACGTTAGGGAAGCTCTGAATAACCCACGATGAGAACCCGGGATTTCGAGCGAGCGATGATCCAAGCCCACTGGGTCGGTCCGAAGGGCGGTTCGATGTTCGATTTCGCTTTGTTCACCGCGATTTCCCGATTTTCGCTGACACTACCCCTGCGCTCGCAGGAGCTGGCGTCGAACCATGAACAGGTTGGCAAGGGCGCACGTGACTTCGAGCCGATGCAAATTCTTGGCGAGCCCGCGGTAGCGCACTTTCTGGAAGCCGAACACCCGCTTGATCACGCCGATCGCATGCTCCGCCCTGGCGCGCACGCGCGACTTGGTGCGATTGCGCGCCCTGATCGTTTCATCGACCCGGCTGCCCCAGCGGTAGCGTTGGTTGGTGAAGTCGCGGGCGTGGGGTGCTGTGGCTCGAATCACCTCGCTCTGTCCGCGGTAAGCCTGATCGCCCCACACCCGCGTCTCTTTCCCATGCAACAAGTACGGCAAGGCATCGCGATCCGCCACGTTCGCTGCCGAGG
>Ga0209640_10005160_pt1 | contig 11429 bp, 8 predicted proteins | sample RifCSP10_1_FD_184018 | JGI IMG/M metagenome (GOLD analysis project Ga0209640, IMG submission 184018) | Soil microbial communities from Rifle, Colorado - Rifle CSP2_sed 10_1 (SPAdes) (version 2) | ecosystem: Environmental > Terrestrial > Deep subsurface > Rock core/Sediment | place: Rifle...
TCACCGGAAGTATGGATTTCTTGAACGCATACTTCTTTCGTGGGATTGCGCAAGACGACACCGGCGTGACGATGTGGCCGGCCTTCGATCTTGGCTTCGCGGTGTTCTCGGGCGACGGTGCTTTGAGGAGTGTCCGTGCCGACGTTGGTACCTGGAACAGCCTGAACACTGGCATTGCCGGACTCGACGGGCCGGGCAAGCTCTGGTACGAATCGCGCTTCTACGCCACGCTCGGGCTCGGCGTGGGCGGCGGAGCGAACGTAGGCGTGACCTACACCGCCTACACGAGCCCCAATGGGATGTTTGGCACGGTGAGGGAGTTCTCGTTCAAGGTGGCGGTCGACGACAGCGGCGCGCTTGGCGCCGCGGCCGTCAAACCCTATCTCGTGCTCGCACGGGAGCTCGATGGACAGGCCGATGGGGGCGCCGAGGAGGGCACGTACCTCGAGCTTGGCATCGCGCCCGGCTACTCGGGATCGAAGGCAAGTCTGACCGTTCCCATCAAGGTGGGACTCAGCCTGGCTGACTACTACGAGGGTCTGACGGGCGACGACCGATTCGGCTTCCTGAGCGTGGCGGGCGTCGTGACAATCCCGTTGTCGAGCGCGCCGACGAAGTTTGGCAGTTGGAACATCCATGGGGGCGTCGAGTTCCTGAAGCTGGGGGAACGGAACGAGGCCGTTTTCGGTAAAGGGTCGCACGTGATTGGTTCCGTCGGCATAGGTTTCAGCTACTAGCGTCTGCCTGCGGCCGGACCGCACGGGCGCCTCACCGGTGGCGTCTCTGCGCCACGTCCACTTGCGCGTATGCTTGAGACCGCGACGAGAGACGATCACACTATGGCACTCACCCAGCCCGGTCCGAGCGGCTCGACGCTCGTTGCGGCGTTCGAGGCGGCCAGGTCGGAGCTCGAGGCGGATGTGAGGCGCGGAGCGGGTGGTCGTTCCGCCCTCGAGCGCTACTCCGATCGCGTCGACGCGCTGCTCCGGCAGCTCACCATCGAGGCGGGTGGGTCCGACCAGCAGGTCGTCGTGCTCGCGCTTGGCGGCTATGGGCGGCGGCATCTCTGCCTTCACTCGGACATCGACCTGCTGGTGCTGTTTGGCGGGCGCATCGGTGCGTCCCAGGAGCGGTTTCTTCGAGCGTTTCTGAACCCGCTGTGGGATCTCGGCGTCATCGTCGGGCATCAGGTGCGCGAGCTCGAGGAGTTCTCCGAGCTCGAGGCGGACAACCCGGAATTCCTCCTGGCGCTGCTCGACGCACGTCCAGTGGCCGGTCTGCGTGTCCTGTTCGAGCGGTTTGGCACGCTGTTCCACACCGCCGCGACGCACGCGCAGATTCTGAAGTCGCTGCTCGAGCTCGTCGACGAGCGGCATGCGCGGTTCAACGCGACGTTGTACCAGCTCGAACCGGACGTGAAGGACGCGCCCGGAGCGCTGCGTGATCTGATGGCGGCCCGGACGATCGCGATGTTGACCGACCCGGTACTCCTGCGGCGGGGACCGGCCGATCCGGCGCGTGTCGACCAGGCGGAGGATTTCCTGTTACGCGTGCGCTCGACGCTGCACCTGGACGCAGGACGGAATCAGAACACCCTCAGTCATGACATGCAGGAACGGACGGCGGATCTGCTGGGGTATCCAGGCGCCGAGCCCCGCCAGAGGGTCGAGCGTCTCATGAGCGACTACTTCCGCCACGCGCGCACGGTCCACAGGTCGCTCTCGTGGGCGAGAAAGGGCGCTCCCGTCCCGGTGGGGCCCAATCTCGGCCTGTCGCGTGACGGCATCCGATTCCTGGATCCGATCCAGGCGGCGAGAAATCCGGCCACGTGGCTCGGTGCCTTCCGCGCCGCCATCGGCGGCGACACCGACGTGTCCGAGGAGGCGCTGTCGTGCATGCAGCAGCACGTCGATCGGTTCCGGGCGGACGACTTCTATCCGAACACGGAGGACCGGGCCGCCCTGCTGGCGCTGCTCACGCCTCGCAAAGGGCTGTACGACCGGTTATCGGAGATGCACGACTGCGGACTGCTCGGCCGGATATTTCCCGAGTTCCAGGCCGTCTCCTGGCGCGTGGTGCGCGACTTCTATCACAAGTACACGGTCGACGAGCACACGCTGCTCACGATCCGCAACCTGGAGCGCCTCTCGACGACCGACGTGCCGTACCGGATCCGCTTTCGCAACGTGCTCGGCGAGGTCGACCGTCCCGAGCTGCTGGTGCTCGCGCTCTTGTTGCACGACGTCGGGAAATGGCGCGACGACGACCACGCGCTCGAGAGTGTCCGCATGGCCACCGAGGCGGTCGAGCGCCTGGCGCTCGACGCCGAGGCGCGCGAGACGGTCCTGTTCCTCATCAGACACCATCTCCGCATGTCGCTGGTGGCGTTCCGGCGCGACACCGAGGACCCCGAGATCGTCAAGGAGTTCGCCGCGTTCATCGGCAGCGAGGAACGGCTGAAGATGCTCTGCCTGATGACGCTCGTCGACGTCGAGGCCGTGGGCCCCGAGACGCTGACCCCGTGGAAAGAGGAGCTGCTCTGGCGGCTCTACGTCGATACCTACAACCACCTGACGCAGCGTTACGGCGACGAGCTCATCGAGCGCAACCAGGCCGGTCTCGACGACCTCCTGAAGCAGCGGCCCGGCGATCTGTCGGTCGTCGAGATCACGCGCTTTCTCGAGGGGCTGCCGCAGCGCTACCTGCAGCTGTTTCCGCGTGACGCGATCTACCGCCACGTGCGCCTGGCGCGCGACATCCATCCCGACGAGGTCCATCTGTCGCTCGAGCGGGGAGGCGACGCGGTATGGTCGTTGGCCGTCGCCACGCTCGACAAGCCGTTTCTGTTCTCGAACATCTGCGGGGTGCTCTCGTCGTTCGGCATGAACATCATCCGGGGGCATGCCCTCACGAACCCGAATGGCCTCGTGCTCGATGTGTTCCAGTTCACCGACGACGAGCGTTTTCTGGAGCTCAATCGGGACGCCCAGCAGCAGGTCCTGCAGGTACTCGAGGATGTCGTGTCCGGGCGCGCCGACGTCGCGGCTCGCCTCCGCCCGCGGGAGCAGGGCGTGCTGCACGTCAAGGGGGCTCCGCGGTTCCCGCCCGTCGTGCGGGCGGACAACCAGGCGTCGGGCCGCTACACGATCGTCGACATCGTCGCGACCAACGCACTCGGACTCCTGTACCGCATCAGCCGCGTCATCTCACGGCACGGGTGTGATGTCGATCTCGTGCTCATCGCCACGGAGGGCGAGAAGGCGATCGACGTCTTTCACATCACCAAGGGTGGATCGAAGCTCACCGAGGCGGAGCAGCAGGCGCTGACTTCCGACTTACACCGCACACTGGAGGGTTCGCTATGAAGTTGATCAAGTGCATCATTCGCCCGAACAAGGTCGACGAAGTCAAGGACGCGCTCGCCAAGCTGAGCATCGCCGGGATGACCGTGACCGAGGTCCGCGGGCACGGCAAGCAGAAGGGCCACACGGCCATCTATCGCGGGAAAGAGTACAACGTCAGCCTGCTGCCGAAGATGGAGATCGAGATCGTGGTGCCCGACAACATGGCCGACGACGTGGTCAAGGCTGTCGTGCAGGCCGCGCGGACGGGCGAGATTGGCGACGGGCGCGTCTTCGTGCTGCCGGTGCTCGAAAGCTACCGGATCCGAACAGGGGAAAAGGAGTCCTGACCGTTCGTCGGCGGTGGAGAGCGGCGCCCCGTTCCGAGATCGTGGCGCCCCATCGCGCAGGCATGCGTTGGCGGGGACACCGCCGTGCCACCCCACCGCGCTGGCGTGCGCGGCGGGGACCCCGTGGTGGGACGCGGGGCGCAGCGACCCAGCCTTTCGGGCCCCGTCTCCAGGGCCGCACGCCGTCGGCGCCGGCACGCCGTGCGGCGATTCTGACAATCATGTCGATTCACCGTGCGAGCCGGACAGAGTCGTCTGGAATCGCATGGCCACGTGCCTCGAGTCTCGGCACGGATGGCCCGGCAGGCGCGATCCGTCGAGCGATCGACGGGGGCACCACCGAGGCGCGATCTGGCATCGGCGTTGCCAGCATGAATCGTCGACCTTCAGCCGCCGCCCATGGCACCTTATCGGATCCCGTACGAGGCTCAAGCGTCGGCCGAGTCCAGCCGACTGCTCGCCGACAACGATCGCCTGCGATACCTGCTGCGGGAGCAGTACGGCGCGGTCGATCTAGCGGGCGGCAGTCGTGCGATTCGGCGGGTGTGCGAGCTGATCGCCCAGATCGCGCCCTCGTCCCAGAGTGTGTGCCTTCGCGGGGAGGTCGGTGCCGGGAAGATGCGCGCCGCCAGAGCGATTCATGCACGCTCGCCCCGTGCGACCGGCCCCTTCGTGGCGGTGACCTGCGCCGCGATGCCAGACGCGTCAGTCGATGCCCAGCTTTTCGGCATCGCGAGCGCGTCGCCCGACGGATCCGCCGCGGGATGTGTGGGTCGCGCGGCCGGCGGCACCCTGTTCCTCGATGAGATCGGCAGTCTGGGTCCGGTCGGGCAGGCACGGCTGGAGCGCCTGGCGCTGGAACAGACGTCAAGGAGACCGAACGGCGTACCGGTGGGTGCCGATGTGCGGCTGATCGCCTCGTCGAGCCTGGCCGTCGACGAGCTCGTCGTGTCAGGCGGGTTTCGGCAGGATCTCTGGGAGCACGTCAGCGCACTCACCATTGGCGTCCCGCCGTTGCGCGACCGCAAAGTCGACCTTCCGCTGCTGACGGACCTCTTCGTCGAACATTTCGCGCGCGCGCATGTCCGAGGTGTGAGCCGCGTGTCCGGGCGCGCCATGGACATGCTGATGAACTACGACTGGCCGGGCAATGTGGGCGAGTTGCGCCGCACGATCGAACGGGCCGTGGTCATGACGACGGGGCCGGTCATCCATCACCATCACCTGCCGGCGGAGATCCAGGCGGCCGGCGAGTCGCTGGCAGCCCCCGCGCCGGGGCTCAACGAAGCGCTCGAGATGTACGAGAAGGAACTGCTCCAGGATGCCCTGAAGCGGGCTCGAGGGGTGCGGTCACAGGCGGCGCGCTTGCTGCTGACCTCCGAGCGAGTGTTGAGCTACCGACTGCGAAAGTACGGGATCGATTCCCGGCGCTTCAAAACGTGAAAAGCGTCTCCCGTCGTCGCGCAGGCTGAAGCCTGCGCTCTACGACTGATACCTGCTCGCGCGCGACGGCTGATACCTGCTCTGGCGTAGAGCGCATGCTTCAGCATGCGCGTGGAGAGCGCCTACTCGTGGCGGAGCGCTTCGATGGGGTCCAGGCGGGACGCACGTACGGCGGGCACCATCCCGAAGAAGATGCCGACGGTCGCCGAGAAGCCCAGCCCGAGCGCGAACGACCACCAGGGCATCGAGATGGGAAACCCCGTCGCGAGGCCAATGGCCACGGCAATGCCGCTGCCAGAGAGGATGCCGAGCGCCCCCCCGACCGAGGTCAACACAGCGGCCTCCGCGAGGAACTGGAACAGGACTTCCTGCCTCCGGGCACCGAGCGCCTTCCGCACGCCAATTTCCCTGGTCCGTTCCGTCACTGAAATCATCATGATCGCCATCACGCCGATGCCGCCGACCATGAGCGCCACCGAGGAGATGACGACGAGCGCAAGGAAGACCGCCTGGCTGACCTGGTCCCACAGCCGCAGGATGGCGTCCTGCCCCGCGATATCGAAATCGTTGGGCTCGTCGAGCTTCAGGCCGTGCCGGACGCGCATGATCTCCTCGATCTCGGCGACGGCCTGCTCGCGCGTGGCGGTCTCGACGGGGACGACCGTAATCGACGCGCTCCCCCCGCCGCCGAAGCCGCGTCGCGCGTTCGTGCTGAACACGACCTGGTGCGTCGTCTGTGGAATGACGACGAAGTCGTCCGCCTGGGGGAAGGGGGACGGCCGCTTGCCGAGGACGCCAACGACGGTGTACTCGATCGCCCCGATCCGCACCTTCTTGCCGATGGGGTCGAGGCCTGACGGAGCGAAGAGCGCTTGGTAGGGATTGTTGGCCAGCACCACCACGCGACGCCGCCGGAGCACCTCGGACTCGGTGAAGAAGCGACCGAAGGCCAGCTTCACGAAATTCACCGCGGCGAACTGCTCGGTCGCGCCGAGCACGCCAAGCATCGGCGTGCGCTCTCCCCCGTAAAAGACACGCTCGGCGGTCTGCTCTCCGAGCCCCTGGCCCATCCAGATGTCCACAATGCCGACCGAGGGCGCCAGCTTCTCGATGGCCTTGGCATCCTGCACGGTCAGATTCGGCCGCCGCATGATCTCCGAGAAATCGGCGCCGGACGCGAGGCTGACCGCGCTGGCCTTGCTCACGATGATGGTGTTGGGGCCGAGCTCGCGGATCATGTCGCGCAGCGACTCGTCGAACCCGCGGATGAGCGACGTCATACCGACGATGGCCGTGATGCCGATGACCACACCGAGAATCGTCAGCCCCGATCGCAGCTTGTTGGTGCGCAGTGAGTCCAGCGCCATGCCAAAGACTTCGCGCCAGAGCCCCTTATTCACGTCGGAGTGCCTCGATGGGATCGAGCGACGCCGCTCGCGACGCCGGGTATGCGCCGAAGAAGAGCCCGACGGCGGCCGTGATGCCCACGCCGAGCACGACGGACCACATCTCGAGGCGCGCCGGGAGCGGTGTCAGCGCGGCGATGAGCGTTGCGGCAAGCGAGCCGAGCAGGATGCCGATCACGCCCCCGAAGGTGGACAGGGTGATCGACTCGGTCAGGACCTGGGACATGATGTCCTTGCGCCGGGCGCCCAGCGCCTTGCGAAGACCGATTTCCCTCGTCCGCTCGCTGACGACCATCAGCATGATGTTCATGATGACGATGCCGCCGACCACCAGCGACAGCGCGACGATGCCCACGAGCACCGCGAAGATGCCACTCGTGACCTGACGGTACAAGTCCAGGATCGTGTCGGAGGTGAAGATGCCGAAGTTGTCCCGCGCGGTCGGTTTCAGCCGGCGGGCGACGCGCAGCGCCACCGTGGCGTCATCCATGGCGACCTGCATGTCGTCGGTGGAGACCGGCTTGACCATGAGCTGCAGGGACTGCCGGGAGCCGAACAGGCGCTGATACGCCCCGTAGGGGATCACGGCGTAGTTGTCCTGCGAACTGCCGAAGAACGAGCCTTTCTTCTCGCTGACACCCACGACACGGAAATTGATGCCCGCGATCTTGATCGTCTTTTCCAGCGGGTTGATGTCGCCGAACAGGCGGTCTGCCAGGTCCCAGCCGAGCATGGTGACCGGCTGGCTGCGGTCCACCTCGATCGCGCTCATCATGCGGCCACGCTCGACGCTGAAGGTCGAGAAGTCGGTGTACTGGCTGGTGACGCCCTGGATCTGCGCGTTGTCGACCTCCTCGGTCCGGTACGACACGTTGGCGCTGCGGCTTGCCTGCGCGGCGACCGAGACGATGAGCGGGCTGAAGCGGCGGATGGCGTCGGCCTCCCCGACGGTAATGAGCGGGTTGTTGCGATTGCGCTCCGCCTCGTCTTCGCTGAAGATGGGCGGAGTGCGCTGAATGGTGAACGAGTCGGCGCCGACGTCGCTCACGATCGCGTCGGCCACCATCGCGTTCATGCCCTGGATGAGCGTGACCACCGTCACGATCGACGTGACGGCGACGATGTTGCCGAGAACGGTCATGAACGATCGCAGCTTGTTGGCCCAGACGGCCTGCAGCGCGATGACGATGGAATCGAAGATCTGGTTCACGGGTCTGACGGCTACCGGTTGGTCCTGCGCGTCTCCTGCTGCAGTCGGACGGCCTGGCCGTCCGTGAGCTCGCGGACCGATGAAAACGGCCCCGTGATGACCTGGTCCCCGGCGGCCAGCCCCTCCAGGACCTCGAAATACCGCTCGCCGGCCACGCCGACCTTGAGCGGCGTGTAGACGGCACGCCCGTCCTTGATGACGAACACGCCCTCGGTCTCCTTGCGTGTGTGCCCGGGCGGCGGCTCGTTCGACGCGCTGACAGGCGTCTCCAGGTTGGCCCTGCGCCGCCTTCGCGTCGGCGTCTCGCGCACCATCGTCCCCTTGTCGTCGTAGAGCATTTCACGGACGGTCAGCGCCTGGATCGGGACCGACACCACACTGGTCCGCTCGGCGGTCGTGATCTCGGCCGTGCAGGTAAAGCCCGGCCGAACGTCCGGCACCTCCTCGTCGAGGGTGATCACGACCTTGAAGGTCGTGGCCTGTCGCTGCCCGGAGTTCTGCGTGGTCTGTATCGGGCTGTTGCCGATCTCGGTCACGCGCCCGCGGAAGGTGCGGTCGGGCACCGCGTCGATCGTGACGCGGGCCTGTTGTCCCAGCGTCACGGTCGGGATCTCCGTCTCGTCGACTTCCACCTCGGCCTCGAGCACCGACATGTCGGCGATGGTTAGCAGCACGGACCCCGCGTTGTTCATCGTGCCGACAACGGCGGTCTCCCCTTCCTCGATGCTGCGCCGCGTCACCAAGCCATCCATCGGCGCGGTGATGATCACCTGGTTCAGGTTGTAGCGCGTCGTCGACAGGCTCGCCGCTTCCTGGCGGATCCGCTGCTCGTTGGTCTCGATGTCCTGCGTGCGCGCCTTGAGGTCGGCCTCGCGGACCGTGACCTCGTTCTGCGCCCGCTCCAGCGTCTCACGCGTGGTGAGTCCCTCTTTCCAGAGATCTTCCTGGCGTTTCAGGTTCTGGCGAGCCAGATCCAGGTTCGCCTTGCCCTGTTCGACCGACGTCCGCGCGCTTTGCAGAGACGATTGAGCCACCGCGACGCTCGCCTCTCCCCGCTGCAGCTGCCCCTCGAGCTGCCTCGGATCGATCTCGAGCAGGAACTGTCCGGTCTTCACGCGCTGCCCTTCTTCGACGGCCAGACGTGTCACGCGGCCCGTCGTATTTGCCGACACGTTGACCTGACGCTTCGGTTGAATCTTGCCGGATGCGGACACGATGGCCTCGAGGTTGCGGGTCCGGAGTGTCTCGGCGGCGACCCTGAGGCCCGTGTCGCGTTGATACCAGAGATTGGCCGCGAAGACCCCCGCCCCTACGACGATCACGACCAGAGCGATGATGACCTTTTTCCCCGTCATGAGTACTCCCCTACGAACCGGACGTGAAAACTGCAATCAGCAGCGCGATGACGACGTAGATCCCGATGAAAGTCGTGGCGATAGGTCCGGTCCGACGCTTGTAGAGCACGCCGAGACCGATGGCGAGCGACACGATCCACCAGAGCAGGAACATATCGATCGAGCGCAGCATCACCGACACGAATGACGTCTCCTCCAGCATCGGGACGAAGACGCCGAGGTTCGCACCAGGGGGCCGGACGCCAATGGGCTTCGCGCCGCTGGCCATCATTCCGGCGACGAACAGGCCGGACAGGGCCGTGATGATCCCCGCGTGCGCCATGACGGCGAAGACCTGCTTGAACGTGGCGTTTCCGCCCATCAGCGTGGTGAAGATCCACATCACGATTCCCGCCACGGCCGCAGAGATCACCGGACCCAGTACGATCGTCGCGACGACGTAGATCACCGGCAGGTAGCCGATGAATCGCTCGATCCCGGCGAACTGCTCGTCCGAGACCGTGTTGCCGCGTGATTCCATCGCCCCGATCTGCTGGTCGACGATCGCGTCCTGCATGTCCGGCGACGACAGCACGACGTACTGGGCCGCGGCGGCCAGCAGGAGCGTGATTGCCAGGACGCCCAGCCAGCGCGGTCTGGCGGCGACCGCGGCGTACGTCTCGCGGGGAGACATGAGGACCCCGACCAGGCGAGCGAGAAGCCCCGGGGCAGGCCTGCCCGTCGCGGCCTCAGAAGCCGATGGAACCTCGGTCACTGATCCCTCCTCAGATTCACAGTGGAATGACGGCCCGACCGGGTGGCCGGCGGCAGGTCACAAACCCCTGATACGGAAGTTGTTGGCTTCTGTTCCACTCCCCCCTGATGATCCACTGCCCACGCGGTGCGTGCAAATATGAGGAGCTTCCCTTGAAAACCCTTTTCACGAGACGGCGACGGCTGCTCGCTTTGTTGCCTCTTTTCCTGAGTGTGCCCACAGGGCCCGTTTCGGCCCAGGCCGTCGAAGTCGTTGGTGGCAGGGCACTTGGCATGGGCGGTGCGTTCGTCGCCCTGGCCGACGACAGCAGCGCCACGTGGTGGAATCCGGCGGGTCTGGCTGCCGGCCCGTTCTTCGATCTTGCCCTCGGACGGGCGGCGGCCGATACCGGGGACGGGGTGCCGGCACATCGCGTCCGGGCGACGTGGCTCTCGGCCGGCACGCCGCCGCTCGGGCTCAGTTACTACCGCTTGCGAATCATCGACATACCTACAGCGCCCGATGGCGGGGACCGAGAAGATGGAGGGGTCGTAGTGCCCCTGCGGGCGCTTTCTGCCAGCCAGTATGGGGTGACCCTCGTGCAGACGCTGTTTTCCGGGGTTCATGTCGGGACGACGTTGAAATACGTGCGGGCCAGCGGGTTAATCGACGAAAGGGCCATGCCGGAGGCGGGCGGGCCGTCTCAGCTGCTCGACCAGGCCGCCGCCCCTGACGGGGGGGAGACGGAAGGGGCGTTCGACCTTGACGTCGGTATCTTGGCGGTTCACGGCCCCGTGCGGCTGGGTGCCGTCGTGAGAAACGTCCGCGAACCCGAGTTCGGCGGCCTGCGGCTTCCGCGTGCGGTACGGGTTGGGGCCGCCTTTGCCGGGTCGGAGGCGGGCCGAGTGCCGGTCACGGTGGCCGTCGACGTCGATCTTCGCGCGTACCAGATGGCCTCGGGTGACCGGCAGGTCGTGGCGGTTGGCGGCGAAGGGTGGCTGTTTGGTCGCCGGCTTGGGATTCGGGCGGGAGCCCGATTCAACGTCGTTGGTGCCGAAGAGCGGGTCGTGACGACGGGCGCGAGCGTTGCGGTTCGAACGGGACTGTATGTTGACGCACACGTGGCACGCGGCGGCGCGGACGAGGAGCGCGGGTGGGGACTCGCGGCACGCGTCTCCTTCTGACAAGTCGGTGAGATAGGGCCCGGTTTCTTCCTCATGGCCGTTCGAATCGGAGAGCTGCTTCTCAAGGAGAAGCGAATCACGCCGGAGCAACTCCAGGAGGCGCTGAACTACCAGCGCCAGAACGGGGGCAAGCTCGGCTTCAATCTGATTAAGCTCGGCTACGTCAAAGACGACGAGATCACCGCCCTCCTCAGCAAGCAGTACGGCGTGCCGTCGATTGCTCTCGCGCAGTTCGACGTCGACCCCGCCGTGGTCAAGCTCGTTCCCTCCGAAACGGCGCTGAAATACCAGATCATCCCGCTCTCGCGGTCGGGCGCGACGCTGACGATCGCGATGACGGATCCGACCAACGTGTTCGCCATGGACGACATCAAGTTCATGACGGGCTACAACGTCGAGCCGGTCGT
>Ga0209640_10005161_pt1 | contig 11427 bp, 9 predicted proteins | sample RifCSP10_1_FD_184018 | JGI IMG/M metagenome (GOLD analysis project Ga0209640, IMG submission 184018) | Soil microbial communities from Rifle, Colorado - Rifle CSP2_sed 10_1 (SPAdes) (version 2) | ecosystem: Environmental > Terrestrial > Deep subsurface > Rock core/Sediment | place: Rifle...
AACATGTTCCTCAGCCTGGGGATGCACCGCGGCCCGCTGCTGGCGTATCTCATGGCCGACCCCGAACTCAGTTTGCAAAGCATCCTGATCGTCTCGACCATCATCGGGCGGCTCAAAGCGTGGACGTACGTGGGCTGGGTGGCGCTCTTCAGCACGCTGGCAGGGTTGACCTACGGCGCGTGGGTGGACGGACTGGCGCTGAGATGGATTGCCCTTTCCCTGCTGGCCTTCCTGAGCGCCCTGGCTCTGACTCTATGGCGGATCAGTCGACGCAACGCTGTCGCGGAACTGGCGAAGGCTTAGGCAAGCACTTGACCAAACGGGAGGCGTCTATGTTGAAAATCAAAATCCTCGGCCCCGGCTGCTCGAATTGCCAGAAACTGGCGTACATGACCCAACGGGCCATCACGCACCTGAGCATCGAGGCGGAAATCGAAAAGGTGACTGACCACGCCGCGATCATGCAGTACCCGATTCTGTCCACGCCGGGGCTGGTCATTAACGAGCAGGTCGTCTGCTCCGGGCGCGTGCCCCGCGAGGTAGAGATTATCACCTGGCTGACGAACGCGCTGGAGGCGGAAGCGCCAGCCGCCTCGTGAGGCGAGCGGGATGACTGCGGGACTGATCGAAAGATACGATCTCGACGTTTTCACGCCGCCGTGTGAGCCAGGCGCAGAGCAGTACTCGGCTGTCGCCCGCCTCACGACCAATATCTCGGATGTTCTGCCTTATCTCAACGCCACATTGCGCGGCCAACGCGCTGACGTGGAAGAAGGGCGGGCACACCATCGCCTTTCATGCTTACCAGATCGCCGCGAGCAACGTCGAGGATCAAGAGGCGGCGAAGAAAGAGATTGAGGGGCTGATCGCCTTGGTCAACTGGACGTGGGAGCGCCGCGCGGAAATCGCGCCCGATTACGAAACGCACCAAGTTCAGCATCACCCTCAAGTTGATGGTGAGAATGAAACCTGTGAGGCACAAATAACGGGAGGGCTTTATGACGCAAACAACCAGCACACGTGTGGCACAACCAACCGGCGCAACCAAGCGGCTCGCGTTTCTCGACCGTTACCTGACGCTGTGGATTTTTCTGGCGATGGGTGCGGGTGTGGGCATCGGCTTTCTATTCCCCAAAGCCATTGCCGCTTTCAACGCGGCGGTCTCGGTAGGCACGGCCAACATCCCGATTGCGATTGGGCTGATTTTAATGATGTATCCGCCGTTGGCGAAGGTGCATTACGACGAACTCGGAGACGTATTCCATAACTGGAAAGTGCTGGGACTGTCGCTGGTGCAGAACTGGGTCATCGGGCCAGTGCTGATGTTTGCACTGGCGGTGATCTTCCTGCGCGGCTACCCCGAGTATATGACCGGGCTGATCCTGATTGGCCTGGCGCGCTGCATTGCGATGGTGATCGTGTGGAACGAACTGGCGCAGGGCGATAACGAATACGCGGCCGGGTTGGTAGCTTTCAACAGTGTCTTTCAAGTCTTGTTTTACAGTGTGTATGCCTACGTCTTTATTACCGTGTTGCCCACCTGGTTCGGTCTGACCGGCAACATCGTGAACATCACCATCGGCGAAATTGCCAGGAGCGTGTTCATCTATCTGGGCATCCCGTTCATCGCCGGGTTTCTGACGCGCCTTTTCCTGGTGCGGGCGCGCGGCAAGGAGTGGTATCACAAGACTTTCGTGCCCAAAATCAGCCCGCTGACGCTGGTGGCCCTGCTCTTTACGATTGTGGTGATGTTCTCGCTCAAGGGAGAGCTCATCCTGTCCATCCCGCTAGACGTGGTGCGTATCGCCGTCCCGCTGTTGGTTTATTTTGTGGCGATGTTCCTCGTCTCGTTCTTCATGGGGCGGGCAGTGGGCGCGGATTACGCCAAGACCGCCACGCTTTCGTTTACAGCGGCCAGCAACAACTTTGAACTGGCAATTGCCGTAGCCGTGGCGGTGTTTGGCATCAACAGTGGCGCGGCGTTTGCGGCGGTAATCGGCCCGCTCATCGAAGTGCCGGTGATGCTTGGGCTGGTTAACGTGGCCTTCGCGCTCCAGCGCCGATACTATCGCGGCGAGGTGAGCGCGGCCCCGCAGGGTTGATCTCGACTACAACGCCATAGGCGACCTCGCCAACCATTCCTGCAGCCGGGCGTCAATGGCGTCGCGCACCTCTCGAAACGCCCGAAACTTGTTGTGCTCATCGCCTTCTACGAGGGCCGGGTCGGGGAAACTCCAGTGGAGGCGCTGGGCACGCCCTGGAAAGACCGGGCAACTTTCGGCGGCGTTGTCGCAGACCGTGATCACGTAGTCAAAGGATTGCTGGAGGAACTCGCTGAGAGGCTTGGAGCGGTGGTGGCGAATATCTATGCCGCGCTCATCCATGACGCGAATGGCTAATGGATTGACCACGGAGGGCTTGATGCCCGCGCTGAACACGTCCACCCGTTCACCGGCGAGGTGGCGCAGCAGCCCTTCCGCCATCTGGGAGCGCGCCGAGTTGCCGGTGCAGAGAATCAATACCCTTTGCGCCATTATTGGCCTCTCTGCGCGCGTTCAATCATGAGCAGCAAGTAGTTGATGCGCGTCGTCAGTTGGGTGGCGGTGTCTTTGAGGGCCCGGTATTGTTGCGCGTTGCCCGAGGCCTCCACGGGGTCCGGGAAACTCCAATGGATCTGCTCTGGATCGCCGGGGAATGCCGGGCAGACCTCCCGCACTCGGTCACAGACGGTGATGATGTAGTCGAACCTATGGCCGCGATACTCGTCCAGAGGTTTAGAGCGTTGGCCACGGATATCAATCCCCAACTCATCCATCATACGGATTGCCAGTCGATGCACCACGGTCGGCTCACTCCCCGCGCTGAAGGCCTCGGCTCGCCCACGGCTGAGGTGGCGCAAGAGGCCTTCGGCCATCTGTGAACGCGCGCTGTTGTGGGTGCACAGGAAGAGCACGCGCGCTGGCTGTAGCGCGCCGGCCGTCGCTTGGACAGTGGGGGCGACGTTTGTCTCAGTCAACGCCGGGTGAAGTGCCCCGCCGCTTGCCAGATACAGGGAGCGTATCTTGTCCAGGTCAAGGCGGTAATACACGTCACGGCCATCGGCGGCGCTGCGCCGCTCGGCGACCAGTTTCAAGGCGCGTAACCGCTGGAGGTGATACGAGACCAGGTTTTGCGGGCGGCCCAATTGCGAAACCAGTTCGTTAACACGGCAGTCACTGCGAGCCAGAGCCGCCAGTATGCCCCAGCGCACGTCATGGGCCAGGAGTTTCAGAAAGTGCGGTGGATGGGGTCGGGTGAGCGCGGTAGCCATAAAGCCTCCGGGTATATTTATATCAAATTATATTGATATATTTTCTGATTAGCAAGGGTAGGCCCAGCCTCCAGGCTCAAATTCTCCCTCTGCTGCGCAAGCATTCGCAATAACCGCGCCGTTTGGGGGTTTTTTGGCCCACCTGGGATGTAACGAGAAACCCCATAACGCGGCTTCCAGCCGCAACCAAAACAAAGGTGGCCTGACACTGAGGGATAATGAAGGCTACAGGAACGCCCGAAGGCGCCTATCAAGGGAAGCCGGAAGGCTTCACACCAACCATTATCCACCACGTCAGGCCATGGAAACTTTTCTAAGTATACATCGAGACGTGATCACCGGAACGCTGTCGACCTTCGACCGGATTATCTTCAAGGGCCACCTGCTCGATTTCTTTCCGGCCCGGGGCCTGCCCAACTTTCTCAGCCGTCAAGGCATCTTGCTCAAGGGTTTTGGCGGCTATGTCCAAGCGACCTCGGAAGAACTCAAGACCCATATCCAGAGGTTGGCGGCGGACGCGGTTCGCAAGCAATTAACCGAAATCCGCGCTATCAACCCGCGCGACGTGCTGATCCTTTCGGGCGACCACTTGTACCGCATGGACTACGCGCTCTTCCTCCGCGCTCACCGCCAGGCCGAGGCGGACATCACGCTCGCCGTCCACCCTGTCTCGCGCGCCGACGCGCCACGCTTCGGGATTGTCGAGACCGGCTCTGGACAGCGGATCGTGAATTTTCACGAAAAGCCAGGCGACCATGCGCAACTCGACGCGCTGGCCACGCATCCGGATTCGGAGCGGCCTTACCTGGCCTCGATGGGGATTTACCTGTTCCGCGCGGAAACGCTATACCAGTTACTGGAGACCAACTCCGGCCCGGATTTCGGCCAACACATCCTGCCGTGCAGTCTGCGTGGAAACCAGGTGATGGCTTATCCGTTTGACGGCTACTGGGAGGACATTGGGACGATCCGGGCGTTCTATGACACGAACCTGGCGCTGACTGGCGACAAGCCGCCATTCAACCTTTACGATCCTGAGCGCCCCATCTACACCCACCCCCGCTTCCTACCACCAAGCCAGGTAGACCGGGAATGCATCCTGGATCACGTTTTGCTGGCCGATGGCTGCCGCATTGTGCACTCGCAGATCTGCGAGTCAGTCGTCGGCATCCGCAGCCTCATCGGCCCGGACACCCGGCTGACGCGCACGATCATGATGGGCGCGGACGAGTACGAGACCGACGCCGAGCGGGCAGACAACGCCGCACGGGATATGCCGGACATCGGCGTGGGGCGCGGCTGCATTATTGAGGGCGCGATCATTGATAAAAACGCGCGCATCGGCGATGACGTGGTCATCCAACACATCCCGAACCGGGAAGATGTGGAATCCGAGAGCTACGTCTCGCGGGATGGGATCGTCGTCGTGCTGAAGAACGCAATCATCCCCAAGGGGACGGTGATCTAAGGATTAGGCCTGCGCGGCCAGCAATTCTTTCAACTGCGGGTGGTCGGCGTAAGCGCCGCGATACTGCGGCTCGAGGAGCGCGGCGAGGTGGCACATGATGAGATCGGTCATCTTGTCCAACTCGTCAGCGCGGGCGCGGCCGTTCGTAGGCAGCCGGAAGGGCTTGCCGTAGACGCACTTCACGGGCGCACGGCGCCGGCGCTTGAGGTTGGAGGAGATTGTCTCTGTCCCCATCATGGCGACAGGCAAAATCGGAACGTGCGCCCGGTCGGCCAGGTAGGCCGCGCCGGGTTTGCCGGCCTGCAAAATCCCACTGCGGCTCCGCTGCCCCTCTGGCGCAATGCCCAGCATCCATCCGGCTTTAAGGAAATCCAGGGAGTCCTTGAGCGCCGTCCGGTCCACTTCGCCGCGCGCCACCCAGATCACGCCGAAGGTGTTGGAAATGTGCGACACGACCGGGACGTGCTTCCATTTGTCGGCGACAAACATGAGGCACTGGCGCGGGTTTGTCGCGCAGATGAGCGCCGGGTCGGCGATGCTGAGGTGGTTGATCACCATCAGACACGCGCCCTGGCGGGGAACGTTTTCCACGCCCATGGTTTCAAGTTTGGTCAGGCTCCGGAAGAGGAGCTGAAACATGCGCCGGCCGGCGTCGTAGACGGCGCGCGAAGTGGGTTTGTCTACTGTGGTCATGGGCGGCCCTCCGCCGCGATGAGATAGTGATCGGCCTCCCCGCCGAGCGAGTCAGCCGAGATAGAAAAATCTTGCGCCGCGCCTGCGCTCAGGCCGCCGGCCAGCGCCTGTTGGCGATAAGCGACAATCCGGCCCTCGCGGTCATACAGCGTCAAAACCAGCCAGGCCGAGGCGAGGGAGGCAGCCGAGGGATTCAGCGCCTGGCCGCTCACCGTCCAGCGCGGGCCGACGTTCGAGCCGGAGTGCCGGGAGACTTCCAGCGCCACCACTGGCGACTGGGCCGAGGCCAGCGAGGCCGACACGAGCGAGATCTCGGTCGCCGCCACGCCGCGCGGCGCGGGCGAGAACAAGACCGCCAGCGGCGCCCGGCCTCCCGGCAGGATCAGTTCCAGAGGCGAGTACGCCACCTCGCTCGCCACCGGCAATCCATCTGCGCCCGCCAGCGTGATCCGGGCGGCGACATTGGAGATGGCAATCCCGCCCGGGTTGCTCGCTTCCGCCAGACAGTACATCGCATCCATCAGTAAGGGATAACAGGCGGGCGCGCCGAGCGTCACTGGGACTGGGGTGGGTGTGGGGAGGTCAAACTGCCCGACGGCGGGAGCGCCGGCCGGGTTGGGGATGACGAGCACCGCGCCGATAGAGAGAAACTCCGGCTGCACGTTGGGGTTCGCAGCCTGGAGGTCGGCAATGGAGACGCCATATTTCACCGCGATGCCCACGAGCGTATCGCCTTTTTGTACCACGTAGGTGACGGGTGTAGGCGCCGGCGTCAGCGAGGCGATGACGACAGGCGTGGGCGCCGGCGCGGTGAACAACGGGCGCGGGGTCGCGCTGGGCAGCGGCCACAAAACCGCCGTAGGCGTCTGCGCCGGCTGCGCCGAGCAGGCGCTGAGCAAAACGCCGACCCCTGTGATGAGAATCCAGTCTTTCATGTCGGAGGGATTATATACTATACGCGTCGGGCGTCAGATTTTCAGAATTTTGGAGCATAGCCCAACCTATGCTACACTTCGCCTCCAATGTCTGCGGAGATGTTCCATCAGGCGGTCGAGGCCGCCAAAGCCGGTCAACGCAAACGGGCTAAAGACCTTCTCACGCGCCTGCTCAAAACCGAACCCAACAACGTGGATTACTGGGTCTGGATGAGCGCGGCGGTGGAGACTGAGAAGGAGCAAATCTTCTGTCTGCAAAAGGCGGTGAAGGCCGACCCCAATTCCATCGCCGCCCGCCGGGGGCTGGTGATCCTGGGCGCGATGACGCCCGAAGAAGCCGCGCTGCCGCCGCCGCAGGCGCTGGACAACCTGCCGGTTGAACTGCCGCAACTAAGCGAAGGCGGCGGCCTGAGCGATTTCCTCTCCCGCCCGCGCAACCGCCAATTGGTGATCTTCGGCGGCGTCGGCCTCGTCGCGCTGATCCTCATCGGCGCGATGGCCACAGTTATCCTGCGCGCGGCCTTCCGGCCGGTCGCCGTGGTCGTCGTCACCTCGACGCCGACGCCCAGTCTGACCGCGCCGCCGAGTGAGACGCCTGCGCCCGGCAGCAAAACGGCCACCCCGACCCTGGAACCGTGCAGCCTGCCCTACGCGCCGGACATCGCCACGCCTATTGCAGCGTATCTCTGCCTGACGCCCGTCCCCATCTCAGTCCTCATTCCCACCGAGGCCTCGCAGTTTGAGTCCTATAACAGCATGAAGCGGGGCTACGCCGACGGCGATTGGGACAAGGTCATTCGCAACGCCGACCAGACGATTAACCTCCTGCCCGAGAACGCACGCGTGTATTTTTATCTGGCCGAGGCTTACCGGCACAAAAATCAGATCAACGACGCGCTCAAAAATTACCGGCAGGCCATCGCCAAAGACTCAAACTTCGCCGCCGCCTATTGGGGCAAGGCGTTGATCGAGTTCGAGCGCGGCAATCAGAATGAGGGCTTGAGCGACCTGAACGCCGCGGTCGAGGCCGACGCCTCTTTCCCGCTGCCCTACATTGACCGCGCTGCCTACTTCGGCACGGCGGTGGGCAATTATGGCCGGGCGCTGGCCGATCTCCAGCAGGCCCAGCAGTCCGCGCCGGAAAATGCGCTCGTGCTGGCGCACCTGGCCGTGGCTTACGCCGAGGAAAACCAGCCGGACCCGGCGCTCGAAACAGCGCAGCAGGCCCTCGCGCTCGACCCGGGTCTGGCCCTGGCTTATTATGCGCGCGGCCGCGCCGAATATATGCTCGGCCAACACGAAGCCGCCGATAAAGATTTGACGCTGTCGCACCGCTACATTACCGACCCGGCCCGTTTCGCCCAGCTCTTCCCGGTCCTCAACTCGCTCAACTTCAACAAATACTATACCGCCCGTGTGCTCTACTTTTACGGCCTGGCCAAAGCGGGTATTGGCGACGACGACGCAGCGCTCAAGCAGTTCAACCAGGCGCTCGACTTGTATGCCGCCCTTCCGTCGGCCCAGGTGGCGCGCGGCAACGTGTATCTGCGCCTGAAGCAGTACGACCGGGCGCGCGAAGATTTTAACGCCGCCATCGGCAAGTTTCAGGAGTCCGATGCGGACAACCCGGCGCTGAATGAAGCCTACCTGGGCAACGGGCTGGCCTTGCTTGGCCTCAACCGGCCGGACAGCGCGCTCTCAAACTTCCAGGTGGTCGTGCGCAACACGCCGGATAACTTCACCGCCCAACTCGGCCTTGGGCAGGCCCAGTTGGGGGCGGCGCAACTGGGGACCGGCAACGTCTCGGCGGCGGACGCCGCGGCGACCTTCGGCGTTGCCCTCACGCTGGCGAAGAACGACGAGCAGAAGGCGCAGGTGTACTACTGGCGTGCGCAGGCGCTCCAGGCCGTGGGCGACGTTCGCGGACAAATCGCCGACCTGGCCCTGCTCGCCGCCCTCGCCGATGCGCCGGATCAACTGGACGCCACCGCCGCCGCGCAGCTCACCGCCCTTGGCCCGCTCCCGACCGACACACTGACGCCGACGGTCACCTCGCCCGCGACGAACACTTCTGCGCCATCCCGCACCCCTACCCCCGGCAGAGCGACGGCGACAGCCACTGTGAGCAGAGGCGCGGCCACGGCGACGGCTTCTCAGAGCCGGACTGCCACTCCCCCGCCTGTTTCCCCGACTCCAACGGCCACGCTGCCGCCTCCACTACCGGCGACCGCGACGACGAAGCCGGGTTATCCCGCTGCCACGAGCGCCCCGTGATACCGGCCTCACACCGCCGCCGGTTGTAGGTCATTTGTCGGACTTGCGCGCTGCCCCCCACGGGTTACAATCGTAGCGGGATTTATCGTCGTCATGCTCCGCGTCTCGCGCTCTCGTCTCCGTCTGGGCCTTCTGCTGGCCACGCTGGTCATCCTGGTCGTCCGCGCCCGCCTCATGCCCGCTGCCGAGGACTTCGTGTGGCCGGCGCTGCTCGCCGCTGCGAGCCTGGTGACATTTTGCGACTTCTTTCCCCTGACCCTGCCCTCCAATGTCGAGATCAGCCTTGTGCACGTCGTCGGGCTGAGCATGCTATTTACCTTCGGGCCGACTCCCGCCGTATGGGCGGTGACGGTGGGCCTGGTGGTCAGCAAAATCATCCGACGGGGAGCGCTCTTCACGTGGCGCGGGCGGCTGGAATTCCTGGCGATTGACCTGACTCAACAGGCGCTCTCGCTGCTCATCTCCGGCGGCCTGTACCTGTGGCTGGGCGGTGAGTTTCCCGTCACAGTGGTCACGCGTCATACGGCCGCGCCGCTTATCACGTTGGTCGTCGCTTACCTCGTGCTGTACAACGGATTCCTGATCCTGAAATTTAGTTCGGGCGAGGAGGCCGCCCGCAACCTGACGGGGGGGAACCTCAATCAACTGGCGGTGCTGGAACTCGTGCCCCTGCCGCTCGTCCTCTACGCCTCCGCCAGCTATCAGGCGTTCGGCGCCAACCTGCTGCTCGTCCTGAGCGGTGTGTTCGCCGTTATCGCCGCCAGCCTGCACAGCCTCACCCGCGCCCAGGCCAGGCTCCGGCGGCAAATGCTAGAGAACTTGCGGCTGTATAAAGAGACGCAGACGCGCCTGCGCGAGCAATCTATCCTATACGAGGCCGGGCAGGCGCTGGCCTCCACGCTCGAGCGGCGGGTGGTTTACGACGCCATCGCTCAAAAACTCGCCGAAGTCACCGGCACGGACGAGTGTGTGCTGCTGGATTACGACGAGGCGGCGGCCTTCATGCGGACGGTCTCGCAATGGTCGCGCGCGGGCGGCAGCGCCTGGAACGTCTCGTCAGCCTACTCGCTGGAGGCCTACCCGGGCATCACCCGTCTGCTCAAAGAACGCGCGCCGTTGATCTTCCGCGCGGACCAGCCGCCGCCCGAGCCGCAGGCGCTCGAACGCCTCAAGCCCGGCGGATTCAGCACGCTACTCATCCTGCCCATCGCCACCTCCGACCAGGTCGTCGGCCTGGTCGAGCTCTATTCCGTCGAGCCGCGCGATTTCACCGAGGCCGAAGTCCGGCTGGCGCAAACCCTCGCCAACCAGGCGGCCATCGCCATGGCCAACGCGCAGTTGTTTTACCGCGTCACCGAGGGCCGCGACCGCCTGATCGCCGTGCTCAATTCCACGCGCGAAGGCGTGCTCGTGCTCGAAGCCGGCGGCGTAGTGCTGCTGGCCAATCCGCGCCTGGAAGAAATCTGGGGCCTCTCGGCCGAGCGGCTGGCCGGACACAATCTGCTGGACCTGCTGCGCGCGCCCGACCTGGACATCGCCGCGAAACTGGGCTTCCCGCCCGAAGAGATCGTGGAAATGCTGCAAACGCTCAAGGCCGGGCTGGCGCTGCCCATCCCCAAAGCCCAATACCAGATCCTCGCGCCCAGGCGCCGCTTCCTCGAGCGCTCTGGCTCGCCGGTGCTCGACCAGTATTCCAGGGCCATCGGCTGGGTGATTACCGTGCGCGACATTACCGAAGAACGGGAAATTGAGGAAGTGCGCCAGGCGCTCTCGAACATGATCGTCCACGACCTGCGCAGCCCGCTCACCGCCGTGCAGGCCAGCATGACGCTGCTGCGGATGAATGTGCCCGCCTCGCCCGTCGTCACGCAAGCGCTCGAAGTCGCCCGGCGCTCGACCCGGCGCATGATTGACATGGTGAACACCCTGCTCGACATCTCGCGCATTGAGTCCGGCGCGTTTACCCTGCAGCGGAGCGCCGTGGACCTGCAGGCGCTGGTGGACGACGTCCTCGGCGACCTGCTGCCCATTGCCAACGAGCAGGGCATCTTCCTCATCAACGAGGTGACCGCTGCGGTCCCGAACCCGCAGATTGACAAAGAGAAGATCGAGCGCGTTTTCATTAACCTGGTGGACAACGCGCTCAAGTTCACCCCGGCGGGCGGGCGCATCCGGGTGCGCGGCGAATTGCTGGGCTCCAGCCACGCGCCGGATGCCGAGCCGGTGATCCGCTGCGCGGTCATTGACACCGGCCCTGGCATCCCTGACGATTACCGGGACAAAATCTTCAACCGGTTCGTGCAAATCCAGGGACCGGCCGCGCGCCGCTCGGGCACCGGGCTGGGCCTGGCGTTCTGCAAACTCGTCGCCGAGGCGCACGGCGGCAAAATCTGGGTCGAGAACCAGCCCGAAGGCGGCAGCGCCTTCTACTTTACCCTGCCGCTGGGCAACGGCAGCGCCTCGTAGAGACGTTCCGGCGGAACGTCTCCTTAAATCCGCTCCATCCGTTGACAAGACAACCCACCAAGCCCTATGGAACCCAAACACCCACTCAAAGGCGCTTTCATCGCCGACCTGCGCCCCGGCGAACGCGTGGCCGGCGCGTTCTTCCTCGTCCGGCATAAGCAGTTGGAGCCGTTCCGCGACCGGAGCAAGGGCGAGTTCCTCACCCTCACCCTCGGCGACCGCACGGGACAGATGCTCGCCCGCGTGTGGGAGGGCGCGCCCGAACTGGCCGCGACGTTCGT